>Ga0307474_10002768_pt1 | contig 12609 bp, 12 predicted proteins | sample atmos_gasesECM1C_2_FD_203312 | JGI IMG/M metagenome (GOLD analysis project Ga0307474, IMG submission 203312) | Hardwood forest soil microbial communities from Morgan-Monroe State Forest, Indiana, United States - atmos_gasesECM1C_05 | ecosystem: Environmental > Terrestrial > Soil > Temperate... | reverse complement strand
TGTTTCAGGCCGAGAGCTGACGGCTGATCGCTGACAGCTTTCTCTGTTATAGTTCGGTCAAGCCGACGCTTCCCACACGACGCCCAGGCTTTCCGAACCGCATGGAACTCTCGCCCACGGAACTGTCAAAACAAAAGGTCCTAGCGGTTCAGGAATATACCCTGCTGTCGTTGCAATCCATCGCCAACCTTTTCCGCAAGCCACTTTATGTGGCCGATATGATGCGGCAAGCCGACTTGATCGGCGTCGGCTCGCTCCCGATTGTTGTCTTGATCGGTTTCTTCACCGGCGCTGTGCTGGCGGTCCAGAGCGCGAACACTCTAGAGCGTTTCGGTTCGATTACGTTGATCGGTCAACTTGTTTCTCTTTCCATGGTTCGCGAGTTAGGACCGGTACTAACCGGTATTCTCGTAGCTGGTCGAAACTCCTCGGGCATGGCCAGCGAACTTGGCTCCATGGTCGTCACTGAGCAGATCGACGCCATGCGCGCGCTCGGCACCGATCCCATGAAGAAGTTGGTGACCCCACGCGTCACGGCCACCGTCTTCATGTTATTTTTTCTCACTATCATTTCGGATTTCGTCGGGCTCGCCGGCGGTTTGATGGTGGCGAAGTTGCTTCTAAACCTGGATGCGCGCCAATATTGGTCCAATGCCTGGCAGTCGTTGGTGTTTCAGGATGTGTTCATGGGGCTGGTGAAACCCATCCTTTTCGGTTTCATCGTCTCTACGATCGGTTGCTATTACGGAATGACAGCTCGTGGCGGAACTCAGGGCGTGGGCCGGGCCACAACCCAGGCGGTAGTGGCAGCTTCTGTCTTGATCATCGTCATCAACTTTTTCGTGACTCAGTTCCTGATGAACGTCTTGTCATACAAATAACAGCATGGCCACGCCGACCTTGCCTCTCGATTCCGTCCCGACCAAAACGCGAGATCGTTCCGGTCCGGCGATCGTCTTCGAGGATGTCTGGCTCGCATTCGAAAGCAACCAGGTGCTTCGCGGAATTTCTTTTCATTTGCCTCGCGGCGAAACCAAAGCGCTGTTCGGTGTTGCTGGCTCCGGCAAAAGCACCATCCTTAAGCTTGTTTTGGGCTTATTGAAGCCTGATTCCGGCCGTATCACTGTGCTTGGCGACGATGTGACACAGATGCGCGAACAGGACTTGTTCAGCTTGCGCCGCGAGATCGGCATGGTATTTCAGGAAAGTGCGCTCTTCGATTCACTCACCGTAAGTGAGAATGTCGCTTTCCGTCTGATGGAAGAACATGGCACTTACGACGACGCGATCGACGCGCGCGTGCGCGAGTGCTTGCGCTTCGTCGAGTTGGAACACACACTGAATTTATTCCCTTCCGAACTGTCGGGCGGCATGCGCCGGCGCGTTGCCATTGCCCGCGCCATCATCACGAATCCTGAACTGCTGCTCTACGATTCGCCCACCGGCGGTCTCGATCCGGTTACTTCCAACACCATTGTCGAATTGATCATGAAGCAGCGCGACGTTTCTAAGACCAGTTCCCTGCTCGTCAGCCATCGCCTGCAAGATGCCTTCACCCTCGCGACGCATCAATTTAACCCGCAAACTAACCAGGTCGAGAAGTTGCCACGCGGACAATATTGCGACGTCCCCATGAGTTTCCTCATCCTACGCGATGGCAAAGTAATCTTCGACGGCGACATTCGCCAACTGACACACACCAATGACGAGTACATCAAGGAATACATTTCGTAGGAATTGAAGCTTTGCACAATCAGCCGGTGCTCAGCCGACCTCACTGCGACTGGTCAATCGATAACTTGAAAATTGGCCCCTGAAAAAAGTCTCACCTCGGCGCCGAACTAAGGTTCTTCCCGGCCTGCATGAAAGCATCCACGTTGTTCTTGTCGATCAACGCAGAACCGGTGTCCACGAAGCTCGGAATCGGCGCAAAACTGTTTTTCGACCAGTCCGCTTCCAGCGACGAGGGCTTGTGATGATAGAGAGTGTCGAGCATCTGCATGCCGACAAAAGCCATGGTGTAGGGTTTCTGCGCAATGGTAGCCGCGATCACACCCTTCTTAATCAGGTCCAGCGTTTCTTGATCAGTATCCATGGCCATCACCACTTTCCCACTCACGTGATAGCTGTCGAGCACGCCCGCAACTTCTTTACCCGATTGCGCTTCCAGGCATACGAATGCGTCGACCTTGTCGCGCTCCTTGCCGATGATCTGCGTCGCCGTGTCAAATGCGATGCGCGGGTCGCCCTGGATGTCGACCACGCGGGTGATCTTGATCCCCGGTGTCTTCGCCAGCGCCTCTTTGTAGCCGCGGAGGCGTTCTTGCAGATTCGACTGATCCGGCATGGTAAAGACCACGACATTGCCTTTGCTCTTGAGCTCCTGCGCCAGGCGCTCTCCACCGGTAAATCCCGCCTGATAGTTATTGGTTCCGATAAAAAACAGGCGCTTGCTCGTGGGCGCATCCGAGTCGATCGTGATCACCGGCACACCCGCGGCGATCGCCTTATCGATGCTGTCCTTCAGCACCGCCGAGTCGGCCACGGATAACAAAATACCCGTGGCTTTCTTTTGAACCGCTTGATCCACGGCATCCCGCTCGGCCTTCGAATCATAGGTCTGCGGTCCCAGAAAGTCGGAGCGCACCTTCATCTGCGAGGACGCAGCCGAAAATCCTGCACCGGCCACCTTCCAGTAAGGAACTTGCAGATTCGCCGCGACGAGAACAAAGTATTCGTCCGAATCGTGGGCGCCACCACAACTCAGCAGCAATACCGACAGGACTGCGACGAGAGCAGAGTGGAGAATCCTGCGCGAGCAGAGCATCGCATCCTCCTTTCGAACAACTCCCATCCTGATCGGATCAAGTTTTGCCGGATGAGAACGTTCAGCGACTGGATTGTAAACGAGAGGTCAAGGGAAGGCCAGAAGTGAGGATACCGGCTCTGACAAAACCGGCGTTACGGCTGAATCAACTCTGCCGCAAGAATTAATATCACGCAGTTACACAAGTTCTTCGCCTGCCATGCCAGTCCGCACCTCGGGGCTCTGATTGGCTTCCTTGGTCCTTGGATCCGAGAGCCGTGTCCAGGCCAGCACCACAAATGCTCCCATAACGAAGGTGGAAACCACGAGACAGGCGCCGACGATTTGACTCACCTTCCACTGCATGCCCACAGCGTCGGAAACAATGGTTGGAGCATTGTGGGATATTGCGAGGACTAGATTTCCGGCTGCGGAAACAGCATAGAAGACGATCGCAAGATGCCAATAGCCGGGTGGCAATTGCCTGGCATCGACCGCCCAGCGTCGCAGGTAAAGCGCGAATATCTGATAAATCACGTAGACCGTCAGATACCAGCCCGCGAAATTGCTCAACGGCACGCCAAAGTAAGATCCTCCTTTCAGCCAGATCCAGGACCGCAATACCGTACTCCATATCGGGTCCATCGCGACATCCCATGCGACGATGATGATCGCCGCAACCAAAGGCACAACCACCACCCGAGTCCCGGCCAACGGGCTCCGGCCGTTTACCACAATTATGCGGGCCAACGTCCAGGACAGATATGCCATCCCGACGTACGCCAGTCCGAGTAAGACTGGCACAAAGAATAGCTTTGGCCCCATGAGATCCGTAAAGTAGTAGCGACCAAAAGGAAATCCCGTGAGGACGCCCACATTTTCCAAGATGTTTCCTACGGCGAGGCACACCGCGATGAAGAAGACTATGCCGCGCAGTCGGTAAAATATTGCTCCGTGGATGAGGGCAAAGAGGGCCGGCGGCAGAACGTGTAGCGCTGCCACCACCAACATGGAAACTCTTCCTGGAAAAACTTGCAGAACTCTGGCAGCGGCGTACAAAGCGAAGAGCACCCAGAGAGTGAGAATGGAAACAATGTGGCTGCGCACTCCAGAATCGTCGGGCTTGCCCATGAGAGTCCGAGCCTAAACTCCAACCGGGAACGGCTTCGTGTGTGTGGTGGTCTTCAACGAGCCGCCCGTGAAACGGCCTTGCAACAATGACATCAATCCGGTGTACCAGTAACCTACGACAAACAACAGCAGGAACGGAACTGTAATATAGTTTTCATTCTCAACTGCGTAATAAACCGTGAGCGCAAAGTATGTGCCGACCAACAATTCCAGCCACGGCTCCCATCCCAGGCGCTTGCGGTATTTCTTTCGCCCAACTTTGTCTTGCTTCGAGACGACGCTGTACTTGGGCGTTCGGGCAAACGGGCTCTGCTTGCCGATCAGTGCCTCGATCACCGCCTTGGTGTTAGTGATAGTCAGCCCGATTCCCAACGCCATCAGAAACGGCAGATACAACAATGCCCGGGGCCAACTCCGCGGAAACAACTCCCGCTGTGAGACCAGATAGAAACTGGAAATGGAAAATGTCGAAGCCATAAACAGCGGCAAGTCGATATACAACATCTGAAACCAGCCCTGATAGAAGCGAATGACCATGGCTGGGAGCAGCAATACCGAAAGCATAATCATCAACGGATAGCTCAAATTCGCCGTCAGATGATACCAAGCCTCGATCTTGGTGTGCAGCGGGGCATCGCTGCGCAGCACCCGCGGAAGAATTTTTTTTCCCGTCTGAATCAGTCCTTTCGCCCAGCGCGCCTGCTGCGTCTTAAATGCAGTCATCTCCACGGGTAGTTCAGCGGGACATTCCACATCCTGCAGGTAAATAAATTTCCACCCCTTGAGTTGCGCGCGATAGGAGAGGTCCGTATCTTCGGTCAGCGTATCGTGCTGCCAGCCTCCGGCCTCATCAATCGCGGCACGGCGCCACATGCCCGCGGTTCCGTTGAAGTTGAAGAAGAGTCCGGTGCGCGCCCGTCCCGAGTGCTCCAGCACAAAGTGCCCATCCAAAAGGATCGCTTCCACCTCGGTGAGAAACGAATAATGACGGTTGAGGTGAGTCCAGCGCGTCTGCACCATCCCAATCTTCGGGTCGGTGAAATGATGGATAGTGCGCAGCAGAAAATCTTCCGGAGGAGTGAAATCAGCGTCGAAAATAGCGATGAACTCGCCCTTGGCGGTCTTCATTCCTTCAGCCAGCGCCCCGGCCTTGAAGCCTGCGCGATTGGTCCGGTGAAGATAAGTGATGGGATTGCCCAACGCAGCATATCGCTCGACCAGCCCGCGCGCCACGTCAACGGTCTCATCGGTCGAGTCGTCGAGTACCTGGATGTCAAGCTTCTCCCGTGGATATTTCAGCTTGCAGATCGCATCCAGCAAGCGCTCAACGACATATTGCTCGTTGAAAATCGGCAATTGCACTGTCACTCGCGGTAAGTCTTCAAAATGTGCGGCGGGTTCGGTCGTGCGATTTTTCTGGTGCTTGTAATAGCGGTACACCATGATGTAACGGTGCATTCCATAGCCGGCCAACAAAGTTAAGACAATGAAATAAGGGATCAGCAGGCCGAGATCGAAGGCGTTGGCGTGGTAAAGTCCGCGAAACGTAGTGTCCAGAAAATGTTGCCGGATGTAAGGCAGTACTCCCCTCGGGGCTGCCCATGTCGCTAGCATCGCGGTCGGGATGAGATCAGACATCAAGAAAGAGTCCGGTGAAAACCTACATTTTACCGGATGGGAAGGCGCTGCAGAAACGCTCAACACCTAGAATGTATCAAAGTTGCCCCAGCGGGCTTTTCTCGGCTACAAATAGAACCGTTCATGGAATCCAAGTCAGCCGCGGAAATGGATTGTGCCCAGAGTTCAGCTCCACTCTCGAAAACATGGGCGCGCATCCGCACCTCGCCGCGATGGATTGTCGGGATCGCCTTGCTTCTGCGGGTCGCATGGATCGTTATGGGCCACACCTACAAGTTCAAAAGCACCGCCGACAACTTTAGCTTTGGCTGGGAAATGGGACGCATCGGCGCGTCTCTAGCTTCCGGACACGGCTTCAGCAGCCCCTTTGGGCCGGCTACCGGGCCCACCGCCTGGGAACCTCCGCTCTACCCTTATTTGACCGCTGGCGTGTTTTTGGTTTTTGGAATTTATTCAAAAGCGTCGGCACTTGTGCTTCTCACGATCAACAGCGTTTTCTCGGCGCTGACCTGCGTCCCGATTTTTCTGATCGCAAGGAGGATTTTTTTTGAGAAGGTCGCTGTGGGGTCGGCATGGGCGTGGGCACTCTTGCCCAACGTCATGTTCTGGTCTACACGCTGGATCTGGGAGACTAGTCTCTCGGCTCTGCTGCTGACTACCATCTTTTGGCTGGCGCTGACTCTGGAAGATCGCGACGGGCTGCTGCCGTGGTTTCAGTTCGGACTGCTCTGGGGCGTCGCAGCGCTGACCAGCACTTCCCTGCTTTCATTTCTGCCAGTCGCGGGTTTGTGGGCTTGGTACCGTCGGGCAAAACGCGGCAAAAAATCGTTGGCCGGTGTGGTGCTTGCCTCCGCAGTTTTCTTCGCGTGTATCACGCCCTGGCTGGCTCGAAATTACCAAACGTTCGGCAAGTTCATTTTTATCCGCGACAATTTTGGCGCCGAGTTGCGACTGGGCAACGGCAACGGCGCCGACGGCACATGGATGGAATATCTTCACCCTACTCAGGACGTATACGCAATGCGACAATACCAGGCAATGGGCGAACTGCCCTACGTCGCCATGCGAAAACAGCAAGCCCTTGACTACATCCGGGCCGACTATCGGCGATTTGCCGGACTTTGGGTCAAGCGTTTCATCTACTTCTGGGCTGGACCGCCGAAAGCCACGCAGCCCTGGTGGGTGAACGATGTCAAGAATTCACTATACCTGGCTTCGTCTGTGCTGATGTTCTTGGGATTAGGGCGTGCGCTGCGCTTGCGCAAACCGGGCGCATGGCTGGTCTTCTGGCTGATTCTTCTGTATCCGGCGATTTACTACGTCGTCTTTCCCGCCCCACGCTACCGAGTTCCCATTGAGCCGGAAATGGCGATCCTTGCGGTGTTCCTGCTCACAGAAGCGGAAAAGCGAACTACTGCCTCTGTTCCAGTTCAATCTTCTGAACGTGAATCTGGTTAATTTTGGGATCCAGAGTCCCGGTGATCACCACTCGCTGTCCTTCGAAACCGTGCACCTTATCGGACCGGTCGAGCCGGTAAACGTCGTTCCCGGCAGACAAGACGAGATACCCTCCCAGGCGCTCGATGCAATAAACCGAGCAGGTGTTCGAGGTCCCGCCCATCGATTTCGACTTGAGCATTTCCTGATGAGAGCGCGTGAGCGAGTGAACGTTTAAGGCACACTGGCTGTCGGAAACCTCTCCGTGAAATTGGCGAGAGGCCTGTGCATGGGCGACGCCGGCCGGCGCCAGCACGCCGACAGCCCCGAAAATGATGATTCGATAAAGCATGGTTTGAAATCTGGTTGGACTCATAGCAACCTCACATTGCCTCACGGCAGCACTGTGAACTTCATGTGCATGCCTTCATGATCTTCGCTACAAATCACGGTGCAGACCACTTCGTACGCGCCCGGTTCGTTGGGAACCTTTAGAAGAAATTCCTGCTTCCCAGGCCTGAAGAGTAGGTCCCATCCATCCACCTTGCTCCGGTCCTTGGCTCGCAGCAGTGTGAAACCGTGAATCGAACCATCGCGATTCCACGATTTGGCAGGGTTGGCCGTCACCCGCAGTAGCACTTGCTCCCCCGCCTTGACCGTAATTTCCGGAGTGCGTTGCCCGGCGATCTTATAGCGGCTGTCGCTATCGGCGGTTACCTCGATCACGTGAACTTCAGCCCCGGCGTGAAGCCATGCCACCAGCAAAATGCTCGCTGCCACGAACCGAACAAACATACGACGAATTCCCGATGCCTTTGTCACGCCAATGTAATCCTCTCAGTTACTGGGTCATATAAAACAGGATCAGCCGCTGGTCTTCGTTTGTAATCGTGGCCCGAACCCGCATGTGGCGAAGGATGGTCTTCATCATGCGCGGCGGAAACTTTTGGGGTGCAGCGTGACAGCGACCGCAGTTGGCGCGAAAGCGCTGCTCTCCCTGGAACCGCAGGCTCTCGGCGTCGGTGCTCTGCGCCACCGCTGCGCCGGTTCCACCCTTGCTGCTTGAGGGCGGCCCGGCAAGCAGGGCCGAAGCAAAAGTCAACACCCAGAGCAGAACCGCAAGCCAAATCCGCGCTTGGAGATTTCTCTTCATGGCGCCCCCACTCGACCGAGCGCAATCGCGAAGCGGTACGCGAACCCAAAGCTCCATTGGTTGAAATTACCATCTCCACTGAACTGACGGCCATAGCTGGCAATGCCTTTCAGACCATCCCGTAAGAAGAAGTAGTTCACTCCAAAATCCGCCTCGCGGGTGTTCGCGCCAGGAAGGCCGAGGGCTGCGGCGCCGTCGGGAGTAATTTCTCCGGTATAAAACTGTTGGAGACGGGCGACAAGTTCCGTGCGCCGCATTGCCTTCTGCCAGAAGTGCATCTGGCTAAGCCGGAACGCACCTTCGATCCAGTATCCGCGGCCTTCAAACGAGTACGCGAATTCGGAGCGCAAGTTTAACGGAACCCTCGTCGGCTGCCAGCCCATGTGAAAACCGAATGCGTTTTTGCGCTCGTCCTGCAATGTCTTTTGCCACGAGCCGCCTACTTCCAGGCGCGGGCCGGGAAAGAAAAAGCCCATGCGTCCGCCGACGTGGCGTTCCGAATCCACGCTGTCGATGCCGATTCTGGTGGCAGAAACGTACACGGCATAATTCATGTTGATCTTCGGGTCGACCGGAAAACCGCCGCGCAACATGGCGCCGTCACTGGGAGCAGTGTTGATGGGGAGGATCAGAGGGTCGGGTTGCAGGGCTCGAATCCACAAGGGATAAAGGCGCTCGTTGAAGATTCCGAACGGAGTAAGAAATCTCCCCGCCGTAACCGTAACGTAAGGACTAGCGATATAGTCGACCTGGACATAGTCAACATGCTTGTCGACGGGTCCACCGTAAGGGCCGCCGCCGGGCGGGCGTTGAAACTGGCCCTCGAATTCCGCCCGCGACTCGATAAGCCAGCGCTCCCCCAGGGGCACCAGCAGAATCGGGTTGATCTGGCTGTCGATCAGATTGTGCCCACCCGTGACAAAACTGAACGCTCCAGCGTTGCCAGTAAGGATCGGAATTGGCTTTTCGGTGTCCGAACTCTGGGCGGCTATCCGAGTTGGGGACAAGAGCAGCAAGAACAACGCCGCTAATCCAAACAGAGCAAAGCTCTGCCGTTTCCGGGACGCGATTTCGCCGCACGTGTACAAAAGAAACCCCACTTAAGCTCTTGCAACGATTGTCTTTCACCGTCCCAAGGAGGGGAACATCACGGAGGTAACTTTCGTATCTTCCAGGGTTGGAAAAGCTTTCTTGAGCGGCCGGCCTCTCACGAATTCCACACCGCGCCGTCTAACGCATTGAAAGGGAGGAGTCATGAACTGTCATCGCCAATCCCCCACCTGGTTGGGAGCTGTCATGGGAACGGTCTGCGCGCTGCTTGTGCTTGCCCTCGGAGCGCATGCTTCCGATCATCGCGGCTCGCTGACCGAAGAATTCCATCAAACCTATACCTTGACCCCAGACGGCCGAGTCGAACTCGAGAACATAAACGGCGACGTGCATATTTCCAGTTGGGACCAGAACCAGGTGAAAGTGGACGCGATAAAGTATGCCGACACGAAAGAGGCTCTGGACGAGGCAAAGATCGAGATTGACGCGCGCAACGACGCTCTCTCGATTCGCACCAAATACCCGGAGCACGACCGTGGTTCGAATTGGAGCGGACATGATCGAGCCGCCACGGTTGAATACACACTCACCGTCCCGCGCACGGCTCGCCTGGATGAGATCAAGCTGATTAATGGCGCGCTCGATGTTAGCGGAGTGAGTGGCGAGGTTCGCGCCTCCTGCATCAATGGGCGGCTCGAGGCCAAAAATTTAGCGGGCGAAGCTCGACTGTCGACCGTCAACGGGCGGTTGGACGCGCGATTTGACCAGCTCTCCGGCCGGTCCGTCGAGCTAAATTCCGTGAACGGTTCAGTAGATTTGACCATCCCCTCCGACTCGAACGCGGAAGTGGAGGCGAACACGGTTTCTGGAGGCATCGAGAACGACTTCGGCCTGCATTCGAATCATCACGGCTTTGTGGGCCACGATCTTCGCGGAGAAATAGGCAATGGCGCCACACGAATCAGACTGCACGGTGTAAACGGCAGAGTTGAAATTCGCCGCGCGCAAGACGGTCGCGCCTTGAGCCCGGTGAAGGACTTGAGCCATCGCGACAAGAACGACGACACCATTTAGCGAAACAGCCCTACAGCGTCAGTAAATGGTGTATCCCGGGAGCGGCGTACGCAGGTCAGGCTTCGACGCCATCAGCAGCAATGCGCCCTCCCGCTTGAAGGCCCGCAGATCCTCGAGACTATTGAACGATTTGGTTTGGTAATCGTCGGGAGTGGGCGTGTCATCAGGAATACGGCAAGCCTGCACGTCTTCGAATGCGTGCTTTTTCAGGAGCTCGATATATTCCTCTGTCGACCGCACGTGCACGGGGACTTTCAGCTTGTCGACCCACTGCAGCGAATAAGGATTGTCTCTGTAGAGATTGATCAGAATAAAGAGACGTGCCCGCGGGGCCATCACGCGGAATAATTCCATCAACGCGCGGTCCTGATCGGGATAGTAGTAAAACGACTCGACCGACAAGACCTTGTCGAAGAAGTTTTCCTCCCAGGGAATTTGCTGCGCCGATCCCCAGACGTAAAGAATATTTTCGAAGTCCTTCGAGGCTTGGCGCGCTACGCGCACCATTTCGTCGGACACATCCAGGCCGACTACTTGACCGAACCCCTCCGGTCCTTCTCCAACGAGCCTTGCTAGCAGCCGTGTCGCCCATCCCGAACCACAGCCGAGATCAAGCACGCGTTCGCCGGGCCGAAGATTCATGAGCCGAATCGTCTTCTCGGTTATGTCGAGATGATGCCGCTCCATCTTGTAGCCTTCGCCTGTGGCGGCCCAGCGGTTGAATTCGTGCTGCAACTTTTCGTCGGGATTATGAGATTTGTCAGCCATAGCGTTTCATGTAGCACTGCTTCAATGTAGCGCCGGCGTCTCGCCGGCTGTCGCAAATGGCGACTCGCCCTCGCAAGGCAGACACAGTCGCGATGCCGTGCGAGCCATCTCTCAGCGGAGCCGCCGGGACGGCGGCGCTAGGTCTATGCTACAGTTTTCCTCTTCATGGCGACACCTCCGCAGAAGCCGCTCCCAGACTCCGAGCCCGGCTCTCTCTATTGCCCGAATTGCGCGGAAGAAGTGACGGATCCTCTCACCTGCGGCGACTGCTCTGCGGTGATCTGCCGCCGTTGCGGCACGGCGCTTGAATCGTCCGACGAACTGGGCATCGGATGATGAAACCCATTCCAGTTCTGCCAACAACCGACGCGGCTTCTGCCGACTCTATACCTGCCGATCAAAACCCCTCTGGCTCAAAACCCACGCTGGTTCGCGGACTCGGCCTGCTTGACTCGGTGCTGCTGCTGGTCAGCGGAGTGATCGGGTCGTCGATATTTCTGACGGCGAAAGATATTGCCGGACCATTGCCGCAACCCGTGCTGTTCCTGTTGGTGTGGGTTTTGGGTGCGTTGATCTCGCTTTGCGCTTGCTTCGCATTTGCCGAGTTGGGTTCGATGTTCCCTGATTCGGGCGGCCAGTACATCTACCTGCGCGAGGCTTATGGCGACCTGGTCGCTTTCCTCTATGGCTGGATGCTGTTTAGCGTCGCCAATGGTGGCACGATCGCGGCGCTTTCGGTGGCGTCGGCGGCCTATGCCGGGCAGGTCTTTCCAGTTGTGTCAGCGGATCACGTGGTGATTGGATTCGCCGGCATTGTGATCACACGAGCTCATTTGCTAGGGTTGCTGCTGATTGTCGTTCTTACGTATGTGAACGTCGTAGGGTTGCGCTGGGGTGCGTTGCTACAGAACATCTCCACCGGCACAAAGTTCACAGCCATGGCCGCATTCGTAACTCTAGGATTCGCCGTCGGCAAGGGTCACTGGTCCAACTTTCAGTCGCACGGAGTTAGTCTGACGATGGGACTCGGACCAACTCAACTGATCTCTGCGCTTGGCGTGGGCATGATCGCCGTGTTCTGGGCCTACGACGGCTGGGTATACATCACGTGGGTCGCCGGCGAGGTAAAAGAACCGCGACGCACCGTGCCGCGGGCCATGGTTCTAGGCGTGCTCGCTGTCGCGGTTATTTATATCGCGATGAACTTGACCTACGTCTACGCCTTGCCGCTAAAGGAAATCGCCGCCCACGAGACGATCGCGCATGCGGCGGCCGCGGCGTTGTTCTCGCCAGGAGCGGCAAAATGGCTCTCTCTGATGATCGCGGTTTCCTGTTTCAGTGCAGCGGCGACATGCACGCTCTCAGGCGCGCGTGTTTATCTGGCCATGGCGCAGGACGGCGTCTTCTTCAAGCGCATGGCGGTGATCCACCCCAAGTGGCGAACGCCAGCTTTCAGCCTTATTGGACAAGGCGTGTGGGCGGCGGCGCTCACGCTCAGCGGTCGTTACGATCAGCTTTACACTTATGTGATCTACGGAATGGTGCTGTCGTA
>Ga0307474_10002767_pt1 | contig 12609 bp, 11 predicted proteins | sample atmos_gasesECM1C_2_FD_203312 | JGI IMG/M metagenome (GOLD analysis project Ga0307474, IMG submission 203312) | Hardwood forest soil microbial communities from Morgan-Monroe State Forest, Indiana, United States - atmos_gasesECM1C_05 | ecosystem: Environmental > Terrestrial > Soil > Temperate... | reverse complement strand
CGGTCTCTTGACCGCAAACGGCATTACGGCCGTGGCCGACGTGCGCTCGCGCCCGTTCAGCAGGCGGCATCCCCAATTCAATAAGGAACGACTTGCTGCGCAACTCGCGCAACACGGCATTGCATACGTGTTCCTCGGCAAGGAGTTAGGTGCCCGTTCCGAATACCCGACCTGCTACGAGGACGGCAAGGTTCAATACCCGCGTTTGGCGGCAACAGCGGCGTTCAAGGCGGGCATCGAGCGCGTGCTGGCCGGCGCGGAAAAATTTCGCGTCGCCGTGATGTGCGCGGAAAAGGAGCCCTTGGATTGTCACCGAACGTTGCTCGTGAGCCGTGCGCTGGAAAGATCTGGCGCTTCGATAGCGCACATCTTGGCCGACGGCAGCGTGGAGCCGCAGGATAAAACCATGTCGCGGCTCATTGATCTGGTCGGACTCTCGAAGGAGGACATGTTTCGCGAACGCAGCGATTTGATCGCCGCCGCCTGTATGCTGCGAGAGGACGAAATCGCCTACAGGAAGTGATCTTCCAAGCGCAGCTGCCGTCACGGAACGTCCGGCATCAGGAACACCTTCACCGCCGACGGATGGGTGGGATCGTGATAGATCGTGTTCTCGGCCGTCCGCAGCAGCCGGCTGAGGCCGAGCGGCTCGCCGGTATTGGGGTTCACATCGAAGCGCGGAAAATTGCTGCTGGAAACATCCAGTCGCAGCCGATGGCCCTTCTTCACCACGTTGGCCGTATCGAACGGCCGAACGATGAGCGTATAGATCCTGCCTGGAACGAGCAGTTGGCGCGTCTCGAAGTGGTCGCGGTAGCTCGCGCGCACGATGCCATCGGTTAGATTCAAGTCGAAGCCGGTCGGGAAATCAGCGCTCGGCGGATACACGTCGATCAGTTTGGCGGTGAAATCGGTGTCCACGGCCGTCGACGCCGCGAACAGCGTCACTTCCACCGGTCCGGCCAGCGCGACATTTTGCTTGAGGATCTCGCTCTCGAACACCAGCACATCGGTGCGCGACCTCAGCGGCAAATAGGGAGGGCGCGAGCCCGCCATGTCCGGGCGCTCGCGCTGATCGTAAGCGCCGTCCTTGAGACGCTTCGACACGCCGCCGCCGATGGTGGGGACGGGATGTGCTGGGTCGAACTGATATGCCGTTGCGGCGACCTCGGAAGACGTCGGCGCATGTGCGTTCAACGATCCGTCGCCGTGAAGATAGAAAATCGCGGCGCGCGACTCTGCGGGCGGCCAGACTTTCGATTCGCGCCATTCGCCCCCGTGATAGAGCCGTCCCGCCGAGTCTCGATGGCCATCGCCGGTACCCATCAAAAAATATCGCACCGGCGCCTGCGCGGACGCTGCGGTCTTGATGCCTTTCAGATAGTAGTCGAACCATGCCAGATGGAAATTGGTGTCGAAGTCCTTGATCGCCGCATCGGAACCGAAATCGACGTCGCCTGCGTAGCTGGCAGTGTTACCGTGGTGCGTCCACGGTCCGATGACAAGTCGCATCGGAGATTTCTTCAGTGCACCGAGCCTGCGCCAATTTTCGATCGTGCCCCGCAGATATATGTCGTACCACCCGCCCACGTGCATCATCGGGACATCCGCGGTCTGCGCGTAAAATTTCTCCCATTGCATGCCCAGCGTGTCCCAGTGCGCACCATAGTCGGATTGGGTCGCCTCCTCGAGATAGTAGCGCTCGTAGTTCGGCGCAATCGACAAGGGACTCAAGCCCTTGCGAATCGGCAGCGCCGAGTACCACGTGTTGACATCCTCCTTGGAGAGCATGCCTTTCGTGACCGGATCCTTGGCATCCTCCAGCGCCTGCGACCACGCCCACGTTAGTTGGCGGCCCATTTCGAACGCGCCGTCGTATCGGACGCTGTGATCCCAGGCGTTGGACATGCCACCCATGTTGAGCAGCAATGCGCGCAGATGCGGGGGCGCAAGCTTTGAAGCATCCGCCTGCGTATGAGCCGCATAGGAGGTCCCATACATGCCCACGTTGCCATCGCTGAACGGCTGCTTTGCCGCCCATTCGATCGTGTCGTATCCGTCGTATGCGTCATACGCATAGTATTTTTCGAACACGCCCTGCGAATGATGACGTCCACGCGTGTCCTGAACCATGACCACGTAGCCGTGCTTCGCCAGTGTCTCCGCAATCGCGACGGCCGCGGGCTCTGATTTGTCGTACGGCGTGCGATGCAGTAGCACCGGCAGCCGTTCCGGGGCCGGCACGGTACCGTCGGCCGGCCGATAAATATCTGCCGCCAACAACACACGATCGCGTGCTGCCACCATGACATCTTGCTGACGAATCACATCGCGATAGATCTTGGGTGTTGGAGGCGATTCGGCGCGAACAACCACAGCGACGCAAGAAAAAGCGGCGAGCAGAAGTCTGCCGAACCGTGGATGCGCTAGAACCATCCCATCAGGCTACCTTAACTTTCGAAATCGGTCGCCTGTGGATGCTCAGTAAGAAATCCTTAAATGCATACGCTTGGCAACATTAACTGCACGTGGGCAATTCATTAAACAACGCCATCGGCGCACCGCCAAACCCCTGGAAAAACAGGCCTCGCGCGACGATTGACCTGCAAACACAACGGGCGTAGAACCATCTTATCAGATCGTTTCGGTGACCCATCATGTCAACCAAACTAATCGTTCTTGTCGCGGCGTTAATCCTTGCGGGCCCTGTTCTTGCCGCGGGCGGTGGAGGCGGCGGAGGTGGTGGCGGAGGTGGAGGCGGAGGTAGCGGCGGAGGTAGCGGCGGAGGTGGAGGCGGAGGTAGCGGTGGAGGCGGAGGTGGACATTCTGGTGGTGGTGGCGGAGGTGGCGGTGGAGGCGGACATTCTGGCGGAGGTGGAGGCGGTGGAGGCGGACATTCTGGCGGAGGTGGAGGCGGCGGCCGGGGCATGAGTTCCGGATTGGGCGGGCGCGGCGCGGCAGCCAGCGCGCACAGCGCGACGCTGGCAAGTCACGGGGCTACGATGGCGAACCACGGCGCGACGCGTGCGGCCCCCATACATGCTCCCGGTGCGATTGCCGGCAAACATGCGGAGCATTCGACCTCCCAAATGGCCGGCATGGATCATCACCATCATCATCACCATCCGTTTCGTCGCGAGCCGCTCAACGACTACGAACAATTTCCGCAATTTTTTCCAGACTGTATCCCCGGGCCCGACCCGTTGCGGGCATGGCCTCGGTGCGACGGCCCAACCAAGAACTCCGGCGGAACGAAGCGGCACTCTTAAGCTCTCTTGAGAGCGAGAAAATCTGCTGCGCCGGCCGTGATGCTCGTCCCGATGCTGGCGAGCATCGCCCTCGCAGCGCATGCGGCCGAAACGAGCAGCCCATCGCCCGATGATGAGATTAACGCGAAAAAATTCGCGGCTGCGCTCGAGTCCTTCAATGCGCGCGATTCCCGATCGCCGGACACGCTGAACACTCGCCTCGCCTACGCGGACTTTCTCACCAAGCTCGATCAAGGGGACTGCGCTGCCAATTTGGATGTGGCGCGAAATCAGCTGGATGCGGTCAAGGCCAGCCCCGCACTCGAAGTTGTGCTGATTGCCGGGCGGGCCCGCCTTGCGCAGCTCGAATATCAATATCATTTGGCCCGCTCCACATGCGGCCCCGAAGCGGAAGGTCGCGCCCAGGAGGAGTTGCGTTCGGCACTGGCGTCCGCAAAACGCGCCGTCGAAGGTTATCGCGATGCATTTGACGCGGTGTCCATGGTCACCATGCAATTCAATACCAGCGTGGTTTATCGCGACATGGGAGACACCGAGGCCGCGACTGCGGCACTGCAAACAACGATCGACATGGACCGCGAGTACGGCTTTGCGGACGACGCCGAAGATAACTACCGGCTTCTTCTGCAATGGAACCACGAGCCGGCGGGCGACGACCAGATTGCGGCGCGCATGCAAGACTTTCCGCAGCGCTCCGTCGCCCTAACCTTCGGATGGTTCGACAGCGACGCCAACGTGACGCTGCAAACCGATGTCGCGCAGATCGCCGGCCACGGGATGGCGCATATCCGAGGTTCCCGAACAGCGCAGCGGCAGGTGCGCCAACGTTCGCAGAGATGGCGCGTGTCCTACCAGGTCAACGAAGCGCACTACGAGCTCGGCGAGCTGCCGACCGACGAGGTCTCGATGGCGCAGTTCGCAAATTCTCTCGTGCTCATGCTGATGCACTTTCACGACTTTCGTGTCACCCGAAACGGCGACTTCGACGAAAGCAAGAGCGATTTTAGGTTTGAAATGCGCGTGCGTGCGGATGCCAAGGCGTTGGCGCGCGACCTTGACGCACGCGGGCTTGATTCCAAGGGCGCACACTCATCGCAGCTTGCGCGCCTCTTCCGCTCGGCCGTTGGAAACGCGCAAGTGCCCGAGGCCATCGGGGCGCAAATTGCCGAGGACTACAATCTCGAAGCGGGAACGTGGATCGGCGCGACTCTCGAACAGGGGGTCTGGTACGACATGACGGCATTGCTGCCGGTTGCCCTGCGGGCCTATATGATGCATGACATCCAGTTCGCTTTCTCGCGCCCCGTTTCCTGCCTGCCCGATTCGAAGGATGTTTCCTGTGTCGAGATCGTGCTGCGCGCGACCCCCGACCCGGACGTTCTCAAAACCAGCCTCGACAGGCTTGCCGAACGATCGCGTCTTGCAGCCGGGCAAGCGCCGCAATTTTGGTCGGCCGCCGCGATGCGTCTGGTCACGGATCCAACGACTCTGCAAACCTACAGCATCGAGATGCACCGTCATACCTATTGGTCGAGCGGAGAGCCCGGCCCGGATCATTCCGTGTTCGAGTTCGAGAAGACTCTGCTTCTCAGCGGACCGATAACCCGGGTTCCGTGAGGCTTCAAAATCAAAAAAGAGCGGCAAAAAAAGAGCGGACCTAAAGTCCGCTCTTTCTCAATCGCAACTACCGTTTGCGCGGCAGCTACAGGCGCCAACTACATATCCATGCCGCCCATGCCGCCCATGCCGCCGCCCGGGGCGCCATGCGCATGCTCTTCTTCCTTCGGCGACTCGGCAATCATGACTTCGGTGGTTAGCAGGAGTCCTGCCACCGAGGCGGCGTTCTGCAGAGCCAGACGCGTCACCTTGGTCGGATCCAGAATGCCCAGTTCGATCATATCGCCATACTCGCTGGTCTGAGCGTTGTAGCCGAACGTGCCCTTGCCTTCACGGACTCGGTTCAACACCACCGCGGCATCTTCGCCCGCATTGGTCACGATCTGCCGCAGCGGCTCCTCGATCGCCCGGGCCAGGATCTTGATGCCCGTGGTCTGATCTTCGTTCTTGCCGACGAGCTTCTCGATGGCCTTCAGTGCGCGCACCAAAGCCACACCGCCGCCCGGAACCACGCCCTCTTCGACGGCCGCGCGCGTTGCGTGCAACGCATCTTCGACGCGGGCCTTCTTTTCCTTCATTTCAATCTCGGTCGAAGCACCGACCTTGATCACGGCAACACCGCCGGAGAGCTTCGCAACGCGCTCCTGGAGTTTTTCCTTGTCATAGTCAGAGGTCGCTTCCTCGATCTGCTGGCGAATGCTTTCGACGCGCGCCTTGATGTCAGTCGCTTTGCCGTTGCCGTCGATGATGGTGGTGTTCTCTTTCTCCACCAGAACCTTCTTCGCCTCGCCCAGATCGTTCAAGGTCGCTTTCTCGAGCGACAAGCCGACTTCGTCGGAAATGACCGTGCCGCCCGTCAGGACCGCAATGTCCTGCAACATCGCTTTGCGGCGATCACCAAAGCCCGGCGCCTTGACGGCGGCGACTTTGACGATGCCGCGGATGGTGTTGACGACCAACGTGGCAAGCGCTTCGCCTTCCACATCTTCCGCCACGATCAGCAGCTGCCGGCCGCCCTTCGCAATGGCTTCCAGCAAGGGCAGCAACTCGCGAATGTTGGAGATCTTCTTGTCGATCAACAGGATCAGCGGCTTGTCGAGCTCGGCGCTCTGGCTCTGCTGATTGTTGATGAAGTACGGCGACAGGTAGCCGCGATCGAACTGCATGCCCTCGACCACTTCGAGTTCGTTCTCGAGGCCCGAACCTTCCTCAACCGTGATCACGCCTTCCTTGCCGACCTTCGCCATCGCATCCGCAATCGTCTTGCCGATGCTCTCGTCGGAGTTCGCGGAGATCGTGCCGACCTGCGCAATCGCCTTCGGATCCTTGCAGGGCTTGGAGAGCTTCTTCAGCTCTTCCGTAGCGGCGATGACCGCCTGGTCGATACCACGCTTCAGGTCCATCGGGTTGATGCCCGCGGCGACGGCCTTGAGGCCCTCGCGGATAATCGCCTGCGCGAGAACGGTTGCGGTGGTGGTGCCATCGCCGGCTTCGTCAGAGGTGTTGGAAGCGACTTCCTTCACCATTTGCGCGCCCATGTTCTCAAACTTGTCCTTGAGCTCGATTTCCTTCGCGACGGAGACGCCGTCCTTGGTGACGGTGGGAGCGCCGAAGCTCTTGTCGAGTACGGCATTGCGGCCCTTGGGACCCAGCGTGACCTTCACGGCATTCGCCAGAATATTCACACCTTTGAACATGCGTGCCCGAGCGTCGTCGCTGAAGCGTACGTCTTTAGCTGCCATTTGCTGATACCTCTAATTGAATTTGATTTGCGGGAAGTAAAATTCTGGTTGAACTGGCGGCTTACTTGCCTTCCACCACGGCCATGACGTCTTCTTCACGCATGACAACCAGCTCATCGCCATCCATCTTCACTTCGGTGCCGCTGTACTTACCGAACAGAATCTTGTCGCCGACCTTGAGGTCGAGCGGGCGAATCTCGCCGTTCTCTAAAATCTTGCCCTTGCCGACGGCAACCACTTTCCCGAAAATCGGCTTTTCAGTCGCCGTGTCCGGAATCACGATTCCACCTGGAGACTTTCGCTCCTCTTCCTCTCTTTTCACGATCACGCGGTCATGAAGGGGACGAATCTTCATAAGACAAGACTCCTAATGCTTGAGTTGGGGTTAACAAAGGGATGTGTTGTTAGCACTCTCCCGTCGAGGCTGCTAATCATAGTCGCAAATTGTTACGATTCAAGGCCTAAGCGTGGGATTTTTTGCTGTATCGCAGCATTATAAGGAACTGGCGCACCGGCGTGGCGACAACTAGAGTGCGCGCATGCAACGAACGCACACCGCCGCTTTGGTCGGCTTTCTCATGATCGCCTCGCTGGGCGCTGCCGGGATCGCGCACGCCAGGCCCTGGTGGATGCGGGGGATCGATTCCAACGAGACGGATTTCTTACCACCCGATGTCGCATTTCGGGTCGCAGCGCGCATCGACGGGAGTGTTTTGAAGGTCCGCTGGGTCATCGCCGATGGTTACTATCTCTATCGGCATAAAATAGAGGTGAAAGCGGAGAGCCCAGACCTTGTGGTCGGCGCGCCGGCGTTGCCCCCCGGCGTGGTCAAAACCGATCCTTATTTGGGAACGCAACAGGTCTATTTGCAGCAAATCGAGGCGGTCGTGCCTTATTCGCGCATCGACGCCGGCGCCCACCCCGTCCAGATCAAGGTCACCTACCAAGGTTGTGCCGAAGCGGGCTTGTGTTACCCCCCGATCACGAAAGTCGTGTTTCCGACCGCGGGAGCGCCTCCCATTGCGGTCAGCGTGCCACCCTACCGCTGGGAAACCATCGCGATCATCGGGGGTGCGTGTGCATTTCTGCTCGCTGGATTGGTGTTGCGAAGGGGACGCAAACTCGACACTCCGTCATGAAAACTCCCGGTTTGCGCGTTTTGGGCATCGCGCTGGTTGTACTGCTGGGGATTTGGGCGGGATTGAAGTTTCACTCGGTTCACAAGCCGCCTGACGCCGGTGTTCCGGTAGCCGCCGGCAGGGCCAGCGCTCCTGACCCAGCAGAAATCTCAGAGTCAGCAGCGGCTGCTCCCCATCCGGTGATCCCCGCGAGGCTGCCGGATTTTTCGCTCAAGGATCTTTCGGGGAAACCCACTTCGGTCGAGTCATGGAGCGGCAAATCGCTTGTCATTAACTTTTGGGCAACCTGGTGCGCCCCTTGCCGCCGGGAAATACCGCTGCTCAAAACCCTGGCCGACAATTGGGCAGGCCGGGATCTGGCCATAGTCGGAATCGCAGTGGACTATCCCGATAAGGTTCGGGCCTTCGCCGAGCAGTTCAAAATTGGCTACCCGGTGCTGATCGGCGAACAGGACGCTCTTGAGGTCGCCGCCAAGTTTGGCATGACCTCGCCCGCCTTGCCGTTTACGGTATTTACGGACCGGCGGGGCGAGGTCGTGGCGTTGTTTGTAGGGGAATTGCATCGGCCCCAAGCCGATTTCATCCTGTCGGAGGTCCAGAATCTCAATGATCAGCGCATTGGGCTGCCGCAGGCACGGCGCGCCATCGCCGAGGGCCTGGAAGCCATGGCGGATAAGCACTCAGGATAGTATGTAAGGCGACGTTCGCCGCCAAAGCTTGCCATTTCACTTCAATTTCTGGTTATTATCGCGGACCTTTGTAGCGCAGCCGCGCTGGGAACCGACGCAGAAGATGGCGCGAATTTTGTTGTTGAACGGCCCTAACTTGAACCTTCTCGGCACCCGCGAGCCGGCCATCTATGGAAGCGCCACGCTATCAGAGATCGAGGGCAAGCTCGGCGCGCAATGCGTGGCGTTGGGGCATGAACTCATTGCTGCCCAGAGCAATGCCGAGCACGAATTGATTGCCAAAATCCACGCGGCCAAGCGCGACGCCATTGGTTTCGTGATCATCAATCCGGGCGCCTTCTCTCACACCAGCATCGCGCTGCGCGATGCCTTTCTCTCGGTGAGCGTGCCGTTTATTGAAATACATCTGAGCAATGTCTTCGCGCGCGAAGCATTCCGGCATCACTCTTATTTGTCCGACATTGCCGTCGGCTGCATCTCTGGATTGGGGCCGATCGGCTATGAGCTCGCGCTCCAAGCCGCCGTCGCGCGCCTGAAGAAGACCTAAAACGATATTTGAGGGGTTAGCGGATGGATATTCGCAAGGTTAAGAAGCTGATCGAACTGCTCGAGGAATCCGGCATCTCGGAACTTGAGATTTCGGAGGGCGAGGAATCGGTACGCATCAGCCGCCACCCGCGGGCGGGGATGCAAGTTACCACCCAGGCGGCGCCGATCATGCAGGCGGCGCCGGCCGCTGCCGCCGCGCCCGCCACCGCAGCCACCGCAGCCGGCGAACGGGCACCTCGTAACGATGAACACACCGTCACCTCTCCCATGGTGGGCACCTATTATTCATCGGCTTCTCCCGGTGCGAAGCCCTTCGTCGAAATCGGCAGCGAGATCAAAGTCGGTCAGATTCTATGCATCATCGAGGCGATGAAGATGATGAACCAAATAGAATCCGACAAGGAAGGCCGCGTGACGGCAATGCTCGCCAAGAACGGTGAGCCGGTCGAGTTCGGTCAACCGCTCTTCATCATCGAATAACTCGAGATGATCGAAAAAGTCGTCATCGCGAACCGCGGCGAGATCGCCCTTCGGATCTTGCGCGCGTGCCGCGAACTGGGCATCAAGACCGTGGCCGTGCATTCCACGGCCGACTTCAACACCAAGCACGTGCTGCTCGCGGACGAAACCGTCTGCATCGGGCCCCCGCAATCCGCGGTGTCTTATCTGAACATGCCGGCGATCATCAGCGCCGCCGAGGTCACGGACGCGGTCGCCATACACCCGGGCTACGGATTCCTATCGGAGAACGCCGATTTCGCCGAGCGGGTCGAAAAGAGCGGTTTCATTTTCGTCGGACCACGCGCCGAGACCATTCGCCTGATGGGCGACAAAGTCTCCGCCATCAAGGTCATGAAGGCAGCCGGCGTCCCTTGCGTGCCCGGATCGGACGGGCCGCTCGGCAAGGACGCCGATGAGAATTTCCGCATCGCCAAGGAAATCGGCTACCCCGTTATCATCAAGGCTTCGGGGGGCGGTGGCGGCCGCGGCATGCGCGTGGTGCATACCGACGCTTCACTGTTGAACGCGATCGGCGTAACGCAGTCGGAAGCGCTGGCCGCGTTCGGCAACGAACAGGTCTACATGGAGAAGTTTCTCGAGCGGCCGCGGCACATCGAATTTCAGGTACTGGCGGACAACTACGGCAACGTGGTGCACTTGGGCGAGCGCGATTGTTCAATGCAGCGCCGCCATCAAAAGGTCATCGAGGAAGCGCCCGCACCGGGCCTGTCCGTCAGACAGCGCAAAACCATGGGAGAGCGCTGTGCCCGGGCGGTCCGCGAAGTCGGCTATCGCAGCGCAGGCACGCTGGAGTTCTTGTACCAGGACAACGAGTTCTATTTCATCGAAATGAACACGCGCATTCAGGTAGAGCATCCCGTGACCGAGCTGGTCACCGGAATAGACCTCGTGAAAGCACAGCTGCTGATTGCGGCCGGCGAACCGCTGCCCTATGGCCAGAACGACATTCAAATACGCGGTCATGCGGTGGAATGCCGCATCAATGCCGAAGACCCGAAGAACTTTACGCCGAGCCCGGGCCCGATCCGTCTCTGGCACTCGCCCGGCGGTCCGGGAATCCGCGTTGATAGCCATGTCTACACCGGCTACAACGTGCCGCCGTTTTACGATTCGCTGATCGGGAAGGTCATTGCCTATGGCGACACGCGCGATACGGCCATCGCGCGCATGCGCAACGCGCTCGCGGAGATGGTGGTCGAGGGCATCAAGACCAACATCCCGCTGCATCAGGAAATATTCAATCATTCCGCCTTCAAGCAGGGCGGAACCGACATTCACTATCTAGAGCGACGCTTGGGGCTGAAGTAACATAGGAGCCTGTCTGAGTATTCCGCGTGAGCCGCGTTGGCTCTGCAAGGGAGCGGATGCAAGGCGCGCGGCGCAGGCCGTGGTCAATTCCACGGGCAAGCCGCGCAACACCGCAGACGCCCCTTCCAGAGCCAACCCTTCAGGAGCGGACGGATTTGCCTTCATTCGTCGTTGTCGCCTTCTCATTGGGATCAAACCCAACTTCGTCGGCTCGGCTCGACTGAAGGCAAATCCGTCACGCTCGCGGCCACGCGAAATACAGACAGGCTCCCAGCAGGATGTTGCATCGATGACGTTTTATGAAATCGAATTTCCGCTCGCAACCTTAAGTTCCGAGGCGGTCGAGGCAGCACTGTTCGAAGTCGGCGCGAGTTCGATAACCTTCGTCGACCGCGGCGATGAACCCGTGCTCGAGCCCAAGCCAGGGGAAGTGCGGCTGTGGAGCGACACCCTGGTGCGCGCCCTGTTTCAAGAATCCAGCGACGCGGCGCTAAATCTTGATCGGCTTTCGAGCGCGCTGGGTCCTCATATCACGCAAACTGCCCGCGTGCGCGCGGTTGAAGACCAAGTCTGGGAACGCGCCTGGCTCACAGGCTGGAAGTCGCTGCGCTTCGGGCGACGACTCTGGGTTTGTCCACGCGCCGCCGAGGCGCCGGGCGATCCGCAAGCAGTCGTCGTGAGGCTGGATCCCGGACTTGCGTTTGGCACCGGGACGCATCCGACCACGGCGCTGTGTCTGCAGATACTGGATTCGGTGGCCCTGGCGGGCCAAACCGTGATCGACTATGGCTGCGGTTCAGGCATTTTAGGGATAGCGGCCTTGAAACTCGGCGCAGCGCATGTCATTGCTGTGGATCTTGACCAACAGGCGCTGCTTGCCACGCGCGACAACGCGCTCCGTAACGGCGTTGCCTCGTGCATCACCGTGCAAGGCATCGAAGCGAGCCTCCCTGGCGCACACTTTGTGATAGCCAACATTCTCGCCGGACCTTTGATCGAATTGGCGCCGAAGTTGACCGCGGCCTGCCGGCCCGGAGGATATCTGCTGCTATCGGGGTTACTAAAGACGCAGGCCTACGCCGTAAAGGCGGCATACGCGTCCGGTTTTGATATGGTGCAGGTCATAGAGCGCGATGAATGGTGCTGCATCTACGCGCGGAGAGTGCCCTAGCTTGTTTACGCAATGTTCCAAATGCGAGACCATCTTCAAGTTGTCCGCGGAAGTGTTGCGCGCGGCGGGCGGCCAGGTGCGTTGCGGCAAATGCGGCGAAGTGTTCAACGCATTGGCGCATCTCGCAGAAGATGCAAGCGCGTTCACCACGGGCGAAAGCTCATTCGATTTGGAAACCCGGGCCGACAGCATATTGCGGTCGCCCGCGCCGCCCGCTGCGCGCCGCGCGCAGCCGAATCCGGAGGATTCCCTTCCCGAAGGGACGGAAATCGCGCGCTTGCAAATTCTTGATTGGAATGAGAGCGACTCCCAGGATGCGTCCACGGAACCAGCTGAGGATCCCGCCGCAGAAACATTGGGCGAAACGTCACTGGAATTCACTCTGCCCCCGGGGGAGCTGGATCGAATTTTCGTCGAGACCAAGAAAGGAGTGCGACCGCGGATGCCGCCGATGCCTGTGGCGGAGCCCGAGTCCGCCGAACCTGAGGAGATCGAGGTATTCAATGCCGCGGATCCGATTATCGACATTCCAGCTCCTGCCGCTGCCAAGCCTAAGATTCCCGCTCCGGCCCCTGCGAATGCCGCTGCTGCGTCGGCGGCTGC
>Ga0307474_10002766_pt1 | contig 12609 bp, 11 predicted proteins | sample atmos_gasesECM1C_2_FD_203312 | JGI IMG/M metagenome (GOLD analysis project Ga0307474, IMG submission 203312) | Hardwood forest soil microbial communities from Morgan-Monroe State Forest, Indiana, United States - atmos_gasesECM1C_05 | ecosystem: Environmental > Terrestrial > Soil > Temperate... | reverse complement strand
GGGTCAGGTAGCCGGCGATCTCGCCGATCTTGTAAGTGTTGGCGATGGCGCCGGTCCGGGTCTCCAAGACGTCGAGCACCGCCCCGAAGTCGGGACTGCAGCTGCCGACATACGCGGTGGCGCCGTCTGGGCTCAGCGCGATATCCCGGATCGGCGAACCGATTTCGACGGTGTTCAGCACGCGCTTGGATTGCGAGTCGATCACGACGAGCTCTGCAGCGAATGGTCCGTTGGCCGCGACGTACAGCCGGCGGCCGTCCGGACTGACGCGGACACACTCGGCGGCGGTGCCGGCGGTGGCCGCGATGCCGATGGCGTCTTCCTTGCCCGTCGTGGTGTCGAGGATCGCGACGTCGCCGCCGTTCACCGCGGTCCGGCTGGCGTAGACGTGCCTTCCGTCCGGGCTGACCGCCAGATCGGTCACGCTATGCGCCACCGGGTGCGCCGAGACGACCCGGTTGGCATCCATGTCGAAGGCCAAAATCGAGTCATACGCCGTCGACACGGTGCTGAGGTAGGCGCGGCGTTGCGGGGTGTCCGACACGGCGATAGCGAACGGTTCGTCGATGTCGACCACCGTTAGCGCGACGGCGTTACTCACCGTGTCGATCAACGAAAAACTGTCGTCGCCGTAGTGGGTGACCGTCAGCAGCGTGCCGTCGGGACTGACGGCGATGCCGCTGATGGCACCACGCTGCACAGCGATCTCGGCCGTCACCGTGAAGCCAGGGGCAATACCGATTTCGTTCGCACCGCTCACATCGTTCACAGTGACACCAGCCTCTTCTCGTTGGTCCGCAGCGAGCGGACCTTTGACATCCGAGCGGTGAAACGCTTCCGCCGGTCAATCGCTTCCGCAACGCAAACCCGGAATCCTCGGATCAGGCCCGTCGGGGCGCCGCTTTCGAGCGAGTCTACCGGGCCGAATTTGGGCCGAAAAAGCACAGTTTGACCAATTGTTACGCACGTGACGTGAGCACCTTAGCGTGCCCTTAAGCAAGGTTTATTGCGCTTCGGCCCCTGCCTCAAACAGCAAACGGAACCGTCGGTGTAGCCAGGTGTTTCGCGACCTTCGCTAACCGAGAACGGATCACAAGCCGATTGTTTTTGAATAAGATCTTCTTAATCTTCGCGACCGAAAAGAGGCCCAAATCACATTCGTCCAAAACGCCGCTCGGTGAGGTCGTGGTGATTTTCGCGGAAATGGACAGGCCACGCGGCGCAGCGGGGCGCATCGCCTGGCCGCAACGTTGGTCGCGCCCTAGAGCGGCGAGTTGGGTACTCTGATTTGATCCGACGACTCCCCCGAGGAGCTGCGACAACGGGGAGCCGACACGCTCCTGGCGATCCTGGTCGCACTGCTCGACACCACTGCGACCACACCGGAGTTAAACCAGGCGATGAACGACTACGACGTCCCTGGAAGTGGCAGCGTGACTTCGCCTCCGCTACACCACAAGGAGAGTCCGTTCTTCGCTGGAGACCGCGCCGCCTACTGGCGCCACCTTCGCGAGCTGGGCCCAGTAGTGAAAATAGACACCGGCGATCCGACGCTGCACGGCTACTACCTGACTCGCCGGGACGACGTGCTTGCGGCGTTGCTCGACCCGCAAACATTTGCGTCGCCGCCGAAAACCTTCGCGATCCAGTTGTTCGGCGCACCGCTTCCGCAGGTGCCGCTCTCATGCGGCACGCGAGCGGAGCATGCCCGTTTCGGCAAGGTCTTGCATCCGCTCTTCAGCCCCAGAGCATTGGCTCCCTTCGCTCCGGAGTTGCGGGCCCGCGCCGCGAAACTGGTCGACACCGTCGCTGCTCGAAGGCAGTGCGATGCTGTCAGCGTCGCCGACAACTACGCCTGCCAAGCGCTATTTATGGTGTGCGGGCTGCCGCCAGACGACGCACGGGCGCACGAGATGACCAGGGCCGCGGTGATCGGCGACACCACCGGGCAAGCCCAACTTGAACTCGTCAAGTGGCTTAACACCAGCTTCGACGCCGGGCTCAGCGATCCCGAGCGGCCGCCCGGTATTCTGTGGCCGCTACTGGAACGACTCGCCGGTGATAAAGATTTTCCGCTCACCAATGTCGAAGTGGTGTCGGTCATCCTTTTGTTGTTCTCTGTTGCAGGCATTGAAATGGTGTCCTCGGCAATCACTTTCGCCCTTCTACATCTCGCACGCGACCCACAACTGCGGGCCCAGCTGCGCGAGGACCCAGCACAGATCCCCGCGTTCGCCGAGGAAATCTTCCGGTTGGAGCCGCCAGGGCCGGGCATTCCGCGCATAACCACGAGAAAAGTCGAGATCGGCGGTGTCGCAATCCCGGCGAGCAGTTCGGTGTGGCTGGCTCTGGAAGCCGCGGGCAGAACAAACGGCGGCGATGAGATATCGAGGGGCAGCGACGGAGAGGTCCGGCGCCAACGCCACTGGGCATTCGGCGGCGGCATGCACAGATGCTTGGGCATGCACCTGGCTCGCCTTGAAATGGACACGTTTTTGACCGAATGGTTGAACCGCATCCCAGATTTCGAACTCAAACCAGGCTTCACGCCGGCGGTCGTGCATAAGCCGACCAGCGTGACCCACCTGCGTCGCCTGAAGCTGCGCTGGTAGGCCATGACAGATGACATGGCCGACGCTGACCTGGAGGCCCACATCAATGGGTTCCTGACGGCGCTCGGTGAGCGTCCAGAGGAACTGATCCCGAAGCACTTAGCAGAAATCGAGCAACCGAACCCGCAGGACGCGGACGACTTCAGGCGCTACATCAATGACCTCAAAATGGTCTACCGGCAAGGCTTGCTCGACATGTACACGCGGATCGAGTCACACGGCAACGCCATATGTGAGTTGACTGATGAAGCCGAGATAACCGAGCGGGTCCAGAAGATTCTGGCGTTAGTCGCGCTGGACGCCGAAGATGTCCCGAAAATTCTGGCGAGCTTTCAGGACGCCGCGAACCAGCTCAATCCTCTCGCAATCGTACGGCTGTTCATGACAATTCAAGGTGCCAGTGCCGGCGGGGTGCCGCGTCAGGCTCAGCGAGACGCGTTGATACTTGACTTGACGACGTACTGCCTGACACGCTTCCCCCCTTCCGAAGATGATTTGAAATCGGGCACAACACCCTGACTTCGCTTGTCAGACGGCGGTGATGCAGAGTACTTCGTCGAGGCTGGCGGTCTGTAGCCCGGCGGCGGCTGCGCGCTGTTGGAATTCGGCGACGGGATCGGGGTCGGTGGTGTCGATGCGGCCAGCTCGATCCAGTCGTGCGGTGTCGAACATCGCCGGGCCTCTGACCACCACGTCGCTTAGGACGTAGCGGCCCGCGTCCGGCGTTCGGCGCACCCTCTGTTCGGGCGCGCTGATGCCGGTGAGCGCGACTGCGTCGTCGAGGTTGATTCCGACTCGGAACACTTGGGTTTCGGCGTCGAGGACCGCGATGAGGCGCGCGATGAGGTTCTCGGGGGCGAAGAACCGCCAGCCCTGCCCCAGATGCAGCCAGTAGCGTCCGTGGATGTGGTCGCGGAGGTGGATGCCGGGGGCCCAGTCGACAAACTCGAGGAACGCGTATCCCTCATGCAGTGTCGCGCGGTCTTCGGCCGACAGGCCGGCGTCGACCACCAGGAAGCGTCCGACCCGTGAGACGTCGGTGCAGCAGTGCAGAAACGAGTTCAGCGTCTCCTCGGTGGTAACTCGATCCGCTCCGGCGACCAGGCTGACGGTGACCTCGGCGTCGCGTGGTCCAGCGATGAGGTTGCGCGCCAACACATCTGGGTACGACGATGCCACCTCCAGCATCGTCGGCACCGTCAAATCTCGAATGCTCGCGATGCCTTGACGATCATCATCGGGGATGTCAGGGCGGGCCAGCAGGCGCCGCGACAGCGCAAACGCTTCGGCTTGGTTGTCTATGTGGTACGCGCACACCAGCTGCTGAAAGGTTGTGCGCCAAGCGTAGATGTCTGGGTGCGGTATCGTCATATCGTCTTCGGGCAGCGGGATTTCGGCGGCGCGCACGGCAAAGAGGTAGCCGAGCTGGCAGCGCTTCTCGGCAATGTAATGGCGGGCGATGTCGTAGAGTGGCTCCGCACGGGTCGGTCGAAACTCCCAAGCCCGCAGGTAGGCGTCCTGAACATCGAGCCACGGTTCACCGAGCATCTCCATCGATTGCGCGACCCGCAGCATCGCCCAGAAGGTCCCCTCGTCCGAGCCGCCGATTTCGATCATTCGCGCAAACCACTTGCGCGCGTTGGCGAAATCGCCCGCCTGGAAGTAGACCTGGGCGAGCATGGATACCGAGAGCGCATCTCCGGAGTTGGCTGTCACCTCGGGGGTTAGTAGATCGATGAAACGTTGGCTGGGATCCATGTCGCGGGGCACGTCGGCGGGTTTCATAACGCTTTCCGCAGCCGCTTTCAGTTGAGCCTCTGTCACCTTGAGGCCCAACTCGTCGGCCAGGCGGCGGATCACATCGCCGGGCGCGGCGCGAAGCGTCTCGAAGTCAACCCTGACCGTCGTAGTGCCGGCTAGCGCTTGCTCGCGCGCCGCGATCAGATGTGCCGTTGACTCAGCCCGCTCCTGTTCGTCCTTCCACCATCCGAGTCTGTTCAGCGACGCGATCACGTTCGGCACCGGTCGGTCCACCACTACCGGTATAACCGGGCCCCAGGATTCACGGATGTAATCCATCGCAACGCAGAGAAGTGGGTGCTTGACGCCAGGCCGACGCCCCGCAATGCTGGCGGCACCGCGATGGTTATCAGCCCAAATGCGAAGTTGCGCCTCGAAAGAACGAGCATCTATTTGCAGCTGAGCGCCGGGTTCGGTGAAGGCCCGTACGCATAACTTGCTAAGGTGCGAGTCCTCCCAGGTCTCGTGTGGTCCGCGATAGGCCCACACGAAATCTGCGCCCATGAATACTCCGAGGTGGTGCAGCACGCCGGCAACGGCCGACGTTCCGCCGCACCACGGGCCCAGCACGACAATGATCGGCTCAGCGGACGCCATGACTCCCTCCAACAGTTCCCGAATGCCGGGAACGGTACCTGATGGTCTTTGGCCCCGCCTCAGTCGCGCACAGCGTCACAGCGACTCCGGAGCGCGTGAGGATCGAGCGGCTGCTCGGACGTTTAGGCACACCGTAAGTTAGGCTCCGCCGATGAAAGTGGTACTCGCCAGCTACGGAACTCGCGGCGATGTCGAGCCTTTCGCCACCGTCGGTCGGGAGCTGCTGCGCCGAGGTCACGACGTGTGCATGGCGGTCCCGCCCAACATGGTTGGCTTCCTTGAGACGGTGGGATTTGCTGCGGTCGCCTTCGGCCCGGAGCCGCTCAGTTCGGTCCGCAGCCGGACGGTCGAGGATCCGGCCAGCGCGATGGCAGAACAGGTCGAGTACCTGTCGCGGGCCATGGAGGAGTGGGGCACGACGCTGACGGCGCTGGCAAACGGGGCCGACCTGCTAGTTACGGGCAGAATCGAGCAGGGGCTGGCCGCCAACGTCGCGGAGTATTACGGCATTCCGCAGGCGGCGCTGCACTTCTTCCCGGGAGCGCATGCACGCCTGAGTGGCTGGGCCGGCGACACCACAGAGGAGGCAGAACACGCCCATCGCCGTGCACTGGGCCTGCCCGAAGCGACGGGACACTCGACGCGATCCCTGGAGATTCAGGCCTACGACGCGCTCTGTTTTCCCGAGCTGGCAGCCGAGTGGGCGGACGGAGATAGTTGGCGGCCCTTCGTCGGGGCGCTGACGCTGGAGTTGCCGACCGAAGCCGACGACGAGGTCTTGTCCTGGATCGCCGCGGGAACGCCCCCGATCTACTTCGGCTTTGGCAGCGGCGTGTGGCTCCAAAATCCCGCTCAGACGTTCGGCCTGGTCAGCGTGGCCTGCGCGCGGTTGGGCGAGCGGGCGTTGATTTGCTCTGGGGCAAGTGCATTCGCCGATGCCCCGCATTCTGACCAGGTGAAGGTTGTGCGCGCGGTCAACCACTCGGCCATTTTTCCGGCTTGCCGCGCGGTGGTTCATCAAGGGGGCGCCGGAACCACGGCCGCAGGCATGCGGGCCGGAATACCCACGTTGATCCTCTGGCACCCGATCAACGATCAACAGATCTGGGCAGACGCCGTCACGCGGCTGAAAGTCGGCTCAGGACGGGCCTTCTCGGCCAGCAACCTGGGTTCGCTGGTCGCAGACCTGCGTTGCATCCTTGATCCGCAATGCATCACTCGAGCCCGTGAGGTCGCCGCCCAGATGACCAAACCTGCTGTAAGCGTTGCCCGCGCCGCCGATCTGCTGGAACACGCTGTCCGCCTGGGACGCGTGGACGGGTAGGCACCACCGGGGGCGGTTCTACGTCTGCCACGTCAACGGCAGCTCGACCAGCGCCGACCGGCCCGGGATGTATTGCGGCACAAACCCATCCGGCACCGCGCACTGGTGGATCTGCGCCAGCCATTCCTCCACCAGCACCCGCAGCACAGCCCGGACTAGATGGTTAGCGCGGCAACGATGCTGGCCCGCGCCGAACCCATAATGCCTACACGCCCGCTCGTTCACCTGGTCGCCGCCGTCGCCCTCCCGGCTGGCCGCACCTGCCGCTATGGCGAACATGTCACCGGCCGACAACTCGAGGTCGCCGATACGGGTGTCCCGCAGGGCGACCCGCAGTGGGTACTGGGTCGTCGAATGCAGCCGCACGATCTCCTCAACGAAAACCGTTATGTCGTCAGGGTTTTCGCGCAGCTTCCCCGCCAACCCGGTGTCGGACGCAAGATGCCGCAACGCCCACACGAAAGTGTCGCTGATCTGGCCGACACCGCCGCGCTCACCGCTGCCGTGCACCGACGACGCCAGCAGGAAAATCTCTTCGTCGGTGCACTGCGGCGCGGCTCGGGCCAGCCGACCGACCACGTCATCGCCGCCGACTGGTTGGCGCTGCTGGACCGCCGCCCACAGTTCGTACTCGTCGTCCACGCCGAACAACGCCAACCGGATCGCCCGGGTCACCGCTTCGCCGACGCGAGCGCCATCCACCTGCCCACGGGCGGCGACCATCTCGAACATGGCTGCCGCGGCCGGGCGGCACCGTTCCGCCGCCCCCCGCGACCAGCGCGGCGTCAACGCAGCAGCGATGACGTCACGGCCGGGCGCAGTCAACCACGTCCGCGCCACGCCGTCCGCCTGGACCACCGCGGCGGTGACGTCACCGCTGCGCAACGCTGCTGCGACAGCGTCGGCGCCGCTGACGACCGGCTCGCACGCCGGCGTCACCGCCGGGCAGCCGGTCACCGCTCGGCCTTCACCTGGTAGACGAAAATCGGCCGCCACCGCAGCGTTGACGGTACGCAACTGGACTCGGCCGTCATTGGCGATGGCGACCAACCGCTCCAGGTCCTTCATCGACCTGAAGAGCCGGTCGGGATGCCAGCAGATCACCGCGCCGAACTCACTATCAGCCAACGCCTTCAGCATGGCCTCGAAGCCGGGACGGGCGCCATCGGAGTAGGCGGACAGGTCGTTGTCGTCGTAGCGGTGGGTGACCTCCCATCCGAGCCGATCGGCGAGTGCCTCGCAGTCCTCCAACTGGCGGGTCACACCGGCGCGCTGTCCCGTGGCGTCTTGGCTGATCAAGCTGTAGACGGCTGCGCGCATACCCTCGAATATATGTGGGCAGATCTACGTCAGCACCCGGGCAGTGCCTCCGCGGCCCGCTATGTCGCTGCTTATACCCTTGCGTGCTTTCGGGCTGATCCACGATGCGACCCTGGTCGGTCTGTCGATGATTCAACCCATTCAGGTTGAAGTTGCTGCGGAGTGCCTCGACGCCACGCCGCCGATCCCACCTGCGCCACGGGCACACCACGGCGGCCTTTTAGCCGGGATCAATTTCGGATCCATCGCTTAAATTCAGCCAGTTCAAGTCAAAACGGCGGTCAAATACGTATGTTCCGGCATGGCCTAAACGCACCCAGGGCGCTGCATAAATCTTGAAACCGTGGCTGCGGGCCAGGCCGCAGAAATGATAATCTTCGGTTATCAGCCTGCCCGACTCGGGGTCGGTGGTGGTGGCGTAGTACTCCTTAATCGATGTTCGGTCTGGCGCATATTCGGGGACGACCCCGGATAGCGTGTCAAACACGCCACGTTTGATGAGCATAAATCCGGTACCTCCGGCCGCAATCTCCAGTAATCCATCAGAGTCGGCGGCAACACGGTCAGCGGAGTCATCTAAGAGTTTAACGGCGAACGAGCCTGCGTGGTTGCTCAACTCTTCCGGCCGCACGCCGGCCTTGACCGCTTGCGCCACACACGCCCAATCCACTTCTTTCTTGGGATATATCCCACACACGATGTCCCTATCGGCTATCAGCATACTCACGATATCCATGGCATTAAACCCAATATCCGAATCGATCCACATCAAATGGGTGGCCTTGGATTCTAGAAATTGATGGGTCAAGACGTTTCTCGCATTCGGCACGAGACTTTCACTCGACGTGAAGGCGTACAACGAATCAACCCTGTTCCTCAGGAAGATAGCGGATAATTGCACCATTGACACGGTGTAAATCCCTGCAGCCATGCCCCCATACATGGGCGTAGCTATGAATACGGTCGGCGTGGACACATCGCTATCAAGGTTTTGTCCGCCGTCAGCATCAGGCCCTGAAAGTCGATCAACCATCGCGCAACTATATGGCGTCGACACGCATGCCCGCTCAGGCACCAGAGCCATCGGTCGGAAGATAATCGCATGAAAGCGAGCATTGACGTGCGTCCGCCTTCAGCACAGGATGCTGCTGCGTGCCTGGCGGTTTACCGCGCCTACGTCCAGAACACAGCCATCAGTTGGGAAGGAATGGCTCGTCCTGTATGGGCAGCCATCGAAACGCCTGGCCGCCTTCCAATGGGCGACCGAGACCGGTAGTCGACATCCCCCATCACCGCGCCGGCGAAGGACGCGGCTCTACACGCGACTGCTGCGCCGGCTCACTGAGCACGGGCATCCATCGATCCACCGGGGTTATCCGCGGCGCGATCTGCCGGGCACGGTCGGCCAGGATGACCGGTTGGCCCGACCATGTCCTCCGCCGCAGCTGACATGTAAGCCGCTAAAAATCCGTAAAGACGTTAGGCCAGCTGAGCAGGGCCGCGTCAAGGTGGAGCCGGGACGCCGTTGTCCAGTAAGAACACGCTTTGACCGACCTGAGAACAACCTGACACCACGCTGAGCCCGTTGCGCGGCCCCAGTCGTGCCCCCAGTCGGACTCGAACCGACACTTGGCGGATTTTAAGTCCGCTGCCTCTGCCGATTGGGCTATGGGGGCCACCGACGAATGTAACGCGTGGCTGCTGAAACGCTAACCGGGTACCCGAATCGCCCGGTCGGTTCCAGCCGTGTGTTAAAAGTTCGGACTGTACGTTAAGAAGGCATTAACGCGGTATGCGCTCCCGCTCAGGTTACGCGAAGGTAGACCCGTGGAACCGCTGCCGGATACCCGCCCACACTGACAGTGATCATCGTGGCCGACCCCGCTGACGGGTCGGCTTCTTGGCACCCAGGAGAAATACATGTCGTTCGTGACCACAGCACCCGCCGCGATCACCGCGGCCGCGACCCAGCTGGAAGGTGTTGGTACCTCGTTTGCCACCGAGAGTTCGGCGGCCGCGGGCTCGACCACAGCCATCTCCCCCGCGGCTGCCGATGAGGTGTCGATCCTGCAAAGCGGCGCGTTCTCTACCTATGGCCAGCTCTACCAAACGGTCAGCGCCCAGGCCCAGGCCATTCACCAGCAGTTCGTGAACCTGCTGCAGAGCTCGTCCGGCTCCTACCAGGAGACCGAAGGAGCCAACCAGGTCGGGGCCGCCGCTTCCTCGCTGGCCAACACCGGGTCGTCGGCCGCCGCGCTGCCTGCGCAATCGACCACGCCGATCACCGACGCCATCACCAACCTGACGTCCTTCCTGACTGGCCTACCCCTCGTCAACAACAGCCTCTTCAGCGCGGGGTTCGACGAGGTCGGTAACTTTGCCTCGGCCGAATCGGACTTGATCGGTATGGGCGGTGGCGGTCTGCTGACTGCGCTGGCCGGTCCCGCGACCGCTTCCGCCGACCTCGGGGGCTTGGGATCCGGCCTGGTCGGCGACGTCAGTCCGGTCGGGGCCGTTGGCGGAGTCGGCGGAATGGGTGCTGCGCCGGTGTTGGCGGCGGCCAGCTCGGGGTCGTCCATCGGCCCGCTGTCGGTGCCGCCCAGCTGGGCCGGCGGAGCCGGAGTGCCGACGGCGAGCACGCCGGTCACGTTGGCCTCGCAGAGCTGGACCACCGCCGCGCCGTCCACCGGCGGGATGGGACCCGGCATCGCCGGCATGCCCGCGGTCGCCAACGGCGGTCGTGGCGGCTCGAGCTTCGGTGCCCCGCGCTACGGCGTCAAGCCGAAGGTCATGCCGACGATTCCCAAGCCGACGGCCACCTAAGGAATCCACCCGGTCAATGCTGGCCGGCTAAACCTCAATCGCAATCCGATCAATTCAAGGACGGGATTAGACAAATGGCTTTCGATTTCGCAGCGCGACCCCCGGAGATCAACTCCGCACTCATGTACTCCGGCTCCGGAGCGGGACCATTGATGGCCGCCTCCTCCTCGTTCAGCGCCCTCAGCTCGGAATTGAGCTCGAACGCGGCGTCCTACGAGTCGATAATTTCCCAGCTCGGCTCGGAGTGGACGGGTCCGTCGTCAACGGCGATGGCCGCATCGGCCCAGACCTACATCGGCTGGCTGACCACCACCTCGGCGCAACTGCAGGAGGCGGCCGCCGCGGCCACCTCATCGGCGGCGGCCTACGAGGCGGCCCATGCCGCCACCATCCCACCGCCGGTTGTCACCGCCAACCGGGTGCAGCTGGCGACGCTGGTCGCGACCAACATCTTGGGCCAGAACACCCCGGCCATCGCGGCCAACGAGGCCATGTACGCCGAGTTCTGGGCGCAGGACGCCGCCGCGATGTACGGCTATTCCGCCGCGGCGTCGGCAGCCTCGTCGGCGCTGACACCGCTGACCGACCCGACCGAAAACACCAACCCGGCCGGGCAGGGCCAACAAGCTGCCGCGGTCGGCCAGGCCGTCGGCAGCAACGGGACCTCGTCGACGCTGAACAACGCGCTGAGCGGCACGCAGAACGCGGCGAGTTCGCTCGCCAGCCCGGCGGCCAGCGCGGCTCAGGACACCCCGGCGACCATCTTGTCAGCTATCAACGGTTTGTTCGCCGTACCGATCGTCTCCAATACCATTTACAACATCGGTGTCACGCTGGCATGGAACACCGCCATGATGAGCGCGACCCTGCCGCTGCTGGGCCACTTCGTTGCCGGGACTCCATTCGGCTTCACCATTGGCGACGCCACCCCCCTGGGCGCCGGGCTTGGCTTCGGCAGCACCCTGGCGGGCGCCCAAGCGCCAATCGGCGGAGCGATGGCGGCGGGTATGGGCGAAGCGTCCTCGGTCGGCGGGCTGTCGGTGCCAGCAGCATGGTCGGCGGCGACCCCGACCACCACCGTCGCCGACACCACGTTGGCGGGCACCGGCTGGACCGCGGCCGCCGACGAGGGTGCTGCCGGCATGGGAGGCGCGCCGGGCATCATGCCAGGGATGGCCTCCGCCGGCGGCAAGTCGGGCATGGGCTTCGGCGGGCCACGCTACGGCGTCAAGCCCAAAGTCATGCCTAAACAGGTGTTCGTCTGATGACTAGGGAGGCGATGCCGCCTGCCTGAGACCAGTCATCAATCTCGACCAGTATCAAATCACGACAAGGAGATAGAGATATGCCTACGCGTTTTATGACTGACCCGCATGAGATGCGGTCGATGGCGGGCCGTTTCGATATGCACGCCCAGACGGTGGAGGACGAGGCTCGCAAGATGTGGGCATCGAGCCAAAACATCGCCGGCGCCGGCTGGAGCGGCACCGCCCAGATGACGTCCTACGACACCATGGGCCAGATGAATCAGGCGTTTCGCAACATCGTCAACATGCTGCACGGGGTGCGCGACGGGCTGATCCGCGACGCCAACAACTACGAGCAGCAAGAGCAGGCCTCCCAGCAGATCCTGTCCAGCTAGCCCAACACCGAAAACTTGTAGGAGGAAAGCAATGTCGATCAGTTACCAGTTCGGCGACGTGGATGCCCACGGCGCGATGATCCGCGCCCAGGCCGCGTCCTTGGAGGCCGAGCACCAGTCCATCGTGCGCGATGTGCTGGCCGCCGGTGACTTCTGGGGTGGCTCGGGTTCGGTGGCCTGCCAGGAGTTCATCACCCAGTTGGGCCGCAACTTCCAGGTCATCTACCAGCAGGCCAACTCCCACGGCCAGAAAGTCCAGACGGCAGGCAACAACATGAGCTCCACCGACAGCGCCGTCGGCTCCAGCTGGGCCTGACAACACAGCCTCGCAGAGGTATTCGCCGCGGCGTTATCGTCGGCTCGGGTCGGATGACTACATGCCCACCGCGGCGCAAGCGCCGAGGATGGTGGTCGATGCGTAGTTAGCGGCGTTGGCTAAGTGGTTATCGGTTGGCGTGTAGGTGGGCAGCGACACAACGAATCCGCGGCGA
>Ga0307474_10002765_pt1 | contig 12610 bp, 8 predicted proteins | sample atmos_gasesECM1C_2_FD_203312 | JGI IMG/M metagenome (GOLD analysis project Ga0307474, IMG submission 203312) | Hardwood forest soil microbial communities from Morgan-Monroe State Forest, Indiana, United States - atmos_gasesECM1C_05 | ecosystem: Environmental > Terrestrial > Soil > Temperate... | reverse complement strand
CGCTTACAGTGAGACTCCGAAGACGCCTGACGCGGGCAAGAGTGCCCGCGCCACACGGCTCAAGAGCTCATCCACTTACTTCTTGTCCTCTACATCCACGTACTCAGCGTCGATGACGCCTTCGTCTTTCTTCTGACCCTGACCGTTGCCGGCCTCGCCGCCAGCGGTCGCTCCCGGCGTCGGTCCAGCACTGGCTCCTGCCGCGGGTTGCGCGGCCTTGTACATTTGTTCGGCCAGCTTATGCGACGCCTGCGTCAGTTTCTCGCGGGCCTTGTCCATGGTCGCCTTGTCGTTGGACTCCAGCGCCTTCTTGGCATCGGCCACGGCATTTTCAACATCTCCGCGCTCCGAGCCGGAGATCTTGTCGCCCTGCTCGCGCAGCATCTTCTCGATGTTGTAGACCATGCTGTCGAGCTGGTTCTTGGCGTCAATCACTTCACGCGCCGCCTTGTCTTCCGCCGCATGCGCGTCGGCTTCCTTGGCCATGCGCTCGACTTCTTCCTTCGACAATCCCGAAGACGACGTGATCGTAATCTTCTGATCCTTTTGCGTGGCCATATCTTTTGCGGTCACGTTCAGGATCCCATTGGCGTCGATGTCGAACGTCACTTCAATCTGCGGCACGCCCCGCGGAGCCGGTGGAATCCCGGTCAAATGGAACTTGCCCAGAGTCCGGTTCTGCGACGCCATTGGCCGCTCACCCTGCAGCACGTGAACCTCAACTGAAGTCTGGCTGTCGGCCGCGGTTGAGAACGTTTCCGTCTTCTTGGTCGGAATCGTCGTGTTGCGCGGGATCATCGGCGTCGCCACTCCGCCCAGCGTTTCGATCGCCAGCGAAAGCGGAGTCACGTCAAGCAGCAGCAGATCCTTCACTTCGCCGCCCAGCACGCCACCCTGAATTGCAGCGCCAACCGCGACCACTTCGTCGGGATTCACGCCCTTATGGCCTTCGCGTCCGAACAACTCTTTCACCAATTGCTGGATGCGCGGCATGCGCGTTTGTCCGCCGACCAGCACGACTTCGTTGATCTTGCTGGCATCCACGCCGGCATCTTTCATGCACTGCTTGCACGGACCGACCGAGCGCTGGATGATGTCTTCCACCATGCCCTCGAGTTTGGCCCGCGTGAGCTTCTTCACCAGGTGCTTCGGACCACTGGCATCCGCCGTGATGAACGGCAGATTGATCTCGTGTTCCATGGTGGTAGAAAGCTCGATCTTTGCGCGCTCGGCTGCGTCACGCAGACGCTGCAGGGCCATCTCATTGCCCTTGCCGCGCAGGTCTAGCCCTTCGTCCTTCTTGAACTCGTCGATGAGCCAGTCAACAATGCGCTGGTCGAGGTTGTCCCCGCCCAAGTGCGTGTCGCCGTTGGTGGCTTTGACCTCGATTACGCCTTCGCCAACTTCGAGAATCGAGATATCGAAAGTGCCGCCGCCGAAGTCGTAGACGGCGATGGTCTCGTCTTTTCCTTTGTCTAGTCCGTAGGCGAGCGCGGCCGCCGTGGGCTCGTTGATGATGCGCTTTACTTCCAGTCCAGCGATCTGGCCTGCATCTTTGGTCGCCTGCCGCTGAGCGTCGTTAAAGTAGGCGGGCACGGTGATGACCGCCTCGGTCACTTTCTCGCCGAGATAATCTTCCGCAGCCTTCTTCAACTTCTGCAGAATCATCGCCGACACCTGCGGCGGCGTGTACTCCTTACCCTGCGCCATCACGGCGACATGGTCGCCCGACTGTACGACCTTGTAGGGCACCATCTTGATCTCTTCGCTTACTTCGTTGTAGCGGCGCCCCATGAAGCGCTTGATCGAGTAAACCGTGTTCTCCGGATTGGTAATGGCCTGCCGCTTTGCGACCTGTCCTACCAACCGCTCGCCCGTTTTTGTGAAGCCAACCACTGAGGGCGTGGTTCGCCCTCCTTCCTCGTTGGGAATCACTTTGGGCTCGCCGCCCTCCATGACCGCCACGCAGGAATTGGTGGTTCCCAGGTCAATGCCGATAATTTTTCCCATATACTGCTCCTCCTGAACCTGTTAAGTGCTTTGTAATCATTGCTAATATGATTGCGTCAGAACACATCCTAAGACTTGAGTGAATCGTTGTCAATCTTTAGATGTCGAAGAAAGGCAAGAGGATGCGCGGGATTTTATCCCTATTTCCGGAAGCCAGGATGGCTTCGAGGGAGGAGGTCCACTTCACAGGCTCGTTTGGATCGCGCCATTGGCTCTACGGGCGCTCCTCCGAAGCGGGCGCCAGCTTTAGCCACCCCTGACGGGCGGCATTGTTTCCAGGATCTATTTTCAAAAGGCGGCCGAGAATTTCGTATGCATTATCGAGATCCTTCGACATGAGATAGGCCCGGGCGAGGTCGAGGTAAGCCGGCCTATAAAATGGCTCGATTTGGATCGCCTGTTTATAGAGCTCGATGGCTGCCGTAACTTGTCCCTGCCCGAGTCGAATATCTGCCAGCTTACTTCGAACCTCCGGAGATCGGGAACCGAGGTCGATGGCTCTTTGCAGGGCATCGGCTGCGCGCGCTCCTTCGCCCGGTCGCGCGACGGCCAGAATCAGCCCGTAGGCAGCTTGAACCTCTGCGTCGTCGCGAAGCTCCTGCGCAGCTTGTTGGATCGTCGCAAAACCCTTCTGCCTGAGTATCGGATAATGTCCCGCCAATTGAGGGTACGCCAGAGCCAGACTCCGCAAATCCGGCTTTGTATCTTCAATGCCGAGTGGCCTGGAGTCGTAGATAAGCTCGTCCGAGGAAGCCGGCGAAACTTGATCGCGAGCCTGGAGATCCTCCGAAGGATTGCGAAGAATCCGGTGATCCGTCGCAGACGCGTGGCTGATATTCTGCAGCTGCTGTTTTGGCATGTGACAAGCCACGCAACTGTCGGGAGGAGAAGTGGATTGTCTTCGTGCAGAAGGCGCCCGGCAGGACTCAACCTTATGGCAAGTGAGGCAGCGCTCGCGGAAGTCCGCTGCCGCCTCGGCCCCGCGCAACTGCACGTGTGGATCATGGCATGTGATGCAGCCAAGGCGTCCTTTGCTGGCGATCGCGCACCGGCTCAGTTTCAGCTGTTCAAATTGATCCAGAGCCGTGAATCGGTCTCCCTTGACCTTTGCAGCAACCGAAAAAATGGCAACCACGCTGTTCAGCGGTGTTCCGGGCCGGAAGTCGAGTTCGTTTTTCCCCGGCCGCAGGACTCGGGCGTCGCCGAGGAAGTGGCACTGCGCGCAGACATCGTCACGGATTTCCGTCGGCATTGTCGCAGGGTTCACAATTGCAGTGTCGACCGGCCCCTCAAGGTCAGCGTCCTCCTTGCGTTGTTTGACATGGATCGCGCCGGGCCCATGACAACGCTCACAGCCAATGCTCAATGATCGAAACGGAGGTTGCTGAAAGTGGTTCGGTTTGTCCGGAACGAAGCTGGGTCGCCCAGTGTGGCAGTCCACGCATAATTCGAGAACCGGGCGCGTGAAGTCCTTGAACAAAGACGTTTCATATCCCGGAGAAAGATCCCATCCATTGATGCGCGTATAGAAAGAAATCGGTGAGACGAAGAAGGCATCGCCGTTGCCGACAAGATAGCTCTTACCGACTTCGCCCGCACCCACAACATAGGCGATTTCGTGTGTCTCGGAAAAAACCAGCTGGCCGTTGGCGTCGCGCTGCGACTCCTCGTGATACATTTCGCCATCGCGCGCGTAAATGCTATACATGCGATCCAGGGTACTGCTCGAGAAAGTGATGGGCTTCACCAAAGACTGCAGATCGTCCTTGGAAGGAATCGATGTCGATCTGCCCATCGCAGTTTGTCTGAAACTCTTGTATTCGTCGGTGTGGCACGATCCGCAAACCTGGTCGCCAACATACTCCACGCCGGCTTGAGAGTTCAGATAATGGACAGGTGTGGGTTTTTCGGCCCCAGGTTCCTGGCGCGCATCGTGGGCTGGATGTCCGTAAGGGGCTGCAACTGTCAGGCAGATTGCAGCCACGGCAAAGCTCCACAGCCTGCGAAAATAGTTTGAGCGCCGCCGCAAGGAAATGAGCTTTGACGGTTGGCGGGTCGCCAAATCCTTGTTTAGATTGGTTTTCTTAATCCGATGCCAGTTCTCATCGGGAGACGTCAGTGGTTGGCGCAGCGCATCCAACGCGGCGTTTAGATTCAGCTTCATCGCAGTTGCTTGCTGATTATAGCCAACCGTTGTAAACACGGGATGGCTTTACCAATGACGCCCATCACTCCTCGGCTTCCACGGTCCACAACGGCTCCCCGCCCAGCGAGTGATAGAAGCCCCATCCTGCCAGCGCCAGCACGCTGACGAGCGCGAGGATCGAGGTCATCATGTACCAGGCCGAGAAGTCGGCGGAGAGGGGTACGTTCGATATCAGATCGACGGTGAAGATCGCGCAGGCCAGAGAGACAAATCCGAAGCGCAGGACAAGCAGCACGGCAATGGCATAGACGAGAATCTGCGCGGGAAGTTCCACCGTCGTGTAAGTGCTGCTCAGCGCGCGCGGCAATGAGAAAATCGCGATAAACACAATAGCGGCAATCCACTCCTTACGTAGCAAAACCTTCAGCCCGAACAGCACAAAAAAGAAAACCAGCGTGCCTTGAATCGACTGTGGCCATTGCCGCAACCATGCTCCCAGCGCTTCGCGACCTCCCATCAACGCTTCCGTCGAAAAAAGGTACGGCGCCGAGCCCATGTGCATCATGGGAATCGAGCGAATCTGGAAGACGAGAATCCAAATCACTCCCAGCAGCACGCCAAGAAGAATGTCGCGCCCCACCAGCGGATCGCGCACCTGCCCCGACAGCAGCCGGCTCCAGGAAATAATAGTCTTTGGCCAGTGCCGCCTCACCCAAGGTTCGATCGCCAGATACAACATCCACATCACGCCTGCGATAAACAGCGCGGTGCTGATTGTAATAATACTGAGGAACAGGGCGTCCCCCATGGCGCCGAAGTGGCCACGAAACAAGAACAGGCCGATCTCCAGGACAAACATCACCACCGCCGTGCGGAGCGCTCCTTCGCGGTCGCCACGTCCCCGGCGGTAGTTGCGGCGCGCCAGAAACCCCGATCCCAGGAACAGCGTACACAGCAGGAGAAGCCCGAAAACTGTGTTTACCCGCTGACCTATGGTCTTCTTCTCGGTGCTAACTAATCGTTCTGGCTTCGTCCAGCTGCCGATGAGAGAGAAGAAAACTGGCTTGCCCTGAAATGCCGCCGCTTCCACCCGCAGCGGACGAGTCGTGCCCGGCCAGGTTCCAGTCCACGCCATGCGCATGTCGGAGCCGGCCAGGGACGTCCAGTCGGGTTGAGCGGGCTGTAATTTCGACGGATCCAGGCCGGCCGTGTTGAAAAGAATGTTCCAGTCAAAGGGCGCAGTCGCAGCCTGTGTAGTGGCAGCATCCTTTTTCTCGTCCAGCTTTTGCGGCGGGATTGCCTGGAAATACGTCAATCGCCCCTGCGGATCGAGCTCAAGATTGATCATGCCCGAGAGCACCGTGGGGGGATCGCTTTGATTGACGATTCCCGGCGTCAGCAGACTATCCTTGAATTCGGTCGCCAGCAATGAATCGGGGCTTTGGCGATACCAGTACTTCAGCAGCGTCGGTCGCCCCGCCAGCACCGCGTCCCATTGTGGAGGCTTGTCATTTTTCTCCACGTAGTCCTGGAAGTCATTGTCATAGCGAAGGCTGTAAGCGCTGTCGGCGGGCCGTCCCGCGTACCCCAGGCGGGCGATTATTTCGTGCGATTTCTGAGTCAAGACTTCCGGAGTCAGCTCCAGCCCCATCTTTTCCAGGGCGCTGTAGTGGACGGAGAGATAGGCCACCACCGCCAAACCAATCAACACGGCACCGAGGCAAGCTATGGCCACTTTGGGACGCAGACCGGCTTTTTCTCCTGACGCCGCGACCAGTTGTGGCGAAGGCGTTTCTCCCGCGGCTAGCGCTGCCGCGAGCGGGTCGCCGCCTGGCAACGCCGCTGCCACAGCCAAAGCCGTGCCCGGGCGCGACGACGGTTCCGTCTCCAGGCAGCGAAGAATCACTTTCTCCACGATCGGATCAAGATCTTTCACCACCGATGACGGCCGGCTGGGTGTGTGGTCCCCTCGCGCGCGCACCAGGGCCGGCCCCTCCGCGAACGCTCGCTTGCCCGTGAACACTTCATACAGCACCAGGCCCAGCGCATAAATGTCGCTGTGCATGGTGACTTCTTTTCCAGATAGTTGTTCGGGCGACATGTAGGCGGGAGTGCCGCTCCGCACCTCCGGACCGCGGATGTCATCGGCTACGCCTGCGAGACCAAAATCCGTGATCACGACCTGGCCTCGACCATCGAGCATGATGTTGGCCGGCTTGAGGTCGCGATGCAGCACGCCTTTGCTGTGAGCTGCAGCGAGACCCGCGCAAAGCTCCCGCGCGATTTCTACTGCTTTGTCAGGCGGAAGCCGGCCGATACGCCGCAGCAGGGAAGCCAGGTCTTCGCCATCGATGTACTCCATGGTGAAGAAGGTCTGGCCGTCGACTTCGCCCACGTCGTAAACCCGGCAAACATTGGGATGTGAAACTCGCCGCGCCATCCGAACTTCGTTGCGAAAGCGCTCGAGCAATCCCTCGTTGCGCGCGGCTTCATCGGGAAGAAACTTCATGGCAACTGCCTGCCCGAGCGTCAGGTCGTCCGCACGATAGACCTCGCCCATTCCGCCCCTTCCCAACAAGGCGATAATCCGGTAGCGGGACGCCACCAGCCGCCCGGGAAGAAATCGCCCTTCATTCAGCAAGTATTCGGCGGAACTCGGAGGCCGGGACGAAGACCCCGATGCCGGTCGCGGAGGCAACGGCGAAGTCGCGGTGGCAAAGTCGAGCGTCGCTAAGTCGTCAGTATTCGAAGCGGGCCTTCCACACGCGGAGCAGAAGCGAACGTTGGTCGATAACTCGGCCCCGCAGCTTGAACACTTGGCCATGAAAATTTCCCGCTACAGTCTAACTCAGACCTGGGACCTCGGCTGTAGAGTAGCGCCGCCGTCCCGGCGGCTGTCCGGCGGGCGTCCTCGCCCGCCGCGCCGAGGGCGGGACGGCCTCGAGACAGCCAGCAAGATGCGGGCGCGCTACAAGGGCTGACGTCTAAGGTCCAAGGTCCCTTTTGTTACCATCCAGAGCGATGACTTCACGCTTGGGGATGAAGCTGAGGGATCCTCTGTTTCTCTTATGTCTGGCTGCGGGCCTGCTGGCCTTCGTGGTGCAATCCGGCGAATTGGGCACCGCCGACACCATGCACCGGCTGCAGACCGCGCACTGGCTCTGGACTTCGCAGCCGCAAGTGTTTCCCAGCGAGTACCCGGAGTTCGGCCTCCGCGGCACCCGGGGCCGCATCTTCAGCTGGTACGGTATCGGTCAATCGCTGCTCATGCTGCCTGCGGATCTCGTCGGCACATGGATTGCCCACTGGCGTATTTTCTCCGATTACCAGGATGACCCTGCGATCCGCAGCATTGTGGTCAGTTACAGTACGAATGTTTTGGTCAACGTGCTGACGGCGCTGATCGCGTTCCGCTTGCTGCGCCAGTTGCGATTCAGCGTGAACGAGACCGTCGGCGGCGTCCTGACGCTCCTATTTTGCACCACCCACCTGCATTACACCCAAAACATGCAGGAGAACAACTACATCATGCTGCTCACTTTGACTGGATTTTCATGCCAGTACGAGTGGCTGCGAAGGGGCAGCCTTCGGGCGCTGCTCATCGGCTCGATGGCGCTCGGGTTGAATCTGTTGACTCGCGTGACGACCGGCCTCGATCTGATGGCGGGCGGAGTCTTCCTGATGGCGGTGCTGTGGTTCGAGCAAGTGCGCGGCCGCGCCTGGTGGCCACGCCTAGTGGCTTATTGCAAGGTTGCGGTCCCTATCTATGTTTTCTTTGCGATCGCCGAGCGCTTCTACAACTTCTATCGCTTCGGATCCCTGACGCAGACCTATCTTCCAATCTTCGCGCGAGAGTCGCGCCTCCAGGATCCCACGCTACCCGCAAACTTTCCCTGGAGCACGCCCTTCCACGAAGGCGTTCTGGGCGCACTGTTTAAGCCCGAGAAATCAATCTTCCTCTTCGATCCGGTTCTCGTGGTCGCGCTCGTACTTCTTGCCCTTTTGTGGAAGCGGCTCGGAGCCGAAGTGCGCGCTTACGCCGTGACTTCCCTGCTGCTTCTGCTTGGATACATCTGCTTCTATGCGCGATACACCTATTGGGCGGGCGACTTCGCCTGGGGAGATCGATACGTTTCAACCGCCGTCGAAATGGTTGCGCTCCTCGCCGTGCCGCTGCTTCTGCGCTATCGCGTGATTCTCGGACCGTGGATCTGGCGCGGCAGCATTGTTCTCATTGCCGCCAGCTTTGTTATTCAGATCGCGTCGCTGGCATTCTGGCTGCCTCTCGAGATTTACCAGATGGAAACGCTCGGCCATCCCACGTTTGTGATTGCACTGCGCTTCAAGAACATCGTCGCCTTTGCGCTCGGGAAAAGGGACACGTGGGGTTTGAATAATGATGCGATGACCGAGGACCCGTGGGATTATGTGCACATCACGACGTGGAACTTTCTGCCATTCCTGCTGCGACGTGTGGGAGTCGCGCCCCCGTGGGTAGTAAAAACTGCGTTCGCAGTTTGGATCGCCGGGTTCGGGGCGTTGGCGGCGATTCTCTTGCGGCTAAGAACAGCCCTCCATCGACAGGAAGCGAGTTCCTCAATCCTCGAACGCAATCACCCCGAGCACTCGTAATTCATGCGGCATTTTTTCTGGCGTCATCGCCGGAGCCTTCGTTCTCACTTTCTTTGGCTTGCTGGCTCTGATTTTTCTTGTTACTTGTGTCGTCCGATTTTTGAGTGGGAGCTTGGTGCTCGCTTCGAACTTCCTCCTCACCCTGGCTCGTTCGAGACGTCTGGCCGCCTGTGTTTGTTGGAGATTCCTGGTTCTTTGTAGGCTGCTGCTTTGCCTCCCGCTCTGCCGTCTTCAGCGCCGAGGAAACCAGATGATCGATCCGCACCTGCGCAGCTCGCCACCTGACGTTGCTTGCGTTCCCAGCCTTCTCTAGCTGGAGCGCAAGTTCCTGCTCACTGGCCAGACCCTTATCCTTTAAGAGCTGTAGAACTGCCGAGCTCTGGGTCTCTAACGTTTCGAGAGAAGAAAACAACTCGTGAAGTATCTCCTGCACAATGTCCTCGTTCACATTCTGTCTCCTCGGGAGTCTTGGATGCAAAAACGCCGGCCGCACGCTGAGGTTAATTTGTTGAACGGTCAGACATAGTCCCGTAATCGCAACCGTAATATGATGTCCAACCCAGGCATATTGGTCTGAAACAGGTAGCCCAGGCAGGAGGAATCGGGAAAATGAAAACACTTCGCTTCGCGTCGGCCGTGTTGGCGCTGTTAGTGTGGTCGGTTTCAGGGCAGGGACAGGACGGCTGCAGGCCGAGCGATCCCACAGGCACTTTCCTAGGGACTGCGACTAGTCAACAGGCGGGTAAACTCGATGTCACTCTCAACCTCCACTGCGATAACGGTCACTACGCGGGCGAGGCCGTCTCTTCGGCCGGCACGTACACGATCCAGCACGGACATTTTGATGCCAACCGGTTGCACCTGACACTGGAGTCCGGCGGAATCGTGGCGGTCATTGAGGCCACGCTTGATGCAGGGCTGCTGCGTGGCGAATTCACGGCGGGTGACGACAACGGCCCTATCGAACTGCATTTGACGGGTTCGCAAGCAGCGGAAACAAAGCCAGCCATTGAGCAGGTAACCGCTGACACGCCACGCGTGACTTCTGCTGGCGCCTCTTTCAAGGTTCCTTCCGGTTGGTCGATTGAGACCAAGAAAGATTTCGTCATTCTGACGCCGCCCGAGACGGACACCCACATCGCCATTGTCGACGCGCAGTCCGCCGCTGGGAGGAATGCTGTTGCAGAGGCCTGGGCCGCGTATAAGCCCGAATCCAAGCGCCCGATCAAGCTCGTAACGCCGCGACCCGCGCGCGAGGGCTGGGATGAGCGAGAGGTCTTTAACTACGAGACTTCACCTAACGAGCGCGCAGTTGTGCAGGCGCTCGCGCTGCGGGCGGGCAATCACTGGACCGTCGTCATCCTGGAAGGAACCGATCCCACAGTCGAGAAGCGCTCAGCTCCGATCGGGCTTGTCTTTGAGAGTCTGCGCCCCAAGGATTACAAACGCGAGTCCTTCGCCGGACGCACACCGCACCCGCTGGATGCGGCGCACATCGAGCAACTCAAAGCCTTCGTCGAAACCTCTATGCAGCAACTCGGTATCCCGGGCGCATCGATCGCGCTCATTGATCATGGCAAGATCGTCTACCAGGGTGGATTCGGCGTACGCGAACTCGGCAAGCCGGAGAAGGTCGACGAAAACACCGTTTTCATGGCCGCGTCCAACACAAAAGGAATGACCACGCTGCTGCTCGCCGAACTCGTCGACGAGAAGAAGTTGAGATGGGACGAGCCGGTGGTCGACGTCTATCCTGCGTTCAAACTGGGCGATGCAGATACTACGAAAAAAGTTCTCGTCAAGAACCTGATCTGCGCCTGCACGGGGCTTCCGCGCCAGGATCTGGAGTGGTTATTTGAATTTAGGAACGCCACGCCCGAGTCCGAGTTGGCTCTGCTCGGAACCATGGAGCCCACCAGCAAGTTCGGTGAAGTCTTCCAATACAGCAACTTGATGGCGGCTGCGGCCGGATACATTGGCGCGCATCTGGTGTATCCCAACCTGGAACTCGGCGCAGCTTATGACAAAGCGATGCAGAAAAAGATTTTTGATCCGCTGGGGATGAAGTCGACGACCTTCGACTATGCACGCGCCCTTGCCGGCAACCATGCCAGCCCGCACGGCGACGATATCGACGGCAAGCCCCACGCCGCCAGCATGGCGATTAATTATTCAATTGTGCCGGCCCGCCCCGCGGGAGCGGTATGGACTTCGTCCGCTGACCTCATCCGTTACGTGCAAGACGAGCTCACGCTCGGACAGTTGCCCAACGGCAAGCAGTTGGTTTCGTCGGAAAATTTGCTGATGCGACGCGCCCCGCAAATTTCTCTCGGCGAAGATTCGAGTTACGGTATGGGCTTGATCGTTGATCGTACCTATGGCGTTGCTGTGGTCAGCCACGGCGGTAGCATGTCGGGCTTCAAAAGCAACATTTACTTTCTCCCGGACTCAGGCATCGGAGCTGTGCTGCTCACCGACTCCGATAACGGCGGCATGCTTCTGGGCCCGTTTGGGCGTCGATTGCTCGAGGTGGTTTTCGAGGGCAAGCCGGAGGCCGTGGCTGAAGTTGCTTCTCGCGCCGCCAACCACAAAGCTCAACTCGCAAAAGATCGCGAACGCCTCGTAGTCCCGGCAGCGCCGGCGGACGTCGCCGGATTAGCCAAGCATTATTCCAGCAAAGAACTCGGCGACCTCGCCGTGATGACCGACCACGGAGTCACCACCTTCGATCTCGGCGAATGGAAGAGCACCGTGGCGTCACGAAAGAATGATGACGGCACAACGTCGTTTATTACCATCGATCCCGGCACCGAGGGCTTCGAGTTCGTGGTGGGCGATCGTTCAGGCAAGCGCGTACTGATCATCCGCGACGGCCAGCACGAGTACACCTTCACCGAGACCGCCTGAAACGGACTGTCCGAATCCACGGACCTGCCCCGCTCCACCATTGAACTTTGCCGTCGTGTATGGTACTATGGTAGAACTTGATGGTAGACTGGTAGAAATGAGCTTGAACATAAAAAATGACGAGGCTCATCGGTTGGCCCGGGAACTGGCGGAATCCACCGGTGAGAGCATGGCAACGGCAGTCACCCGAGCGGTTCGGGAGCGCCTTGAGCGGGTGCGCCATGCCCGCCGAATGAGCAAAGTCGAGCGCATTCTCAAAATCGCGAAAGAATGCGCCCCTTTATGGAAGGAACCGTTTCGTTCCGTCGATCATGGAGACCTGTTGTATGACGAGAAAGGGTTACCCAAATGATCGTCGACACATCCGCAATTATCGCTATCTTACAGAATGAAAGAGAAGCGGCGGCAATAGCGGATGCCTTAGACCAAGCGCCGATCTGCCGTATCTCTGCGGTGGGCTACGTCGAAGCTGGGGTCGTAACCGACGGTAACAGAAACCCCATTCTCAGCCGGCGCTTGGACGATCTGTTACACGATGCCGAGATTCAGGTGGAGTCGGTAACTTTAAAACAGGCAGAGATTGCAAGATACGCTTACCGCGATTTCGGCAAAGGGCGCCACAAGGCTGGGCTTAATCTGGGAGACTGTTTTGCCTATGCGCTGGCCAAGGAAACCGGGGAGCCTTTGCTATTCAAAGGAGCTGACTTTGGCCACACCGATATCGAGGCTGTTGAATACTGAGATTCAATGAGCAATCTGTTTTCATCAGTCCTACCCGAACGCGACACATCGCGTTTTACTCAACGGTCACCGACTTTGCCAGGTTCCTCGGTTGATCCACATCGCAGCCGCGCCGCACCGCAATGTGATAGGCCAGTAATTGTAGCGGCACGATCTCCAGAATCGGCGACAGTT
>Ga0307474_10002764_pt1 | contig 12615 bp, 10 predicted proteins | sample atmos_gasesECM1C_2_FD_203312 | JGI IMG/M metagenome (GOLD analysis project Ga0307474, IMG submission 203312) | Hardwood forest soil microbial communities from Morgan-Monroe State Forest, Indiana, United States - atmos_gasesECM1C_05 | ecosystem: Environmental > Terrestrial > Soil > Temperate... | reverse complement strand
GGCGAGATCGGCCAGCGCATCGGGCAATTCGGCGAGCTTGATCCAGTTGAACTGGATGTTCTGGCGCGTGGTGAAATGCCCGTAGCCGCGATCGTAGCGCCGCGCCACATGGGCCAGCCGCCGCAATTGTTGCGAGGACAGCGTGCCGTAGGGGATCGCGACGCGGAACATGTAGGCGTGCAGTTGCAGATAGACGCCGTTCTGCAGCCGCAGCATCTTGAATTCGTCTTCGGTCAGCTCGCCCGAAAGGCGCCGCTTCACCTGATCGCGAAATTCCTCAACGCGTTCGTTGAGGAGGGTGCGGTCGAGCTCGTCATATGCGTACATGATAAATCGGCCTTACGCGGGAACCGGAAGTTCGATGGTGACGCCGCGGAGCCGGATCAGTTCGCGGAGATTGCCGGGCTTGATCTTGCCGCCGTCGTTGATTTCGACCGGAGCGATATAGGCGCCGACCGCGCCGATATCGTCGGCAACCGATTCGGCCAAAAGCGCGCGCGCCTCGGCAACGGTGCGCACGATCGCGGCTTCCGACAAATCGGTCGACCAGCCCTGCGAGGCGTTGCGATAGATCACCGCGCCATCGAAGGTGCGGTTCGCGGTGACGATGGAGGGACCACTGATCCTGATCTTTTGTTCGAGCGGAGATGTCATTCGGCTGCGACCTGAAAGTAAGAGGCGAGTTGGCTGAGTTCCAAATGGCGGGCGGGCGCCGAGTGTGTGACCACGTCGCCGATGATGAGGACGGCGGGACCGCCGTCGATGCTGGCGACGAGATCGGGCAACTGATCGAGCGTGCCGACGACGGCCTGCGCGTCGGGGCGGGTGACGCGCGCGAATACGCCGACCGGGGTTTGCGGCGAGCGTCCGGCAGCAACGAGACCGGCTCGCACCGAAGGCGCCGCGGTCATGCCCATGTAGACGACGATCGTCATCTTCGTGTCCGTCAGGGTGGACCAGTCGACGGCTTCGGCGTCCCTCGCCTTGTGCGCGGTGAGGAAGGTGATGCGCAGCGCCTCGTTGCGGAACGTCAGCGGCACCTCGAATTGCGCGGCAGCTCCCAGCCCAGCGGTGATTCCAGGAATCACGGAATAGCTGACATTGGCCTGCCGAAGCGCTTCGATTTCTTCGCCGCCGCGGCCGAAAACAAAGCCATCGCCGCCCTTGAGCCGCACCGCGCGCTGCCCTGATTTCGCAGCCTCGATCAGCAGGTGGTTGATCGCGCGCTGCCCGATCCCGGGCTTTCCGACACGGCGGCCGACCGGCACGCGAGCCGCATCGCGCCGTACACGATCGAGAATTTCCGGTGCCACCAGCTCGTCGTAGAAAACCACATCGGCATCCTGCAGCGCCCGCAGCGCCTTGACCGTGAGCAGGTCCGGGTCTCCCGGGCCGGCGCCGACCAGCGTTACGCTGCCCTCGGTGCAACCCGACGGCAGCGCACCGGCAAAGGCGGAGGGATCACGGATGTTCTTAAGCGCCGCTTCGGCTTCTTCACCACGTCCGGCAAGAACCAGTTCGCCGATTTCGCCGTCGATGACGTGCTCCCAGAAGCGGCGGCGCAAGGCGAATTCGGGAACGAGCGCATGGATGGCCTTGCGCCAGCGGCCGATGAAGCGGGCGAGTTCGCCGATGCGCGCAGGCAGCACGGCCTCGATGCGCTCGCGCACGCGGCGCGCCACGACCGGCGAAGTGCCACCGGTGCCGACGGCGACCACCACATCGCCGCGATCGACGATCGCGGGAAAAATGAAGGTCGAATGCGCAAGGTCGTCCATGACATTCACGGGTAGACCGAGCGCCCTGGCGCGCGCCGACATCGCCGGACCGATCACGCCTGCGCCCGCACAAAACACCGCGATCACTCCAGAGAGATCGGCGGTCAATGGATCGCCGGTGGCAGGCTCGATGCGTGCCGATGCTTCCGCGCCGACTTTACTGACATCATGATTGCCGTCGGTCGCGTACCAGCGAACCCGCGCTCCGGCTGAAATCAAAAGCCGTAATTTCGCACGCGCCGGATCGCCGGAACCGACGAGCAGCACCAAGCCGCTTTGCAGATCAAGGAATACCGGCAGGAATCGCATGCGACACTCGCTTCCCCAATGTATGGGGTTGACGGAAATTATTTTCTATTTAAGTCTCGTTCAAGCCCTGCAAATAGAAAATTATTTCTTCTCTATTGCAGTGCAACTATAGAATTTTCACCTCCCAAGGCCAAGGGCCGGTAGATGCATCTTCTCGACCACAATCACGCAGCCGACCGGCTGGATCGCGCCTTTCCGCTCGAACCATCGTTGGTCACGCAAAGTTCAACGCTGGCGCGTGGACGCGCGCCCTCGATGGATCACCTCGACGCGCTCGAGGCGCAGAGCATCTACATTTTTCGCGAAGCCTTCGCGCGGCTGAAGAAGCTCGCGCTGTTGTGGTCGCTCGGCAAGGACTCCAACGTGATGATCTGGCTGGCACGCAAGGCCTTCTTCGGCCGCCTGCCGTTCCCGGCCTTGCATGTCGATACCGCCAAGAAATTTCCGGAGATGTATGCGTTTCGCGATCACTATGGCAAGGAATGGGAGCTTGATCTCAAGGTCGAGCCCTGCCCGCCGATCGACAGCGTCGATCCGACCCTGCCGCCGGCGGCGCGGTCGGCCGCGCGCAAGACCGAAGGGTTGAAGCTTGCGCTCGCCAAGTATGGCTTCGACGGCTTGATCGCCGGCATTCGCCGCGATGAAGAAGCAACGCGCGCCAAGGAACGGGTATTCTCGCCGCGTGGCACCGAAGGCGGATGGGACGTGCGCGACCAGCCTCCGGAATTCTGGGATCAGTTCAACGCCTCGCCGCCGCCGGGCGCCCATCTGCGCGTGCATCCGATCCTGCATTGGACCGAAGCCGACATCTGGGCCTACACCAGGCGCGAAAACATTCCGATCATTCCGCTTTATCTGGCCAAGCACGGCAAACGCTATCGCTCGCTCGGCGATGCCGACATCACCTTTCCGGTGGCCTCGGAGGCATCGAGCATCGAGGAAATTCTTCTCGAACTCGAACGCACCAAGGTGCCCGAGCGCGCCGGCCGCGCGCTCGATCACGAAACCGAAGATGCCTTCGAGCGGCTGCGCGTCGCCGGTTATCTCTGACGCAGGACGGATGTGAGCGCTGCCATGAACATGATCGTCCCGGCGCCGGTAGCGGCAACTCCGAACGGCACCACGCGCGCGCAACTGCGCATCGTCATCGTCGGCCATGTCGATCACGGCAAATCTACCCTGGTCGGCCGTCTCTTGCATGAGACCGGCAGCCTGCCGGAAGGCAAGCTGGAAATGCTCAAGGCCGTCAGCGCGCGGCGCGGCATGCCGTTCGAATGGTCGTTCCTGCTCGATGCGCTTCAGACCGAGCGCGACCAGGGCATCACCATCGACACCACGCAGATCCGTTTCCGCACCGGCTCGCGCGACGTCGTGCTGATCGACGCGCCGGGACATGCCGAATTCCTGCGCAACATGATCACCGGGGCTTCGCAGGCCGACGGCGCCATCCTGATCATCGACGCGCTGGAGGGCGTGCGCGACCAGACCCGCCGCCACGGCTATCTGCTGCATCTTCTCGGCGTCAAACAGGTCGCGGTGGTCGTCAACAAGATGGACCGGGTCGACTTCAGCGCGGAGCGTTTCTCGGAGATCCGCGACGAGATCACCACGCATCTTGCCGGTCTCGGCATCGCGCCCTCGGCGGTGATTCCGATTTCGGCCCGCGATGGCGACGGCGTTGCCGAGCTCACGCCGCGAAGCGGCTGGTACTTCGGCCCGACCGTCGTTGAGGCGATCGATGCGCTGGAGTCGGCGCGGCCGCTGGAGCAGCTTGCGCTGCGGCTGCCGGTGCAGGCGATCTACAAATTCGACGATCGGCGCATCGTTGCCGGCCGCATCGAGTCCGGCAGCCTGTCTGCGGGCGAGGAAATCGTCATCATGCCCGCCGGAAAGATCGCGCGGGTCAAAAGCGTGGAAGGCTGGCCGGCAACGCCGGTCAGGGGCGCCCAGACAGCGGGGCGCTCCGTCGGCATCACGCTCGACCGCGAACTGTTCCTCGAACGCGGCGACGTCATTTCCCATGTCGGCTCGAGCCCACGCGACACGCGGCGGCTACGCGCGCGCATCTTCTGGCTGCACGACAAGGAGCTCACCAAGGGCGCGCAAATCCTGGCGAGACTGGGCACGCGCGAAAGCCGGGCCACCGTGGTTGCGATCGAAAAGGCGGTTGATCCTGGCGAATTGTCGAGCGTCGAGAACACATCGATCGCGCGCAACCATGTCGGCGAGATCGACATTTCGCTGGCGCAGCCGATCGCCGCCGACCCCTACACCGATAATCCGCGCACCGGACGGCTGGTGATCGAAGTAGGCGGCCGCATTGCCGGTGGCGGGCTGGTGCTCTCGGTCGACGCCGGGCAACGCGCGATCCCCGTCGACATCGTGCCGGTGGAATCGGCGCTTCGTCCCGACGAGCGCTCGGCGCGCTATCGCCACAACGGCGCGGTAGTCTGGTTGACGGGTCTTCCCGCTTCCGGAAAATCGACGCTCGCGCGCGCGCTGGAACGGCGCCTGTTCGGCAAGGGCGGTTCGCCGATCCTGCTCGATGGCGACACGCTGCGTGCCGGATTGAACGGTGATCTTGGATTCTCGGAAAAGGATCGCAGCGAGAACATCCGCCGGCTCGCCGAAGTCGCAACCCATCTGGCGCGCAACGGGCACATCGCGATCGTCGCCGCCGTATCGCCCTCGCGCGAAGACCGCGCCGCGGCGCGCCGCATCGCAGACAGCGCGTTCCGCGAGATTTACGTCTCGACACCCGCCGAAATCTGCGAGAGCCGCGATCCCAAGGGCCATTATGCCAAGGCGCGCGCGGGCGCGCTCGCCTCGTTCACCGGGATCGGCAAGGATTACCAACCACCAGAAGCAAGCGAACTGACGCTCGATACCTCGACGCGCTCAGTTGCAGAGGCTGCCGACGAGATCGAGCTCATGCTGACCAGGACCGGCGTGCTGTTCGACGAAGTGGTTGATCTGGCTGCCAATATTTGAGCACCCGTGAGCCGCTCGAATAGGCAAAGGAAGGGCTTTTCTTGAAGGGCGCTTTGGCGCTAAAAGGCGCCGGAACTTGAGCCCGTTTTGGCGCTTTTTTCCTTGAAATCCCTGAAGACCGCGCGCGAGCGCAGTTTCTCGTGAGAAAAATTCATCATGAATCGTATCGACGCCCATGGATTGAAGATCGCCCCTGTCCTGTTTGATTTCATTGCAAAAGAAGCATCCCCCAAAACCGGAATTACAGCGGACGCGTTCTGGGCGGGCCTCGCGGCCATCGTGGCCGACCTGGCGCCGAAGAATCGCGAACTGCTCGCCTTCCGCGACGGCCTGCAGGCAAAAATCGACGCCTGGCATCGCGCCAACAAGGGCAAGCCGGTCGATCTCAATGCATACACGGCCTTTCTGAGGGAGATCGGCTACCTCCTGCCCGAGCCTGCAACGCAAAAGGTCGAGACGGCCAATGTCGATGAAGAGATCGGCAAGATCTGCGGGCCGCAGCTGGTCGTGCCGCTTACGAACGCCCGCTACGCGCTGAACGCGGCGAACGCGCGCTGGGGCAGCCTTTACGACGCCTTCTACGGCACTGACGCAATTCCGCAGGAACGAAGCGAAACCGGCAAAGGTTTCAACAAGGCGCGCGGCGACAAGGTGGTGACGAAGGCCAAGGCGTTTCTTGATTCGGCCGTTCCGCTCACGTCCGCCAGTCATGCCGATGTGGTCTCCTACAGCGTCGTCGGCGGGAAGCTTGCGCTCAAGCTGAAGGACGGCAACGCCACCACGCTGAAATCGACCACGCAATTTTCGGGCTACCTGGGCCAGGCAGCGGCGCCTTCGGCGATCCTTCTCGTCAACAACGACCTGCACATCGAGATCAGGATCGATCGCAATCACATGATCGGCAAGGACGATCCGGCCGGTGTCGCCGACATCATCCTCGAGGCCGCGGTCAGCACGATCCTCGACATGGAAGACAGCGTTGCCACGGTCGACGCCGAAGACAAGGTGCTCGTCTATCGCAACACGCTCGGCCTGATGAAAGGCACGCTTTCGGCCGATTTCGAAAAGGGTGGCAAGACGCTCAAGCGCGCGCTCAATGCCGACCGCGTCTACACGGCACCGGACGGCAAGCAGGTCAAACTACACGGCCGCAGTCTGTTGCTGATCCGCAATGTCGGCCACCACATGTTCACCGATGCCGTGCTCGGCTCCGCGGGCGAGGAAATTCCCGAAGGCATGCTGGATGCCGCCGTCACCGGCCTGCTCGCTATCCACGACCTGAAGGGCAACTCGACCGTGCGCAACAGCCGCACCGGTTCGGTCTATATCGTCAAGCCGAAGATGCATGGCCCCGACGAGGTCGCGCTGACCTGCGCCTTGTTTGACCGCGTCGAGAAGATGCTGTCGCTACCGGAAAATACGCTGAAGGTCGGCATCATGGACGAGGAGCGCCGTACCACGGTCAATCTCAAGGCCTGCATCCAGCAGGCGTTTAAGCGCGTCGTGTTCATCAACACCGGTTTCCTCGACCGCACCGGCGACGAGATCCATACCTCGATGGAAGCCGGTCCGATGATCCGCAAGAACGACATGAAGGCGCAGCCCTGGATCAAGGCTTACGAGGATTCGAACGTCGATATCGGCCTGATCGACGGCCTGCCCGGGCATGCCCAGATCGGCAAGGGCATGTGGGCCGCGCCCGACAAAATGGCGGATATGCTGGCGCAGAAGATCGCGCATCCGCAAGCCGGTGCCACCACCGCATGGGTGCCTTCACCGACCGCGGCGACGCTGCACGCCCTGCATTATCACGAGGTCAACGTGCTGGCGCGGCAGCACGAACTGGCCAAGGGGGGTGCGCGCGCAAAACTTGCCGACATCCTCACCATTCCGGTCTCGCAATCGAACTGGGCGCCCGACGATGTGCGACAGGAGATCGACAACAATTGCCAGGGCATTCTCGGTTATGTCGTGCGCTGGATCGACCAGGGCGTCGGCTGTTCCAAGGTGCCCGACATTCACGACGTCGGATTGATGGAAGACCGCGCGACCTTGCGCATCTCAAGCCAGCATCTGGCGAACTGGCTACATCAAGGCGTCATCACCGCCGAGCAGGTGATGGAATCGTTGAAGCGGATGGCGGCGGTGGTGGATGGCCAGAACAAGGGCGATCCCCTGTATCGGCCGATGGCGCCCACTTTCGATGGCGTAGCCTTCAAGGCGGCCAGCGACCTGATCTTCAAGGGACGCGAGCAGCCGAACGGTTACACCGAATACATTCTCACCGCGCGACGCCGCGAGGCCAAGGGAGGCTGATCGCCGCCGATTTCCGGAACGATCGGACCTGGCAATCGTTACGCTCGTCATCTCAATAAACAAGGAGAGACGGCGATGGATTGGAACCGTATCGAAGGTAACTGGAAGCAGTTCAAGGGCTCTGCCAAGGAAAAATGGGGCAAGCTCACCGATGACGATCTCAACGTCATCGAGGGCCGCCGCGACCAGCTCGAGGGCAAGCTGCAGCAGCGCTACGGCTTTGCCAAGGACCAGATTCAGAGAGACGTCGACGACTGGTTCAAGACGCTGAAATGATCGGCGTCTGACAGCACCGGCACATGAAGAAGCCCCGGCGTTTGCCGGGGCTTTTTTTGCGACTTCATCGAGAGGTGAAGCATTCTGCGCCGCTGATCGCGGCGTTCGCTCAAAACACCGCAATATATTTGAGCAGCGAAATCACGCCGAGGATGATCACGATGACGCGCACGATTTGCTTGGCGCGGCCGTCGAGCGGTAACAGGTTGATCAAATAAAGAATGAGAATAACGACGAGAAAGGTGACCAGTACACCTACGAGCATTGTTTTTCCCCCATACACGCTAAAAGAGAATAAAGGCTAGTGATCAACGCCCCAAAGAGGCGCTGGTTCCACTCGCGGAACAAACTGAAACATCCGCGAAATCAATGCCTCGCACAACCCTGCACCCGACAATGACAGGGGCGCTGTCTAAAAATTTACCGTTTTTTGGCTAGCTGGGCGGGCCTTTTGGGGGGTCCTCATGCTTGACCGTTTCACCGTGTCGTCTCTGATCAAGTCGGTCATCGTGCTGATGGCAACCTGCATGACGGCGCTCCTCTGCATCACGGCCTTCAATTCGCAGGCACGGCTGTCCATGACCGGCCGGATCTTGGTGGTGGCGGACGCCTCATCCAGTCTTTTCAAGGCAATGCATAATCTGCGCAGCGACCGCTCGACCACCAGCCGCAACCTGAACGAGGAGGTGGCGCTGCAGCCTGACATGCAGAAATATCTGCGCACCACGCGCGAGGCCGAATTGCCGGCAATGCGCGCGGCCGCGAGCGCCCTCGCAGGCCTCGAATTTCCCGATCATCAGGCGTTGCTTCCCGAACTCAACCGGCTGATCGAGCGCTTCGCCGCGCTGGATACCGAGACGTGGGATGCGCTCAACAAGCCCAAAGCTTTGCGCCCTCCGACGCTTCTCAAGGAATTCATGGATAATTCCGCAGCCCTGCTCGACACGCTCGACAAGATGTCCACCCGGATCGCCATCGCCGTCAATCACGACGATCCCGTCATCGATCAGATGCTTGCGATCAAACAGCTCGCCTGGCTGATGCGCAGCACCGCCGGCGAGGCATCGCTCCTGATCTCGAACGGCATTGCCTCGGGCCACGTGGCGGCGGACTTCCGCCAAAACTTCACCCGGCTCGCCGGCGGCGTCGAAACCGCCTGGGCCGCGCTGCAGACGGTGGCCGCGGGAGCCGAGTTGCCGCCCCCAATCGCGCGAGCCATGGCCGATGCGAAGACGGCCTATTTCGACAAGGAGTTCACCTCGCTCCGCGACCGCCTGGTGAATGCCCTGCTCACCAACGAAAAACCCGAGCTGAAGGCCAATGAATGGTCTCCGCTCTCGGTGAAGCACATGACGAGTGCAGTCACGATTGCCGAGCGCGCGCTGGACACAGCCAGGGACTACGCCGCAGCCCAGCACGGCCAGGCTCAGCGCTCGCTGGCGGTGCAGTTGGCGCTCCTGGTAGCGGCGATCGCCCTGACCTTCGGCACCCTGACGGCGGTAACGGCCCGCATCATCACGCCATTGCACGCCATTCGCGATGCCATGTTGAAAGTGGCCGCGGGCGACCTCACCGTGGACAGCGGATATGCGCTGCGCCGCGACGAGATCGGCGCGCTCGCCGGCGCGCTCGAAACCTTCAAGCAGCAAGCCACGGACAAGCGCAGGATCGAAGACCAGGAGCGCGAGCGGCATGCTGGCGCAGCGGCACGGCAGCGCGCGATCGAAGCTTATGTCGGCGAATTCGAAACACTGGTGCATCAGACGCTCGACCAGCTCAACGACGCCTCCAGCCAGATGCGAACGACCTCGGCGGATCTTTCGGCGGTCTCCGCGCAAACCAATTCGCGGGTGAAAATCGCCGAAAGGGCGTCCGAAGAAGCTTCGATGAACGTGGAGACGGTTGCGTCCGCCTCGCAGGAGTTGAGCGCTTCGATCGACGACATCAGCCGCCAAGCAACGCACGCCGCCGGCATCGCCAGCCGTGCCGTTACCCGGGCGCGGGAAACCGACGATACCGTGCAGGGATTGACGAAGACGGCGACCGGGATCGGCGAGGTGATCGGGCTGATCAATTCGATCGCCGCGCAGACGAATCTGCTGGCACTGAATGCGACCATCGAAGCCGCGCGCGCGGGCGACGCCGGCCGCGGCTTTGCGGTGGTTGCCTCCGAAGTCAAATCGCTAGCGAGCCAGACCGCCAAGGCGACCGACGACATTTCGGAACAGATTGCCGAAATTCAGATGGTGGCGAGCGAGGCGATCGAGGCCATCAAGGGAATCGGCGGCATCATCAGCGAGGTGAACGAGGTCGCAACCGCCATCGCCGCCGCGGTCGAGGAGCAAGGCGCGGCCACCCAGGAAATCTCGCGCAGCACTCAGCAGGCGGCGCAGGGCACGAGGAACGTGTCGGAGAATGTCACGGGCGTCAAAACCGACGCCGATGCCGCAGCCACTGCAGCTGAAAATGTGAAGCATGCGTCCGAGACGCTCGAGGCGCAGAGCCTTCGGTTGAGCAACCAGGTCACCGAATTCCTGAGCAAGATGCGCGCGGCTTGACCGGCGCGGCAAAACTATTGTGCCGCGACGATCGGCACGCGCCGATAACGCGAACGTAGCGACTGCGGAGCGGGCGAGAGATTGAGCGAAGCGCCACGCCGATCCGCACCGCGACCGGCAACCATCAAGCCGTTTCCGCTGGCGACGATGTCGCCTTTGCGAAGTGTCGGATCGTCTTCGATCCTGATCGAGGCAAGGCCGGTGGGGTCCTTGCCGTTGCAGGTGCATCCCTTCACCAATTCGTCGCGATAGCGGTAAGCGTTCGGCAGCTCGGAATATGGCTTTCCGCCTTCGGTGACGGCGTCATCAATACTGCTGCCATAGACCACCTTAGTCTCGGCGGCCGGGCATAGATTGCTGCAGGAGGCAGCCTTGCTTTGATTGCCGGTTGACGTGATCGGGAAATGGCGGCCGTCGCAGGTGCGCACACAATAGGCCTGCGAACCGCCTGGATAGGCGTAGGCCGAGCGCGGCCGCACCCAAACCTCGCCTTCCGGACCGATCATTTGACCTTCGCCCCCGTAAGGCTGTGGTGGCATCGGCGGCTGCGGCCGGTAAGCGAATGGAGTCATCGGCTGTGTCATGGGCTGCCGGGGCCGGTATCCGAAACCGCGGAACAGCCCGAAAAAATCCTGCGCCTGCGCGACCGACGTCAACGCCAGCGCGGCTAATATCGCCGTGCCGCAAGATCCCAACTTACCTGATTTCTTTCCGGTGAGTTGCTGTGCCATGAGATCCCTGACGCAAAGTCGCGCATCGCGTCTTCCGACTGTCGCAACAAACGCCACGGCGCTTGAACGGTTCCGACTCTTTTCCCAACCGAGTGCCGCGCATGTCGATACCGGCGAAGTGAAGTTCAGGTTTCGGCGACGGAACCCTTCGCTGGCGTGCCGGGTTAGCTGTGAGCCTGTCGCGCCGCGTCGCGACTTAATCGTTCATGTTCGAACCAAACCGGGGGGAGAGCCCGTTGCGTGCCCTGCCCAACGAACGTGCGCACCCGACCGATCTGGTCGGCGAGCCCCTGACCGACAGCGATGTCGAGCGGCCGCCGATCATCCGCCGCACCGAACTTGTTGTCTTTGCGCTGGTGTCGCTGCTGGTGATCTGCGTCTTCGCCGTCCTCTCTGCCGCCAAGGCATTCTTTCTTCCCGTGGTCGCGGCCTTTGTGGTCGGCACCATGCTTGCTCCGGCGGCGGGCTTTCTCGAGCGCCGTCGGATTCCGCGCGCGGTGTCGGCGGTCCTGATCGTGACCGCGGTCGTCGCCGGCGTGACGTTTCTACTCAGCTTGATCTCTTCGCCCGTCATGCAATGGAGCACGCATCTTCCGGAACTCTCCGACCAGTTCAGGGAAAAGATGCATATCTTCGACCGGCCACTGGCGCTGTGGCAGGAGCTTCAGAACATGATCGGCGTTTCCAATGCATTTCCGACCGCGCCCTTCCAGTTGCCGAAGGTCGAATGGGTGCAACCGGCGCTCGAATTCCTGTCGCCGACGTTCGCCGAATTCCTGCTGTTCATCGCAACGCTGGTGTTGTTCATCGCGAGCTGGCGCGATCTGCGCCGCGCGCTGATCCTGACCTTCACCGCACACGAGTCGCGGCTGCGCACCTTGCGTATCCTCAATGCCATCGAGGAGCATCTCGGCGGCTATTTGCTGATGGTCACGTCGATCAACCTCGGCGTAGGCGCGGCAACCGGCATTATCTGCGCGCTTGTCGGTATGCCAAATCCGGCAGGCTTGGGCGCGCTCGCCGCGATCCTGAATTTCCTTCCGATCATCGGCCCGGTAGCGATGTTCGTGATTCTGATTCTTGTCGGCCTGATCGCCTTTCCGACGCTCGCGGCGGGCCTGATCGCGCCCGCAGCCTTTGCCGCGCTTACTTTTCTCGAGGGCCATTTCGTCACCCCTGCCATCATCGGCCGCAGGCTCGAACTCAATGCGCTCGCGGTATTCATCGGGATTGCGTTCTGGACCTGGCTCTGGGGGCCGATGGGCGGCTTCCTTTCGTCTCCGCTCCTGATCGTGGCCCTGATCTTGCGCGATCACCTGTGGCCGCCAAGCGAGCCGAACCTGCCCTAGTGTCCTGATTCCGAAGTTCGCATCATTGCGCGGTAACCTGGTTTGCGAACTTCGGAATCGAAAGGACACTAGAAAATCTATGATTCTAGTGTGGCTTTTGGCTCAGAAGTCCGCATGACGAGCTCGCGGCAGTAATGATGCGGACTTCTGAACCGCCACACTAGGTCTTGCTTGAGGAACTTCCCGCAGACAGCGGCGTTTTTCTCTTCAACGCGACTTCGATGCCGGGAGTCCTTGATGTCCAGCACAGATAGCGAAATCGGAATGCGAAACCTGAGAGACAAAGCAGGCTATGAGCGTCTTGAAA
>Ga0307474_10002763_pt1 | contig 12615 bp, 9 predicted proteins | sample atmos_gasesECM1C_2_FD_203312 | JGI IMG/M metagenome (GOLD analysis project Ga0307474, IMG submission 203312) | Hardwood forest soil microbial communities from Morgan-Monroe State Forest, Indiana, United States - atmos_gasesECM1C_05 | ecosystem: Environmental > Terrestrial > Soil > Temperate... | reverse complement strand
AACAAACCGGCAGGATGAACCGCTCGGTGGACTCCCGCAGCGATCTCTATGCCATGGGTGTCACCTTCTACGAAATGTTGACGGGGCAGCTCCCCTTCACGGCAGCCGATCCGATGGAGTGGGTGCACTGTCATGTCGCGCGGCAACCGGTACCGCCCAACGAGCAGGGCGCAGGCGTGCCGGCGCCGTTGTCAGCAATCGTGATGAAGCTCCTCGCCAAGACCGCCGAAGAGCGCTACCAGACCGCCGCAGGCGTCGAGGACGATCTCAAGCGCTGCCTGGCGGAATGGAAGTCGCATGGCCGTATCGAGCCATTTCGGTTGGGCACGGAAGACGCGCCGGGCCACTTGCTCATCCCCGAGAATCTGTATGGACGGGAGAGCGAGATCGACACGCTGCTCGCTTCCTTCAACAGGGTCGTGGCGAACGGCACCTTTGAGCTACTGCTGGTCTCCGGCTATTCCGGGATCGGCAAATCATCGGTAGTACACGAGCTGCACAAGGTACTCGTCCCGTCGCGGGGATTGTTCGCGGCCGGCAAGTTCGACCAGTACAAGCGCGACATCCCTTATGCGACGGTGGGCCAAGCCCTCCAGAGCCTTGTCCGCTCGCTCCTCACCCGAAGCGAGGAGGAGCTTGGCCGCTGGCGAGTCGCCCTGCGCGAGGCGCTGGGCCCAAATGGTCAGCTCATGGTCAATCTCGTTCCCGAGCTTGAGCTCGTGATGGGGAAACAACCGCCGGTCGCGGACCTGCCGCCGCAGGAGGCACAGAACCGATTTCAGATGGTGTTCCGGCGCTTCATCGGGGTATTTGCGCGCAAGGAGCACCCGCTCGCGCTGTTTCTGGACGATCTGCAATGGCTGGATGCGGCCACGCTTGACCTGCTTGAGGACTTGGCCACCCAGCCGGACGTCCGGCACCTGCTGCTGGTCGGCGCCTATCGGGACAACGAGGTCGGTCCCTCTCATCCGCTTATGCGAACCCTGGAGGCGATCCGCAAAGCCGGAGCGCGGGTGCAGGAGATCGTGCTGTGTCCTCTCGGAGAGAACGATATCCGCCAGCTCGCTGCGGATGCAATGCGTTGCGAGTCGGAGCGTGTGCTGCCCTTAGCTCAGTTGGTGCAGGAGAAGACCGGAGGCAATCCGTTCTTCGCGATCCAGTTTTTCATCGAGCTGGCCGATGAGGGGCTACTTGCGTTCGACCCGGTCACGCGCGCCTGGCAATGGCAAATTGATCGCATCCGCGCCAAGAACTACGCCGACAACGTCGTCGATCTCATGGTCGGAAAGCTCAAGCGATTCACCGGCACCAGCCAGGAAGCATTGAAGCAGCTTGCCTGCCTTGGCAATGTCGCTCCGATCGCCAACCTGGCCCCGGTTCACGGGACAACAGAGGCGGCGATGCACGCGGCCCTCTGGGAAGCCGTCCACGCCGGGCTCGTCTTTCGCGAGGACGGCGCCTATAGGTTCCTGCACGACCGCATCCAGCAGGCGGCATATTCGCTCATCGCCGACGAGCAACGTGCCGACGTCCACTTGCGCATCGGCCGCGCGCTGCTGGCCGACATGACGGCGGACGAGCTTGCCGAGCATTTGTTCGATGTGGCGAACCAATTCAATCGCGGCGCCGCACGGCTGATCGACCGGGACGAGAAAACGCAAGTGGCGGCGATCGACCTGCGTGCCGGGCGAAAGGCCAAGGCGTCTGCGGCCTTCGAGTCGGCGTGCGTCTATCTTGCGTCGGGCATGGGGCTATTGGACGAAAGAGACTGGAGCAGCCAGCATAGATTGATGTTCAGCCTGCGGCTCGAACGCGCGGAGTGCGAGCTTCTGACCGGTAACTTCGACGCAGCCGAGCAGCTGATCGTGGAGTTGCTACAGCGCGGGGCGTCGAAAGTCGACCAAGCCGCCGTCTACAACCTGAAGATACTGCTACACACCGTGAAGTCGGAGAACGCGCAAGCCGTGGCCAGTGCGCTCGCGGGCCTGCGCCTTTTCGGAATTGACATCCCCGCACATCCGACTTGGGAACAGGTCCAGGCCGAATACGAGCAGGTCTGGCAGACCATCAATGGCCGCCCAATCGAGAGCCTGATCGATCTGCCGCTAATGACCAATCCGGAACAGCAGGCGGCGATGCAGGTGCTCTCGACCCTGCTGGGTCCCGCTTACTTTACCGACTTTCACTTATTTTGCTTGCTCGTGTGCCGCATGGTGAACGTCAGCACGCAGCACGGGATGTGTGGTGCGTCCGCGCACGCTTATGGCTATTGGGGGATTGTGCTCGGGCCGGTCTTTCACCGATATCAGGACGGGTTTCGTTCCGCCAAGCTTGCATGTGACCTTGTCGAGAAACATGGCTTTATCGCCTACCGGGCAAAGGCCTATCGTTCGATGGGGATCGCTTCGCTCTGGACACAACCGATCACGACCGCGCTCGATTTCAATCGCGCGGCCTTTCGCGCCGCAAGCGAAACGGGTGATCTGACCTATGCCTGCTACAGCGTGGATCGATCTGTCTTGCTCCATCTCCTGCGGAACGATTCGCTCGATGCGGTATGGCGCGAGTCGGAAACGAGCCTGGATTTCGTCCGGAAGGCTGGGTACGGCGACATCGCGGAGAACATAGTGAGCCAACAACGCTTCATCGCGACCATGCAGGGCCGGGCCGCGACCTTCACCTCCTTCAATGATGAGCAGTTCGACGAGGCGGCATTCGAGGCCCAGCTGATGGCAAATCGAACGGCCATGATGGTTTTCTATTATTGGATCCTCAAACTGAAGGCGCGGTTCCTGTCAGGGGACTACCCCGAGGCACTTGCGGCCGCCGACAAGGCCGAGGCGCTGCTGTGGATCTCGGCCGCGCATATCCACTTACTTGATTACTTTTACTACACTGCGCTGACAGTGGCGTCGCTTTACGAGATTGGTACTGCCGACGAGCAGATCAAGTGGCGCGAGCTCCTGACGGCCCACCGGGAGCAACTGCGCGAGTGGGCCGAAAACAACCCACAGACATTCGCCGACAAGCACGCGCTGGTATTGGCCGAGATCGCTCGCCTCGAAAGGCGAGACACAGATGCGATGCGTCTGTATGAGCAGGCCATTCGATCGGCTCGCGAGAATGGCTTCGTCCAGAACGAGGGTCTCGCCCATGAACTGGCCGCTCGATTCTATGCGGCGCGCGGTGTCACGACCGTTGCGCATGCCTATCTGCGGGAGGCGCGGCGCTGCTATCGTCGGTGGGGCGCGTTCGGCAAGGTACGACAGCTCGAACAGCTTCATCTCCATCTCCGCGACGCACCAGTCCCAGCATCTCCCACCGCTACCATTGGTGCGCCGGTCGACCAGTTGGATGTTGGGACGGTGCTCAAGGCTGCGGAGGCCGTGTCCGGCGAGATCGTACTCGGCAAGCTCATCGCGACGCTCCTGCGGATCGCGGTGGAGCATGCCGGCGCCGAGCGTGGCCTGCTCATCCTTTTCCCGGACGGCGAGCCACGGATCGCGGCCGAAGCGACAACCGGCCGCGGCCAGGTTGAGGTCACGCTGCGCGAGGCGGCCGCCTCACCAGCGGAGCTTCCCGAAAGCGTGTTCCATACCGTGATCCGGACACGGGAAAGCGTGATTCTTGATGACGCCCAGGCGCAGAATCCGTTCTCGGCGGATGAGTACATCAGCCAGAAGCGCGCCCGGTCAGTCCTCTGTCTGCCCCTGGTGAAGCAGGCCAAGCTGATAGGGGTTCTCTATCTCGAAAACAATTTGGCATCGCATGTATTCACACCCACCCGAATCTCGGTACTGGAATTGCTCGCATCTCAAGCGGCGATCTCACTGGAGAATGCCCGCCTATACCGCGATCTCGCAGAACGCGAAGCGAAGGTCCGACGCCTAGTCGACGCTAACATCATCGGCATCTTCATTTTTGATCTTGAAGGTCGCATTGTCGAGGCCAATGAGGCATTCCTGCAGATGGTGGGATACGACCGGGAGGATTTCGTCGCGGGTCGCGTCCGCTGGACGGACCTGACCCCACCGGAGTGGCGCGACCGCCATGAGCGGGCAGTGACCGAGCTAAAGAGAACCGGAACGGTCCAGCCGTACGAGAGGGAGTATTTCCGCAAGGATGGCATCCGAGTGCCGGCACTAATCGGCTCGGCTGCGTTCGACGAACAACGAGACCAGGGCGTAGCCTTCGTGCTCGACTTGACCGAACGCAAACGCGCTGAATCCCTGCTCGCCGCGGAGAAACGGATTCTCGAGATGTTGGCTAAAGGGGATTCGCTCACTGAAATACTTGATAGCCTATGCCGACTCGTTGAGGAACGAACCAACGGTGCACTCGCGTCCATCTTGTTGCTCGAGGGCGATCGTCTTCGGCATGGCGGTGCACCCAGCCTTCCAAAGGCCTACATCAATGCGATCGACGGCGCTGTAATTGGACCATCAGCCGGCTCCTGCGGGACGGCCGCATACCGGCGCGAACCGGTAATTGTGGAGAACATCGCGACCGACCCGTTGTGGGCGGACTATCGTGACTTGGCTTTGCCCCATTCTCTGCGCGCCTGTTGGTCCACACCTGTTTTTTCGTCGCAAGACAAGGTGATCGCGACGTTCGCAGTGTATTATCGCGAGCCGCGGCGACCGACCCAGCGCGATCAAGAAATCATTGACCAGGTCACACATTTCACTGGTATCGCCATCCAAAAGAAATTGGCCCTCGATAAGTTGCAGCGAAGTGAGGCGTATCTGGCCGAAGCGCAGAAACTGACGCACACGGGCAGTTGGGCTTGGGACCCGCGCACCCATTGGGTGCTCTACTGCTCCGAGGAAATGTTTCGAATTTTCGGATTGGACCCACGGGAGAGCTTACCGACTCGCAAAAATTTTCGGCAACGAATCCACCCCGAGGACCGCGATTGGATAGACAAGAGATGGGAGAAGTCGCTCCGCGAAAGAGTAGATAGCTTCGATGAGTTCAGGGTTCTCATGCCTGATGGAACAGTCAGGCACATCAATTCCTCGGCCCACCCGGTTCTCGATGAAGACGGCGAGCTCATCGAATTTGTTGGTACTGCTGTAGACGTGACCGAACGCAGACGCACTGAGCACGAGCGCCGACTCCTCGCGTCATTGGTCGAGCAGGCTACCGACCTTATGGCGATTGCCGACCTCAACGGAGGAACGCCCATCTACCTGAACAAGGCTGGGCTGAAAATGGTCGGTTTGGACAGCCTGGAAGAAGCGAGGACGAGGCGCGGACTTCACTACGTGTTCCCCGAGGACCGTGAGTTCGTGAATACCGTCCTCTGGCCGTCGGTGTTGGGGAAGGGCGCCTGGTCGGGAGAGATGCGTTTCCGCCATTTCAAGACCGGAGAGCCGATCCCAATCCTCTATTCGGCCTTTCGGATCGACGATCCGGAGACCGGGCAGCCTGTGAACATCGGGAATGTGTGCAGCGACATCACCGACCGCAAACGCGCGGAAGAGAAGCTGCGCGCTAGTGAACAACGCTTGGTCGACGCTCAGATGGAGCTCGCGCGCGTCACGCGCGTGACCACGCTGGGCGAATTGACAGCCTCGATCGCTCATGAAGTGAACCAGCCGCTCGCCGCCGTCATAGCCAACGCCGAGGCCTGTCTGCGCTGGCTCGACCGCGAAACTCCTAATCTAAAAGCAGCGCGCCACTCGGTGGAATGGGTCATTCAAGATGGCATCAGGGCGAGTGAGGTGATCCGGCGCGTTCGGGCACTGGCGAAAAAGACCGACATTGAGAAGGGTCCGCTCGACATCAATGATGTTGTTAGGGAGGTCATCGCGCTGGTGCAGCGCGAATTGGCGAGCCATCAGATATCATTGCAGATGGAGTTGGCGCCGGCTCTACCCATGACCCTGGGTGATCGGGTCCAACTGCAGCAGGTGATTATCAACCTGGTGATGAATGGCATTGAAGCGATGCAACCGGTCACGGATCGGCCGCGCGAAGTGGTGATCCGATCGCGGCTGGATGAGACACAACAAGTGCTGGTAGGTGTGACGGATTGCGGCGTCGGGATCTCGGCCGAGAATGCGGACCGGATCTTCAACGCCTTCTTCACCACCAAATCCAGCGGCATGGGCATGGGACTTTCGATCTGCCGTTCAATCATAGAAGCCCACGGCGGTCGGCTGTGGGCAACGGCAAACACCCTTCACGGCGCCACGTTTCAGTTCACTCTACCAGTGAACGCAGACACCGCGTCCACGGAGCCGCGCCTGCCCGCGGATTCGGGGCCGTAAGTGGTCGAAAGCGTTCGGTCGAAGGGCGCTCGTGATTGATGGCGCTGACTGCTCGATAGTTTTTGTCGAGAGCAGCCTAGCTTGGTTCTTCCGGTGACACTTCGCCTTATGAAGCAGCGGCTGCGCGTTTCCGGACCGGACCCCGCGGTAACAGGCCTTGGCGGGGTCGAGGCGGTGCGACAGTTGGTGTCGCCCACCTCGGAGGTCCCATGTCGAGCCTCAAAACCAAATCCAGTTCACGCAGCAACACCTTAGCCGCACACTTGACTAGGTTGCGTGCGCCAGCCGTGCACGGTGTGTACGCGCCGGTTCACGACGTAGCAGCTGCCGCTGTCATAATACGAATCGTAGTACGGATAGTCATAATAGGCGTAGTCGTCCCAGTACGGCCCGTAGCCATAGCCCCACCCATAGCGCTGGCGTCCGAACTCGTGATCGTGATCTCCCCGAACGACGGGGCCGGGACCAAAACCGCGGAAAGCGCTACCATTGTGAACGACGGCGGGGCCAGGGCCAAAGCTATGGAAGCCATCGCTAAATCCACCGCCGTGGAAGCCGCCGCCACCAAAGCCGCCGCCATGGCCACCACCACCGCCTCCGCCCCCACCACGTGCCAGCGCCACAGTTGGCGCGGCCAGGCCGACGGCTGCAACAGCCAGCGCGATCATTGCGTTTCGCAACATCTCATTTCTCCATCCAAGATCTAGCGCCCACCGCGAACCCGCACGTAGCGATCGGAAGCGGCGATTGCTATCGGCGAGGACGTCTTGGCCATTCAACTCGGCGCGATCCTTGTTGAGAAACCTTTCACGCTCGTTTCAAAAAAATTTGTAACGGATTGCGTGAAACACGAGTTGGTTTAGAGCGAAGGTCGTTCGAAAACCGGGTGAGGCGGCTCACTAGGTCGCCGCCGCAGGCCAAGTACTCTCTCGGATGCCGGCGATTAAATCGCCGGCTGGCCCGAGGCTACGCAGGAGCTGCCGGACGGCGACGTCACCGCTCGTCAAGACATTCAACCATCGATCAAAATAAGTCAGCGAGTGAGTTGCCATCAGACCAGACTTCGTCATCGGCCTCCACCTCAGACCCGACGCCAGGGCGGCTTGGTAGAATCGACGAGCTCAAGTCCCACCGGTCCTATTCCAAACAGCGCGATCATCGCCGGCTCCTTCTCGGTCCGCGGCACGCCATCGTAGTGGGGCGTATGAGCGTGCCGCAGCACGAAGCCTCCGGCTGGCACGGGAACCGTATTCTTCGGGTCGAAATCGGCGCCGCTGTTGACCCACCATGTACCGGAGACGACCACCGAGAGCCGGTCGGTCAAGTAAGTGTGCGGAGCGCTCATATAGCCGGGATGCCACTTCATCAACACGAGGTAATGTAAGCGGCAAGCTCGCGATCAGCGGCGCCATCAGAAGCATCCGTCTGGTGCCGTCGGCGCTGGCGGCTGCCGAACGAGCACTCGACGCCGCATTGAATAACTTGTCTGAGGGACGCAGCATCTGGGCTTCCTTTCAAGACCTCGGTGGGACTGAAGGGAGCTGACCGTCGTTGCCCGTTACGTCTATTCACGAACGCACGACCGCTTCCAATATCGCACGCAATTTATCAATTCGAAGTCGTGTGGAGCGGCCCGAATGACCACCATATCGGAAGTGGGCAAGCGGCGTACCGGAATTGCTGACATGAACGCCAGATCGCGCACGCGTTAATGGATCGGACCTGCATTGATTCTAATCCTCGATTCGTTCTTAAGGCCAGCTTCACTCACTGGATCAGGCCGAAAGCGACATGGCGAGAAGCGCCCTCTCAGTAAGCAAAACGAAGCGGCACCAGGCAAGCGAGCGCTCCACAGATGTCGGAACCACCACGCGTTTTGACCCACACTGCGGCAAATCTCCACCGCGGGATGAAGACAACCGCAGACTCGGTCGGGATTCTGCTGGTCGATGGATTTCACTACCTGGCACTTTTCGCGATAGGCGCTACGACCGTCTGGTCGGCCGTTGGTACTTTCTTCAGCATGTTGGATAAAGGACACGCCGGACTTGCCGATATCCTTCTCTTATTTATCTATCTCGAAGTTGGCGCAATGGTGGGAATCTATTTCAAGACCACAAGACTTCCAGTTCGCTACCTGATCTATATCGCAATGACAGCGTTGGGTCGTGTCCTCATCGAGATTGGGGGAGCAGAACATAAGACGGGAAAAGATCTCCTCATAGTTGCAGGAGCGATTCTCGTTTTGTCGCTTGCATTGCTGATACTACGGTTCGCCTCTTACAAGGACGACCTGTCCGACAAACCCAGTTTGTGAGCTGAGACATCGCTCTCACGGGGATAACGACCAAACCCTGTGATGCTCATGGACCAAGATGGGGACGAATACGGTCGGCTGCGAGTTCGTGGTCACTTGTCTACACGAGCCCATGAGGTGAGACGCTGCCCGCATCACGCCACCAAGAGGATTGCGCAAAATACGCTCCTGGGCCATCGGCGGCTAACGTTCGCACCAAAGTGCTCTCTAAAACAGAGTTTAATGGCAGAGCTGAAGCCGCCTTCCGATATGGTCCCCACACTATACGGTTAGGAGACCAATATGAATTTCAATTTGGTCGGCGCAGTTGCTGTTGCCTTGACAGCGTTCGCAACGCCTGGTCTGGCCCAGGTCGTTATCGAAGACCCCGACTATTGCGAACATTTCTACCATAACGCAAATTGCCAAAGCCCGGAGCCGGACAATCCACACACCGATAGCGTTTACTACCACGACGATCCGGCGCAGAAGGCTGAGCCCAATACGTACAGTTATCATGGCGGACCGAAATCGAACGATTGAGTGCTCTTGATGTGGGCTCTCGCTGGCTCGCCTGCCCGCGGCGTCGGCATCGAGCCGCTCCTCTCCTCCAAGGGGTAAATAAGAAAGCATTCAAGCACGGACGATATCTTCGGGCTTGGGGAATTTCTGCCAATGACCCCCGAGCCGACTTCGAGCGCGCGCAAGACTACGAACTCGAATGCGCCGGGCGAATAGAGGCGGCAAACTCTTTTCATTGGCAGCGCGCCGCGGCAAAGGCTCGATCGTGAACATCTCGTCCGTCTCGGGGATCGGCGGCGACTGGGGCCTCAGCTTCTACAACGCCTCGAAAGGCGCGGTGACGAACCTCACGCGCGCCATGGCGCTGGAACTCCGCGGCAAGGGCGTGCGGGTCAATGCTGTCAATCCGTCGCTGACCGAGATGACGAGCGATTTCACGGGCAACAAGGAAGTGATGGCGAAATTCGCGGAGCGCATTCCGCTCGGTCGTCCCGCCCGGCCGGAAGAAGTGGCGGCGGTGATCGCCTTCCTCGCGAGCGATGACGCGAGCTTCGTGAACGGCGTCAACCTACCGGTCGACGGCGGCGTGTCGGCCTCGAACGGGCAGCCCCGGCTCGGTTGACCCTCTCAAGGCGGCAGGCGAAATCGCCGCGGCTACCTGGCCCTTCGATCGTGCTTCAGCACGCATCAGAGACAAATCCCACCTTCGTCGATAGCGCGCAGGTTGCCGTCAGAGGGGTAGTTATGAGGCTCCCGACATTCCCGCCACCGCCGCGGAGCAAGCGCCACCTTGCCCTGTTGGTCGCCTAATTGCTGCGAGGCTTGCGTGGGCCGCACCTAGGGCGCAACCGTGCGGTCCCATTGGTTGGGCGGATTCGACACGGAGGATTCGGCAGGTTGGCCTCAGCGTCTTCGACGAGCTTCCGGAGCGCCAATAACTCCTCCCAAAGCCGCTTCACGGACTCATCATCTGAATCTGACGTCATTGAAAAACCCGGCACGAAATCAAATAAACACGACACGAATTTAATCACCGCTCGCGGTCTTTACTTCCGCGAACCTCTCCCCCTTATTTGAATTCTTGTGTTATTGCGTTGGATTTTTGACTTGAGCAGCCCTTGCGCGATTCGATATCGCAAACTTGCCCTCGCCAGCAAGAATCGCGCCGATGCGGACCTGCTCCCAGCGCGATCGGGGGATTCTTTGCTCCGCTGAATGGCTTTCGGCGCGGCCATACGCCGACGCGCGGTTTGAGTGGGCCCGACCAAAGACCGACCATTGAATCCTGAGGCCAATAATATGGCGCGGGAACGAAGCCCTGCGCCGAAGAGTAAGGCCGTTTCAGTTGGTGGGCCTCCTTCATGATGGCTTTGACAACGGGCCGCGCGGCGCACGGCCTTTCCCGCCCGTCAGATGATCTTCGATGTTATCGGCGATCTCATCGCAGACCGACGCCAACGCAAGCAGTTCGGTTTTAATGAAAGGATCGTCGGCCCGCCCGACAAGTTTCCGATACCTTGCCGCCTGATCCCGTAGATAGGTTTGCCAATCATGTATGCCGAACACAGCGCCGTTGAGCTTGGAGTCGTGACAATCCATAGCCGAGCTTTCACTAGAACACCGAATGCGTGAAGCTAATGTAGATTCGCAATCTGCCGACACCATTAAATTGGACTTCAGTTCGTGCTCGGGGCGAAAACAAAACGTGAGCGCGGACCTGAGCTCGCGCGCGCCCTTGTTACCGTCGCAGCCTCCTGGCATGCGTCATCAACCTTGCGCGCATTGCCCGAGCGTGTTGCTCGTTCGCTTTTCAGCGACACCAAGAATGATGGAAATAGCCGTTTCGCTAAATCGTGAATTAGGCATTCCGAATACTGAGAAATTATTTAACGGCAGACCGCCGACGGCTGCCTTAGATTCACGCCATGACGCCCCCGCCTCGTTCTTTAGCGATAGCGCTAAATACAGCTTCCGCCGCTTCCTGCATCAGTATGCCCCTGGGCAGCGCCCGCTCCGGTTTTTGGTGCTCATTGGCCGGAGCGGGGATCCATTCGCCACTCGACCACCGATCCGCCCGAGGTCGGGTGGCGAACCGTCTCCCTGCTCGTACTAGGAAGGTCCGGGCAGGGAGGCGAGCTTTTGGGCGAAATAGCGCCTTAGCGATATAGCGATGATTAACTCATGAAAAAACAAGAAGTGATTCCACGAAAAGAAACCGGCCCTGCCGCTATCGGCAAGGGCGAGCCTGTCGTGGTCCGCATCCATCCGCCGCAACTGAAGGCCCTGGACGCTTGGATTGCTCAGCAAGAGCTGCCGTTTTCGTCGCGGCCTGAGGCCATCCGCCGGCTGGTCGAGATCGGGCTCACCGCCAAGACGAATCTTAAACAGCCATCCGCCGCACTCGCCAATCGCGCCAAAGAGCTCGCTATCAAAGCCGTCGAAGGGATCATTGACCCGTCGGTGCCAATCGAAGAACGCGCCAGACAAGCGACGTCAGCTGACCAAAGAGCTCGCCGAGTGACGACCATCGCCGCATCGCCATGAAAGCGCGGCCAGATAAGTGCTGCGCATAGTGGGGCCCAGGCGACACCCACAAAAATTGCAGCTACGGACGGCCGGAACAGGTCGTCCTCTTGGGGACATCGACTCGCCCACTGGCCCTGAAGATGCATGTAATAACTTGCCGACGATGGGCGATTCCCATCCTTAGCACGTTTTCTCCCAAATAGACTTGGGCCGCCGCCACACAGCGGCGGCCATTTTGCCCGAAGCTGCTTTGCGGGAGGACCCTAAAAGCAAGGAGCGCGAGACCCATGGACGGCACCGAGGCTCACATCAATTTCGATGCGTCGGCGGTTCATCGCAAGTGGCCTTCACTAGGCAACCAGCGTACCGAGGACGCCGCCCCCTACCGTCTTGTCGACGGCACCCTTTACGAGTGTCTCCGCGAATTCATGACCAAACCGACCACGCAACCGCCAGCAATTGTCATTCAACCGCGCGAATGCCTGCAGAGGCCAAAACCGGGGAAGTGAGAGACCGTAAATCCTCGCAGAAGGGCACTATTTAGCGCCGTGGCGGAAACGGTCACACTGCCTTGTGCATGCCTGGATGTTGTCGAAGGTTTCGTGAGCAGCATCATAATCAGCGTCAAGACAATCGATCAGTTAAACGACAATCTCGGCGCGTCGGCGCTGGAAGCGGTACCCTGCGGCGACGGGCGAACAGATTGTCCGTTTTGCTCGCCCTATTATCCTACTCTACGACGAGCACGTAATCGACCTGTATCATCGGATCTGCGCGCTGTATCGAATGAGGTGAAGATACAAAGGAAAAGTCGCACACAATCCGAACACAAAAGACGTCGCACGAGATCCGTTGTGTTCTCGACCGCTATCACGCGAAGGTACTGGAAAGGAAGGCCTTTTGCTTGGTGGGCGCACCAGGGCTCGAACCTGGGACCCGCTGATTAAGAGTTAGCCTGCCTACGGTTCTTACGATTTTAAGAGTGGGGAAAGTAAG
>Ga0307474_10002762_pt1 | contig 12621 bp, 10 predicted proteins | sample atmos_gasesECM1C_2_FD_203312 | JGI IMG/M metagenome (GOLD analysis project Ga0307474, IMG submission 203312) | Hardwood forest soil microbial communities from Morgan-Monroe State Forest, Indiana, United States - atmos_gasesECM1C_05 | ecosystem: Environmental > Terrestrial > Soil > Temperate... | reverse complement strand
CCCGGGACGGGTCGCCGGACTGGCCCGGCGGAGTCGGCCGTGGCTTGTCCGGTGGCTCGGCGCCGGGCTCGATAACCCGGTCAGGATCTGGCTGCGCGGCCCATGTCGCGGCCGGCGGCCGCGGGCTGGCCGGCATGGGGTTCGCCGGCCGCGGCTTTCCCGGCATGGGACGACGCTCGCCGGGGATCCGCCGGGGCAACGGGTTACCGGCCGCCGGCCGGGCCGCCTGGCCGTCTGACGACGGCGCCGCCGCCGGGGTGCGCGGTACCGGGCCGGCAGCGGGCACCGAACTGATGGCGCGCTCCGGCTGACCGCGAGGCGTCGGCCTCACGGACGGCAGTACCCAGCCCTTCTTCCCCATCCGCTCCCCCCGGGCAGGCGAATGCCAACCCCCAGTAGCACAGTGGAACACACCGCACATGCAATTTCAGCAAAAAGCCTGGATTGTTACTGGACGCTACCGACTTTTAATGAAGATCGCCTTGCATGGCGACATATGCAATTAGCTGTGCGCACGGAGCCGGGCGTAGACGGCGGCCACCGCGTCTATCGCGTCCGACGGCGACGGGAGCGCGGCGGCGCGGGCCGCCGCGCTCGCCGCCAGGCGGCCGGACAGGGCCGGGTCGTCCAGCACCGACCGCAGGGCCGCCGCGAGCTGGGCCGGATCGCCGGGCGGCACCAGCAGGGCCCCGTCCGGGCCGGTGAGCGCGGGAATCCCGCCCACCCGGGAGGCCACCAGCGGCCGGCCGGCCTGCAGCACTTCCTGGACGATGAGCGGCTGCCCCTCCCAGCGGCTGGGCACCACGGCCACGTCCGCCGCGGCCAGCAGCGCCGGCACGTCAGAGCGCGGGCCGAGAAACCGCACGTCGGCGCGGACGGCCCGGGCCTGCCGGGCCAGTTGCGCGGCCAGCGGGCCATCGCCGGCGATGGCCAGCAGCGGCGCCGGGTCGCGGTCCCGCAGCAGGCTCATGGCGTCGACCAGGACGTCGAAGCCCTTCTGCGGGGCATACCGGCCCACCGCCAGCACCACCGGGCGCCCGCCGGCCGCGATATCGGCCCGGGCTTTCTCAACCGCGCCGGCCGCGGGCGCCGCTGCGGGCGGCGCCGGCACCACGGCGAGCGCGACGTCACGGGCGCCGGCCCGGCGCATGCGCTCGGCCAGATCGGCGCAGACGCACAGCACCGCGTCCGCGCGCCGGGCGGCAAGCCACTCCAGGGCCCGGTACACGGTCCCGGGCAGGGCCCCGGGCGGGGCGGCGTTGTGCACGGTCACCAGCAGCGCCGGGCCCGGGCGGCCGGAGCGCCGCGGCCGGGCGAGCGCGGCCGCCGCCGCGGCCCGGATCCCGTGCGCGTGCACCACGTCGGGCTCGCCGCGGGCGATCAGCCGCCGCAGCCGCAGCACGGCCGCGGCGTCGCGGCCCGGGCGCGGCCGGTCGCCGATGTCGACCGGCGCGAAGCTGGTCCCCCGGAACGCCGCGCGCGCGGCGGGCGGGCCGAACACGCTGACGACCATGCCCCGGTCAGCGCATCCCCGGGCCAGCATCGCCACGTGGCGCCCGGTCCCGCCCGCCGTGGTGGCGACCACGTAGGCGATCCGGGGCGGGGTCACGAGGCGACCCGGCGTCGCACCGTGGCCACCGCGGCGCGCAGGTCACCGCGGTCGAGGGCGTACGCCGTCACCCCGAACGCGATCACGCCGCAGCAGCAGGCCAGGAGGGCGACGGTAGCGTTCAGGAAAAATCCCCGGGCTGGAACGGCCGCCGACATGCCGGCCCCGGCCGCCGCGCCGACGAGGGCGCTGGCCAGCCCGGCGGTCGCGGCCCGGACGGCCCCGTGCAGCGCGGGGCCGCCGCGCGCCCGGCGGACCGCTGCGGCCAGCGCGGCTCCCGAGACGATCATGCCGACCGTGTTGCCCAGGCCGAGCACGGGTACCACCCAGCGGGGCGCGACCAGCTCCACCGCGACGATGTCGGCGATGATCACGATCAGCCAGCCGCCGGCCATGGCGGCGGCCGCCGGCCGGTGCCTGCCGTCGGCCAGCAGCACCCGGGACAGGCACGCGACCAGGCCGTAGCCGACCAGGCCTGGGGCGAACGCGGCCAGCGCCAGCGCGAGCTGGGTGGCCTGATCCGCCTGCGGCGTGAACAGGCGGGCAGCGGGCACCGCCGCCCCGGCCAGCAGCGCGGCCCCGAGCCAGGACACCAGCAGCACCGCCCGGGTCGAGCCGGCCGTCGCCGTATCGAACTCGGCCCGCCCGGGCCCGGAGCTGGCCCGCGCGGACAGCACCGGGAAGGCGCTGACCGCGACCGGTAGGGCGAGCACCGCGTAGGCGGCGAAGAACAGCTGCCCGCCGTAGTTGTACAGCACCACCGCTCCGTTGCCGCCGTGGCCGTTGGCCAGGCGGGTCACCACGACCAGCGCCGCGTCCTGGGCGACCAGGGCGGCGATCCCGACCATGGCCAGGCTGCGCACCCGGCGGGCGACGCCGTCGGGAAACCTGAGCACCGGCCGCAGTTGCAGCCGCAGGCGCAGGGCGGGCACCAGCGCGGTCAGCACCAGCGCGGCCACCCCGGCCGTGGTGCCCAGGGACAGGGTCAGCTGGGCGGCGGCCGACAGGCCGGCCAGGCGGCCCGTGTGTCCCCCGCCGAGCGGCACGAACGCGAGGTAGGCGCCGATCACCACCAGGCTGGACAACACCGGTGCCAGCGCGGGCCCGGCGAACCGGCGATGAGCCTGCAGGATCCCGTACAGCACCACGGCCAGGCCGTAGAGCAGGATCTGCGGGGCGAACACCTCGAGCATGTGCGAACCGACCGCGACCGCCTCGGCCTTGGAACAGCCGTGCAGATCCGGGATCAGGGCCGAGATCACCGGGTTCGCGGTGAGGGCCAGCACGATGCTGATCGGAGCCAGCAGCAAGACCGTCCAGGTCAGCAGCGCGGAGGAGATCTGGCTGGTCTCGCGGGCGGCCCCCGGATCCGTGGCGGACCGCTCGGCCGAGCCCGCCAGGACGGGCACCATGATGCTGGCCAGGGCGCCGCCGAGCACGATGTCGTAGATAATGTTCGGCACCAGGTTCGCGGTGGTGTAGGCCGACCCCAGGCAGGAGTCGCCCACGGTACGCGCGAACACGAGCTGGCGCCCGAAGCCGATGACCCGGCCGGTTGCGGCCAGCGCCCCGATGAGGATGGCGGCCCGGCCGATGGTCCGGGTGATCTGCCGTGACCGGCCCGGTTCCGGGCTCCGTTCGGTGACCGGGGCGGCAGGCCTGGTCACCGGGGGGCGGCGGTCGGCGACGCCGCCGGACCGCCGGCCTGGTGCCGCCCGTCCGGCCCGTCGTTGCCGTTCCCGGCCGCCCGGTTCCCGCCGTTCTGGCGGCGCGCGTCCGCGGGGCCCGCGGCGGCGGGCCGGCGCCCGAGCATGTCGAGCCAGCGCAGCGGCGGGGTCCGCTCGATCACCCTGGTGAAGCTGACCACCTCGCTGGCCGCCGTGAGCCCGGTGACCGCGGCCAGGACCGCGATCCGCGCCGGGCGGGGCAGCGCCGTCGCGGCCGCCGCGCCGAGCATGCCGCCCAGCGCGTTGGCCCCCGAGTCGCCGAGCATGGCCCGCTCGCCGAGGTCTTCGGGCATCAGCGCGAGCGCGGCGCCGGCCGGCAGGGCGGCGGCGAGCCGGGCGGCGGGCCCGGCGGCGCCGAGCGCGGCGGCCGAGGCCAGCGTCACCTTGATCGCCCGGCCGGGGCGCAGGTCGAAGAGGTTGATCAGGTTCGCGCCCCCGGCGATGAGGCCGGCGTTGATGGCTGCGTCGAGCGCGGACGCGCCTTCGCCGTCCCGGCCGCCGGCCGCGATGGCGGCGGCCAGCCCGGTGGCACCGATCCCGGCTATCTTCACGGCGCCGCTGGTCACCTCGCCGCGGGCCAGAGCACCGAGATGGCCGCGGAAGCCGCGCCGGGCCCCGCTGCCCTTGAGGTCGTCGTAACCGCCGAAGGCCGCGGCTCCGGTCCCGGCCACGGCGAGCGCGGCCCGGGTCCGGGCCGGCAGCCCGGGCGCCACCAGGGCGACAGCGACCGCCGCCGCGGCGACGGCCGGTCCCTCCAGCAGGGTTACCGGCCCGCCGCGATGGTTGGTCCTGGCCCAGGGCTGGCGGCCGCCGGGCGGCCGGGCGTTCAGCGCGGCGTAGGCGGCGCGGGCGGCGACCGCGCTCAGCCCCGCAGTCGCGCCAGCGACCACCCCAGACGTCAGCCCGTTGCTCAGCAGCGTCCCGCGGGCCTCGGTCCGGGCCCGCGTCGGCGTTCGGCTCATGCGCGATTCTTGCGCACGGGCGACGTCGTCGGCGTCGGGGTGGACGATGATGTCGCCGACGGGGCCGGGGTGGGCGCCGGGTCGGGGACCAGCGTCGTGCTCATGCCGTACGCCTTGGCCTTCTGCCCGTTCAGCAGGTAGCTGAGGGCCTGGGCCACGAGGATCTGACCTGACGCGTGGTCGGCGTCGTCGACGCTGGACACCTGCGAGCGGATCCCGGTATTTCCGTTGATCAGCTCGTCGATGGCGCTGCCCGGTCCCGAGCCGGTCAGCGATCCGCCCAGCGATCCGGCCAGCACGACGCCCCGGCTGTTCAGGGCGAGCTGCTGGGCCAATGAGAGCAGGGCGAGGTTCTCCGGGCTGGCGTCGGCGGACGGCGGGCTGCCCGGGATGACCACCACGGCCAGCGTGGCCTGCGGCGGTGCCACCGAGCCGCTGGACAACTGGAGGAAACCCTGTTGCGCGAAGCCGGTGAGGATCTCGCTGGTCTGGCTGGCCGGCAGGTCGGTGGCGCTCTTGGTCACCAGCGCGGGGGCGAGCACCTGCGCCGCCTCCTGCTGCCCGGCGATCTGGGCGTTCACGTAGGACTGCGACGACAGGTATCCGGGGGTGATGCCGGACGGCGCGACCTTGGACGCCAGGATGTCGAGACTGCTCTGCCGGGCCGCGCTGGTGTCGAAGAACGGGTTCTGCAGCTGCACCTGGCCGGCCACCTTGGCGCCGGCCCGGTTCAGGTCGCTGGTGATGCCGCTGATCGTCGCGCCGTCCGACCCCGGCGCGGTGACCAGCACCACTCGCTGGCCCTCGAGCAGGCCCGCCAGCAGCCGCGGCGCCGCGGCCTGCGCGAGCGCATCGTTGCTGGCGATCTCGAGCTCCAGGTTCCTGATCGTCGTCCGGTTCTGGCTGATCTGGTGCTGCGCGATCCGCGACTCGTTGTCGAGCACCTCCTCGGTCTTCGGCTTGAGGGCGGTCGCGCCGACGACGATGCCGATCGCCAGCGCGAGGAACACGGCGACGATCGAGACCAGGTGATATCGGAAGTCGATCACTAGAGCAATCCAGTCAGCCAGTACCAGAAGTTCTCCAGCTGGGTGCCGAGATACCGGAGGAAGATCTGGCCAGCGGGCAGGACCAGCATCGCTACCACGATGGTCACGGCGGCGGCGAGTACCAGCGGAATGATGGCCTTCGCCGAGATCCGGCTCTGGTAGAGCCTGCTGACCCCCTTGGCGTCAACAATCTTATCGTCGACCCGGAGCCTGGTCAGGAACGTGCTGGCCATCCCGGCGCGTCCCTTGTCCAGGAACTCCACCGCGGTGTGATGCATCCCGACCGCCACGATCAGGCTGGCGCCCAGCTCGTCGGCGATCAGCAGGGCGATGTCCTCGCTGGTGCCGGCCGCGGCGCAGAGCACGGGGTCGAGGCCCAGCGCCTTGACCCTCGGCAGCCCGGGCGCCCGGCCGTCGGGGTAGGCATGCACGACGATCTCGGCCCCGCATTGCAACGCCATGTCGGACACCGAATCCATGTCGCCGACGATCAGGTCGGGCCGGTATCCGGCCTCCATCAGGGCGTCGGCGCCCCCGTCGACGCCCACCATGGCCGGCTTGCGGTCGCGGATGTAGGAGCGCAGCGCGGCGATGTCCTCGCGATGGTGGTACCCGCGCAGGGCGACCAGCACGTCCCGCCCGTCCAGTTTGGTTCGCAGGGCGGGGATCCCGATCCCGTCGATGAGCAGCGGGTACTCGTGCTTGATGTATTCCAGCGTGTTGGTGGCGAACGCCTCGATCTCGGCCGACACGTTGGTCTTGGCCTCGGCCATCGCCTCGGCCACGGTGTCCGCGTCCTGCTGCCGGCCCTTGGCCACGACCTGCCCGCCGACGTAGAGCGTGTCGCCCTCCAGGCGGACGATCTGCCCCTCCGTGACCCGGTCGAACACCTCAGGACCCACGTCGTCGATCAGCGGGATGCCCGCCTCGATCAGCAGCTGCGGCCCGCGGTTGGGATACCGGCCGCTGATGCTGCGCGCCACGTTCACCACCGCGACGACGCCGCGGCCGGCCAGCGCGTCCGCGCCGGTCAGGTCCAGGTCAACGTGGTCGATGATGGCGATGTCACCGGGGCGCAGCCGGGTGGCCAGGTTCTTGGTCCGCCGGTCCAGCCGCGCAGTCGCGGTCACGCCGGGTAGGTCCTCGGACCCTTTCCGGCGCACCATGCGTAGTTTCCGAGGCTGGGCCTTCATCGAACAGTAAGTTTGCCAGATTCCTGAGGTGGCGGATGCTACAGGTGCGGTCACGGACCGCAATCGTCAGGAGATCCGCAGCGTTACTACAGTCTGCCCTCGGCCGGCGCCGTGGCGCCAGCCTCAGTCCTCAGATGGCCCGGACCCCGGCCCTAAGCCCTCAGCCCTCGGCCCGCTCGGCCGCCGCGGCCGCCAGGAGCTCCTCCGCGTGCGCCCGGCCGAACTCCGAGTCCTCCAGGCCAGCCAGCATCCGGGACAGCTCCCTGACCCGCCCGGGCCGGTCCAGGCGGACGATCCCGCTCCTGGTCACCGAGCCGTCGTCGGCCTTCTCGACCACCAGATGGGTATCGGCGAACGCCGCTACCTGGGGCAGGTGGGTGACGACGATCACCTGCGCCAGCCGGGCCAGCCGGGCCAGCCGGCGCCCGATCTCCACCGCGGCCTTGCCACCCACCCCCGCGTCCACCTCGTCGAACACGAACGTCGGCACGGGGTCGGCCCCGGCGAACACCACCTCGATGGCCAGCATGACCCGGGACAGCTCGCCTCCGGACGCCCCCTTGTTCAGCGGGAGGGCGGGCGCGCCGGGGTGCGCCGACAGCCTGATCTCGATGTCGTCGGCGCCGTGCGGGCCGGGTTCGCTCAGCGGCGTCACCGCCACCGCGAGCCGGGCGTGCGGCATCGCGAGCGCGGCCAGCTCGGCGGTCACGTCGCCGGCGAACCGCTCCGCCGCCTCCCGCCGGGCCGCGCTGAGCTCGGCGGCCAGCTGCGCGACCTGGGCGGCAAGGCCGGCCTCTTCCTCGGCCAGGCCGGAGATCCGGTCGTCGTCGCCCTCCAGCTCGGCGAGCCGGGCGGCGGCCTGCTTGGCCCATGCCAGCACCGCGGCGACGGCGCTGGGGCCCGCGGCCGGCGTCCCGTCGTCGCCGTTCGCCCCGGAGGTACCCGGGGCCGGGCCCGTCGCGGTGCCCCCGCCGGCCCCGGTCGGCTCGCCGGCGGCGGCCTCGCCGGCCCCGGCGGCCCCGGCGGCCCCGGCGGCCTGTGCGGAGCCGCCCGCCTCCCGGGCGGGGGCCGCTGGCACGGCGCTGCCGCCCAGGGGCCAGGCGGCGTCTCCGAAGAGCCGGATCAGGCGGCCGAGGGTGGCACGCCGCTCCTGCACGGCGGCGAGACGCGCCGGGTCGGCCTCGACCGACTGCGCGTACGAGGCGAGATCAGCCGCGACGTCGGAGACCAGGTACGCCGCCTCGGAGACCCTGGCGCCGAGCGCCGCGAGCGCCGCGTCATGCCGGGCCGCTCCCTCCAGCGCCTGGCGGGCCAGGCCAAGCAGCGTCACCGCGTCGGCCGCCTCGTATTGCCCGCTGGACGGGTCGCCGAGCAGGGCCTCATGAGCGGTGGTCGCCGCCGAATGCAGCGCGTCCGCGTTGGAAAGCCGCTGCTCTTCGGCGAGCAGCTCGACGTCCTCGCCGTCGACGGGATCGGCCTGCTCGATCTCGTCCAGGCCGCGCCGCAGATCCTCCGCCTCCCGCTGCCGCTCGCGGGCCTGCGATGTGAGCTCGTCGAGTTCCTGGCGGACATCGCGATGCCGCTGGTAAGCGCGCTGGTAGCCGGCGAGCAGGGCGGCGAGCGCGGGGCCGGCGAAGCGGTCGAGCGCCTCGCGTTGCCTGCCTGTTTTGAGCAGCTGCTGCTGATCGGACTGGCCGTGCACGGCCACCAGGTCATCGGCCAGATAGGTCAGCAGCGACACCGGGACCGACCGGCCGCCCGCGTGGGCCCGGGACCGTCCCTCGGCCGAGACCGAACGGCTCAGGATCAGCGCGCCGCCCTCGTCGTCGAGGTCTCCGCCGGCGTCGTTGACCTGGCGGGCCACGCGGCCGTCGGCCTCGACGCTCAGCCGGCCCTCCACGTTCGCGCGCTCGGCGCCCGGCCGCACCCGGGCCGGGTCGGCCCGGCCGCCGAACAGCAGGCCCAGGCCCGAGACGACCATGGTCTTGCCCGCGCCGGTCTCGCCGGTCACCACGTTGAAGCCCGGGGAAAGCTCGAGCACGGCGTCGTCGATCACACCGAGCCCGCTGATACGGACCTCCTCAAGCATCGCCGCCCGGCTCCTCGTCTCGCTGGCTCGCCACGTCGGTCCCCGGATGCGCCGCCATCGCCGCGGGCCCGCCGACCAGGCCGCCGTTCGGCATTCGCCGCCGGCCGGCCCGGCCCCGCCAGCCCGCGACCGGCAGGCCGAACTTGGCCACCAGCCGGTCGGTGAACGGCGGGCCGATCTCGGCTCCCGCGCCGCGCGCGCCCGCGCCCTGCAGCCTGGCCAGCAAGACCGGCTCGCTGCCGCGCCGCACCTCCACGTGCGCTCCCGGATCCAGCTCAAACATACGACGTCCATCGCACCACAAAACGGCCCGAGAAGTATCGCCTTGACCCCAGGCGTGTCCAATCACCTCTGCCGCGAGCACCGAACGCGGCGAGACCACCACCGGCCGGGCGAAAAGGGCGTGCGCGCTGATCGGCACCAGAAGCAGCGCCTCCACCTCCGGCCAGACCACGGGCCCCCCGGCGGAGAACGCGTAGGCCGTGGACCCGGTCGGCGTCGCGAACACCACTCCGTCGCACCCCCACCGGGACAGCGGGCGCCCGTCCACCCCGACCACCAGGTCGAGCATCCGCTCCCGCTGCGCCTTTTCCACGCTGGCCTCGTTCAGAGCCCAGGTCGTCGCGGTCAGGTCGCCGTTCGTCCGCACGGTCACGTCGACCGTCATCCGCTGCTCGACGAGGTACTTTGCCTCGACCACCTGGTCGACGGCCTCGGAAAGGTTCTCCGGATCCGCCTCGGCCAGGAAGCCCACATGGCCCAGGTTGATCCCGAGCAACGGGACACGGGCGGGCCGGGAAAGCTCGGCCGCGCGCAGCAGCGTGCCATCGCCCCCGATGGCCAGCACCATTTCCGCGCCGTCGGCGGACTGAGACGAGACCGGCACCGTCTCGGCGGCCGCGGCGCCCACCTCCGCCGCCTCAGACTCCAGCAGGCGGGCGGTCAGCCCGGCGCCGGTCAGCATCTCGACGACCAGGCGCGCAACGCTTACGCCGGCAGGCCGCCCGGTATGCACGACGACCAGCACGGTCCGCTTCCGCTTCACTGAGGTCCTTCCGCGATTGCCTGCTCCAGGTCAGCCTGATCCAGCGGCGGCGCCCCGCGGCGCAGCCACAGGAAATACTCCACATTCCCGGACGGTCCCGGGAGCGGGCTGGCCACGACCCCGCGAACCCCGAGGCCGGCCTCCAGCGCCGCGTCGGCAACCGACCTGACGGCGGCGGCCCGCTGGGCCGGGTCCCTGACCACCCCGCCGGCGCCCACCTTGCCCTTGCCCACCTCGAACTGAGGCTTCACCAGCAGCACGAAATCGGCATCCGGGGCCGCGCAGGCGGCCAGCGCGGGAAGCACGAGCGTCAGCGAGATGAACGACAGGTCGGCGGTGACCAGCCCGGGCGGCGGCGCCACCTGCTCCGGCTCGAGCTGCCGGACGTTGACGCGGTCGATCACGGTGACCCTCGGGTCGGTGCGCAGCGCCCAGGCCAGCTGGCCGTATCCAACATCTACGGCAACCACGTGCGCCGCGCCGGCCTGGAGCAGCACGTCGGTGAAGCCGCCGGTCGACGCGCCGGCGTCCAGGCAGCGCCGGCCCGCCACGGCCAGGCCGGCGAACGCGGCCAGCGCGCCCTCCAGCTTGTGGCCGCCGCGAGACGCGTAGTCGCGGCCCCGGGCCGTCTCCGCGATCGTGATCGCCGAGTCCCGGCCTACCTGGGTGGCCGCCTTCGCCGCGGTCTGTCCCGCCACCGCCACCCGGCCCGCCGCGATCAGTTCCGCCGCCTGCTCGCGCGACCGGGCGAGCCCGCGGCGCACCAGCTCGGTATCCAGCCGCATCCTCTTCATCTCGGGCTCGCTAGCGACCAGGCCGGCCCGCCGCGTCGGTGGCCTCACGCGACTGCGGTTGCTGGCCGGAGTCCAGCTCGCCGAGCACGTCCCTGAGCCGCCGGTGCACGTCTTCGAACACCTCCCGGTGCTCACTCACCGGCCGCCCCTCCAGCTCATCCAGCCGGGCCAGCGCGGCATCGACCCTCGGCTCGCCGGTTGACGGCCGCGCCTGCGCCTCGACCCCATCCGCCCCGAAGTCGTCTCCGTAGCCCGGGACGTCGCCCGGCTCGCCCGGGACGTCCTCCGCGTAGCCCGGGACGTCCTCCGCGTCCGCCGGGACGTCTTCCCCGCCGTCGGCCACGTCCGATCCATCCCTCGCCAGGTCCTCGGCGTCGTCGGCGAAGTCCATCAGCTGTCACTCTCCTCGCGCCCGGCCCGGTGGCGGCCGCGCCTGTTCTGCCCTGTCTGGAACGCTACCGTCCGTAGACGCCCGGACGGCGCACTGAAGACGCTGACCCGCCCACGATTTCGAACCCCGGCGCCCCGCTGGCGGCGCCGGGCTGGAGAATGACCTTGGAAAGCGAGGTCACGTTGGCGACTGCGGAAGAATGCCGTAAGGCACTGGAGGCCCTCACGGCGCGCATCTCGGAGATGAATCCGGATGATCGTGCCGCGCACCTGGCCGAAAGGACCCTCAGTTGCGAGATCCCGGATCTCGGGGTGACGTTCGTGACGCGGCTGGGGCCGAACGGCGCGGAACCCGTCCGCGAGGCGGCTGCCGGAGACCGGCCCGCGCAGGTCCGGTTTGTCGCGAACAGCGACGTCGTCGTCTCCATCAGTAACGACCCGGGGAGCTTCGCCCGCGCCTGGCTAACCGGCCGCCTGAAGGTGCATGCCAACGTCCTCGACCTGCTGCGCCTGCGAAAGCTGATGTAGCCCGGCTGGTCCGGCGCCCTCGTCTTTCATCGCGCCGGCAGCGTCCTGATCTCAACCCGCCCCCGGCGACTCCCGGCCTCAAGGACCGACCTCGGCTCAGCCGGACGAAGCCAGCGTCCCGGCGCCGACGCGGCTCGGGGATCAGCACGTCCACCAGCTGGGTTCGCGGCACCCTGATGCCGTGCCACGTCAGGGCCGACGGACCGGTGATCACGCTGCCGGGCCCGGCGTACAGGATCGCCGCCATCTCTCGCTGCCGGGTGGCCGGTGTCCCCGTGCCTGCCACGGGCCGCCGCCGCGAATCCGGTGCCGCAGTGCCGCATCGCTCATCCCGAACTCTCTGGCCTGACTCCGGCTGATCACCCCGGCCTGCCTGGTGAGCAGATCGGCCATGCCATCACGGTCAAATAACGCTATCCGTCCCATGCGGCGCACTGTGCCATGCCGGTATGACATTCCGCGATGGCCGCCATCGCAGCGAGTGCCGATTCGGACGGCCATTGATGTTTCGGCGGTGCCCAGAAGCGCCGACCCATCGACCTAATGCCGGGCCCTGACCGAAATTGCCCGGCACCGGGTCGTAGACCTTTGCCCTTTCACGCCTATATACCGACATTTCATACGCCCCGTCTGCGCTGGATCAGAGTGCGCAATAGGGTGAACGGGCCGGCGCGGCGGATACAGCAGCAGCGATCGTGCCATCCACACTTAATGCGGCCGGGGATGAGCGGGGCGTCGAGCGCGGCCGCGGCGCGGGTTTGGGCTACGACGGCGGCCCGGCGGGGTGAGGCGACTGCCGGGACGGGTCGAGCGGGATAGCGTGGCGGGATGGCCGCGCTGATCCCGCGCCCGCGGGCCGAGGTCGCGCCGGGCGCGGTCCACGTTCCCGGCTGGCTCAGCCACGACGAGCGGTGCCGGCTCGTCGCCTCGTGCCGGGAGTGGGCCCGCCCGCCGGCGGGCATGCGGGCCACCCGGCTGCCCAGCGGCGGCGTGATGTCGGTGCGAACGGTCTGCCTGGGCTGGCACTGGGTCCCGTACCGGTACTCGCGGACCGCGGACGACGCAGACGGCGCGCCGGTCAAGCCGTTCCCGGGCTGGATGGCCGCGCCCGGCCGCCGCGCGGTCGCCGCGGCGTACGGCGACCAGGACGCCGCGGACGAGTACGCGCCGGACATCGCGCTGATCAATTACTACGACGACCAGGCCCGGATGGGCATGCACGCGGATAAGGACGA
>Ga0307474_10002760_pt1 | contig 12630 bp, 8 predicted proteins | sample atmos_gasesECM1C_2_FD_203312 | JGI IMG/M metagenome (GOLD analysis project Ga0307474, IMG submission 203312) | Hardwood forest soil microbial communities from Morgan-Monroe State Forest, Indiana, United States - atmos_gasesECM1C_05 | ecosystem: Environmental > Terrestrial > Soil > Temperate... | reverse complement strand
CTGAGCGAAGGCGGCATGGTGCTCTATGCCGGAATTCTCCTCAATCCCGGCGACTTATTGGAGATTGAATTCGAAACTCCTACGCTCTCTAAAATGACCGCGGTCGTTCGGTCGCGCAATGGATTCTGCTTTGGCCTGGAATTTATCACTCCGCTTCCTCAGTGATTCCGCTCTGTCTCTGATCAGTTCTCCTGTGGCTTTGCCGACCGATTTGTTCTAGCATTTCCGAGCACACTTGGGAGACCTCCATGTACTTCGAACAGTTCTATTTGGGATGCCTTGCGCATGCTTCTTACCTGCTGGCTTCGGAAGGCGAGGCGGTCGTGGTCGATCCCCAGCGCGATGTGGAGCTGTATCTGACAGCGGCCGCGCAGAACGGTGTCACCATCCGGCACATTGTCGAGAGTCATTTGCATGCCGATTTTGTTTCCGGACACAAGGAGTTGGCGGCCCGCACGGGAGCAAAGATTTACATTGGAGCACAAGCGGGCGCGACATTTCCTCACGTGCCGGTGCCCGACGGCTTTGAGCTGAAGCTTGGCAAGGCTTCGATCCGCGTGCTGGAGACTCCAGGCCACACTCCGGAGAGCATCTGCCTGGTGATTACTGATGAAGAGAAATCTCGCGCGCCGTGGGCGGTTCTGACCGGGGACACGCTGTTTATTGGCGATGTTGGCCGTCCTGACTTGTCGCCGCGACACACTCCCAAGGAGCTTGCGGGCCTGCTCTACGATAGCCTGCACACTAAGTTGCTGACGCTCTCTGATGACGTGCTTGTCTACCCGGCACACGGAGCCGGTTCCCTCTGCGGAAAGAATATGCGGGCCGAACGATCGTCCACGATCGGCACAGAGCGCCTCACCAACTATGCGCTGCAAATCAAGAGTAGAGAAGAGTTCGTCGCGCAGTTGACTAGCAACCTACCTGCGCGGCCGGAATACTTCCTTAAGGACGCTGAGATTAATCGCACCGGCGCTGCGGCGTTGTCGGACTTGCCGCCGCTGCGGGCCATCGCGCCGGATGAATTGAAGTCGATGTTGAAACAGGGTGAGATCGCTCTCGATGTGCGCCCTGGTGACGAGTTTGCGGAAGGTCATGTGCCAGGCTCGGTGAATATTGCGCTGTCGGGACAGTTTGCGTCGTGGGCGGGCACGGTCCTGGGTTTGTCGGCGCATCCGGTGTTAATTGCCGGATCGAGTGCACAGTTGGAAGAGGCCCGTCTCAGGCTGACGCGGGTGGGCATTGAGGTTCTGGATGGATATCTTGATGGAGGAGTGGCTGCGTGGAAGCAAGCCGGATTTTCTGTGGCGACGATTTCGCGGATCACTGTAGATGAGCTGAACGGCCGATTGCAGGCACATGAAGTGCAGGCGCTGGATGTGCGTCGTGAGCCGGAGTGGGATGCTGCGCACATTGAGAGCGCGACCTGGTGGCCGCTCGACAACTTTCGAGTCTCGCCGCCAGAGTTGGACCATGATGCGACGATCGCGATTCACTGCAAGAGTGGATACCGCAGCATGATTGCCAGCAGCCTGCTGCAACGCGCGGGTTTCAAACACGTTATCGACGTGAGCGGCGGATTTGATGCCTGGCAACAGGCGAAATTGCCCAGCGTTAGCGCGAAACCGATAGGGGTTTAGGCCCCTACAAATTTAGGCGGCTACAAAATGGAGAAATGTTCCTTCAGGCACATTATGATATACGAAGGTGTACGTACATGTATGTAATGCTAATCGCCTAAGTTGTTCATTCGTAACAGGTTCATAATAGCTGCGCCGGCGCGATCCAGGGGCTCGCTTTCGAACAAGCGCGTCGTTCTAGGCTTTACGCAATCCGAGGATCAGAGCGACCACGCCGCCCGCCAGGAAAACAATGCCTACCGATGGGGGCAACTTGTCGCTGCTTTCAGTCTCAACGCTGAATTTCGCATCCCCGATGTTAAGCCGGTGATTCTCCCGGTGAGGAATTGGGACGAGAAAGGACAGTACTCCGAGGACCAGCAACAGGACTCCAACCAGGGGAAGCGGTTTCATAGAGAGACTCCAATGTCAGTATGGATATTCGTGAACTCGAAAGGCAAATAACGTTACAGAAACCGCCGCAGGTGATCCTATCACCAACCTGTAACAAAGTTCCAAGAATCAAATAGAAAGAAAGATTGTGAGGAGAAGATGAAGACTGACAAGCTGTCGAAGACTTACCGAGTGGAAAGCGGGAAACATTTTCGCCTGAAGGATTTCGATCCTGGGGACACTGGGTATTGGAAGTCCAAGGAGCATGCCGAGGAGGTCTTACTGCGAGGAATTGCGCGCACGGCAGAGCTGCAGGATATGTTGTACGCCCAGGATAATTGGGCGGTGTTGCTGATATTCCAGGCCATGGATGCCGCTGGAAAAGATGGCGCGATTAAGCACGTGATGTCGGGAGTCAACCCCCAAGGCTGCCAGGTGCATTCCTTCAAAGCTCCCACTGAGACCGAACTGCAGCACGATTTCCTGTGGCGTACGACCTATTGTCTGCCGGAGCGCGGGCACATCGGAATCTTCAACCGATCGTACTACGAAGAAGTACTGGTAGTGCGAGTGCATCCCGACATTCTTAAGAGCCAGAAGACGCCACCTTCTCTGGTCACCAAGAAGATCTGGGATGGGCGGTTCGAAGACATCCGGAGCTTCGAGCAGCACATGGCACGTAGCGGGACGGTCATCCGTAAATTTTTCCTAAACCTGTCGAAGAAGGAACAGAAGCAACGGTTCCTGGCGCGCCTGGAGGAACCGGAGAAGAACTGGAAATTCTCGGCGGCGGACATTCACGAACGCAAATACTGGGACGACTATCAGAATGCTTACGAGGAGATGATTCGCAACACTGCGAGCGAAGAGGCGCCGTGGTACGTGGTGCCGGCGGATAACAAGTGGTTCACGCGGCTGGTGATTTCCACGGTGCTAGTTGACACGCTGGAATCCCTCGACTTGTGTTATCCCAATGTCGATGCGGCGAAGCGCAAAGAACTGGAGGCGGCGAAAAAAGTTCTGCTATCGAAAAAGTAAATCGACGGGCTTGTACTACTCACTGTCCCGCTGGTCTGCGCGCGAGATTACTCCCTTCGTCTGAAAATCGGCTCCGGTCGGTATGACGCCCTCGTAGAGAGGGAGATGAACTCCATTGCCCTTTGCAGCAAATCTCCGCAGCGATTACCATAGCGGATTGTCCACATCTTTCCCGGAGAACATTGAACATGGGCCCACACACTTGTTGCAGGCACGTATCTTCCTTTACGCGGTTGGTTTTCCTAATCACATTCTCAATCTTGTTCGCGGCTACAGGACTCGCACAGACGAAACCTGAGCGACAATCGAAGGCCGTCAAGCCAACACCGGCTCCCCAGACCGCGCAATCGGCCCAGCCTGCGACCGAGGCCGACAGCGACAGCGAAGCGGCGGAATCGGCTAAGCCCGAGGAGAAGCCGTTTAAGGGAATGAAGTATCGCCTGATCGGTCCCTTCCGCGGCGGACGATCGCTGACCGCGGCTGGGATTCCGGGCGATCCCACGACCTACTATTTCGGCGCAACCGGCGGCGGGGTTTGGAAGTCGACCGACGGCTCGATGACGTGGTCGTCCGTCTTCGATAAAGAGGGGACATCGACGATTGGAAGCATCGCGGTGGCGAATTCCAATCACAACGTGCTCTATGTGGGAACAGGCGAAGCCTGCATTCGCGGGAACATCTCGCACGGCGACGGCGTTTACCGGACGTTGGACGGCGGCAAGACGTGGAAGAACGTCGGGCTGCACGATTCGCGCGCCATCGGCAAGATCATTATTAATCCGACGAATCCTGACATTGTGTTCGTGGCGGCGCTTGGCCATCCCTATGGCGCAAACACCGAGCGCGGCATCTTCCGCACCACCGACGGCGGCAAGACCTGGGAAAAGGTGCTCTACAAAGACGAAAATACCGGCGGCATTGACGTGGCGTTTGATCCTCACAATCCGAATATTCTGTTTGCGGCCCTGTGGCAGGCGCGGCGCACCTCCTGGAGCATGTCGGACGGAGGCCCGGGCAGCGGCCTTTATCGTTCGAACGACGGGGGCACAACGTGGAAGCACTTGACAGAACACGGGCTGCCCAAAGGAGCTTACGGGAAGATCGGCGTGGCCGTGGCCGCGAATTCCGACCGCGTTTATGCGCTGATTGAGGCTCACAATCCTGACGGCGGACTGTACCGCTCCGACGATGCGGGGGAGACGTGGCAATTGGTGAACCCGAGTCACAGCCTGTGGCAACGTCCCTGGTATTACATGCACGTGATTGCCGATCCGCGGGACGAGAACGTGCTCTACATCATGAACGTAGAGGCCTACAAATCGACCGACGGCGGTCACGAATTCAACAAAGTCAAAATACCCCACGGAGACAATCACGCACTCTGGATCGATCCGCAGAATACGCGGCGGATGATTGCATCGAACGATGGCGGAGTAACTGTAACGCTCGACGGCGGGAAGGATTGGACTCGCCAGGAGAATCAGCCGACCGCGCAGTTCTATCACGTCGTTACAGATTCGGCGACGCCTTATCGCGTATACGGATCGCAGCAGGATGCGGGCACCGTTGCGATCGCGAGCCGCAGCGACGATGGATCGATCGACCGCAGCGACTGGTACGACGTGGGCGGCGGCGAGGCTGGGTATATCGCGCCGGATCCTCGCGACCCGAATATTGTTTATGCCGCGGACTACCAGGGAAACATCACGCGCTACGACCGGCACATTGGCCAGATAAAGGCGATTACCGAGCAGCCGGAACTTTCCGACGCGCACGGAGCGGCATACCTGGAGCATCGCTTTCAGTGGACGGCACCGGTTCTGCTTTCTCCGCATGATCCCAACACGCTTTATCACGGCGGTGAGCGGCTGTTTAAGACCACCGACGGCGGTGTGCATTGGGAGGCCATCAGCCCCGATCTCACTCGCAATGACAAGGAGAAACAGAAAGCTTCCGGTGGTGACATTACGCTCGACGATACCGGCACGGAATATTACGACACGATCTTTGCGGTGGCGGAGTCGCCGACCACGAAAGGGTTGCTGTGGGTCGGCACCGATGACGGGCTGATTCAGCTCACCAAAGACGAAGGCAAAACCTGGACGAACGTTACGCCGAAAGACATGCCAGAGTGGAGCCGGATCAGCCAGATTGATCCTTCGCCTTTGGATCCCGGTACAGCGTACGTGGCGGTCGATCGTCACCAGTTCGACGATCTCCGTCCTTACATTTACAAGACCAGCGACTACGGCAAGAGCTGGACGAAGCTGGGGCAGGGAATTCCGGACACGACCTTTGTTCGCGTGGTGCGCGAAGATCCGAAGAAGCGCGGACTGCTCTACGCAGGAACTGAACGGGGCGTCTTTGTGTCGTTCAATGATGGGGCGAACTGGCGTCCGCTGAAGTTGAACTTGCCCACTACGCCGGTGCACGATCTGGCCATCAAAGGTGATGATTTGGTCGTGGCCACGCACGGGCGAGCGTTCTGGATTCTGGACGATTTGTCTCCTCTGCGACAATACAGCAACGACATCGCGCAGAGAGATGCGTTCTTGTACACGCCTGCGACGGCTTATCGGATTCAGGCAGGAGCCACCGGTGAGCAGCATCCTTCCAAACTGACGGGACAGAATCCTCCGGTGGGCGCGATGATCTATTACTTCCTCAAGGATGCGCCGAAGGGCGACACGGAGACGAGAATCGAAATCCTCGACGCGTCTGGAAAAGTCATTCGGAAATATTCGAGCGCAGAATACAACACTTTGGAAGAACCGCTCGACCCTGACGACAAGAAGCCCGAAAAGCAGATTAAACCTGAAGCCGGCTTGAACCGGTTCGTGTGGGACCTACGCTACGATGAGGCGCGTCGCGTTCCTGGATATTATCTGTGGGAATACAACAGCGGCGCGAAAGGCCCGGTGGCGGTTCCGGGTCGTTACCAAGTCCGGTTCACGGTGGGAAATCAGAGCCAGACTGCGGCGTTCGATTTGAAATTGGATCCGCGGGTGAAGGTAAGCCAGGCCGATCTGGAAGAGCAGTTCAATCTGCTGCTGCAGACACGCGACGAACTGAGCCGCGTCTACGATACCGTGAACCAGATTCAGGACGTGCGTTCGCAGCTGTCCGGGCTGAAGCGACGACTACCGGAGAACGCCAGCGCAAAGACGGTTGCATCGGCGGCCGACGATCTGGAGAAGAAACTGGTCGCGGTGCGTGAGGACCTCGTTAACTTGACCATCAGCGCTAACGAGGACTCGCTGGCATATCCTCCGCAACTCGACACGAAGATTGCCTACCTGGCGATGGACGTGGCTAGCGCCGACTCGGCCCCGACCGAGGCTGAGCAGAAGCAATTCGAAAAGCTGAAACGGCAGAGCGGAGAACAGATCGGGCGATGGGAAGACCTGCAGCGCCGCGATCTGGCCGCATTTCAAAAGCTCGCAGCTGAAGGCAGCTTGTCTACAGTGGTCGTCCCACCCGCGGGCCGGTCGGTAGACGAGCCGGTGGCCGCGCACTGAGCTACACGTTGCTGATCTGTGCTGGGGAAGGGCCCATAAACAAAGGCTTTCCCCAGCATTGACCTGCCTGGTTACTTCTATTACTTGTGGGCCAGTTCAATGGCACTGTTGTGCCTTGCTCGGGCTCAAGGGCGTTGCTATCGTGCCGATAGAAGCTGATGCTGGTTCCTCCCCTGAAGGTCGGCGGTCGATCGGATTGGGGGTATATATGCGAATGATGCATCTGTGCTATGCGGCGATAGGCTTTGCGGTGGCCCGCTGGATTTTCAAGCGGCAAGCATTGGCGGTCGCAGACCCAGTGAAACGGTTCCGGTCACAGGGCCTTTTGTAGAGATTTCGAGCTTGGGCGTGCGTCCCGTTGCGCCTCCATTTCGTCAGCGCGCGCCCATGGTTCGTTGAGTCCAGAAGTACCGTTACGAAGGTTTGCCCGAATCATCCCGGTTTTTCCTTTTTCTCCATACAATCAGCTCAGGGACAAAGTCTTCAGCGTATTCGCACGCAGGTTTTGTCATCCCGTCTGAGCTCACATGTTGCGGTTTTCAAGAGTACGACCGTTTCTGATGCTGCTGGCGCTGCTGGCGGCGTTGATGCCGGCCTTGCTGAGCGCTCAGGACGATCTGAATAATCTTCCACTCGGTGATGTTGCCCGCACCCTGCGCAAGAAGACTCCGCCATCGCAAGGCGTGATCGATGACGATAATCTGCCTGTCCTAATGGAGCAGACAGAGAGCCGCCATGTTCCGGGCTCGGCCTTGACTTATCTGATGGGCAGCGAAAAACGAGGCTTCCAGGTTGCTGCGCCGGATGTGACCTGCAGTCTTGCTTTCAGCGCGAATACGAAGTCGCTGCTCTCGAGTGCATATGCGCAGATGGAGCTTCCGCCGGGAGAAGTACTAAAGCTCGAAGGGCCGGCGACGATTGAAGGTGATGCGCTGATCGTTTCGGTTAACAACCACACTGACTGGCACGTGAGCGAAGTAGCGGTTGCGCTGACTGTAGTCAAGAAGCCGGGAGCTCGCAACGCATCTTTCTCTGACGGTGTGACATTGAATGGCGGGCCGGAAGTGTTGGGGGCCATGACCTTGGAATCGACTCAGGAATCTGAAGTTCGCCCGGAGAAGAAACCTGATGTGACCGTGATCTATCGCATGCGAGCGGCCGCGCCTCCGTGGGTAACTACTGTTTTCAGCGCTCCGCTCAGGCTGGACCTTGCTCCCGATGAGGATTGGCATTGGGCGATCGTGCAGGCGAGAGGTTATCCGCCGCAAAGTTATTCTGGCAATCAGGCACAGACGACTGCGGAAACGAATGGGCTCGTGGGCTTACCTGCTTCGAATCAGTCCACGTTAATCCCGGGATTGGCGCTGCCGCAGAACTCAACTGTTGCTCTGCCGCAAAATCCGGCGGTCGAGTCAACCTCACCCGAACCAAAGTGAGCGATACGAATATGTACGCCTCGGTGGGACGACCTTGCGGAAATATGGGTACGAGCGGATTCAGTTCGTCCTACTTCGTTTTCAGAACGACGGTATTTCGCTCGTCACCGGCAATGATCCGATAGAACTTCTTTAGATCATCTGCACGGCTTTTGGCAGAGAGGTCGGCCTCCTGACTAGATAGCCAGAAAACTTGCACGAGCGTCGCTTCGCATTCAACTAGCCCATTCACTTCCGCGAGCGTGCTAGACTAGCCTCAAATCCTACAATTGAGGCCAGCAATGAAATTTGGCGTCATTATCTTTCCCGGTTCGAATTGCGATCACGATGCCTACTGGACGATTCAGCAAGTTGCCAAGCAACCCGTCACTTTTCTGTGGCACGAATCGCACGACCTGGAGAACTGTGATGCTGTCATCGTTCCGGGAGGCTTTGCTTATGGGGATTACTTGCGGACCGGGGCGATTGCCAAGTTTTCTCCGGTGATGGAATCGGTGCGCAAGTTTGCCGATGGCGGCGCCCTGGTCCTCGGTATCTGCAACGGATTTCAAATTCTTTGCGAGTCGGGGCTGCTGCCCGGCGCCTTGATGCGCAACATTGGCCTCAAGTATGTCTGCAAGCCGGTGCAGGTACGGGTGGAAAATGTTGATACTCCCTTTACCCATGATTGCGTCAAAGGGGAAGTGTTGACCATCCCGATCGGGCATATGGAAGGCAATTATTTTTGCGATCCCGCCACCCTCGAAGAATTACATCGCAACAATCGGGTAGTGTTCCGCTATTGTTCACCCTTGGGCGAAATCAATTCAGCGGCCAATCCCAACGGATCGCTGGAGAACATTGCCGGGATTTGCAGTCCTGGAGGCAATGTCGTGGGAATGATGCCGCACCCTGAGCGCTCTGCCGAGCCGGAATTGGGCGGCACCGATGGAATGAAAATATTTCATTCGATGGTGGGCGCGATGGCGAACCGGTAGTTTCCTTCTGAAGAAGCTGCGGTCGCGGAATTTTCTTGGATATTAACAGGCTTCCGTTATATTGTCTGTCCTTCTTCCCCTGCAACTCGGGCCCCGAAACCTGATTGTGTTATGCGTACACGCAGGGAGGCGTGTCTCTTATGACACCGAAGCAGATTCTCGATTCATTTTCAGAAACATTGATGCGGGACGAGCGGATTCTCAGCGCTCAGGAACGGGCGCTGGTGGCTACTCTGCTGCAGCATGCTAAAACTGCAAGCGGCGAGAGCCGGGAAACACAGGAAGCTGTGAGAGCGGTAATTGCGTCGGCCGTCGGTGAGACTGTGGCTCAACGGGCTTTTGCGGTGCTGGGCGGCAGTATTGTGGAACACATTCTCGACGACAGCGCGCTGCCGCAGGGCGAGCCGGCCGGATTGCGGTCGCGAGATTCCCTCGCTGGACAGATAAACCTGATAGAACCGCAACCGCCGTCGACGGGGCCGGGACCGGGAGTTCGAGCGCCGCGCAAAGAACCGCAACCTCCGCACGGGCCGATGCGCGGGCCCGGGGAACCGCAGCCGCCGTCGACAGGACCGGGACCGGGAGTTCGAGAGCCACGCAAGGAGCCGCAGCCGCCGCATGGGCCGGTGCGTGGGCCGGGCGAACCGCAGCCGCCGTCAACTGGTCCTGGACCGGGCGTTCGGGCACCGCAGAAGGCATCGTCGCCGAATTCGGTTCGCACTACGGTTGTTTCAGAAAACAACGCGGAAGCCGTTGATCCGCCGTCCGTTTTGCCGGCGCAATGTGTCGCTCTCGACGAGTTCCTGGCACCGCAGGAACTCGAGGAACTCACACGTTTCACGATTGAACACGAAGCCGACTTCAGCGCGAGCGAAGTGGTTTCTCCCAGAGCGGATGGTGGCATTGTCAACTATGAACATCGACGCTCTCTCGTTTTGATGGACTTGGCGCATCACCAGGACTTGATGTTGGCACGTATCAAGGGGGTGTTGCCGCAGGTTCTGGACAAGCTCGGGATGGACGAATTCTCGATCGCCGATGTTGAGGCGCAAGTAACCGCCAGCAACGATGGGGACTTCTTCCATTTCCACAGCGACAATGGCAGCGATCGCGTAGCCTCGCGGCACCTGACGTTTGTTTATTTTTTCCATCGTGAACCCCGGCGGTTCGAAGGCGGTGAGCTGCGGATTCACGACGCGCGCCTGGAGAACGGCACTTACGTCAGCGACGGTAATTATCAGACGATCGTGCCGCAGCAGAACCAGATTGTCTTTTTCCCGTGCGAATTGGTGCACGAGATCACTCCGGTGAATTGCTCGTCGCAGCTCTTCGCCGACAGCCGCTTCACCTTAAACGGATGGCTTCGTCGCTAAACAATTCGGCGTGGCTGGAATGGATGACAACCCTGATGGGAGGAGTGTCGCGGCAGAGTTATGCCGCGACGCGTCCCCACGATCGATTTTACTGTTTGCTCGATGACCTGCCGCTGCACTTGATCCCACAGCGGACTCTTCGGTTAGTGCGGCAGCAGGAAAATCTGCGCCAACCTTTTTCTCTGAATCCCGAATGCATCTTGTGTACTTCGGGGCAAGTTCCGGACGAACTTCGGCCGCAGGAGGCATTGTTTGGTGGATTTGGTCTCCAGGGAACAATGGCCTGGGTCCGGAGCCGGGATACTGGGAATTTGCTTCCTTTCTGGCTCGGGCCGCAACTGGAAGACGTGTTGCGAGGTTTGCGTCTGAATGAGCCGGTTCCATCGTCCGTGCCAGACGGCGCACTGCGCGTGCTAGCGGCAGCAGACATTCTGCTTCCGGAAGATGGAATTGATAAGCACGAACGGCAGCGCCAAGCGCGGATCGGCAGGGCGTCTCAGCACTTTCGCGCGAAAGGCTATGCACCGCTGTCTGACCTGATCCATCCATTTCAGATTGCCGCCTTGCGCCGCTATTATCGCTACCTGATTCGCACCGGCGCGATTCGGCTGGGCGATAGACAGAGCTCGCGGCGTTACGTGGCGTATAACGATCCAGTCGCGCGCTTCTTCCACCGCGACATTGCGGCCACCTTAAGCGAGGTTTCCGGCAAGTCACTTAAGCCCTCTTACGTTTATCTCGCCTCGTACCTGAGCGGAGCGGAGCTGAAGAAGCATACGGACCGAGAGCAGTGCGAGTTCAGCGTTACGCTCTGTTTGGATTTTTCTCCCGAGCCTGAGCTCGCGACGCCGTGGCCCATTCGGTTGGATACTGCCGGCGGCACTGTCACTGTGTACCAGGCGTTGGGGGACGGTCTTGCATATCGTGGAACTCAGTTGCCGCACTACCGCGACCCGCTGGGCGAAGGACAAACCTCGACTTCAATTTTCTTTCATTATGTGGGGAGTGATTTCGCGGGCTCTCTGGATTGAAGGAAGAAGGGCTTGTCTAGTCGGCCGCTATTGCAAACCGGAAATCAGATATAAAACCGACAGAGTCTGGTTATAGCTGTAGGCAAATCGTTTTCCGTCGCGGCTCACTTGTACGGGAGCTACCATCACAACTCCTGCCGGAACACCTGGCCGCAACTCCTGGACTGGCGTCTGCTTACCAGTCTCGATTGCGACCTTGTAAATCCTGCTGGGGAGTTCGCCAATGTGATAGCCATAGAGCACCGACCCGTCGCTCGACCATTGCACCGGCAGGAAGCCTGCTTCCAACCCGGGGACCGGGCGGGGAGAGCCTTCGCCGATCGGATGAATTGCTACCGCGGAATTCGGTCCGACTCCGACCACGAACCGGTCGTCGGGCGACGACGGACCGCACACAGTTCCTTCCGGCGTTACGGCTTTAGGTTTTCCACCGGCCAAGGCCAGAACGTAACAGCGAGTCGCATGGCCCTGTTCGTTGCCATTGGCGATGATGCGTTGTCCATCCGCAAGGAAGCGGGCCCACCCACTCTGCATGTGTTCCAATCCTCGAACTTCCACGGAGCGCGGTTGGCCGGCGCCCACAGGCAGCAGCGTCAATTGCTGCGGTTGGCCAGTGGAGACTGAGATCGCCCACTTTCCATCCGGCGACAGCCCGCCAGCACTTCCATCTCCCAAACGAACCGGAAGCGTGCCATCTAACCTTCGGAGCGCGACGGCATAAGCTGGGCCTGACGCTTCGCTGGCGTCTTCAAAGAGCACAAATTTTCCGTCGGGCGAAATGTCCTTGGCGACATTCCAGTCGTGCCAGGACAGCTCCACATCTTCCTTGCTGCCCAGCGTGCCGAATGCCATCCCGAGACGCTTGGAATTCAATGCGACGAGAGCATTGCCGTCGGGAGCGATGTCTTGCAAGGTGATTCCCATCGGCAAGTCGAGCACGTTGCGGATCTTGCCAGAGATAGTGACAGCTTTCAGATTAAGGTTGGTGCCCTCTTCGATCGCGGTGAACCAGATTTCGTTTCCCCTCGGCCGCCAGGCGAGTCCCTGCTCCGACTCATATTCTCCCGTGAGCGCCTTAATGTTTCCCGCGAGATCCGTGACGCAGACCTTGCCGCGATTATCCCAGAGGGCGGGGTGATCCATGAAGGCGATCCTGTCGCCCTGGGGAGAGAAACGAATGTTACTGATCCATCCTTCGCTCTGGTACAACGTTTTGCCGATGGGATATTCCAGGCGGCTGTGACC
>Ga0307474_10002759_pt1 | contig 12635 bp, 15 predicted proteins | sample atmos_gasesECM1C_2_FD_203312 | JGI IMG/M metagenome (GOLD analysis project Ga0307474, IMG submission 203312) | Hardwood forest soil microbial communities from Morgan-Monroe State Forest, Indiana, United States - atmos_gasesECM1C_05 | ecosystem: Environmental > Terrestrial > Soil > Temperate... | reverse complement strand
ATATCGAAAATAAATTATTATGAAACACCCACTTGACAACGGCGGCGGAATCTGGTAGGTGTTTTATATGCCCGCCGAAATGCAAGTGAATCCACAAACGGGGTTTTTGGAAGTCACCTCGAAAAAAATCAATTCATTTGACTCCGACAAGAAATCCCAGATTCTTCAACTCCTGGCGGATTTTGCCGAATCCGGTAAATGGCCTAACGTTTCACGCATCTGCAAAATGTTGAATGTGTCGCCGTCGGTGTTTTACGATCACTTGCAGATCGACGCTGAATTTAAATTAGCGTATGAAAATGCGGTCGCAGCCCTGGAAGATTCACTCGCAGAAAACCTCGTTAGACAAGGGCAAAATGCGAATGGCATTACGGCCAATATCTTTCTACTCAAGAATCGATGGCCGCAACGCTGGAACGACGGCCTTAACTTTAATTTACGTGGAGATACAGGAGCGTTAAGAGAGTTTATCGGCGGTCATCGTGGTTTTATCGACGCTGAGGAAGTGTTAACACCGCTTAACACCGTCGATAAAAATGGAATTGTTAACGAAAGTAAATCATTAACAGCGATTAACTCCGACGGAAATGTTAATAAAGTTAACAACCCTTCCAGTTCTGAAGTTACCACACCCCCCACCCCCTTGACATTGACTGATCCCTACCATGACCGCAAAAAATAAAAAGACCTCTTACCGTGTACGAAGTCCTCGCGGCACCCGAAGGGTGAGAAACGTTTATCGACTGGATCTCGCCGCTTCCGCTCCGCAGGCCCACGCTCACCTTTCGTCCATCTTTCAGGATGTCACCGACGGAGAAGGCACAAAGATTCTTCCCTACCAGCGCCGTCAGTCCGACGGCCAGGACCCGGACCCGAGTCCGAACCGTGGTCGTTAGTCGACGAGAGATTTCCGGTGTGGACGTTGACCCTGACCTTCCTAAAAGCGCCGTGGACGTTCCCGACGATCAGGCGGTCACTCGTCGATGACCCGTCAAGAACTTCAGGCTAGTATCGAAAAAATGAAGTTCATGAACGCCAAAAGTTTAAAACATCTCTGTCAACTATTTCTGAACACACCGCACTGGTCACGGGTGCATTCGGAACTCGACATGTTCATGCGCTCGGCCGGTAACCGCATTCATATTGAACTGCCGCGGGGTCACTTGAAGAGTTGGATCATCACCAAAGGCTGGGCGATTCAGCAGATGCTCCGGGACCCCAACGTGCGCGTCCTGATTGTGAACGCCACCGAAGAAAACGCGGTCAAGTTCATGCGCACGATTGAACGCTACCTGAGTGCGGGGTCCCTTTTGGAAAAATTGTACGGCCGGTTTGAGTCGGCGGTCTGGAACCAGAACGAATTTATCATTCGCCAAAGGACCGCCGTGCTGGATGCTCCGACGATGATGGCGGCTGGCTTACAGAAAACCTTAACCAGCCAACACTACGACGTGATTATTGCCGACGACTTAGTGGAGCCGGACAATGTTCGCACGAAAGAGCAGCGCGAGAAAGTCCATGATTTTTATTTAAGTCTCTACGACTTGCTGGAACCTTCGGGTCGGCTAGTGGTGATCGGAACGCGCTACCATCAGGACGATCTCTATGCACGGATCCTGGAGGAAAACGCGCAGCATCACAACTGGAGTATTTTTGTTCGGAGCTGCTACAATCCTGACGGCAGTATTGTTTTTCCGGAGAAGTTCACGCAGGCGCAGTTGGACGACATCAAAAAGAAAAGCTACTATCACTTCTCGACGCAATATTTGAATGATCCCATCGATCCTGAGAATGCGGATTTTAAATCCAACCAAATAAAATTTTATGATCCTACGACTCCGCATCCCAGCTCGCTTTACTTGACGATTGATCCCGCCATTGCGCTAGGTCGTGACGCGGATTATTCTGCGTTGGTGGTGGCGGGGATGTTTAAGGGCTACCGGATTCGCGTGGTCGATTATCGCCATCTTCGTTTAGCACCGGATTCCCTGATTGAAAATATTTTTGATTTGGTCAAGAAATGGAGGCTCCACCGTGTCGGCATTGAAACCTTTGCGTTCCAGAAAACGCTCAAGTATGACCTCCATCGACAGCAACGTGAGCGTGGCATTTTCTTTAGCATTGACGAACTCGGAAAACGTCATTCGGGACGCGGCGAGCAGATACTCTCAAAAGAAGCTCGCATTCGACGACTTCAACCGTATTTTGAACAGGGCCTTGTGGAACTTCGCATGGACATGCAAGAACTCTGTGACGAGCTTTTATCGTTCCCGCGAGGAAGACACGACGACTTAATTGACGCGTTATCCTACCAACTAGATTATTTAGTTCCTTCCCAGAACCGGGTGGCGCCTGTCGTTGAGAATCCACACGGGTCGATGGGGTGGTGGTTGAAACATCACATGCCCGAACCGAAGTTAACGGTCTACGAAAAGTTTTTCAAGGATTTGCGGTGACGACCCTACGCCCGCTTAAATCGGAGCGTCCCAAAAATAATTTTATTCGCCTGCGTCCTGGCCGGTCTAAACCCTACCGATGTCGTCGAGAACACCTTCCGTTATCTGAAGAAGAAAAGCGCTGGTTTAAAATAGCGTGTATCGAAATCTCTTGACAAATAACGTCATTTCGATTATTTAGTAGGCGATGCCCTTACACGCCACGTCCCAGCGAGGAATCATGGAAGAAGAAATGCACCGGTTCAAGCACGGCGAACTTCATAGCGGCCGAGGAAAAAAGAAAGTGAAAAAAAGGTCTCAAGCGATTGCGATTGCCCTGTCCGAAGCGCGTAAACACTCCCGATGAATTCCTCGTCCTCCTCCTCCAAGAAACCCTATCCGTCGAATCGACTCTCCCAGTGGACCGGCGGGGATTCCGACATGATGCCGTCGGTGTCCCGCAAGAAATCAAATAGTTCATCGTCAGTTCCTCGTCACAAAAGAATGGGTTTAAAGATTCGAGAACTTCGTCTGAAAGGATACCGCTAATGGACCGTGACGAAATTTGTGAAAAGTTAGAAGAACTCCGTCAATATGTTTTGGAAAATGAACAGGCATCGGCGATGATTGATGAATTGATCATGGCGGTTCGAGGTCTCTAGTGCCTGACGAAAAAGATAAAGATAAAGTCGGACTGGGCGAAACCCCGAATTTAGATTCCGAAAAAAAAGAAGTGGAAGCCTGGCTCCGGACGATGACCAAGGTAGAAAAGAACCGCGATGAAATAGGGTCGAAGGCGGGATGGTCGCGGTTCATTGACGAATTCAAAAATGAGTGGGGCTGGTTGCAGCGCACGGTGAAAATTCCACTGATTCCGACCAACCTCATTTATTCCTACACGAAAACCGAAATTGCCCGTCTTTATTTCCGGGATCCATGGATTACGGTCAATCCCAAACGCATTGAAGATATTGGGGCCTCGCAAATTGCTGAGCAGATCATCAATTATATTTGGGGCGAGCTCGCCTTAAAATCAGAAATTAAGAAGGCGCTTTTGGATGCGATTTTAGTCGGGCATGGCTGGATCAAATGCGGGTATGTGGCGACCTTTGGGACGGTCGAGAGCCAGCCGAAGGAAGAACCGAAACGGGGTCCGGGTCGACCTCCGAAAAAAGTGGCGGAAGTCGAAACGTCCGAATACGTGAAATCCGAAAATGTGTTTTCCTATCACGTCCCCTACAAAGATATTTTGTTTGATCCTTCGGCGTCCTTTCCGGCTCCGCACAATGCGCGGTGGATGGCGCACAAGATTATCAAGCCACTTCGAGCGATCAAAGAATCCGGGATTTACGATCACACCGATGAACTCAAGACGTCCTCGGCCCTGGCCGATCCGAAAGCCGATTACGATACCGGGGATGGCGGCACGGCGTCGACGGCTAAAGACAAAGATGTTCGGACGGCGACGTTATATGAGATTTATGATTTAGACAATATGCGAGTTGTGACCGTCTCATCGGGCTGTCCGTACTACCTCAACAAAATAAATTATCCGGAGTGGCTCTCCGGGGGTTTTCCCTTTTCGATGCTCGCTTTCAATCCGGTGCCGGGGGACGTTTTTCCGTTGTCGGATGTGGCTCCGCAGGAACCGCTGGTGATTGAAATGATGAAAATTGCGTCCTTGTGGATCAACCATTTGAAACGCTGGAACCGCCAGATTTTTATTGAACCGGACCTGTTCACCGATGAAGAACTCGACAAATTCAAAGATGGCAATGACGGTGCGATCATTCGGGCGCAAGGCCCGATCAAAGACAAATACGACATTCCGCAGTATCCGGCGGTGCAACAGGATTCCTACCAGATTTATAACGAAGCCTATAAACTTTACCAGGTGGTTTCCGGGCAGACGCCTGCCGATCAGGGTGGACAAGCCAAAGTCCCAACCCGGACTCTGGGGGAACTACGCCTTCAGATGATGGGCGGTCATGCTCGAGCGGATGAAAAAGTAGATGTCCTAGAGGACTTCATCGCGGAGATTGCCCGGAAATTACTTGGGATTATGCAGAAGAAATATGACTTGCCGAAGATCACCCGGATTGTGGGAACGCAATCCGTCCAGAAAAAATTACAAGGTCCTTTAGGCCAGCGCCCTTCGGCGCAACCGAACGCCATGGGGGGACAAGTGAATCCGATTGCCGCGCAATCCTTTACCTCGGACTTTTCGTTTTCCTGGAATCGTCAAGATATTTTAGGCGAGATGGATGTCGACGTGGTAGCGGGCTCGACGGTCCCTATGGACAGAGAATCTCAACTCCAAATCCTAGAGAAAATGATTCCTCTGTTACCCGCGGCGGGGGTAACCCCAGGGTCCCCTGCGGCGAAGGCTTATGCGCGGGAAGTGTTCAGGTTGGTAGGGATTCAATCGGTGGAAGCGATCATGGATTTAGTGGATCAGCAACCGCCGCAACCGCCTCCGAAGTTGATGGAGATCCAGGCCAAAGTGCAAGCCAAGAAACAGGAATCCGCGGTCAAGGTTCAAGGGATGCGTGAGCAGAACCAGATCAAATTACAGGGGATGCGCGAGAAGTTAGCCGTGGACCACCAGAAGCATCAATTGGACACGCACAAAAATATTATCAACACGATTTTGCAAGGCGTCCGATCGAATCAAGGCGGGGGGGAAGGAAACGGTAACGGAAATGGCTAGCAAGGTATCGTCACTCTCCAAAGTGTTAGGGCATTATCGCTATGATGCCGGGGCTCACATGTACAATGCACGAGACGGTGCCCGGGACGGCGGCACTTACGGAAAAGAGAAGCAGCACCGGATTCGTAAAGCCATCCACAAAATCCGGTCTCGTGCCTCCGGTATGACGGCTGACATCGGTGGTGCTAAAGAAGCGCAAGGAACGATAGATAATCCGTATGAGAAGTCGCCTCCGCAATAGGGTGCATAATGAGTTTTACCTGTAATCGGTGTCACAACGAGAAGGCGTACCACGTAAAATCCGTCTATGAAAACGGGATCGTGGTAGACGTCTGTGACCGGTGTGGAATCTCCGGCACCTTTTATCAACCGGACGTCTATTTCAAAGAGCCGTACTGGGACCCGCATTTAGGGTCGGAGCGTGATCCCGGCCCGAAGTATGTGACGAGTCGTGCTCACAAGGCAGAACTTTTAAAAAGAAACAATTTACGTGAAGCTGGAGACCGGGTGCATGGCGCATCGAGTTTTGATCCGTCGTATTCCCGCACGGCTCACGAGAACTTCAGAAAACAACAGGAGGCCCGACATGCTAGATGAAATGATTAATTCGACCAAGCCCTACAATAAGAGTTCCGGCACACAGGGGATTGGTGACACGATCAAGTTGATGAACGAGCATGACATGAATGCGTTAAACGATCCGATTGGTAATGAATCGTCTGAGAAAGGTCACACGAACCCGAAGAAATACAACAAAAATTCGTAAGTTCCAGGAGAATTTTTATGGCGGTTCATGAAGCCTTAGAGCGTGTTCGCACGTCGGATTACGGGTTTGGGAAAGATAACGACCAAGAATCCGGTTCCGATGAAAAGGACGCAGATTCCAAATCGCGAGTGATTCAGTTGTCCGATGACGAGATGAAAGGGTTAGCGGGGTATGTAGGCGCTCCTGGGGAAGAAGTCCGGTGTGAGGTGACTGGGACGTTAGAAGAAGACGGTCATTTCCATGTGATGTCGGTGTCGGCTCCGGGAGGTGGAATGGGCCAGGACGCCATGCAAAAAGTAGCGGGTTTAGACCAGGCTCCGGTGATGCGTTCGCAGACGCAGATCAGTCCAAGTTAAGGGGGGATTTATGTCAGATGATCAAGTGATAGTGACGGGTCAGGACGTGAAACCTTCGGGGTCGGGGTCCGATCCGTTTTCTTTGGATGAGACGAAATTTGCGTCGCTAGCGCCGGAACAACGGGCGGCGTTGGACCCGGTGTTGGAGGAATGGAAAACTCGTGCCAAAGGCGAAATCGAAAAAACTGATAAGACGTGGGAAGAAAAATATAAGCCGATTGAAGAAAAAGCCCGGGCTCTGGATGAGTTGGTTAAAGACCCCAGGTTTCAAGGTTGGTGGAACAACTTAGCTAACGCCGCTTCCGGGGGTCAAGGCACGCAAGGCGCTAAACCCCAAGATTTTGCGACGCCTGAAGAATGGCAACAGGCGGTCTCAGACGCTTATACCGGTAACGGCGCCAAGATGAAAGAGATTCAAGGTCGCCTGTTTGCGGCGATGGCCTCGCCCGTGGTTCAGGAACTCAAAAAAAGTCAGGAAGAACTGAAGTTATCGCAGGAAGAATTCCGGACCACGCAGGAGATGAAAGATTTATTTGCTCGGCACGAGGACGCCAAAGACCTCGACTTAATTGGCCGCAATTCCTCGGATCCGAAGGATGAATCGGAGTCACTTTTGGAGATGTGTTTAAACTGGGCTGATGAAAATGGAAAGTCGTTGGAAGAAGGCTACCAAAAAGCGGTTTCTTGGGCGAACGCCCTTCGGGTGGGCGCTGAGCAGAAGGCGATGGGGCTAGTGCAATCCAAAAAAGAATCGATCACGGCCGGTCCCCAGAAATCGCAAGGGGGAGTGACAGTCGTGGAAGTGGCCGATGCGGAAGAGTTGATGCAGAAGAACATGGAATATCTCATCAATAACCAGACGCCACCCAAATTTGTAATTCGCAAGGCTGAACCTGTCACCTCGGGAAACCGTTGGGGACAGCGCAATTAAATATGACGCCAACTTACCCTATTGATGATGGCATGGATTGTATTAGAATGAACTCCATATTCTTTGGAAAGAAAAGTTTTAGATATTCCTTCTTTGAATTTATTTCTTATTTCAAGTACCTGTTTTTCATTGAGAATCGCATGGTTATGATTTTCTCCAAAGGAATGTCGTCGTTTAGATATTTTTTCAAGTCTATTTTCTTCATCTGTTCCAGCCCTAAGATGTTCTGGTCGGATGCAAGCGCGATTATCGCAGGAATGAAGAATATGAAGTTTATGGGGTATTCTTCCGTGATGAATAATATAGGAAACGCGATGTGTACTATGGAGTGTTCCACAGACTACAATCTGACCGTATCCTCTAGTATCGAAAGAACCAATCCAATTCCAGCAAGTATCCGTCTTTTTTACAGATTTCCAGAAACGATTTTTCATTCTGTTGACGTAGTAAGTAAGGACTTCTTTCATGGATGTTACGTACATGATAGGTCTCCTTTAGATGTAATGTGTGCTAAATTCTGCGGCTTTGACCGTTAGAATATATCACATTTAGGGGTAGAAAGTATAGATAAAAACATATGGCCGATCAAATTTTCACTTACGGCCCCAGTAACGTAGGAAGTCTCATTGCAACAACGCTAAGCAACTATGGGAGAGAACTGTCCGACAATGTACACAAAGCAATTCCGCTCTTCGCCTGGCTTTCTGTGAAGAAGAAAATCACCGAAGATGGCGGTGCTACCGTCATTCGTCCGGTGGTCTATTCCTCGAACTCAACCGCCGCGTTTTATGCGTCGGATGATGTGTTGGATACGACGATCCAGGATAACTTCACCGCCGCCCAGTGGCAATGGCGACAAGCCGCAGTGTCGATCTCGATCACCGGTCGCATTGAGTTGCAAAATATGGGTAAGTCCCAGGCGATTTCTTACGCCAAGGGCTACACCGACAATGCGCTGGCCTCCTTGAAAGAAGTGATTGATCAGAAGTTGTATGCGACTTCGCAATTGGGAAATAACATCACACCCTTACCGGCGATTGTGAATAACACGGGAACGGTGGGTGACATTAACGGGGGCACGAACACCTGGTGGCAATCTCAGTTGCAAGCGTCCGGTTCTTTTGCGGCACGCGGACTTTCCGACTTGCGGTTAATCTGGGATAACGTTTCGGTGCGTATGCCGGCCGGGGGCCCAGATCTGATCATTTCCGATCAGACCTCCTATGAAGCCTACGAAGCGACCTTGGTTCCCACGGTACGCTACACGGACGTCTACATGGGCGATTTGGGTTTCTCAAACCTCAAATACAAAGATGCCGTCTGGACGTGGGATCCGAATGGAACTTCGGGATACATTTTCCTATTGAATTCCAAGGCGTTAGAATTAGTACAGCACGAAAAACGGTTGTTTTCTCTATCGGAATGGGTGAAACCGTCCAACCAGGACCTGATGGTTGCGCAACTGTTCTGGGCGGGTGAACTCACCACGAAAAATCGTCGAAAGCTCGGTCTTTTAACGGGTGTAACGGCTTAGGAGGGCGATATGGCATTTTCTACATCGAATATCCAAGTGTCGTATGCACCGCCCCTAAAGCTCTTTATTGGCGATTGGTCAGGAGCAGCGGGGGATGCGGCTGGAACGATCTCTATTGGCGGACGGTATGTGGGTTCTTTATGGTTTAAGAACGATAGTACATCCGTAAACCAGCAGACAAGTCAGATCTTTCCAGTGGTTAACTGGGACGGTAACGTTCCGGGGACGCTCACGGTACAGAATCAAGATAACGTGACCACGGGATCATTTATTATTTTTACACGCGGTCAGTAACACTTGCAATAGTTTTACCGGGTGACATCGCACCGGATGGTGCGGACGGAAGTAAGGGGTCTTCTATGACGGCAATCCGCCTGCACCCGGGACAAGGGGTAGAAACGAGTTAAGACATGCTTTTTAAGCAAGCCTCAGCGGGAGATGAAAAAGTATTTGTGACGGTCAAAAATGTCGATGCGGCCTCGATTACGACTGGTAACGGGGTGATGTTCACGATCGCCGCGGCCGGTGCCTCGTTCGACGGAATTCAGGCGGTGAACGCCATTTCCACTGGCGGTCAGAGTTTGACCGGTTTGTTGGGTGTGGCCGTTAAAGACATCGCGGTGAACGCCTTCGGATTGGTACAGACCTACGGCAACTGTTTGTCGGTCCTGATCTCGGTAATGAACACTTCGATCACGATTGGTACGGGAAATCCTTTAACGCCGGGTCCAGTGATTGGATCATGGAGTTCCGTGGCGGGTGCGCCGACTTACGCACTGTCCGGGTTCGGATACATTATTGCGTCTAACCCGCCATCCAACACGCTATCGCAGGCGGCTCCGTTGTATAGTTCCGGGTTTATTCGCTGTCTAAAATAAATGTTCTTTAAGGGGACCTTAGATCGTTGGCTGGATGCGAGATTGGGCGACGGCAAGACGCCGAATCTCCCCAGCCGACTGATCGAGTGTAAATTATGCAGGAAAGTGTGGAATGTGAACGACCTGGAGAAAACGTGTCGACACCCGCAGGAATTGGTGTCGGAAACGTTCTGGAACTACTTCCGAAGTCTCCGGTCGTAGAGAAGGTCTACAAAGTGATTGTGGGGATTCCCTTAATGGGAGGAACCCCCGCAGCGTCTTATCATGATCGTCTTTTGATGTTCAAGTATTTAGGACACCGGGAAGAAGATGATTTCCACAATAAAGTGTCCCCGCGTTACTGTTTTTCCTTGAACGTCACAGGGGACATTTTAGTGCAGTATGCCCGGGAACGGTTCGCTCAGTCGGTGATTGAAATGGATGCGGATTACTTGTTGATGATTGACGACGACATGTTAGCGCCCCCGGACCTGTTTTTTAAACTGGTAGAAAACGATAAAGACATCTGTGGAGCGTTAGCTTTCACCCGAAATCCCGACCATAAACCGGTGATTTACGATGTGATTGAAGGTCGGGATCCGGTAACGCATCAAGATTATTACATTAACAAATTTGCGATGAATTATCCCCGGAATTCTCTCGTCCAATGTGACGCTGTAGGTTTCGGGGCAGTTTTAATTAAACGGCGAGTCATTGACGCCATGAAAGAGCCTCGGTTTATGGGCCTTTCGGGTTGCGGGGAAGATATTACCTTCTGTTACAAAGCTAAAAAGTTAGGGTTTGAAGTGTGGATGGATACCCGCATAAAGTTGGGTCATTTAGGGGCTCCTACGATTGTCACCGAAGAGTACGCCGATAACTGGTTGCGCATGACACCGGACCAGCGCTCTAAGTTTTATGGGGCTTACACCCGATACCCTACGATGGAGATCAAATGAGTACGGTAGCTATCGTAATACCTTCCTGGAATAACAATCAGTATTTGATTCCTTGTTTAAACTCGATTCTTTCGCCCCTTGCAACGGAAGACCTAGTGCATGTCTACGTGGTGAATAATGGCGACCCGAAAAACATGGAGGTGATTGACCATCCCCGAGTAACAATTTTACAGCAAGAGGGTAACGTGGGATGGGAAGGGGGCCTGAAGGCGGGACTGGCGGCTTCCCAAGAAGAGTTCATTATTTTCATGAACGACGACACGTATATCCCGCTTCCATCGCTTCGTTGGGTGAACTATCTGCTGGAACATTTCAAGATTCCTGAAGTGGCGGCTGTCGGTCCGACATCCAATTGTGTGATGGGAGCCCAAAACATTTTTGTGGATCTGGAACCTTCCCGAGACGTGTTGGTAGTGAACTATTTAATTGGTTTCTGTATGATGGTTCGACGATCCGCGGTAGAAGCGGCAGGGGGAATCGATGATTCTTTGCCAGGAGGTGACGATCTTGACCTTTCGATTCGACTCCGAAAAGCTGGGTATCGTTTGTTGGTTGATCGTAATGTGTTTGTTTATCATCATGGCTTTAAAACGGGTGAACGAGTCAAAGGGGGTCCCGAAACCATCGGTGGTTGGAACTCCATCCAAATGATGGAACGCACCAATTTCGCTTTGATGGAAAAGCATGGCCTTTACGCATGGATTGAGTGCATGAACCAACTTCCCAGTAACACCACCCCCTTTGACCCGCAGAAGGGCTGGCGTGAAGATACCGAGGCCGATGTAGTCAGGCAGTTTGTAGTGGGGGAAAAAGTATTAGAACTAGGTTGCGGAATGCGAAAAACCGTCCCGAATGCGTTGGGAGTCGACCGTATTCCTGCGGGCGAACAGATTCGAGGCGTAGCGCCTAACGTGTATTCCCTGGCCGATGTGGTAGCCAATGTCGAAGGGCCGCTTCCCATGGAATCCGGTCAATTTGACACGGTGATTGCCCGGCATGTCCTGGAGCATTGCGTCGACTCCGTTATGGCGCTCCGAGAATGGGGAAGGGTCTTAAAACATGGCGGGCGGTTGATTATTGCCGTGCCGAATCACCAGCTTCGCAACACTATCCCGATGAATATTGAGCATGTCCGGGCCTTTACGCCGGAAAGCCTGAAAAATCAGATGGAATCACTCGGTTTTAAGACGGTGGATATGCTCGATCCCAAAAACTATGTCAGTTTCGTAGGAGTGTTTGAAGCTAATGGACTTCACTAAACCGCGTGTAGCGATCTATTATGACGTGTTGCCACAGACCAATTTCAGGAATGATGGCGCTCCCCTAGCGATTCATTATAACCTCCAGAAACTCTTAAACAATAAAACGATGGGTGATCTCCAACGGGAAGGCATGACCGATTCCGGTAATGTTGTGCATCTGTCCCCGATCAATCCCACCTCGCAGCACGGCACTTTCGACCTAAATATTCTGGTGGATTACGGAGAGGACACGTTAGGGATTCCTTTGGATTGGAAGATTCCGCATCCGAACGCCTACTGGGCCTTTGACACGCACATCGATGAAAAGGGATTCACCTATCGCTTGAACCGGGCCAAACAGTTTGATCATGTTTTTCTTTGCCACAAAGCCCAGATCAACGATTTCATCCGCGGCGGGATTGAACACGACCGCATCCATTATTTGCCGGTGGCCGCTGAAATCGATTGTTACCGGCCGTATCCCGTCATGCCGAAATGGAACTGGTCGTTTATTGGTCACTTTAACTCTCCGCACCGGATAGATCTATTGGATCGGTTCATTCGGGAGTTTGGGTTAGGAGACCAGAAAGGGTATGTGGGGTATCGCATCCCGCAGATTCAGGGACACTGTGTATTGGATGACGCTGCCAAGAAGTTTTCGATGTCACGAGTCACTTTGAATTATTCGATTCGTTCAGACCTTGCCATGCGCGTTTTTGAGACGATGGCCTGTGGGACTTGCCTTTTAACCGACGACATCCCCACGATTAGGGAATTGTTTAATGACGGAGAACATCTGACACTTTTTACGTCGATTGATGAGGCAGTTGTAAAGTATAAATTTCT
>Ga0307474_10002758_pt1 | contig 12636 bp, 11 predicted proteins | sample atmos_gasesECM1C_2_FD_203312 | JGI IMG/M metagenome (GOLD analysis project Ga0307474, IMG submission 203312) | Hardwood forest soil microbial communities from Morgan-Monroe State Forest, Indiana, United States - atmos_gasesECM1C_05 | ecosystem: Environmental > Terrestrial > Soil > Temperate... | reverse complement strand
CTCGCTGTCGACGCTAACCATGCCGCATGAATTTGCGCGGGTGTTGCTAACCGAACAGATTTATCGCGCCTTCGCCATTCTCGCGGGACATCCCTACCCGAAATAGCCCTTTTATTGAAAATCTGAACGGAAGCGACACGTTGATCTGGGGAATACCTACAGGGCAAATGGTGCCGGTTGTGGGACTCGAACCCACGGCCTAGGGATTATGAGACCCTCGCTCTACCTCTGAGCTAAACCGGCTTGCGGACAGCCTTTGATGCTAAAGGTTCGCGCAGTGGAGTGTCAAGATCTGCGGGCACGCCCGAGGCACGCACATGCACGGTAAACATGCGTGTTAAATGCATGTTTCTGCAAACTGAAACGGCGAGCAACGCTAGTACTTTCGGCCCATTGACCCGATTCAATTCGGAACGCTACGCTCACTTCGACAATTCGGAAAGGCTCTGGCATAGCCAGGAGGGAGGGGTGTGTACCGTTTAGACACACACCCTTAAGATTTTCCTCTTGACGGCATCAGACCGCTTATAGACTCCGCCCGTTGTTTCCCTTGGGAGGGTCTATGTCAAAGTGGTCTGCAGTAGGTGCGTTGGCGCTTTTGGTGGTTACCAGCGCGGTAAGCTTGCGAGTCAGCACCTCGGCTCCGGTACCGCCTGCACCGTGGCGCATGAGCACCTCGGCTCCAGTGCCGCCTGCGCCGTGGCGTATCAAGAGCACGTCGGCTCCGGTACCGCCCGCACCCTGGAGGTAGTTGTTAGGATCTCCTCGGTATAAGGGGAGACGGGGCCAGGCTTTCGCGGATTGTCGGTGAGAGATGCTAGGCCCCTTAGATTACGCGCTGTGGTGTTTAGGTGTCCTCGCGGAGATCGCCGTAGTGGTGTGCGTGATCCGCACGAAATCCTTCCTTCGTTATTACTCCCTCGTTTTCTATATCTTATGTGACGCGATCGTAACCTCGGGCCTATTTTACTGCGTTCATTACTACGGCTACAGCTCGACCCAGTACGCTTATTTTTATTACTATTCGGATTCTTTGCTAACCCTCTTGCTGTTCTGGGCAGTTATCCAGTTTTACCTACAGACCTTTGAAGAGATGGGCGCCAGCAAATATATCGGATGGGCAGCCGCCATCATGATCGTGGCTACCGCGATTTTTTCCTATGCGGTGGTGCATCAGAACCGCGGCAATCTGACCGGTCGCTTTGTGGTTGAACTGGGGCAGAACCTCTATTTCGTGGGAGTCGTCCTTACTTACTTGTTGTGGGGCGCAATTTTGAAACTACGCGAAACCCGCATGCGCTTGATTCAGTTGGTGCTCGCGCTCGGAATCTATTTCAGCGCAGACGCCATGGCGTATGCATTGCGTAACCTGTTTCCCAGCCTGGAGCCAATGGTCTTGCGCTGGATCCCTCCGATCATGGGGGTGTGGCTGCCGATGGCCTGGGCCTACACCATGGCCAAGGTCCCCGAGGATTCGCGGTTGGCGCCGGCTCGGCTGATGGTGAAGGCCCAATGATAGCGGCGATTATTTGCGTCATGTCCCTCGCGGTGTTTACGCAGTTCTTCGTCTGGTATTGCCGGTCGATACTGGCGCCGAGCCGCAATGTGAGTTTGTCGGACCGGGTACGTGAAGTCACCGGAATCGTCAGCCAGGATGTCGCGCCGGACGATTTCAACCGGCTCCTGCAACTGGTGCGGCTGTGCCCCGAGCGCGGCGATGACCGATCGGAAATTCGAGCGGTCGGGCTCTACTATCGAATTCTAGCGATCCTGAAGGGCGTCTCGATTATGGCCGGCCCGCGCGTGGCGGAATGGGCGGACCACGAACGCCGCGATTGTTCGTACTTCGCTGCCGTAGCCCTAGACCGCCGGATATCCTACAGCCGGGATTTATTCACCCAGCAGATCAGCGACCGAATTTAGGATTACTCGCAGAAGAGATACATCTTCGAGACTGCCTGTCTCGACCCTTGCACACCGAGCTGTTACGATAGGCTCATCCCGCTTAAACGAAGTCGTGCGTTTCAATGCGAACACCATTCGAGCAGCGCGTATTTGAATCCATCCGGCGCGAGGGCACGATTCTTCCCGGCAGCCGCGTTTGCGTCGCGGTCTCGGGTGGCGCCGATTCGGTAGCGTTACTGCGTATCTCAGTAACGCTGGCGAACGACCTGGGGATCACGCTGCTGGTGGCCCATTTTAATCACTCCTTGCGCGCCTCTGAATCCGACGCCGATGCCCGTTTCGTGGAAAATCTGACGAGCCAACTGGGGTTGAGATTCTTGCAGCGCACCGAAAATGTGGCCGCGATCGCGCAAGACGAAGGTTGGAATCTAGAAGATGCGGGCCGCAGATTGCGCCGGCGTTTTTTTGAGGACATTGTCAGCGACGGCAAAGCCGACCAGATTGCGGTCGCGCACACTGCGGATGATCAGGCCGAAACCCTGCTCGCTCACCTAATGAGGGGCACCGGAACCGCCGGCCTCGGCGGTATCTATCCCGTGGCGCCTCCCGTGGTGCGCCCTTTGCTCGGGACGCGGCGAGCAGAGTTGCGCGAATATTTACGTTCGCTGAATCAAGAGTGGCGTGAGGATTCGACGAATAGCGACACGCGCCGGCTGCGGGCGCGGATCCGCCAGAATTTGATTCCGGTTATTGAACGCAAGTTTTCGCCGAGAATTGTGGACCACCTGAATGACCTGGCACGGATTGCCCGGGAAGAAGAGGCCTTCTGGGATAGCTTCGTGGAAGTGCTGTTTTTGAAGCTCGCCCATGGGACGGATTCGGCCGTACGAATCGCGACAGGCGATCTTTTAGCGCCGATTGAAAGTATCGGCAACGATCGAGGACGTGCCGCAAGAACTCCGGCTTCCTCGATGCGGACCGTCACCGAACGGCTAATCAGACGGCTCTACGAAGGAGTGCGCGGAAACCACCGTGAACTCAGCGCCACACACGTGGAGGAAATCATCCATTTGGCGAGCGCTTCCAAAAGTGGCCGCGTTGTGGAATTGCCCGGCGGCATCATTGCGCGACGAGAATTCGACGAACTGATTTTTACCGGCGAAGCCCCATCCGAAAGCTTAGGCGAGTCCGACGAAACTACCGTGCAGCAGAATGCGTATCACTACGTAGTGCAACTGCCGCTGGGCGAAAGCACTATCGTTTCGGTTGCTGAGTTGGGCAAGCGCTTTAGCCTAAATTTGATTGACTGGGTAGGCAGCCAGCGCGACACTATTAGGGACGATCAAGTCCTCGATGCTGACCTCCTGCGTTCGCCTTTAATTCTGCGGAATTGGCGGCCCGGCGATTCCTACAGGCCACGTGGCCGGCAGGAAGAACGTAAGCTGAAGCAAATGCTGCTTGCCGAGCGGGTACCGGCGTCGCAACGTGGAAGTTGGCCCGTATTGGAAAGCGCCGGACAGGTGGTCTGGGCGCTGGGGATGGCACCGGCCGCGGAATGTTCGGCGAAAGGTGCGACCCGTCGAGGCCTGTTGATCGTTGAAGAAAAGGTTTAAAGGGAATTTGAGAGCGGATTTGCTGTTTTCGGCATCTAACAACTAAGGGCGGCGTTTGGTCCGCCATAATCAGAGCAATTATTCGCAGTGGCGAAGCGGGATTTAGCGTTTCGCGTCTGAAACCGGCGAGGTAACAAGGTGAACTCAACAGTTCGAACAATTCTTTTCTGGCTTCTGATGATTTTGTTGGCGGTGGTGTTGTGGAAGATGGCGTCCACGGGCGGGCAGTCGGCGCACGAGGACGAGCCCAACTACACAAATTTCCTGGCCAAAGTGCAGAGCGGCAACGTGAAGGACGTCACGATTTATCTGGCCCCGAATAGCGCCGAGTTGCAGGGCGAATACCGGGATGCAACTAAGTTCAAGGGCGTCACGATCGCGAACACTGCGATTCCGGATGTAACCAAGTCACTGCAAGATCACAATGTCCTCTATAACTACAAGGAAGTAAAAACCGCCGACTGGCTCTCCTTCTTGGTAAATTTCGCGCCGCTGATTCTGCTGGTTCTCTTCTGGGTTTTCATGATGAAGCAGATGCAGGCGGGAGGGAATAAAGCGCTCAGCTTCGGAAAATCCCGGGCGCGTTTACTGACCGCGCAGCAGAAGAAGGCTACGTTCAAAGATGTGGCGGGAATCGACGAGCCCAAAGAAGAGCTGTACGAAATTATCGACTTCCTGAAGGATCCTCAAAAATTCCAGAAGCTGGGCGGTCGCATTCCGAAGGGTGTGCTGCTGGTCGGGCCTCCGGGAACGGGCAAGACTTTGCTGGCCCGAGCGATTGCCGGCGAAGCGAACGTGCCGTTCTTCTCGATTTCAGGGTCCGACTTCGTGGAAATGTTCGTTGGCGTCGGCGCCAGCCGCGTGCGCGATTTGTTCGAGCAGGGCAAGAAGAACGCGCCATGCATCATTTTCATCGATGAAATCGATGCAGTCGGCCGTCATCGCGGTGCCGGTCTGGGCGGCGGGCATGATGAGCGCGAACAAACGCTGAACGCGTTGCTGGTAGAAATGGATGGCTTCGAATCCAACGAGGGCGTAATTTTAATCGCCGCGACCAACCGCCCGGACGTTCTCGATCCGGCGTTGTTGCGGCCGGGCCGCTTTGACCGCCGCGTCGTGGTGCCACGCCCCGATGTGAAGGGCCGCGAAGAAATCCTCCGAGTGCACACCCGCAAGGTGCCGCTGTCTGAGGATGTGGATCTCTCGGTCATCGCACGCGGGACGCCGGGATTCTCCGGTGCCGATCTGGCGAATTTGGTAAACGAATCCGCTCTTTGGGCCGCGCGCCAGAACCGCAAATTCGTCGCGATGGTCGATTTCGAAATGTCCAAGGACAAGGTCTTGATGGGCGTCGAACGCCGGTCGATGATTTTGTCGGATGAAGAGAAACGCAATACGGCCTATCACGAAGCCGGGCACGCGCTGGTCGCGGCTATGACGCCGGGCGCGGATCCGCTCCACAAAGTGACGATCATCCCACGCGGCATGGCCCTGGGCGTGACCATGCAGCTGCCGATCGACGACAAACACACCTACACCAAGGAATTCCTGGAAGCGCAACTTGCGGTGCTGATGGGCGGCCGGGCTGCGGAGGAAATCTTTTTAAACCACATCACCACCGGCGCAGGCAACGACATCGAGCGGGCGACGGAAATCGCCCGGCAGATGGTCTGCGAATGGGGCATGAGCGTCCTGGGCCCGCTGACCTTCGGCAAGAAAGAAGAAGCGATTTTCCTGGGCCGCGAAATCGCGCAACATCGCGATTATTCGGAAGACACGGCGATCAAGATCGACGGCGAAGTGCGCAGCATCGTGACCACCGGATACAGCAAAGCTCGAAACATTCTGGAAACGCAGAAAGACCTACTGGAAAGGATCGCGCAAGCTTTGCTGGAACGCGAAGTGCTGGACGCCGTCGAATTAAAGCTCTTGATGGCCGGCCAGCCCTTACCGGAAAAACTGCCGCCTCCTCCGCCGGAACCACGCGTTTCGGCAAAGGAACCCCAACTTTCTTTGCGGCCGGAGCCACGCACGATTCCCGGCCTGACCAATGGAGAGAAACCGGCCCCAGCTTAAGAATCGGTCTTATGTCTCTATGGGAAAATGGCCTCGCGTTTTTCGCGGGGCCTTTTTTTTGGCCGGTGCGCATCAAGCGGACAGCTACGAAGTTCGGACAAATGAAGCGATGTTGAATCCCGAACTGTATCCGGAGCACTGTGAGGGAGGCGTCGCAACCAACCGGACCGCCTGTCGCACGCTTTCGATTTTATAGGGCTTGGCCAAGCAAACCACCGCACCCACCTGGTGGCTAGCCGCGTAATCAGCGGGCTTCGCAGACGCGGTGATCAAAATCACCGGAATGTGATGCAGTCTGACTGTCCCTTTGACCACAGCACAAAGCTCGTTGCCACAGATATCCGTGCCTTCCGCTTCCGCGGCGGCAATGATCACATGCGGAGTTTCGGTCTGAATGATTTCCAGCGCCTGCCGCGGCTTCTCGACCGTGACCACCTGATAGCCGTCCTTCTCCAGGAGTTCCTGCAAGGCGTGGCCCAGGCGGGCGTCCGATTCCACGACGAGAACACGAACCTGACTGGCGAAGGCCGCTGCGGCTTGCCGGAGCACGAACGATTCTTCAGGCTTGTTCGAGAGAAATTGTACGGCCACCTCGTAGCCTTGGCTCGGGATGACCGCACAGCGAATTACCTTTGCTGCGCGCGGCGTGTTGATGGCCGTGGGGTTATCCCAAAAGGGACAAGTCACGTCCAGGTGCTGATCGATGATATAGCCGGCACGCGTGGTGGGGAAGCGAATGCCCTCGCGTGAAATATCCAGACAAGTCACAATTTCTTCAAAACTTTCCAGCGTTCCGACCCCGCCGCAGATGCGAGCGCCGACCGAGACCATGGCACGCCCCCATTTCCGGCGCTCACGGCCCTCCGGCTGCTTACCTTCGGGCATTTGGGGCTTATCGACGATCTTGAGTTGGGCGACGCTCATCGGATGCTTGCCTCTCAGGTTGTGAGAAAAGCTAAATTTTAGGAGTTTCGGGCACTACTCGAATTTCGTATCGGCGAAACGTGCCGTTTCTTGAGGGTCATGCCGCACGCCGGCAGATAGGCGCTGTCCCGATGTGAATCGAGATGCACTCGCTTCCTCCCAATTTGGCGTAAAATAGGGATATGTCGAAACGATCGGCAGGTACATTCGAGGTCAGCTGCCCGTGCTGCCAGGCCAAGCTCACGATCGATGGTGAAATTGGTGCGGTTCTTTCTCATGTCGCTCCGCCGAGGCCGCCGTCGTCGGTCGACCTGGATAACACCGCAAGCTTGTTGCAGAAGCAGGTCGACGCAGTCGAGGCTAAGTTTCGCGCGTCAGTAGAAGCCGAGAAGACCAAAGAAGATTTGCTGGCGCGAAAATTCGCCGAGGGGCTGAAGAAAGCGAAGGACGGCCCCATCGAAAAGCCGCTGCGCGATTTCGATCTGGATTAAATTCGGTGATGCCGTCGCGGCTGCGATTTCCCGTGATGGGCTTGAGCCGAAGTATTTTCAAGAGTCTTTGCGTTTTGTGTGCCGTCCTCGTATTTGCGTTCGCCTTCGTCCCGCTTCGCACCATAGCTCAGCACAAACAATCGGGAAAGTTGCCGCAGCCACGGCGACTCGACGACGGGATCACCTGGAAACGCGATCCCGCGACGGGCGAGCTGACCGCGGTTCTTTCAAGGGCGGGCCGCGAAAATACTTCAGAGAACCCGACGAATTCACATTCGATCTCGGTGGTGACTCAGGTCGTTCCAGTGACCTGCAGCGTGGTTGGAGCCGACGGCGTGGCGATTCAACACCTGCTGCAGCAAGACTTTCGCGTATTTGACGATGGCGCGGATCAACCGATCGTTTATTTCGACGCTTCGAGTCAGCCCGCGAGCGTAGCGATCCTGCTCGACGCCAGTCCCAGCGTGCTGCGCGATTCGGACGAAATGAAGAACGCGGCTCGCGCCCTGCTGGATGCGTTGGGCTCATCAGATCAAACGGCCGTGGTCGATTTCTCGGCGCACACTTATTTGCAGATTCCCTTTTCCGACGACTGGGGCGCAATTCGAAAAGCGGTGGGACGCGTGGATGCCCGGCAATTGCTGGGAGACACGGGCGGCACGAATATCTATCAGGCGTTGTTTCTAGCGACCAAGGAGCTTTTCGCCGGACGCACGGGACGCAAAGCGATTGTGCTGCTGACTGACGGGCAGGACAGCGGACTGGGACTGACCCTCGATCCGGCCACTGCCAGGCTGCGTCCAGGCCTGCCGAACAATCAGCTGACCTTCGAAGATGTGCTACGCGAAATTTCGACCCAGGATGTACAGGTGTTCGCCGTCTCGACCGAAAGTCGCCCGAAAATCATGACCGCGGATTTTCTGGAAAAGCATGCCAGCCAGACCTTGCTCACCGAGTCGGCGCGTGACGGAAAAATTCCAGCCTACACTTTGTACCTGGCAGAGATGGTACGGCGGTCGGGCGGGCAGCTTTATTTTCTGCGTGAAGCAGAGACGCTCGCGGATACTTTTCATCAGATTGCGGTGAAAATCCGGGCGGAATATACCATCGGCTTTCCTCCCGCGACGGCCGGAACCACGCAAACGCCTCGCGCCGGCTGGCACCAACTCCGGGTGGAAGTGACCGGGCATCCGAATGCGACGGTGACCGCGCGCGCGTCTTACTACGTCTCGGCACGAACCGTGGTTCAATAGCGGACCATGTTCCCTACACGAAAAAAATTCCGGCTGCGGCTTCGCGTGCGATCGCTCGCGCTGGGAGAACGCACGCTGGTGATGGGAATTCTGAACGTGACGCCGGACAGTTTTTCAGACGGCGGGTTTTATCTGGATGTGGAAGCCGCCGTGGCGCAGGCCGTCGCGCTGGAAGCCGCCGGGGCAGACATCATCGACGTCGGCGGTGAATCCACACGTCCCGGGTCCGCCGGGATTTCGGCAAAGGAGGAAATGCGGCGAATCCTCCCCGTATTGCGAAAATTGCACGGCAAAATTCAAATTCCAATCTCGGTGGACACGAGTAAGTCCGAGGTAGCAGAAGCGGTCGCCGATGAGGGAGCTGAAATTCTGAACGACGTAACCGGTTTGCGGAACGACCCGGGTGTGGCGCAGGTAGCGCAACGGCGAAAGCTGGGGCTCATCCTGATGCACATGCGTGGAACACCGCAGACCATGCAACAAGCGCCGTTTGCGCGAGACGTGATTCGGGATGTTACGGCAGGGCTGCGGCGTTCACTCACGAAAGCACGGAACGCCGGTGTGGTCCGGTCGCGACTGGTGATCGACCCAGGAATCGGTTTTGGCAAAAGCCACGAGCAGAACTGCGAAATCATTCAGCGTCTGCCGGAGCTGGCGAAATTGGGTTTCCCCATCATGCTGGGAACATCGCGAAAGAGTTTCCTGGGAACCGCACTGAAGCGCTCTGGCGAAACCGACCGCGTCTGGGGCACCGCGGCGACGGTGGCCGCAGGCATCCTGCAGGGCGCCCATATCGTGCGGGTGCATGACGTTGCTGAAATGACGCAAGTGGCGAGGGTGGCCGATGTGCTGCGATCGCCCGAACTGTTGCGCTCATCGCGATAGCGCACACCGCAGAGATCGCGCTTAGCGCGAATGCATTACGAACGGGCAAGTTCCTTGGTTTGGAATGGGAGCCGACGAAGGCGTTTGCCGGTAGCGGCGAAGATCGCATTGGCCACGGCCGGGGCGGTGGATGGGACGCCGGGCTCACCGATGCCGCCCGGGGCTTCGTGGCTAGGGATGATGTAGACTTCGACGCGCGGCGCACCGTTGATGCGAATCACCGGATAATCATCGAAGTTGCTTTGCTGTATCTGGCCATTTTCGACGGTGATTTCGTCGAAAAGCGCCGAAGTCAAACCGAAAACCACCCCGCCTTGCACCTGGGCTTCCAGCATGTCGGGATTGATGACTTGGCCGCAATCGACGGCGACAATAATGCGATCGATTTTGAGCGAGCCGTCTTTGGCGACCGCCACTTCCGCCACATGGGCGACGTAACTGCCAAATCCATACAGCCCGGCGATTCCGCGGCCGCTTCCCGCCGGAAGTTTGTGGCCCCAGCCTGATTTTTCCGCGGCGAGGTTCAAGACAGCCAACAGACGCTCGGTGTTTACCGGCGCATCGCTTTCGTTGTCGCCCTCGCCGGAAGGTTTCTGCTTAGTGGTGATCAGCTGGCGGCGGAGTTCCAGTGGATCCTGGCCATTGGCCGCCGCAATTTCATCGATGAAACTCTGCACCGCGAAATGATTCCAGTTCATATCCACCGCGCGCCAGTAGCCCCGGCGGAGCGAGGTGCGCAGAAAACTCTGTTGCAGAAAATAATTAGGCACGGAGCCCGCGGGCAATCCAGTGCCGGCAATCTCGGTGCCGCCAGTGTCGGGAAGTTCTCCGCCGAGAAAAGTACTGTCGGTGGATGCTGCTGCAATATGGTGCAACCAGGAAGTCACTTGCCCGTTGGCGTCGAGCCCGGCTTGCATGTGATGCCGGCTAATGGGGCGGTAGTAGTCATGCTTGATGTCGTCGTCCCGGGTCCAGATAACCTTCACCGGCGCGCCGGCGGCACGGGAAACCAGCGCCGCTTCAACGCCGTAATCGATACACAGGCGTCGCCCGAACCCACCGCCAATTAGAGTGATGTGAATCGTCAGCGCCTCTGGTGGCATTTTCAATGCGCTGGCCAGGGCGGTAGCCATGCCGTTAGGGTTCTGGGTGGGAGCCCAAACTTCGCATTTTCCGTCGGTAACAGACGCCGTACAGTTCAGCGGCTCCATGGCCATATGAGCCAGGAATGGAGTGTCGTAGGTCGCTTCGATTTTTTTCGCAGCCGAGGCGAACGCCGAATCCGGATCGCCAATCTTTTTGAGTTCTTTCCCGGGAGATTTAAGCAGCTCAGCGAGTTGCGCGCTTTGTGTTTCGGATGATTCGTCCGCGCCCGGCCCATTGTCCCATTCGATGCTGAGCGCTTTGCGCCCGGAGATGGCTTGCCAAGTGGAATCGGCGACGACGGCTACGCCGCCCCACAAATAGTGCTGATGTCCGGAGCCTTCCTTGCGCTCTTCGCCGAATAGTGGAGGCATTTCCACCGCGGGAACCTCGAACACTTTCTTCACTCCGGGAATCGCCAGCGCTTTCGAAGCGTCGAAATGTTTCACCTTACCGCCAACCACGGGCGGCCGGGCCACGACTGCAATCAGCATACCCGGAACTTTGGTGTCGATGCCGTAATGAGCTTCGCCAATAACGATGTGCCGGCCGTCAATGCGTTTTCGCTTGGTGCCGACGATGCGGTAGTCCTTGGGGTCTTTGAGCGGAACATCTTTGGGAACTGCAACGCTGCCCGCCTTTACAGCCAGCGCGCCGTAACCGAGGTTTTTCCCGGTTTTCCGGTGTTCTACGAAGTTCGTACCGGTGGTGGTGCACTCGGCTTTTGGCACATTCCAGGTTTCAGCAGCGGCGGTGAGAAGCATGTCCCGCGCCGAAGCTCCGGCTTTCCGCAGCGGATCCCAGCTGCTGCGAATGCTCATGCTCCCGCCGGTGGTCATGTCGCCATATTTCGGGTCGCAATCGGCTTGCTCGATTTTTACGGTGGGCCAATCGGCATCGAGCTCTTCGGCCAAAATCATGGCCAGAGAAGTGCGAACGCCCTGGCCCATTTCCGAGCGCGCCACCACCAGTCGAATCTCGCCTGCAGGTGAAATCGCGACGAATGCATTGGCAGCAAAATCAGCCTCGGCGGCGGCTGCCTGCAAGCAAACACCATTGGTCAGGTGAAACGCGACGAGCAACCCGGTACCGCCAACGGCGGCAGTTTTGAGGAAATCGCGGCGCGATGGACTGTTAGCGAGGCTTGACGACGCTGAGCTCATCGCGAGCGCACCGCGGTCGCGCGTGCCACGCACAAATCTTGTACGCACCCAAATTCTGTTCCGGTGAATCCAAGGTTATCGCGCAGCACCGAAAGGAGCGGCGCATCTGAATCGAAAGCAGCGAACTCGGCGCAAATGGGTTTGGCCTGCACGGTGAGCGGAATTGGATTCATGGAATTCATGGGGCTTCGTCGCTCCGGTCAGCAATGGAAGAACTTTACGTTCGACGCGACGCAAATGCAATTCGCGATTGTAACCTGCACCTTCAATCATAGTAGCGTCGGATGCCGGCAGTTTATAACGGCCGAGCTTCGATGGATGGTTCACTAACGAAAACTTTAACGCAGCCGATGTAAGTACATACGCGTGTGGCAAACGCCGCCGGCAAAAAAAGAAGTGATTCGCCGGATTCGCTCGAACAGGGTAAAATCTGGGTCTCAGATTAAACACGATAAGGAGCATTTATGAGCGCACCTTCCTCCGCAGGACCTTCCGCCGCAACAGTCGACCTGATCAAAGAAAAGGCCAAGCTGCTGAGCATTTACTCGATGATGTCCACCACGGCGGCGGGCTCCGGCCACCCGACCTCCTGTATGTCGGCCGCGCAATTGGTCGCCGGCGTTTTCTTCTACGCCATGAAATTCGATCCGAAGAACGCCAATTCGAACGACGATGACCGCTTCGTGCTCTCCAAGGGCCATGCGGCGCCGCTGCTGTATTCGGCGCTGGCGGAGGCCGGAGTGTTTCCGGTTTCGCGGGTGATGACGCTGCGCGAGTTTTCAAGCGAACTGGAAGGCCATCCGACGCCAAAGATTCATGGCGTGGACGCTGCGACGGGCTCGCTGGGTCAAGGACTTTCGGTGGGCGCCGGACTCGCCATAGGCGCGCGGATGGACAAAAGTCCAACACGCGTGTACGTGCTGACCGGCGATGGCGAATTGGCGGAAGGACAAATCTGGGAGGCGGCCGCTTTCGCGGCGCATTACAACCTCGACAACCTCACGGTGATCTGCGACATCAACCGCCTGGGCCAGAGCGAGCCCACCATGTACCAACACGATATGGACCGCTACCGGCTGAAGTGGGAGTCGGAAGGATTCGACACGCAGGTGATCGACGGCCACGACGTGGCTGCGGTGTTAGCGGCGCTCGACAAGGCCAAGGCCACCAAGGGGAAACCGCA
>Ga0307474_10002757_pt1 | contig 12637 bp, 9 predicted proteins | sample atmos_gasesECM1C_2_FD_203312 | JGI IMG/M metagenome (GOLD analysis project Ga0307474, IMG submission 203312) | Hardwood forest soil microbial communities from Morgan-Monroe State Forest, Indiana, United States - atmos_gasesECM1C_05 | ecosystem: Environmental > Terrestrial > Soil > Temperate... | reverse complement strand
CAAAATCATCAACGCCAACCTGCCTACCAGAGCCTCTTCACCCATCGATGTTGATAGCGCAATCGAGCAGGCTGCCGCGCGGCATAACGTCGACCCAAACCTGGTTCGAGCCGTGGTGAAGGTCGAATCGAACTTCAATCCCAACGCAGTATCGCGGAAGGGGGCGATGGGCCTCATGCAGTTGATGCCTTCCACTGCACGCTCTTTGAACGTAAAAAATCCGTTCGACCCGGCACAAAATGTGGACGCTGGCGTGCGCCACTTGAAGCAGTTGCTGGAAAGTTATGGCGGCGACATCAAGTTGACCCTGGCCGCCTACAACGCCGGAGCAGGCGCCGTGGCACGCAGTTCAGGCGTGCCGCGCTACGCCGAAACTCAGAATTACGTCCGGCGGATCACCAACCTCTATTACGGTGGATTCGATCCCAGCTCCGGAGCTTCGCGCAATCCCGTTCGAGTTCAACGAGATGCGCGCGGCGTGCTTTACATCAGCAACACAGATTAGATTTGCGGCATCTGTTTATCTATCTCTCTGGCACCCAGGTATAGGTTCAACCGACTGGTTCAAACAGGCAGGAACGAAGGCACGGGCTGGTTATCTTGAAAAGCTTGCACCAGCGTGATCTGTGGGGGACGTTGCTTGTGCTGGCCGTGTTCGCCGGCTTCGCGGCGCCGGCGGCTCACGCGCGTACTCGCCATTCCGATTCCTGGGCGCGCGAGCATTTTGTCACAGCCGAGCGGATGCGCGAAGCACTCAATGGCAGGCCTTCCGCCGATCGTACACGCCACGACTACCAGCGCGTGTTGAACGCCTATCGCAACATCTATCTGGGCGCGCCAGCGTCCAGCAAGGCCGATCCCAGCGTGGTTGCCGTGGCTGAGATTCTCGTCGAAATGGGACACCACTTCGACGACGACAAAATCCTTATCCAGGCCATCGACCAGTACAAGTTCCTGCGCCGCGAGTATCCCGGCAGCAAGTTTCGTTGCAATGGCTTGTTTACCATCGGAGAGATCTATAAGGACGACCTCAACGATCCAGACGCGGCCCGCGCATCCTTTCAGGAATTCCTGCACCGTTATCCGCAGAATCGCCTTGCCGATGGCGCCCGGCAAGCGATCGTCGAACTAGACCAGCAGGCGCAGACCGCGAAAGCCTCTGAGGCGCGCAAAACCGCCGAGGCGAAACTCTCAGATAAGAAGAGCAAGAATTCAAAGGAAACCGCTGCGGATCATTTCCCGTCGCCGGAAGAGTTAGACAAAAACGAATCGTCGCACGCCGGCGCCGGACACTGGCCGCGCGTAACCGGCATCCGGCACTGGTCCACGCCCGACTACACTCGCGTCGCCATTGATGTAGAAGGCGACGTGAAGTTTTCCTCACAGCGCATCGCCCGTCCGGCGCGCATTTTCTTTGATCTTCGTGATACTAAGCTTGCATCCACATTGGTCGGCAAGAGTTTCGACGTGGATGACGGCTTCTTGAAAAAAGTTCGCGTGGCGCAATTTGCGCCGGGCCGAACGCGCGTTGTGCTCGAGGTCGACAACCTCTCCGATTATGACGCCTTTCTATTGCCCGATCCCTACCGCCTCATCATTGACATTCACGGCAAGGGCGCGCGCTCAAAAAGATACAAGGAAAATGAAGTCCTCTCCGCACAAGCGGATGTGATGGCGGCGCCGAAGTCCAACCTCGACGCTGGCTCCGACCCACGCTCGCAGCAAACGAAGCCTGCTGCGTCTGCACCTGCACTCTTGCCGGACTCAGAAACGGAAACGGCACTTCGCAAAGATAAAGATAAAGACGTCGTGAACGAAGCCAATGCACCCTCTGAGGAGGCAACGGTTGCCGGCAAAAACATTAAAACCGCGGTAGTGAAAAAGGTGGTAGATGCCGACGATGACGACAGCACCACCCCCTCAGTTGCAGGCGCAAGGCGAAGCGCTCTGGACCTGAAAACAACCGTCGCGAAGAATCCGGCGGCGAATGATCTCGAAAGCGAATCGCCCACATCTGATGTTGCCGCGCCGAATCGGGGCACGGCTAACTCACGACATCGGGCAACTTTCCACGCCCTCGCTTCTGCGAAGAAGGGAAGCGCTTCCGATCTCGACATTCGCGAGGCCAGACCTACTACGACCGGCGACCGCTCCCTGATTCGCGCTCTCGGACTGAAAATCGGCAAGATCGTCATCGATCCCGGACATGGCGGCCACGATACCGGCACCATCGGCCCCAACGGTCTGGAAGAAAAAGATCTCGTCGTCGATGTTGGCCGCCGTTTGGGCAAGCTGCTTGAGACCCGGCTGGGCGCGGAAGTGGTTTATACGCGCAAGGACGATACGTTCATCCCGCTTGAGACCCGCACTGCGGTGGCGAACCAGGCACGCGCTGACTTATTCGTGTCTATCCATGCCAATTCGAGCCACGACCGCGCCGCGCGCGGAGTGGAAACCTATTATCTGAATTTCACTTCTTCGCCTGAAGCGCTGGAAGTGGCAGCGCGCGAAAACGCCGTCTCGGAAAAATCAATTTACGAACTGCAAGACCTGGTGAAAAAGATCGCGCTCAAGGAAAAAATTGAGGAGTCGCGCGAATTTGCCTGGGACGTGCAGCAGTCGCTGCATAGCGGCCTGGCAGTGAAGAGTCCGGCGATTCGCGATCGAGGCGTGAAGAAAGCGCCCTTTATCGTGCTGATCGGCGCGAATATGCCCTCAATCCTCGCTGAGATTTCCTTTGTCAGCAACCCTACCGACGAGCATCGCCTCGCCACCGCCGAATACCGCCAGCGAATCGCCGAGTCGCTCTACCGCGGCATCGCAAAATATGTAAACGGCTTGAGCGGCGTCAAAGTTGCCAGCAAACTCGATAAAGCTGCCGGACAGTAGCGTTGAATTCGTCGCCTCCCAAGGGGAACGAAATACGCTTCGTATTAGCGTGTGCGTCACCGACGCTCGCTGGCGCAGCACCCTCGAAACTTTTTCCCTCCCTCTGTGGTCTAATTACGGAAGGGGATTTCCGTGCCCAGCCGTCCATCCATGCTTTCTTCAAGCTTTCTACGCGCACTCGTTATCGTCTTTTCCGCCAGCCTGACTTGCGCAGCCAATCCAGCCACCGACTCCGCGCAGCCACCAATTCTTCCGAAACAGTTTGCCGGATGGCAGATCCAGGGCGCGCCACAGGCCAGCAAGGACGCTGGAGTGGCCGATCCCACCAACGCTGCGCTGCTCAAGGAATACGGCTTCACCGACGTCGAATCGGCCACCTACAGGAGTGACGACGGCCGCACGCTAAAGCTTCGCGCCGCACGCTTCACCGACGCCAGCGGCGCGTTCGGCGCTTACATGTTCTACGTTCAGCCTGAAATGGCCCGCGAACAGATCGGCGACCAGGGCGCTTCACAGAATCAGCGTGTGCTTTTTTATCGGGGACACATTCTGGTCGACGCCGTCTTCAGCCAGTTATCCATCATGTCGGCAGCGGGACTCCGTGAGTTGGCCGGCGTGCTGCCGCGTCCCGGCGGCAATGCCGGGAATCTGCCTCCTATACTCGCCTTCATGCCGCACCACGGCTACCAGGCTAATACCGAAAAATACGCCGAGGGGCCGCTCGCCCTGGCCGCGATTGCGTCTCCCCTTCCCGCAGACCTTGTCGATTTCAGCGCCAACCCGGAAGTAGTGCTAGGCCAATACTCCACCCCGGGCGGTGAAGCCACTCTAATGCTGATTGAATATCCCACGCCGGCTGTGGCCGCCGAGCATTTGCGCCGCATTGATGCCGCCCATCACGCCGCTCAACCGCAACCCGGCGTCGCCGCCGTAGAAAACGTTGGCCCGTTTTTTGATAAGCGCACGGGTCCAATCGTCGCCATAGCGGCTGGTCCGCTCTCTCAAAGCGATGCGCAAACTCTACTCGGCGCCGTCAACTACGACGCCAGCGTTACCTGGAATGAGAACACGTACTTCGACAAGAAAAATAATATTGCCAACCTCCTGGTTAACATCATTCTGCTTTGCATCATCGTAGGCGCGATATCGTTAGCGGCAGGAGTGGCATTCGGCGGTGCTCGCGTTCTATTGCGACGCTATTTTCCAGGTCCTGCATTCGGTCGCGCCGACCAAACCGAATTCATTTCTCTCGACCTGGCAGAGACCGCTGCCGAGGCCTCCGCGCGCCGCTCCTCGAGCCCGAGCAAGCCGTCAAACGGGGCTTAAGTACATGAGCAATATTGGTTTAAGGCCTTTCGGGAGACAGTCTGTCTCATTTTGGGACAATCGTGACAAATGTTGATTGATTATTTAAGTTATTGAATCTAAAGACATTTATTTACCAAAAATCGCTTGACACCCCCCTTTTTCGCCTCATAAGATTTTGTCCAGAAAGTTTTGACGGCTTTGCCTCCGTTGGAACTATTCTCCCTTGAAAAGAGAAGGTCACCCTGTTGCCGGGTGGCCTTTTCGTTTTGCTGAAAAAACTCCCGCCAAACTCACACTAATTGTTCGCAGGAGTCTTTTTGGCGGAACTACCACCCGCCACCCGCGTATCATCTGTTGGGGCGGTTGGTTACGGCGATAACTCGGTACGCGAGTCCGCGCGGGAGAAAAATCATGTTCTGCGATGGATGTGGTACAGCTGTGCAACCCGGTCAGGGATTCTGCAGTCATTGCGGCAAACAAATTCTCGGTCCGGTGACGGCCATGCAACTCCGCCCCGGCCGCGTACAAGCTCACATTCACTTGCTCGGCATCTTGTGGCTCGCGATCTCGGCATTCAACACCATCGGCGGCGTGGTTTTGTATGTAGTGGCCAACACTTTATTTGCGCACATGCGTGATCTCGGTGCGCCCGAGGCGCCCACTGCGTTTCTGCGTCCGCTCTTGAGTGTGATTGCAATCCTGGTTCTCGCCAAAGCATTGTGTGGATTCATCGCCGGCTGGGGATTACTGCACCGCGAGCCCTGGGCCCGCATCATCACACTCGTACTCGGCTTCATCTCGCTGTTCAATGTTCCCTTCGGCACGGCCGTCGGCGTTTATACACTCTGGGTTCTCCTACCCGCCCAATCGCAACAGGAATACGACACGCTGGGCATGTCTCGAGCCGCCTAGTGGAGCTGGGGTTGATATTCGGCCTCCGCCGATCTTCCTAGGAGCAATCGTAGGTACAATCTTTCCTAAATCGCGCGCGGTGCGGTCGCCGCGATTTGATAAACTGAAACCGTCCCACCCAGGGCCGACGTAGCTCAGTTGGTAGAGCAGCCGATTCGTAATCGGCAGGTCAGCGGTTCAAGTCCGCTCGTCGGCTCCATCCTTAGATCGCCCCTCCCCGTTCGAAGCTGCAGGTTAGAGATCAGGTTATCTGCTCTTTAGTGAATCAAATCAAATCCGCCACCCAACTAAAGAGCCGGAGCGTTCTGGCGAGCGCTCCGGCTGTTTGACGACGAACCTTGTCTACTTACGGTTAGACCTGTGATCAGCGTAGCAACATCGGAGTATCCAGCTGCAGCGGAAAAACGAATTAATGTTGATAAAAGGCAGAGACGATTGCTATCCGGTCGGATTTTCGGGTCACTCTGTTCCGATAGCTCAATTGACAGGCGCCCTGGCTTTGCTTCGCTGCTCAAGCTCGGCGGACCAGGTGGTAAATTACTAAGAAAATTACCGATCCAATCACGGCAACAAACAAGCTGTACAGATTCAGCCCAGTAACACCAGCTTCGCCGAACCTGTTAAACAACCATCCTCCCACGACCGCACCAACGATTCCCAAGACGATGTCGAGGATCACACCTTCGCCCGACCGGTTGACGATTTTGCTTCCGACAAACCCCGCAATCAAACCCAAGACAATCCAGGCAAGAATTGACATTGGAGTCTCCTTTCAACTCCGAAACCAGTAAGCTCGCCCACACGGCCTTGGACTTCATCCCCGCGCAGTGCTAATCGCGCGGCCTAGTCCCCATTCCTTCATCGTTGGGAATCGTCCTTACCTGGAGTCTGATTTGGAGCTGCAAAGGATAAAACTGAGCTAGTTCCTGACGCGAGCGAACTGCGACGGCGGTTCTGAATCTCCGAATTGTTTTGCGGACGTAGCATTCCTCATGGACAGCTTCTCCGCGCTCATCGGTCTTGCTGGTCTCAAGAAGGATAGGTGCAGCGCAGATGCAACAAAAGATGACTGCTGGCGAAGTTAATCGAGCGGAGCCTGTCATAAACATGGTCCTCCTTGCAGACTAATCGAGTTCAAACAGGCAAAAGGCTAATATCTTCGCTGCAACTCGTCGACCAAATGCCTGTAACCGCGGCAAGTTCGATTTCTTCAGTAATTTACGAGGAATTGGAGAACTCCCCGGCACCATTTCCGCGAAGCGACTGAAGAGGCAAAAGATTCCTAAGTCGAGAACATTCGTCGCCACGGCAACGAGTCGTTTTTCTCGATGCACTCAATGGGCAGGATCCGCGTGAACGTCAGATTGAAGTGGGGACTGATACGCTGAGAATTACCTGCCCGGTAAAAACCAGGCCGAGGCGTTACGTCTATTTCGATACTGACAGCGTAGGGACTACCAACGGCGACGAGGTTCCAACGGATGATTTGGCCGCGAAGTATCGCACCGTCACATCGTTGCCAAAATTAACTTGCTTGTATCCCGACTGCCCCCGTGCGGTTGCGTGTTTTGTTACGAAGTGACGTACAGTCACGTCGTCGCTAATGTAGTCGATTTCATCCGCTCCAACCCGTATACGCCTGAAGGTGGAGTTCGAAGCTTTCGCTGCTTCGCTTCCACCTGCTGCAATGGGCGCCCTGAACTCGGTGATCTGCTGTTTTGCGGGCACAACCGGCATCTCCCGGGCGGCATTCGATTTCTCTGGCGACGCAACGCCCGTGAGCGAAGCCGGCCGGCGGCTATAGGCAATCAATGAAGCCACGACTACGAGGCCCGCAGCCACTGCCACCGCGGCCACACCCCACCGCTGTCGGCGCCTGACAACTTGCTGTATGTGCGGCAATATCGTCCCCGTCGGCGCCTTAGCCATGTCGAAGAACCGCGCCACCCGCGCCCATGCGCCTGCGGCTGGGTTCCAAACCTCGCTGACCCAGGGTTCAAATGTCGGCTCTTGCAGAAGCTCGTCCTCAGTCTCGAAAGCTTGCATTTGAGCGGTAATCTGCTCAATGGCATGTGGAACTGATGTGGTTTGTTTTGCCACGGCCTTCTGTTGTTCGAACTGGCTGCGGAGTATTGCCTCCTCGACCAGCCTGGTCATCAGCCGGTAAGTGCGTACCTCCCGCTCCTCAAATGTGTGCGGCTCGTCAAACAATACCTGCAGAACTCCTGCCATCGTCCGCTCGTGAAAAATCGGCAACATCAGCAGAGACTGAGCCTCGAACTGCCGGCAAATATCCGCTTCAATTCGACTATCGGTCTGGGCATTCTCCACTCGCAGGATCTCGCCTCTTGTTTCTGAGACCTCCAGAATCGCCGTTACGTGCCGCCCGACCAAAGCAGCCGCTTTTCCGCTACCCGCCTGGTAAACCAGTTGATCTGTCTGCAGCCGAGCGATGGCGACTCCGCTGGCATTCGCCACGCTTCGCGCACGGTCGGCGATTAAATACATCGCCCGATCCAGATCGGGTTCACCTGTCGCAATTACCCGCTGGACCTCGAGAAGAGCCGAGAGCGCGTGCGTGTCCAGCCCGCTCTCCTGCACTGCAAAGGCATTGGCCAAGAGCTGCTGAAAAGATTCGCGGGTTAAACCAGATCGGGTACTCATAACTTCCGCCGGAAAATGCGGCTGGAGCTGGATAGACGTCGGCGGACGAGCGATTGAACCAGTTCCTGCGGCTAGATTAGTTGCAGTTTCTCACTGAGGTGATGCCCTGTCAAACGGCTTTCTTCCACAGGCAAATCGAGACATTTAATTGGTGTGAAAACAAGCGGGGATGCCAATTTTTTTCCACAGGGCGGGACAATGTCATCCCTCGGATCGGCCGGGCTTTACGGTTCTACAACTCCTTTGCCTTCCACCACGGTGACGATCCGGTCGATCACCGGAATTCTTACCTGCTCCTTCGCGCCGTCGGGCCAGAGGATTTCAACCTTGTCCACTACCGTCGCAGCCCCCATCCCGAAGTGCAGGCGCTGATCAGAACTGGAGGCGTAACTGCCTCCGCTGAAAACGTCTGCGCGCTGCCGGATGGCGCCCGTCGTCACAAATACCTTTGCCCCAATCGCATCCCGAGGGCCCTTCGGGCCACCAATCAATTTCAATGTCAACCAGTGATTCGAATTTTTCACGACGTTGCGCAGCAGCACGGGCGTCGAATCCATCACGTTCAACACCACGTCGATGTGACCATCATTGAATAAATCGCCAAACGCAGCGCCGCGCGCTGGCACTACCTCCGCTAGTCCACTGCCGGTAGCGGGCGCGACCTCGCTGAACTTCGTTCCGTTCAGATTTCGAAACAACAACGGACGCTGCGCCCATGTGGTGCCCCAATCCTGCCTGTCCACCCCGGGATAGACGTGCCCGTTGGCAAAGAAAATATCGAGCAGCCCGTCGTTGTCATAATCCAGGAAGCCGGTACCCCAGCCGAGAAACGGAATGGTCGCATTCGCGATGCCCGCGGCATAGCTCACGTCGGTGAAGCTGGCGTCTCCGTCATTGCGGTAGAGCGTGTTATAGTCGTCGGAAAAATTCGTAATGCAGAAGTCGACCTTGCCGTCGCGGTTGTAATCGCCTACCGCAATCCCCATTGCAGCCTGCTCGCGCCCTTCGTCGTTCAAGGCAAAACCTGAGATGTAGCTGATGTCCTCGAAGGTTCCATCATGCTTGTTGCGATAAAGATATTTCGGAACCGAATCGTTGGCGACCAGAAGATCGAGCCAGCCGTCGTCATCCACGTCAACAAAAACCGACGCCAGGCCATAATAACCACTCGGATCGGAGACCCCGGCCTTCACACTCACGTCAGTAAATGTTCCGTCCCCGTTGTTGTGAAACAGATGATCGCTTTCGCCCGGCAACCCGCGCGGGCCGCACATCACGCTGATCCCACGGAACTGGCAGAATCCCGGGGGGATTCCTCCTTTGCCGGCGATCTGCGGATTGTCGGGATCGAATTTCACATACCCAGGCACAAAAAGATCGAGGAAGCCATCGTGATCGTAATCGCCCCAGGTCGCGCCCGTGGACCATCCGCCTAGCGTGACTCCCGCTTTTTCCGCGACGTCGGTAAACGTGCCGTCGTGATTGTTGTGGTACAGGCGGTTCTTGCCGAAATTCGAGACATAGATGTCAGGCCATCCGTCGTTGTCGTAATCTCCCACCACCGCGCCAAAGCCCCAGCGCTCGTTGGCCACTCCAGCCTTGTCGGTCACGTCGGTAAATGTGCCGTCATGATTGTTGTGGAACAGCATCGCCCGCGGCGGCGCTTCTTTTCCTTTCAGCGCGGGAAAGCTCGAGCCGTTCAGCAAATAAATATCGAGCCACCCGTCATTGTCATAGTCGAGAAGCGCCACGCCGGACCCGGGCGTCTCCAGAATCGTGTTCTTCTCCGGGGCACCGGATTTGTGATGGAACTTGTCGAGACCAGCTGCGTGGGTGATATCGGCGAACACGACAGGGGCGCCGTCGACAAAACCGCCGGCTGTGATGGGACGGTGCAGCGCGTCCTTGACGGGCGCATGCGCTGCTCCAGTGCTCATACCGCTCTGTTGACTGCGGGAATCTGCCGGCGCCGCCTTCTGAGCGACTCCGATCGCATGAAGCATCGCCAGAAGCAGCACGTGACTGCCAATCCACCGGCCGACTCGAAGCTCGAAAGGATGTTCCCTGAAAAAAGTGAACTGCATCAAATCGAGATCCTCTCACAGAGTTCAGGCTGCTTCCAATGATTTTCGGCCCGTAGTGGTTGTGCAGTTTGATTGTCATCCCGAGAAAGCGTTCTCCGCGCAGCGAGGGATCTGGGCGAGCCGCGCGAAGCGTCGCGGTTTTCGCGATGCATCACTCGCGCGTTTTGGCTCGCTTACGTGTCAAACTGCAATCACGCCGGTCCGTAAGCCTTTTCACTCCCTCCTTCTTTCTGGTACTGTTTTGGGTCCGCGGTAAACTGGTTTCCAAATGGTTGTGACGCGGGTCACACTGGATTCCGCTCGTATTCGGTAGTATTCGCAGTTGGACAATGCGTCGCTAGCTGCCGGATAGCCGCACTTCATCGGAAAGGAAAACTGCGTGATTGTTGGAGTTCCGAAGGAAAGCTATCCGGGAGAGCGCCGGGTTGCGCTTGTCCCCGCAGTCATCGCAACGCTCACCAAGGTCGGACTCGAAGTGGTTGTAGAGGCGGGAGCCGGCCAAGCGGCCGGTTATCGCGATTCGCTTTATGTCGAAAAAGGCGCCAAGATTCTTCCCGATCGCGCCGCCGTTTTCAACACCGCTGACATTATTGTGCAGGTGCTTTGCTATGGTTCGAACGATGTGACGGGCAAGCAGGATCTCCCACTGTTTCGACGCGATCAGGTTCTCATCGGTTTTCTGCGACCGTTTGGCTCTGCCGAAGTGGTCGGCCAGATCGCGGCCGCGGGGGTTACGTCATTCTCAGTCGAACTTGTGCCCCGCACCACGCGTGCGCAAAGCATGGACGCGCTCTCCTCCATGGGGACGATCTGCGGCTATAAGGCCGTGCTGCTGGCCGCGGAAACTTCCATCCGAATTTTCCCCATGATGACGACCGCCGCAGGCACCATCACTCCTGCCCGCGTCTTCGTGATCGGCGCCGGAGTGGCCGGACTGCAGGCTATCTCCACCGCCCGCAGGCTGGGTGCGGTGGCCTCCGCCTACGACATGCGTGCCGCTTCCAAAGAGCAAGTGCAGAGCTTGGGTGGACGTTTCGTCGAATTGCCAATCGAGGCTAAGGACGCGCAGGACGCCCGCGGCTATGGGACCGCGCAGGATGAAAATTTCTACGCTCGCCAGCGCGAACTCCTGACCCGCGTGGTTGCCGAGAGCGATGTTGTCATCTCCGCCGCTGTCATTCCCGGGAAAAAGTCGCCGGTGCTGATCACCGCGGACATGGTCAAAGGCATGGCGCCCGGTTCAGTCATCGTCGATCTCGCGGCCGAGCGCGGCGGCAACTGCGAACTCACCCGCGTCGGTGAAACGGTAGAGCAGTACGGCGTCTCGATTATCGGCGCCATCAATCTCGCGAGCAGCGTGCCTTACAATGCCAGCCAGATGTACGCCCGCAACCTCGCTACGTTTCTTGCCTACATGGTGAAAGAGGGCAAACTGCAACTGAACATGCAGGACGAAATCATTCGCGAAACCTTGGTCACGCGCGGCGGCGAAATTGTGAACACGAGAGTGCGCGACTTTTTCAAAATGCCGGCATTAACGATGGCCGGTGGATAGCGGACAGGCAGCCGTATTCTTTCTGCGGAATTTGTTCTTTACGATTATTGCTTAGAAATTGTCTTGAAGGGGTGCGGGAGTCAGACGCGCCACAAAAAAAAGCTAGGGAATGCGGGACTTTAGCCCGCCGAGGTAATTCATGCAGGCCAATTTAATCGATGCGCTGTTCATCTTCATGCTGGCGTGCTTTATAGGCTTCGAAGTCATCCGCCACGTATCGCCCTTGCTGCACACTCCGCTGATGTCGCTCACCAATGCCCTCGATGCCATCGCCGTCGTCGGCGCGATCGTGCTGGTAGGCGAGCGCAAGACCACATTCGCGACCGTGCTCGGAGTGATCGCCATCGTCGCGGCGACCAGCAACGTGGTCGGCGGATTTTTCATTACTGACCGCATGTTGAAAATGTTCAAGACCAGCCGTCCCAATAAGTAACCGGGTAGGGCACGGCTTAGCCGTTCCGCCGAAAGCGAGAATTGGTGCAGGGTTTAGAGTGCGCGTGAGAGCTGAGCCTTGAGAAAAGATGTGGAACGGTATGACCGGATTCCAGCCCCGAAGGGGCTGGCTATGATAGCCCGGCATGTAAATGCCGGGTAGGTCGGAAAGGTTCGGACCAGTCCCGTAGGGACGACACAAAGTTCTTCAAAAATCCATGAACGAGTTCGCCGCAGGCCAGCACGTCATCGAGTTTATCTATCTCCTCGCCAGCGCACTTTTTATTCTCTCGCTGAAGTGGATGAGTTCGCCCGCCACCGCCCGCCATGGCATCTGGGCCGGTGAAATCGGCATGGTGCTCGCCATCGCCGGCACTTTGCTTCATCACGGCATCGTTGATTACAAGTGGATCGCTGTCGGCCTCGTGCTCGGCAGCGGCATCGGCATCCCGCTCGGCATGGTGCAAATGACCGCAGTCCCGCAGCGGACCGCGCTCAGCCACGCTTTCGGCGCTCTCTGCGTCACCCTCGTGGGTACCGCTGAGTTTTATCTGGGAACCCAAAACAGTTCGAAATTCGGCATGTCGGTGCTCTCCATGGAAGTCATTCTCGGAGGGCTCACCTTCACCGGAAGTTTGATGGCAGCGGGAAAGCTGCAGGAAGTTCTTCCTCAGCGTCCCATTACTTATAAAGGACAAAATCTCGTCAACTTTCTCCTATTGAGCGTGGCCATTGCCAGCGCGGTGTACCTGGTTCTCCATCCGGAAGCAAAGATTTTATTTCCTGTGATTGT
>Ga0307474_10002756_pt1 | contig 12639 bp, 11 predicted proteins | sample atmos_gasesECM1C_2_FD_203312 | JGI IMG/M metagenome (GOLD analysis project Ga0307474, IMG submission 203312) | Hardwood forest soil microbial communities from Morgan-Monroe State Forest, Indiana, United States - atmos_gasesECM1C_05 | ecosystem: Environmental > Terrestrial > Soil > Temperate... | reverse complement strand
CGTCCCTTCGTCAGCAGCTTGAGCGTGGTGACCGCTTACATCGCCTTTGCCTTTGTCGGCGCCATCGTACTCGGCATGTTCTAGCGCTCACTGACAGCCTGAAACGAACAAGGCCCGGCGGCCCAACTACCGCCGGGCTTTTTGGTGCTTGTCCTTGCGGCAGGTATCGCCGGCCTGCCGCCATTCATTCCACATTCAGCCGGCAACGGCCTCAATCCTGTTCGTCATCACCAACTCCATTGTTGCCGGAGCACAGATGACTGGCAAAAGTGGGGTTTTCCGGATTTGATTCAGGTCACGCTTAAAGACATTGCAGGCAGGGGCATGATGCTTTCATCAAACGGCTCACGTGTGGACGAATCCGCCGTGAGCACAATGCGGCGGCTTTGCCTTGTGTTGGCCCTTCTGCCCTGCCTCACGCTTTCCGGTCCGGCTTTTGCCTACGCGCCACCTGTCGCGATCGAGGACGGCGGCGTGTCATCGCTTGCCAATGCGATCTCGGCCGCGGCGCGACTTGCACAAGCCCAGCCGGCCCCTTCGCCGTCGCCGCAGCCAGCACGGCCGGCAGCACCTCCTTCGGCGTCGCCCGCGCCTTCCCCGGCGGCGCCTTCGTCAACCGCAAACGCGCCAGCGCAGGCCCCCGCTGCCGATCCGATCGGCAACGTCGCGACGCTCACGGGCACCGCGACCGCCATCCGCAACAAGAATTCGCTGCCGCTCAAGCTCAAGGACGACATCTACCTTAACGACGTCCTGGTGACGTCGTCCAATTCCACTCTCGGCGTCACCTTCAACGATGCGACGACGTTCAACCTCACCGCCAACGCCAGGATCACGGTCGACAATTACGTCTACGAAGATAACGGCAAGAACAACTCGGCGCTGTTCGACATCGCCAGGGGCACGGTGGCCTTTGTCGCCGCAAGCGTCGCCAAAAACGGCGACATGAAGATCACGACGCCGAGCACCTCGCTCGGCATTCGCGGCACCACCGGACTCGTCGAGGTCGAACCCGGCGCGACAGCGACCAGCGCCAATAACATCAAGCTCTACCCCGATGCCGACGGCAGGGTCGGCCACATCGACGTCAACGATCGCAACGGCGCCCGGCTTGGCTCGCTCACGCAAGGGTCGAGCGGTTTTACGGTAAGGCCCGGCGCCGGCGGCCGCGTGACCGCGACGCCGCTTGCCATTTCGCCGCAACAGGCTGCGCGCGACCAGGGCATCGTGCGTCAGGTGCACGCAGCGCAGGTGGTCGGCCGTCAGGTCGTGACCGAGCAGCGCGCGTTGCGGCAGGCGAATCCGAACCGCAGCAACCCGCGCGGCGCACCGGGTCAGCCGGGCGGACCGCAGCGGCAGAACAATCTGCAGCAGCGGCCGGGCGCGCCACAGCAGCCGGGCTCGCCGAACCGCGCCGGTCAGCCGGGACAGCCGAACCGGCCGGGGCAGCAGGGTCAACCTCCGGCATCGCCGAACGCGCCCGGACAGCAGGGACAGCAGCAACAGCAGCATCCGCCCGGCGCGCAACGGCAACCCGGCGCGCCCGGCGCGCGGCAACCCGCGAACAAGCCGGCACCGGCAATCAGGCGTCCGGCGCCACCAAAAGGCAAGCCCAAGAAGAAGCCTTAGCGCACTCGTGGACGACAAAAGCCGTCATTGCGAGGAGCGTCAGCGACGAAGCAATCCATACACTTTCTCGGCAAATTGCTGGATTGCTTCGCTGCGCTCGCAATGACGGCGCAATGTCCCTCACGTAGCCCTCGACGAGCTCACACCGGCTTTCGCAGCAGCGGCTGGCCCATCAGAATCCGCGCGCCCTCGCGCACATTGTCGCAGAATTCAAAATGATCCGGCGCGAGCACGATGATGGTCGATCCATGTTCGAACCAGCCGAGTTCGTCGCCCTTGCGCACGGCCACGTCGCAGGGAAAGACTGAAGGTCCGCGCGTCTGTGCGTTGAGCACGAGATCGAGAAAATGCAGCCGCACGCTTGCGACCAGGATCGCGGCAACCGGCACCAGGGTGACGAATTCGCCGGAGACGAGGCGGGTTTGAATCACCGCGCGCTCGTTCTTGCAGAACAGCCGCTCGATGCGTTTCAAGGCAATCGGATTGACGTTCCAGGTGTCGCCGTTGATGAAGGTGACCCGCTCGATCCGGCAGTCATGCGGCGCGTGAAAGCGGTGGTACATGCTCGAGGTCAGTCGCAGCGTGACGAAGCGCCCGTTGCGGTGGGCATCGACCAGTTCGGGATCCCCGAGCAGATCCAGCAAAGGATAACCCGCGCCCTTGATCTGAAACAGTTCGGTGTCCTCGATCGCGCCGTGTGCGCCGATGATGCCATCGCTCGGGCTGACCACGACCGAAGGATCGGGGTCCGCGGGGCGCAAGCCTGGCTTGAGCTCGCGCGTGAAGCAGTCGTGCAGGCTTTTGAATTCGCTCTTCCTCGCTTCGCCCAGATCGAGATCGGAAAACATCCGCCAGCAGGCGATCGAGGCGTCGCGAACAAACCGATTCTCGATTTTGCTGAACCAGCCCATGAACCGCGTCAGTGCCGCGCGCGGGATTCGGTTGGTCAGGAGGAAGTTCAAATCCTCCTGCTCCGTCAGGCCGGCGATCAGGCGACGAATTGTCATCAATCTGTCAGATCGACCGGCTAGCGCTGGCGGCATGGATTCGTCTCTCCCGATTCTCTCTCTGTCCGCCGCGGCCATGGCTGGCGCTGCGGCTGCCATCCCGAAAATCACAGCAAGGCTCGCCCTGTCGCGGGCCAAGCACCGCTCGCTCACCGGACATTCGAAGATGTCGCGGCGGGTGGCACGGCTGATCCCGTTTTACGAATTTTCCACCGACGAATTCTTCTGTGCCGACGGCGCGCCGCCGGCCGTCGCCGCGCAGCGGAAGGATGGCTTCTTCGCGCTCGCTCGCCTCTACGAGCGACGCTACGCCAAGGGGCGGCAGATGACGGCCGAGGCTGCGGAACGCATCTCCGACCTGCAATTCACCGAAGCCTATCGCGTACCCTTCCAGTTCAGCCGCCTGGTGCGGGAAAACCTCGGCACCGGCGCGTTCATGGAGTCGTCGGCCGGCGTCACCCTCACCGATATCGACGGCAACGTGTTCTACGACCTGACCGGCTCCTACGGCGTCAACATCTTCGGCAACGATTTCTACAAGGAGTGCATCGCGCAAGGCGAGGCGCGCGCGCGCGCTCTCGGTCCAGCGCTCGGCCCCTATCATCCGGTGGTGGCAGACAACGTGCGCAGGCTCTGCGAGATTTCGGAACTGGACGAGGTCTCGTTCCACATGTCCGGCACGGAAGCGGTGATGCAGGCGGTGCGGCTTGCCCGCTACCACACGCGCCGCACGCATCTCGTTCGTTTCGCCGGCGCCTATCACGGCTGGTGGGGTGACGTGCAGCCGGGCGTTGGCAACCCGGTTTCGCCGCATGAGACCTATACGCTCGCTGAAATGTCGGAGCGAACGCTTCACGTGTTGCGGACGCGGCGCGACATCGCTTGCGTGCTCGTCAACCCGCTGCAGGCGCTGCACCCCAATGCCAACGCACCTGGCGATTCGGCGCTCGTCGACAGCTCCCGCAGCGCGCATTTCGACCGCGCGGCTTACGCCGCGTGGCTGAAGACGTTGCGTGAGGTCTGCACCGAGCGCGGTATCGCGCTGATTTTCGACGAAGTGTTTCTCGGCTTCCGCATCGCCGCCGGCGGCGCGCAGGAATATTTCGGCGTTCGTGCCGACATGGTGACTTACGGCAAGAGCCTCGCCGGCGGACTTCCCATCGGCGTGGTGTGCGGACGAAAGCAACTGATGCGGCGCTTCCGCGACGATTCTCCCGCCGACATCTGCTTTGCCCGCGGTACCTTCAATTCGCACCCCTACGTCATGACGGCGATGGACGAATTCCTCTCGCGCCTTGCCAGTGCGAATTTCCGCAGCGTTTATAATGGGCTCGATGAGACCTGGAATGCGCGGGCGAGACAATTGAACGCCAGGCTCGCAAGCGCGGGTCTTCCGGTTCGCCTTGAAAACCTGTCGTCGATCTGGACCGTGCAATATACCGAGCCGTCCCGCTACAATTGGATGTTGCAGTATTATCTGCGCGCCGAGGGGCTGGCGCTGAGCTGGGTCGGGACCGGGCGGCTGATCTTCAGCCTGAACTATACCGATGCCGATTTCACGGAGGTCGAGGCGCGCTTCGTGGCGGCGGCCGAGAAGATGAAGCGCGATGGGTGGTGGTGGCATCAGCCTTCGCTCACCAACAAGGCCATTCGCAGGAAAATCCTCAAAGAAATAATCGCCAGCCGCTGGAAGCGATGAATACTTTCCTGCCCTGCCCCTCCAGGGCAGGGTGATAATTCCGCGGTTCGGGCATGACTTTGATCACAACGAGGCAAAGGCTTGCCTCAGGCGTGCTGCTCTTCAAAGCTCTGGTGCTCGAGGATGTCCAGGCCCGGATCGATCAGCTCGCCGCGTAACAGCGCCAGCGGCGCCTTGTGATAGAGTTTGAAGTCGTTGAACGGGTCGGTGAGAATCTTGGTCATCCAGACCAGGCCCGTTTCCACATCGCGGATGAAGAACAGGTGCACGGTCCGAAACAGCAGTCCGCCTATGCCTACCGCCAGCCACAGCTTGGCAACGTCACGGACGAATTCGGCCGGCGTCGCCCAGGGCGTCAACACGCCGAACAGAGTCGGGTTGACATAGAGGACGACGGGCACCAGCGCCCAGATCGTCATCAGGACGATCTTGCGGCGCAGATTGTAACCGACCTTGATCTCTTCCTTGTGCTCGTGGGTCGCCTGGTTGAGGTGATCGTAGCCGCGCGGCTCGAAGAAGAAGTGCCCGGCCTGGCGCGAGGTCATCGACACCAGCCAGCCGATCAGCGCCGAGATCAGGGGATCGAAGAACATCATGAGATAACCGATCATGAAGCTGACGGCGCTTATGAAGTGCAGGCTCTGATTGATACGGCTGTGGTGATAGTAGCGATGGTCGTCCCAGCGCTGAATCCGCAGCTGCTCCCGGAAATCCTTGATCATTCGTTCCCCCAAAAAGGCGATGCTGATTCGGTTTACAGCGATTCGATAAAGGTCATGTGACATCATCGAAACGTCACATGGCTTATCACGACAACACAGTGACGAGACCAACCTCGTTCGCGGCTTACGCGGCGATCTCGTTTTGCACGTTTTGTTGAGCCGAACCGGTACCCACCCTCGGATCAAGTCCGAGGGCGTGCTTCGCCTGGACGGTTCAGGCGTCGACTTTGCGGAAGCGAACCAGCGAGAAGTGACCGAGCGGAGGAATCAGGCGGCGCTCCACCAGTTCGACGCCGCTGGCGGTCGCGAGCCAGCGCGTGTAGCGAGACCAGGCGAACTCGGCGGTACGGAACCCGAGCCGGCGGACAATGGGCTGTAGTTGCTGCTCGATGAAGCGGCGCATGCCATCGTCCGCGCTGACGCGCGTCAGGATGATCAGCTCGCCACCCCTGCGCAGCACGCGCGCGAACTCATCCAGTGCGTTTTCCGGATTGGGCACGGCGGTCACGACATATTGCGCCATCACCACGTCGAACGAATTATCCGGAAACTCGAGCTTCTCGGCATCCATCACCGCCAGCCCCTCGATATTCTTCAGCCGCTGGTCGGCGACGCGCCGCCGCGCCTTGTTGAGCATCGCCTCCGAGATATCGGTGCCGAAGATGCGGACATGCGGTGCGTAGAGGGGCAGCGAAATCCCGGTGCCGACGCCGACCTCGAGCACGCGGCCGCCGATCTTGTTGGTGGCCTGGATGGCGGCATCCCGGCCCTTGGAAAATACGCCGCCGAACACGAGGTCATAGACCGGAGCCCAGCGATCGTAGGCCTGCTCGACCATCTCACGATCGAAATCCAACTGCGCCGCGTCGTCCAATTTGATGGTTTCTGCCATGGTAGCTTTAGCCTCGTTGCTCTCTGCGGCCTGATCCGGACGATCGCCGGATCGGACCTGTTGCCGGCTCGCGAAATTTTCCAGTTCAGCCGTGCACCGCGTGCTGCCCCGCCAACACCGGGGCGGGCCGCAGCGAACGGCTCGGCTGGAGCGCACTCAAATTGCCAATGAACTGCCTTGCACTGTTTTCCCAGGAACGTTCGAGCGCAAAATTGCGGCATGCATCGCGGGATACGCTTAGCGCCCGCAGGCAGGCGCTGCGCAGGTCCTCGTCGAGCGCGCCCACCGGATGATCCGCAATCACGTCGAGCGGCCCGGTTACGGGAAATGCGGCAACCGGCGTGCCGCAGGCCAGCGCCTCGAGTTGCACCACGCCGAACGTATCGGTGCGGCTTGGAAATACGAAAACGTCCGCAGCCGCCAGATGCGCGGTCAAATCCGCGCCGGTCTTTTCGCCGAGAAATCTGACACCCGGATACTTGTGCTCGAGCACCGACTTTTGCGGACCGTCGCCGACCACGACCTTGCATCCCGGCAGGTCGAGCGAGAGAAAAGCTTCGATATTCTTTTTGACGGCGACGCGGCCCATGGTCATGAAAATCGGGCGCGGCAGGTCGAGTTCAAGCGGGTGAGAAGGATTGAAAAGTTCGGTGTCGACGCCGCGGCCCCAGAAGCCGAGCTTGCGAAACCCGCGCGCGGCAAGCTCGTCGTAAAGCGAGTTCGTCGCCACCATCGTCATGGCGGCGGCTGAATGAAAACGCCGCAGCACCGCATAGGTCACCGACGCCGGAACGATGGAGCGGACGGCGATATATTCGGGAAAGCGCGTTGTATATGACGTCGTGAAAGCAAGCCTTCGGCGGCGGCAATAGGACCATGTCGCCCAGCCGATCGGCCCCTCGGTCGCAATATGAATAGCATCGGGGGCGGCAGCCTCGATCCTGCGGGCGATCTCGCGCCGGTTTGGCAGGGCAACGCGCAAGCCCGGGTAGGTCGGCACCGGAAGGGAGGGAAATCCGTCAGGCGTCAGGAAGTCTACCTCCACCCCGAGCCCGGACGCGCTGCGCTTTAACGAGGTCAGGGTGCGCACCACGCCATTGACCTGCGGATGCCAGGCGTCGGTCGCAATCAAAATCCGCATCGCGGGGGTCCTTGGTGATTCTCAAGGCCCGACGTTCTCTGACGGATATTTCAAACGTATGACTTCATAGAGGTTAACGCCTGCTTTTTCGCTTTTCCCCCTGCGCCGGCGGCCTTCATGACACAGAATTGAAACAATCGATGAATGCCGTGAAACCATTTTGGCGGGCCGGCGCAAACGTCCCGAAACGTTTCCCCCTTAAGAAACAGCCTTAACGACGCGCCAAAACGGCGCGCGGGCGATCAAAACAGGGGACATCAATGTTGAGTATCGGGGCATTTTTGCCGAAATCCCAACGTGCGGCCGCCTTCGGGGCACTTGCCGCCATCGCTTTCTCGGGCGCAGCTTCCGCCGCGCCGCTTCAACTGTTTCCTTTCCTTCAACCCGCTGAGCCCGCAACCGCGCCGCTGGTGCAGTCGGCGCCGAGCGAGGACCAGAATGCGGCGGCCGAGTTGCCGGCGCGGCTGCGTCGCCAGATCGTCAGCTATGCCACCCACGAGGCGCCCGGCACAATCATCATTGATACGCCCAACACCTATCTCTATTACGTGCTCGGCAACGGCCAGGCGATCCGCTACGGCATCGGCGTCGGCCGCGACGGCTTTACCTGGTCCGGCGTGCAATCGATTACCAAAAAGGCCGAGTGGCCGGATTGGACCCCACCGCCGGAAATGATCGCGCGCCAGCCCTATCTGCCGCGCCAGATGGCCGGCGGTCCTGGCAATCCGCTCGGTGCGCGCGCCATGTATCTCGGCGGGACGATATATCGAATTCACGGCACCAACGCGCCGCAAACGATCGGCACTCACGTATCGTCGGGGTGCATCCGCCTGACCAACCAGGACGTGACCGATCTCTACTCGCGGGTCAACGTCGGCACCAAGGTGATCGTCCTGCCGATGGAGCGGCGCGCGGAGAATTCGCCGGCAAAGCGCAGCCAGAAGATGCTTCATGTTGCCTCGTCGCAATGACGAGTGAGCGGCACAGAGTTTGAAGAAATGGCGCGGGACACCGCGCCATTTTTGTTTCTGCCCAGCAACAATTCGACCACATTGACGCCTGGGCCTTGAGCCAAAAAGGCCTCTTCCGCCCGCTCTGGCGCCTTCCCACCCCGCTCTGTAAAATCCGCAACTGAATAAGGGGGGACAATGCGCCTTAAAATCATTCTACTCGGCGTCGCGGTGATCGCACTTTCATTCCTGGTTGGCCTTAAAGCACTGGACTGGCTGTCGCCGCGCGCGGAGGTGCCGAGGCCGCAGATTGCGGATTTGCCGCCGCTGCCGCCAGCGCCCCGCAGTTCCATCATCCTCGCGCAGGTCGCCATTCCCTTGACTGCCATCCGGGACGCTGCCGAGCGCGGCGCGGCACGCAGCTTCGCCGGCAAGGCGGACAACCCGGTTTCGCAGATTTTGCAGAACGCGGACATCGGCTGGGCCGCAGCGCGGGGACCAATCGCGGCGAGCGGAGGACAGGATGTGCTTTCGCTGACCACGGTGCTGACCGGAAAATTGAATGTGACGGGCACATTGTCGTCGAAGGCGACCGGCGCGGTTAACGACGCGATCGGCGGCGTGCTCGGCGGCAACGTCGCCAAGCAGATCGGCAGCCTGAACATCAAGGAGTTGAATGCCAGCGCCGCGATCAGGGGCAACGTCACCATCACGGCGCGGCCGAAATTCGCCGCGTCCTGGCGCCTCGAGCCCAATCTCGGCGCCCAGGTCACCCTTGGCGATACCAGCCTCACTGTCGCCGGCGCTCGCGTCAACGTACCCTCGCAGATCAAGCCCGCGATCGACAAGACCGTCGGCGAGCAGATCGCCGCTGCCGGCGCGCGAATTCGCAACGATCCCTCCTTCGAGCGCAACGCGCGAATCCAGTGGGCCAGGGCCTGCCGCTCGATTCCGCTGCAAGGCGCCGCACGTTCCGTTCCGGGGCTGTGGCTGGAACTGCGGCCGATCCGCGCCGTTGCCGTGCAACCCTATGTCGATGTTTCCGCGGTCACCATGACGCTCGGCATCGAGGCGGAAACCCGCATCACGCCGAACCAGACCACTCCCGACTGCCCGTTCCCCGAAAAGATTTCAGTCGTGCCACCGACGCCCGCAGTCGTCAGTATCGGAATCCCGATCGACGTACCTTTCGCTGATATCGACAAGATCATCGAAGCGCAGTTTGCGGGGCGGACTTTCCCGGAGGACGGTTCGGGCTCGGTGAGTGTCAATGTAAAGCGGGCTTCGGTTGCGGCATCGGGCGACCGGCTGTTGATCTCGCTTTTGGTGTACGCGAAGGGGACAAGCCTTTTCAGCGTCGGCGCCGAAGCAAATGTGCACATCTGGGGCCGCCCGGTGCTCGATTCGGCTCAGCAGACGCTCAAGCTCGCCAATGTCGAACTGGCGGTGGAATCGGAAGCCGCCTTCGGGCTTTTGGGGGCGGCTACGCGCGCGGTCATGCCGCATCTGCAGAAGGCGCTCGCCGAACGGACCACCGTCGATCTCAAGCCGTTGTTGGGCGACGCCAGAAAAATGATCGCCGATACAATCTCCGATCTGCAGAAAAACGAAGACGGCGTGCGCGTGGCGGCGGAGATCAAGAGTCTCAACCTTGCCGACATCGCCTATGATTCGAAAACGCTGCGAGTGATCGCGGAAGCCGCCGGCACGATCAATGTCGCCATCACGTCGCTGCCGGGGTTGTAAACGCGGCTCATCCTTCGAGACGCTTGCTTCGCAAGCTCCTCAGGATGAGGACTGAGATATGCCACACCAGTTCGGATGAGGCTGACATCGCCGCGAAGAAGGCCTCATCCTGAGGCCGCAGGGTTGCCCCCGCGGCCTTCAGCCTTTGCAAGCGCGTCCGGCGGCTGCTCGCCCTCGCGATCGCGGCGATCAGAACCCGCGCCAGTATGGCGGGATCCTATAATATTCGTGCAGTTCGATTTCCTTCGATCGATCGCCCCAGTCGAAGTCCTGATTCGCCTGGAATGATGGCGCCCGTTTCAGCTCATCGTCGTCGATGTCGAGTTCGTAGGCTTCGAAGCTCGTATTATAGGTCAGGCGCGCCCAGGGCAGCGGAAGCAGGCTGGCGCCCATGCCAAGAAAGCCGCCAAAACTGAGTATGGCGTAAGACACCTTGCCTGTGATCTTGTCGATCATCAGCCGTTCGATGTGACCGATCCGCTCGCCGTTGGCCCTTCGCACCGCCGTACCTTCGACCCGGTCGCTGGCGATCAACTGGTGCGGCTTTTCCTTTATCTCAGCCATCATCACCCTCCCGTCGGATTGATGAGACTAACCAACGCACCGAAGCCGATCGTGTTCCGGAAATGGAACCGCCGCAGGCTTGCCGCGTGCCGCTTTTTCCTGCCGCCGTCAGGCCGATTGCGCAGGCGGCATGGCGCGGAACTCGACCCCGTGCAGCTTGATGGTCGGCGATATTCCAAAATGGTTGCCACCGAATATCCTGATGCGCCGGTCAAGTTCGCCCTTTGGGATGTCGAGCGGGATTTCGCACATCGCGCGATACGTACTGCGGTAGAATTTGCGCGTGCCCCATTGGATCGGCAGCGGCGGCGGCGTCTCCTCCTCCAGCGCAAGCTGCTTGCCCATGCGCCAGAACAGCGACGCCAGTCGCGCATACGCCATCCCTTCCAGCCCGAGAACCGGAATATCAGGTGGGATGGGAAACAGCTCGACCGCAACGATCGGTCCCGCATCGACCTGTTCGATCATCAAATGCGCGGTGGCGCCGAACTCGCTCGCCTGATCGTAAAGCGCAAAGTGCGCGGGCGCCCATCCAGGATAGCTCGGCGAGCCCGGATGAAAATTGACGGCGCCATAACCCAGCTCTCCGAGAATGGCGGGCGGCACGATCACCGGCGTCACGAAGGCGAGCAGCCGCGCGCGCCGCAATACATCGGTGCCAATTCCAGTGAGCTCGTCGGCATGTTCGACGGTCAATACGTTAAGGCGCGGATTGTGCCCAACCAGGACAGCCGTGAGCGCCGTTCGTTCGGCGGGACCTGTAAGCAGGATGACGGTATCTAGCATGCGCCTTTGAGATTTTACGCGTTGGACGCAGCAAGTTATGGTTAATAGGCTTAACGAGAAATTTCATTTGCCGCGCGCTCACGTTGCTTTGAATTGCGCGAACGCCCCCCGGAAACATTCGGAAACAAAAAAGGTCGTTTGGTTGTCCCAAATCTCAGGCAAAGGATTTCCATGCCAACCGCGTCGCCCAACATCCTTGTCGTTGAAGACGACCGCGAGACGCGGACGCTGATCGCGAAATACCTGCGAAATAATTCCTGCAATGTGACGACGGCCAATGACGGGCGTGAAATGGCTCGCGCCATGGCGGATCACCGGGTCGACCTTTTGATTCTCGACGTGATGCTGCCGGGCGAAGACGGCCTCAGCCTGTGCCGCAAGATCCGCAGCGAGTCACAGATTCCGATCATCATGCTCACGGCGCGCGGCGAGGACGTCGATCGAATTCTTGGCCTCGAGATGGGCGCTGACGATTACCTCGCCAAGCCGTTCAATCCGCGCGAGCTGCTCGCCCGCATCAACGCGGTGTTGCGCCGCCAGGCGGCCGCGCAGACCGCAAGCGCCACCAATGGCGCGACCACCCTCACCTTTCAGGGATGGCGGATCGATTTCCGGTTGCGGGAGCTGCGCAATCCGGCCGGCGCCCGGGTGGCGATGACCAGCGCCGAATTCGACCTGCTGCGTGCGTTCTGCGAGCGGCCCGGCCGCGTGCTGTCGCGCGACAGCCTGCTCGATCTCACCCAGGGCCGCAACGCCGGCTCGTTCGAACGCAGCATCGATGTGCTGGTGAGCCGGATCCGCCGCAAAATCGAACCTGACCCGCAGGACGCCACGATGATCAAGACAGTTCGCTCGGGCGGCTATATGTTTACCCCTACGGTGGAGGCGGTGGCGGTCAACGGCCAGACATGAAGCTGCTCGATTTTCTGAACTTGAGGAATATCAGCGGACAGATCGCAGCGCTCGTGATCGCCTCGATCGTCGCCATTCACCTGATTCTCGCCGGACTGTTTTTCATCAGCAGGCCGGACCAGCCGGACCTCACGGTCGACCGCGGCCATGCGCAGTTCGCGGCCGCAGTCCTGCTTCTCGGTTCGGCGCCACCCGCCGAGCGCCCGCGGCTGTTCGCCGACATCGCCCGCGCCTTTCCGCAGCTTCGCGTCGAAAGCCTTCCCGCAGGTCCCGTGCCCGCCGCCAGCGACCCGGAGGGCCTCGACCTGCGCAGCCTGCATCGCAGGCTCGACTCCAGCTACCGGATCTTCGCGCTTGCGAACGAACAGGACAGGCACAAGGTCGGCATCGCGCTGCCCGACGGCGCGATGATTTCCGCAAAGGTGTTGCGCGATCAGCGGCCGCGTCCATTCTGGAGCAACTCATGGGCGGTGACTTTGCTGTTTGCGATCGTCAGCGTCACAACGCTCAGCCTGTGGGCGGCTCGCGCCCTGACTGCGCCGCTGTCGGCCTTCGCGAAGGCCGCCGAAGATTTCAGCCTGAACGGCGCCG
>Ga0307474_10002755_pt1 | contig 12639 bp, 6 predicted proteins | sample atmos_gasesECM1C_2_FD_203312 | JGI IMG/M metagenome (GOLD analysis project Ga0307474, IMG submission 203312) | Hardwood forest soil microbial communities from Morgan-Monroe State Forest, Indiana, United States - atmos_gasesECM1C_05 | ecosystem: Environmental > Terrestrial > Soil > Temperate... | reverse complement strand
CGGCGATGTGGAAGTCGTGGCCTCCGGCACTGCCGAAGATTTGAATGAATTGCGAAGCAGCCTGCGCCGCGGGCCGCGCGGCAGCCGCGTCGATCACGTCATCGAGCATCGTCTCGAAGAAGGCGAATCGCGGAACCTTAATGCCTTCCGCATCGAAGGCGCATGGTAGTGTGGAATTTGCAGGCGGGAAATCTCCCATCGGCACTGCAATACGCACCAACCCCGCTGCTGATCCCTAATCGCTGACCGCCGATTACTCACCACCTATAATCAACTCATGCCCGAAACTCAGAAGCCAGTCAATATAGACGAGCTCAAAGCGCTTGTGCGCACGGTCCCCGATTTTCCCAAGCCCGGCATTCTTTTTTACGACATTACGACCCTCTTGAAAGACAAGACTGGCTTCGCTCAACTCATTGACGCGCTGGCCGCGCACTACATCTCCCGCAAGATCGACCTGGTACTCGGCATTGAAGCCCGCGGCTTCATCTTTGGCCCCGCTCTGGCATACCGGCTCAACGCCGGTTTCGTTCCTGTGCGCAAGCCGCGCAAGCTGCCCGCTCCCGTGGCCCGTGTTACGTACGACCTCGAATACGGCTCCGACACCCTCGAGATTCACCTCGACGCCATCCAGCCTGGCCAGCGTGTGGTGCTCGTCGACGACCTGCTCGCCACCGGCGGCACCATGGAAGCCACCGTGAAGCTGGTGAAGCAGCTGGGCGGCGAGATCGCCGGGCTCGCCTTTGCCGTCGAACTCGACTTCCTCAAGGGCCGTGACCGATTCAAGGAATACGACGTCTTCAGCCTGCTCCACTACGACGAATAAGCGACAGCGTCGATCCGGTTCGGCGAGTCCCCACTGAAAGCTGGCAGGCAGGAACTGCTAGCCAGCTTTCGCTTCCTCTTCGCCGTCTGGTGCGCTATCCTGAACAGGCATGCCTCGCCGTACGCCGAACCCGGAGGCGCCTTCCCCTGCCGTTCCGGGGCCAATTTCTGCCCCGCCGGCACCTGACCCCTTCGCCTGCTTTCACCCCGTTACGGCAGAGTGGTTCCGCGCCGTCTTTGACGAACCAACGCCTCCGCAGCGCCTGGGCTGGCCGGTCATCGCGCGCGGCGAGAGCGCCCTCATCCTCGCTCCCACCGGCACCGGCAAAACGCTGACGGCCTTCCTCTGGTGCCTCGACCGGCTCATGCTCCACCCGCCGCCAATCGACCACAACAGGGGCACGCGCGTCCTCTACGTTTCGCCGCTCAAGGCCCTCGCTGTTGACGTCGAGCGCAACCTCCGCTCGCCGCTCGCCGGTATCGCCAACATGGCACGTAAGCAAGGCGTCAGCTTCCGCGAGCCCATCATCAGCGTTCGCACCGGCGATACACCCCAGCGCGAGCGTGCCCGCTACCGCCGCGACCCCGCCGACATTCTCATCACCACCCCGGAGTCGCTTTACCTGCTCCTCACCTCGCAGGTAGCGGAGGCCCTTCGCACCGTCCAAACCGTCATCATCGACGAGATCCACGCTCTCGTTTCCACCAAGCGCGGCGCGCATCTGGCCCTTTCGCTGGAGCGGCTCGAGGCTCTCGTGAATAGAACCGGGCCCACCACGGACGGGTCCATGTCCGTGGGGTGGCAGAGGCCTATGCAGCGCATCGGCCTCTCCGCCACGCAGCGCCCGCTCGAAGAAGTCGCACGCTTCCTCGGCGGCATCGAATCCTTTACCGTGCCGTCGGATCAGCTCGCCTCCGATCTACCACTCGACGCGCCGGATCCCTCCCTGATCCCTGATCCCTGTTCCCTGATCCCTGCCGTTGAAGCTGAGCCCCGCTATCGCCCCGTCACCATCGTCAACGCCAGCACATGCAAGCAGTTAAAGCTCAGAATTGAAGTTCCTGTTGAAGATATGGCGCGCCTCAACACGATGGAGGAGATACCCAGCGGTCCGGCCTCGCAGACGCCGCGCCGCGTCTCCATCTGGAACGCGATCCATCCTCGCCTCCTCGAACTCATCCGCGAGCGCAACTCCACCATCCTCTTCGTCAACAGCCGCCAGGTGGCCGAACGTCTCGCCGGCGCACTGAACGACCTTGCCGGCGAACCCGTCGCCCGTGCCCACCACGGATCGCTCGCCGCCCCGCAGCGCGCCATCATCGAAGAGCAGCTCAAAGCCGGCCAGATCAAGGCCCTCTGCGCCACCTCCACGCTCGAGCTCGGCATCGATATGGGCGCGGTCGATCTCGTCATCCAGATTGAAGCGCCGCCTTCGGTCGCCAGCGGCATGCAGCGCATCGGGCGCGCCGGCCACCACGTCGACGCGGTGAGCGAGGGTATTCTCTTTCCCAAATTCCGCGCCGATCTCGTCGCCTGCGCCGCGGTTACGCAGGCCATGCACGAGGGCCACATTGAGGCCACGCAGTTCCTGCGCAATCCACTGGATGTGCTCGCGCAGCAGCTCGTGGCCACCGTCGCCAACCCGCCGTCGCCCTCGCGGCCTCATCTGCCAGGACCGCGCAGGATCACGTCAGGCGAGCCGCTCGGCCCAGGCGCGAAGCCTGAAGTTTCCGTCGACGCGCTCTACCATCTCGTCCGGCGTGCTGCACCCTTCGGCGGCCTGACGCGTTCCGCATTCGATGGTGTGCTCGATCTCCTCAGCGGCCGCTACCCTTCAGACGAATTCGCTGAACTCCGCCCGCGCCTCACCTGGGATCGCGTGCGCAACGTGGTCACCGCGCGTGAAGGCGCGGCCCATCTCGCCATCATGAACGCCGGCACCATTCCCGATCGCGGCATGTATGGGGTCTTCCTCGCGCACACCGACGGCAAGGCCGTGCGCGTCGGCGAACTCGATGAGGAGATGGTCTTCGAGTCGCACCCCAACGAGACCTTCATTCTCGGCGCCTCCACGTGGCGCATCGTCGACATCACCCACGACCGCGTGCTCGTCGAACCTGCTCCCGGCGAGCCCGGCAAAATGCCCTTCTGGAAGGGCGATGGCCCCGGCCGTCCGCTCGAGTTTGGCCGCCGCATCGGCACTCTGGTGCGCGAACTGCGCGCAATGCCCAGGCCTGCCGCGCTCACGCGCCTCGTCACCCAGCACGATCTCGACCCCAACGCCGCCGACAACCTGCTGCAGTTCCTCACCGACCAGGAAGCCGCCACCGGCATCGTTCCCGACGACCGCAACATCGTCATCGAGCGCTGCCGCGACGAACTCGGTGACTGGCGCGTCTGCGTGCTCACGCCTTTTGGGAGCCGCATCCACATCCCCTGGGCCATGGCCGTCAGCGCGCGCATTCGCGCCGCCAACGGTCCCGAAGCCGAAACCCTCTGGGGCGACGACGGCTTCGTGCTGCGCTTTCCCGATACCGACCAGCCTCCCGATCCCGACTGGTTCCTGGTCGAATCGGCCGAGGTCACGCAACTCGTCCTCCGCCAGCTCGGCTCCACCGCGTTGTTCGCCGGCCGCTTTCGCGAGGCCGCTGGGCGCGCCCTCCTGCTCCCGCGCCGCCGGCCCGACATGCGCTCGCCTCTCTGGCAGCTGCGCAAGCGTTCCTACGATCTGCTAAGCGTCGCTTCGCGCTACCCCTCCTTCCCGCTGCTGCTCGAGTCCTACCGCGAGTGCCTGCGCGACGTCTTCGACATGCCCGCGCTCGTCGAGACTCTGCGCGCTGTCGAGCAGCGCCAGCTCCGCGTCCACACCGTCGAAACACGTAAGCCTTCTCCCTTCGCCTCTTCGCTGCTCTTCAGCTACGTAGCCAACTTCGTCTACGATGGCGACGCACCGCTCGCCGAGCGCCGCGCGCAGGCCCTCACCATCGATCAGGATCAGCTCCGCGAAATTCTCGGCGAGGCCGACCTGCGCGAACTCCTCGCTCCCGAGGCCATCGCCGAAGTCGAAGAGGTAGCGCAGTGTCTCGCGGAAAATTACCGCGCGCGTTCTCTCGATGGCATTCACGACCTCTGCCTCAAGCTTGGCGATCTCTCGCGCGATGAGCTGGCGCGCCGCGTCGTCTCGCCCCATCTGCTCACCCAGCTGGACCGACTCACTCGTGCCCGCCGTCTTCTCGAACTCCGCATCGCCGGCGAAAAGCGCCTCATCGCTGCGGAAGACGCAGCCCGCTATCGCGATGCTCTCGGCATCCCGCTTCCTCCCGGCATCGCCGCCTCACTGCTAGAGCCGGTCGCGCATCCCGTCCTCGAACTCGTGCGCCGCTATGCCCGCACCCACGGCCCCTTCACTGTGCGCGAAGCCGCGGAGCGCTTCGGTCTCGATGCCGCTTCCGTTGAAAACGCCCTCAAGCAGCTCGTCATCGATGGCCGCGTGCTCGAAGGCGGCTTCCGCCCCAGCGGTCTCCATCGCGAGTGGTGCGACGCCGAAATCCTCCGCCAGATTCGCCGCAAATCCCTCGCCCGACTCCGCCGCGAAGTGGAGCCGGTCGAGCAGCACACGCTCGCGCGCTTCCTCTCCCACTGGCAAGACCTGATCGCCCCACGCCGCGTTGGTCCCACGCATCTTGACGCACTGCTCGACGCCATCGAGAGTCTGCAGGGCGCACCCATTCCCGCCTCGCTCCTTGAACCGTCAATCCTTCCCGCGCGCGTCAGCGGCTACGACCCAGCGGGCCTCGACACGCTCATCGCGGCAGGCGAAGTGGCCTGGGCCGGTGTCGAACCCCTCGGCGAGCGCGACGGCCGCATCGCGCTCTACCTGACCGACAGACTCTCGTTACTGTTGCCGCAACGGCCAGTTGCGGAGCCGCTGACCGAGCGCGAGGAGCGCCTGCTCGCCGTCCTCGAATCCACCGGCGCCAGCTTCTTCGACCCACTGCATCAGGCAGTCGGTGGCGGATATCCTGGCGAGACTATCGATGCCCTCTGGTCCCTCGTCTGGCGCGGCCTCGTCACCAACGATTCGCTTCACGCCCTCCGCGCCTACACTGCGCGCCCCGACACGCGCCAGACCCGCCGTCCGCAGCAAACGGGAGTTGCCTTCCGATCCCGCCGCACCACGCCGCCCAACGCACAGGGCCGCTGGTCGCTGCTGCCCGTGCGTCCTGAAACCACGTTGAAGGGGACGGGTTACAGCCCGTACAACACACCCACCTCATCAGCGGGGGCTTTAGCCCCTGAGGGAAACGTCAGCCCCACATCGACCGAGCGCAGCCACGCCCTCGCCCTGCAACTGCTGAATCGCTATGGCGTCCTCACCCGCGAGGCCGTCGCCGCAGAAAACGTCCCCGGTGGCTTCAGCGCGGTCTACGATGTCCTCAAGACCCTCGAAGAGAGCGGACGGATTCGCCGCGGCTACTTTGTTGCGGGCCTCGGCGCGACCCAGTTCGCTCTGCCCGCCGCAGTCGATCTCCTTCGCCAGTTGCGGAGCGCACCCGATCCCGAAAAAGCCGAGTTCGTACAACTCGCCGCCGCCGATCCAGCCAATCCCTACGGCTCGGTCCTGCGCTGGCCCGATCTGCCCGTCGCCGAAGAAGATTCTGAGAGCGCTCCCCGGGTGCTGACGCGCGCCGCCTACGCAGAAGTCATTCTCCGCAACGGCCAGCTCGTCGCTTGGCTCCGCCGCAACAACCCCAACCTGCTCGTCTTCCTTCCCGCCGACGAGCCCGATCGCACCCACGCCGCCGAAGGCCTCGCCCACTTCCTCAGCTCCCGCGGCCAGGAACGCATGCAGGCCGACCGCCATCAGGGCGTGCTCATTACCACCATCAACGGCCAGCCCGCCTCCGCGCATCCCCTCGCGCGTTTCCTCATGGACGCGGGCTTCCACGTCGGCCCGCTCGGCCTGCACCTGCGCCGCCTCCCGCTGGCTCTCGGCCATCGCGAAGCTCTTCCTCCCGAAGCCTCGAACCCGGAGCTGCAGTAACCCATGCCCGAAGGCGACACCATCTTTCGCACCGCGCGCTCGCTTCATCGCGCAATGGCCGGAAGGCCCATCACCGGCTTCCGCTCCGAGTGCCCGCTGCTCACTCGCTTTCACGACGACACCCCGCTCATCGGCCGCACCGTCCAGCACGTCGAGTCCCGCGGCAAATGGCTCCTCATCCATTTCTCCGGCGGCGCCACTCTGGTCACGCATATGCTCATGAGCGGCAGCTGGCACATCTACAAGCCCCGCGAGCGCTGGCAGCGGTCGCCTGACTCCGCGCGCATTGTTCTAGAGAACCCCGACTACCACGCGGTAGCCTTCGATGTGCCGCTCGCCGAGATGCACACCGCGCAGTCGCTGGCCCGCGACGGCCGCATCCCTGCGCCCGCGAGCGACCTGCTCAACGCTGACTTCGACCCCGATGCAGCCATTGACCGCATCCTCGCTGAGCCCGACGAAGAACTCGGCAACGTCCTGCTGCGGCAGCGGGTGATGGCGGGTGTGGGCAACGTCTTCAAGTCGGAGGTCTGCTTTGCCGCCGGACTCAACCCGTTTCGCCGGGTGGCGACACTAACGCGCGTGCAGGTTGCCGACATCATCTCCGTAGCCCGCAAGCAGCTCGCCTCCAACGTCCTCGAAGACTCACCCGACGCAATAGTGACGTATCGCGGCATCGGCCGCCGCACCACAAGCCAGTCCAATCCATCCGCCAATTTCTGGGTCTATAGCCGCACGGGCCAGCCCTGCCGCAAATGCGGCGAGCCCATCCGCGCCCGGATGCAGGGGCCCGGTGCTCGTTTCACCTTCTGGTGCCCGTGCTGCCAGCCCCTGCCCGGCGCAACTGTTGGATGATCCTCAGTCCCCTTGTGGCGAGTAGGGGCCGAATGCCGCAACGACGGTGTCTGACTCATCCGCCGCATTCACTACATCGACGCGGAAGGATCGTCCTCCTGGAGCGACGCGCACCACCACGTGTCCCTCGATATTGGCCAGGCTGTTGGCAAACCGGTCGTTCACTGCCAGCGCCGCCTGAGCCATACCGGTCGCGAACACCGATCGCTTTCCCGCATAGAGCTCCTCGCGGACTAAGGCTGCCAGAACACTTGTAGCCGGATGCGAAGCATGCCATGTCGGCAATACCCAAACCTGCGGCCGCAGCAGCCGAATTGCGGCAGGCCCGCACGCGTCGAAGTACCCGTGATGATTGGCTACGGCCACTGAGACGCGTCCGGCCGCTTTCGCGACGGGAGTTTCGATATCGTGCCACGGAAACCGTCCGTAGTTCGTGTCGCAAGTCAGGTCGCCGCCCGTGTAGTAAGCAAAGTTCCCGTACTGCAGGCGCACCGCCGCGCAGCACATATTCTCACTCGGCAGAGCCTCAGGGCTAAGATTGGTCAGGGAAGGGAACCGCTTCGTCGCGCTCTCTCCCGATCCTGTCCAGACCTCACCGTTTACCGCCAGGATGCGCGCGTTGTACTCCGGAAACGCCGTGGGATTCCGGCGCAAACGCAGCTGAGCCATCGAGCCCGCTCGAGCGCGCTGCACGCGGGTTCCATGCCGGGCGAGATCCCGCGCCAGCGCAATGTAATTCAGCGCGGACGGATCGACGGGATACGCCGGATAGTCATACTCAGGCCATCCGCGATCGATCAGCTCATCAATTCGGATCACATCCGCCACATCGCTGGCCCCAGTGAGTCGATAGTTGCCGCGCGCAGACTGTGGGCTTGTATCCACCACCTGTCCCACGTGATCACCGTGCAGATGTGTGATCAACAGAACGTTCAGCGAGTCTTGTGAGACGCGGGCAAGATCCCTGCGCACATAACGCGCAATCCACTCCCCAGCTCTGTGGCTTGCGTCAGGACGCGCAGGCGACATCAATTTCTGTGCGCTGTGTGCCTCGCCCGCATCGATCAAAAACGAGGTGCCGTCCGGGCCAAGGATGAGCGTCGCATTCCCGCGCCCGGTGTCGAGATGATGAATTTCCAGCGTGCCGGGTACCCACGCGCCCAGCGGAGCACCGCTCTCAAGCAGCGCAGCCCCACCTCCAACCCCAAGTCTCGCCGGCACGAGCGCACCAGCTGTCCACCCTGCGATCGACTTCAGAAACTCCCTGCGCTGCGTCATCATCGTTCGATCGCGTCTGGTCGCCGATACCGCAGAGCGGCCAAACCATCAGTTCCCCGGCTTCGCACCCAGCCCGAACATCTTCTGGAAGATATTCCGGTGATCCGGAGGATGGTCGCAGGTATCCGTCGGCGCCGTCCCATCAAGAAACGCTGCCGTGTAATCGTCCGGGCACGCGCCGTCTGCCAGCAGGTTGGTCGTCTTGTCCAGGTTCACAATCTCCACGCCCTGCGGCGGCACAAACTCCTTCGTGTCGGAGTATTGCGGCAGCTCTACCGCCTTCCGCATGAACTCCGCCCAGATCGGTTCGGCGGCGTCGGCGCCCTGCAGCTTGATGTCGGTGTAGTCGTCGTTGCCCACCCAGACGATGCACAGAAGATTACTGGTGAAGCCGGCGAACCACGCATCGTGGCTGGTGCCCGTCTTGCCCGCGGCCGGAGCGTGGAACCCATACGTGGTGCGCACGCGTCCCGCCGTGCCCCCGTTCAGCACCCCTTCCATCATGTTCGTGGTCAAATACGCCACACGCGGATCCAGCACCTGTTTCGACACCGGCGTGTAGTCGTTGAGGATGTCCCCCGTCGCCGTCCTCACGCTCGCCACCATCCACGGCTCCAGATGAACGCCGCCATTGGCGAAGACCGTGTAAGCGCCCGCCATATCCAGCGGCGATGCATCGTAGGATCCAATGGCCACCGACGGCGTGCCGCGCGCGCTCTTCACGCCCGCCTCGCGCGCCAGCGCCGCCACGCGATCGAAGCCCACCATCGAAGCCAGCGAGATCGTGGCGTTGTTCAGGCTCCACTGCAACGCATACCGCGCCGTCACTTCGTCGTGATACTCGCCGTGAAAGTTCCGCGGCGTGTACTCCTTGTCGCCAACCTCATAGGTCGTCTGCTGGTCGTTCAGCATCGTCACCGGAGAGAACACCTTATCCTGTCCCTCCAGCGGTGTGCCCTCCACGGCAGTCGCAAATGCGGTCGCGTACACGAACGGCTTGAAGATCGACCCTGTCGGCCGGTGCGCTACGGCATGGTTCACCTGCGACGTTCCGTAGCTCCGCCCGCCCACCAGCGCCAGCACCTGCCCGGTGTGCGGATTCAGCGCAATCAGTGATACCTGCGGATACACATACGGCTGACCGAGCTTCTTCTCGCGCGCATGCTTCTTGTCCACCTGCTCGTCCACCAGGTGAACCGTGTTCTCCACCGTCGACGTAGCCAGGCGCTGCAAGTCGGGATCGAGCGTTGTGTAGATGCGCAGCCCTTCCAGGTTCACATCGCGCTCGCCAATCTTCTGCAGCAGCTGATCGTGCACTAGGTCTACAAAGTACGGCGCCTCGCTTGCATCCACGCTCGTCGTCGCCAAATGTAGCGGCTCATCCTTGGCGCGTTCCGCCTGGTCCTTGGTAATCGCGCCGGTCTCCACCATCGAGTCCAGAACCAGGTTGCGCCGCTCGATGGCACGGTCCGCGTGCCGGAACGGCGTAAAGTAGTTGGGCCGCTGAATCATCCCCGCCAGCAGCGCCGATTCCGCCAAATCCAGCTGCCGCACGTCCTTGCCGAAGTAGGCCTGCGCCGCCTCGCCAAACCCGTTGATGGCAAAGCTCCCGCGCTGTCCCAGGTTGATCTGGTTGGCGTACATCTCGAAGATCTGTTTCTTCGTGAAGCGATGTTCCAGCTGGAACGTGATTACAATCTCGATGATCTTGCGCTTGATGCGCTTCTCCGGCGTCAGAAAGAATCCGCGCGCCAGCTGCATCGTCAGCGTCGATCCGCCCTGCTGCTTCTGCCCCGTAAGAAGATCTCGCACTCCCGCCGACACCAGCCGGATGTAGTTCACCCCGCTGTGCTCAAAAAAGCGCCGGTCCTCGATCGCCAGGACCGCCTGCACCAGGTTCTGCGGAATCTCATCGTAGGTAATCAGTCGCCGCTTCGTGCGGTTGGCATCCTCGCTCAGGCCTGTGATCAGCAGCGGCTCCAGTTCATAGCTCGCCAGAGCCTCGCCGTGATCGTCGTTGATCGCGTCCACCACGCCGTCGTTCACGTGAATCGTCGCGCCATCCTCCGCGTGATACGACTGCGGCCCGGGATGAACCGAAATCGATGCGCCCGACTCGCGATAGGTCCCCAGGGGTGAGTCCTTCGTCGCGCCCGTCGTCGTGTAGCCCGCCTGCCGCAACTCCTCGCCGATCAGCCGCACCGTCATCTTCTGCCCTGGCCGCACCTCGCGCGGCTCGGCAAAAATCTTCGCGGTGTTCTTGAACAGCGGCTGCTGCAGCCGCGCATCCACCACGCTGTGGTATTTGGCGTAGTAATACCCGCCCACGCTCAGCACCGTGATGCAACAGACCGCGATCACGATAAGCACGACCCGCAGCGCCAGCGCGCGCCAGGCGCGAGTCCCGGTCGGCGCCTCGAATTTTATCTTTACTGTCATACATCTCCTGAAGGACAGCTGCTAGCCGCTAGCGACTAGCTTCTAGCTACGAGCTTGTACTCATCCGACCCTCGTTTCAACACTTTCCCCAATTCTCGTTCGTCGATCCTGAACGCTGATGGCTGGCTGATAGCTAGCGGCTGGCAGCTAATACCTTCTGCACCAGCTCGCCCAGCGCCACATCCTCACTCCGCGCCGTCGCCCTCGTCACCAGCTCCACCATTCCGCCCGCCGCCTTTTTGCCCACATTAATGCGGTACGGAATTCCCACCAGGTCGGCATCTTTGAATTTGACGCCGGCCCGCTCATCGCGGTCATCCAGCAGCACATCGATCCCCGCCGCCTCCAGGTCCGCGGCCACCCTCTCGCCCGTCTCCCGCAACGCCGCATCGGTCGCATTCGTCACCGTCACCACCGCCGTGAACGGCGCAATGCTCGCGGGCAGCCAGAAGCCGTTCGCGTCATTCGACTGCTCCACCGCCGCCGTCAAAATGCGCTCGATCCCAATGCCGTAGCTGCCCATGATTGGCTTCACTTCCTTGCCGTTCGGGTCCAGCACCGTCGCGCCCATCGACTCGGTGTACTTGTAGCCCAGCTTGAAGATGTGTCCCACCTCCACAGCCTTGCCCACTACCAGCTTGCCGCCGCAACCACCAACCGGACATGCCTCTCCCTCGTTCACGCTGCGAATGTCCGCGCTCACCGTCCAGGTGAAATCCCGTCCTGGCGTCACGTTGCGGAAGTGATAATCCAGCTTATTCGCGCCCGACACCAGGTTCTTCCTGCCCTCCAGCGACTTGTCCGCGACGACGACCAACTCGCCCATCGCATTGACGTCCTTCGCATGGCCTCTCATGAATTCGTCACGAGTAAATTCCCACTCATTTGACGGGATCCTGTTGTGCCCAATCGGTCCGAGATAACCTGCTGGAGCGTGAAGATAGAGCGCTAGTTCTTCCGCAGTCATGAATCGAACCTCGCGGGCGCCCAGCACAGCCATCAGCTTCGTTTCGTTGACATCATGATCACCGCGAAGGAACACGGTGACTGGCTGCCAGTCCTTGAACAGAGCCATGTAGGCCACGCACTTGATGTCGCTGGCCGGCGAAATCTTGAAGAACTCCGCCACGTCCACAATGGCCGCGCAGCCCGGCGTGTGCACCAGTTCCGGCGTCCCCTCGCCGGTCGGCTCCATCTCCGCCACAGGCTCTAGGTGCGACGTCGCCTTCTCCAGGTTCGCCGCATACCCGCACACCGGGCAGCTCGCAATCAGGTCCTCGCCCGCGTCTGTGTACACCATGAACTCCTGCGACTGCGACCCGCCCATGGCCCCCGAATCGGCGTCGACGGCGACAAACTTCAACCCGCAGCGCGTGAAGATCCGCCGGTACGCCTCATCGTGCAGGTCATAGCTCCGGTCCAGCCCGGCCTTATCTAAATCAAAGCTGTAACTGTCCTTCATAATGAACTGCCGCACGCGCAGCAGCCCCGCCTTCGGCCGCGGTTCGTCGCGAAACTTGGTCTGAATCTGGTACCAGATCTGCGGCAGCTGCTTGTAGCTGCGCAGCTCGCTCCGGGCGATCACCGTCATGATCTCCTCGTGCGTCATGCCCAGGCACAGCTCCGCGCCTTTGCGGTCCTTCAGCCGGAACATGTTGTCGCCCATGCCCGTCCAGCGCCCGCTCTCCACCCAAGGCTCCTTGGGAAGAATTGCAGGCAGAAAGAACTCCTGCCCGATCCGGTCCATCTCCTCGCGCACAATCCCGATGATCTTGTTCAGGGACCGCTGCCCGAGAAACAGGTAGTTGTAAATCCCCGCGCCCAGCTGGCGAATGTAGCCGGCTCGCAGCAGAAATTTGTGGCTGGCCACTTCGGCATCCGCCGGGGCCTCCCGGAGAGTGGGAACAAACAGCTTCGACCAACGATGCATAGACAGAGCGCGCAAACTTTCCCGTTCGCCCAAGCGCCCGGCCGCACAACCACCCGCTTCCGGGCCAGGTTCTTGGGGAACGTAAGGCAATGAAATAGCAGATTCCATTCTAAATGTTCGTGAACTTGCCCTGTCCGGGTCCGCACTCCTCGTCCGTCCCAGCATCTCCCACACCTGATACGAACTCACCATCGCATCGCTCCGTTGCAGGGGCCCTAGGGCTCTCCGGAGTCTCCGCGGATCGGGGTTCCCATAAAGCCGGTCTTG
>Ga0307474_10002753_pt1 | contig 12648 bp, 16 predicted proteins | sample atmos_gasesECM1C_2_FD_203312 | JGI IMG/M metagenome (GOLD analysis project Ga0307474, IMG submission 203312) | Hardwood forest soil microbial communities from Morgan-Monroe State Forest, Indiana, United States - atmos_gasesECM1C_05 | ecosystem: Environmental > Terrestrial > Soil > Temperate... | reverse complement strand
AAATTTCGAAAGTTATCGCGCTCCGCGATCAGGAGTTTCTCATCCTTGCACGCCTTTGCGACTAGCGGCACGAGTCGCCCGTTCTGTCCAAGCCGGCGTATCAGGAAGACGGCCGCGCCGGACAGCCCGGGCGTTATCGCCTCTACTGTGACTTCTGAGACGTCGCTGCAATCACACGCCTGCCGAATCTGATCTTCGAATTCCGTCTCGGTCAAGATGTCGAGCACTGCTCCCCTGCTATCGAGGTACTCGAATTGCATGCCGCGCTCCTGATTCCAATCATAGCTGAGAGCCGGAATATTCCGAGGCCCATCACTCCCGTGAAACGCCGTCCACGGAAAGTACCTGTGCGCGTCTTCGCCAGTCCGGGCAAGTACCCCCAACCTCTCCCCGCTTGCCAACCCAAATAGTGAATGATAAAGGACGCTATCGCCAACAACGCATCATCGCGATTCCAAGCCCCAGCCGCCTCTCCAAATTCGACGTCTCCGCACGAATTCAATCTCCGTTGAGCGGCGAACCTGGAGTTGTTGATGCGAACCTCCTTATCAAGCACAAAGTTGGGCGGCAAGCTTTCACAAGGGTGGAGATTTATCGAGGGTTACTCAACTCTATCTTTCCACCTAGGTTGCTGACTCAGGTTAGTGATTCGTTTGAATATATCTCCCTGTCCGTAATCCTTCTTCAGATGGTCTTCCTCGTCATCTTGTTTGTCTTGCTCTTCCTTGGTTTGTGGCTTTGCTCGCGAAGTTTCCGGTTCGTTGGCGACTTGGTAGCGGACTTCCCGGATCTCACGGGTTATCGCATCCACATCTCGTATAACCCCCTTGATTTCGCTCTGTGAGCGAGACGGAATAACGAGATACAGTTGCCAGAGAAGAGATGATAGAGTTTTGTTGTCAAATTCATTGAAAAGAGGCTTGCGGACATAGAAGGAGCTTTTGGTATCCCCGTCAATAACCTTGGCAATATTCACTAGGTTCGAGTATCGATTCTTATCGGTGCCTGAGGCCATCAGCTGAATTGCTTGCAACCTCAGGGCAATCTCAAGCTGGAGCTGTTCTGCTCTTTTTTCCCGCGACGAATAGTCTCGCCATTGACCATAAAAAAACGACAACGATCCAAGAAAAACTGATGATAGTAGAAAAACTCCAAAGCTGCTATTGACAAAGGTCCAAAGAGACCCGGGCTTATGAGGCTTGATTTTTGCACCGACAAACGTGTCGCGCCAGACCCTATGATTTCTATCGAACTGCGCAGTCCGGACGCTCCGATTAGGGCGCATGGTGATCGAACACGCCTCCCAAGTTGAGTCCCGATCTTGCCTCTTGCCAACGAAGGTAATTCTGAATTAATCGTATATCGGTGTATTCGATTTCAGAGTCATTGCCGGACTATATCAAATATGGTCACTCACCCACAAATGCATATCTGAATTGTGGCGATGCATTGAATAAATGAAGGACGCTACGCCAAATACGTCCGATCGCGATGCCGATACCACAACTGCGGCTCCAAACCCCTTCTTCGGGTCCGAAGTCGCCGTCTCAGCATCGAATTCCATCCCAAAGGCCTAAATGGAATTGTTGATGTGAACGTCTTTTATCATGCAGAACTTGGATCAGCGAGACCACGGAAGTTTTCTCGGACATCTTTTCGAGATGCGGTTTTCGTCCGTGTGAAGAAATTGGTAAACACTTGCTGACTTTAGGGGATTGATCTGGAGGGTTGGAAGCTGCCATCCCCGGTCCCCAAAAGCGAGGACCGTGGGCATCCTCGTTGCGGTTTGGAAAGAGCTGAGGGATCGGGGCTACCCACCATCATCGACAATTTGCCCCTCACGCGGGTGTATCGCCCAGGACGTATGAAGCCGGCCTAAGTCCATGGGCGAAAATATGAGCGAGGTATCTTAACGTGAGCAGGCACAAGCTTCGCATCAAGAACACGATGTTGGATAATCTGATTTCGAATCTCCGTGGCGAAATTGGTGAGATCATAACCTCATGGGTCCTACTGCGCCACATGATGGCAAGAGCGCGCGAGCTAACCACAGACGATGTTTCGAAGGATATTGCGAACGAGAGCCTCACCTTTGTCAGCATGCTGCGAACTAAGCTGTCCGATGAAATCGTAGCGCGGCTGTCTGAGTTGGCGGAAGAGAAAATCGGACAGCTTACTTTCTTTTTTGCCGCTGAAAAGTTGGGTAAGATGCATGCCCACGTCAAGGCATTCGAGACATTCATCATTCGAGAGAAGTTTCATGAGAAACGAAATCAGGATATCAGTCACAAGCATTTGCCAGAAGAGTGGGCGAAGCACGCGCCGATTCACATTTCTTATCGAACCCAACTGCGAGGAATTGCTCACGCCCTCAGTTGATGAAGAAGATTGACCGCATTGTGCTCGGGCCGTCTGCAAAATACTTCCGGCCTGAGATGCGAAAAAAGCGATACGAGTTGATGGAGCCCGCAAGCGCGGTGTATATGCTGGCTCCATTTGTGAATCTTTCTCCGGATCTAAGGGAACGCGTGATTTCAGACGAAATGGCGGACGGCCGCGCAGTGTGGTCCGACATGCCAGCGACGATAAACGGACTGCAGGTCACCGTCTTGGCATGCCGCGAATGGGGCGCGTTCATGTTGGGCGACCGCATGATTGTTCTTCCCCACTACCCTCTGCAGAGCGTAGAGGTTCGAATTCCCGAAGCTGTACCGATCATTGAGGAGAGGACAATTAATGCGAAATACCGCGTTATCAAGATGGACGGAGACGGTCTCATCCATTTCGCGCCCGCCCACCGGAACCATCAATTGAATGCCGGTACGGTGACGCAGCTTGTTGACTTCCACATCACTCTGACGGCCAGAACAAGGACGAGTTTGGTCAATTGAACGTCGGCGATGAAAAAGAATTTTCGATGAAGGTGACGGTTCTGACCGGATTCTCCCTTCCGCCAGATGGGAACGCTGCTTTCCCGTAAACAGATAGGAGGTTGAGCGCTCGCCTAATTCGGTGGTTCCTTGACGTTCAGGCTTTTGGATGGAGGGCCGGATTCCCATGGATTATCCCGCATTTTGGATATCTGGTAACAGGACAGTTCATTAATTCCATTCAGGCTGAACGAGAATGCTTCGCTCAAGGGCAATGTTGCGAAGTACAATCGGCGCGCCCGCAGCGGCTAGGACCAGGAAACGCCGTTTGCAACTGGAACCTGAACTCGGCGCGATGCCCAACATAATATTCCAGTCCTAAGCCGACAGGTCATTACTTATTCTGGGTCTAGGTCAGCCTAGATAATTTATCGAATACAATGATGTGGTAATGGCCACAAGCGATCGATCCCTCGTGGAGGCCGCCGCAGCTCTCACCCGACGGCAGGCAGGCGGCGAGCTAAGGGGCGACTAATTCGGCGAGCTTCGATGCGACCACTGTCATCGGGTTTTCTATAGTACTAAGGCCGCTTCGCGAGGCGAGCATGGGGCTGACATCCCGGAGAGCCTCGTACGTCGTGCCGTGCACAATGGGGACGAGCTGATCACGTGCCAGGAGTACCGACAGCTCTTTGTCGGCGATACTCTCTCCTTGCAAACGGAGCAGCAGCGCAGGCGTGACCAGCACGATACCGACTCGCGACTTCGCCAATCCCTTGTCGATTTCGCGGAGCAGTTGTGTACCTAGGCGGACGTCCACCTCGCTGAACCAGACCGAGACACCGCGCGACTGGAGCTGATCGTACAGTTCCTTAGCGGCCCCTGCCCGGTCATCCCACGCATGGCAGAGGAAGAAGTCCCGTCGTTCAGGCAGAAGCGTTAGCTTCTCGACGGTTTCGCGGATCGGCGTGAGTGCGCGCACCTCAGCAGGCGTGTAAGGCACTGACGAACCGGCTGGCGACCATCGCGGCCCTCCGCTGCTGCCGGAACCCCCGCCGCTACTCCGGCTGGAACTACTGCTCCCCGACGAGGAGAAGGACGGGGGCGAGTACGACCCGTAGCCGCCGTAACCGCGGTAGCCGCCGCCGTGTACAGGGCAGGCCGCTCGGCCGCTCGCTGTGTGATGACCACGTGTCGGTGCTGTGCATCTAGCCATATCGCGAATGATACCGGTTAGTACCGCCGCCCTCAAGCGCTGGCGTAAAGCTTTTCGCCCTTCGGCTGGCCCCGGTTTCCTCAATCTCGGTCATTCGGTTTATGGGCAAGACCTAACCTTCCGTGAGGCGCGAACGGCCAAACTTGCGTCGGGACCCCGTTCCTAGTCCTCATAAACGCCATAGGCAATGGCGAAGGGTCGCAGGATTCCGGTCGCAATGCCGACTTTAGGGGAGTGATCTGGCGGGAGGATTGGGAGTTGCCATCCCCGGTCCCCAAATGCGAGGGACCAGGGTCACCCGCCGACGCCAGACGCCGCGCATGCCGGTTCTAACTTCACTTCGCTCTCCCAGTGTTGAAAGGAGATGCAATGGCAGGAATGTTGCAGATCATCACTTATTTGCTTGGCGTTTACCTTGTTATGAAGGGTATAGAGATTCTGCAGATCGGACTGACATCGACGCGCCCTGACCGACGAGGGCTGATCTTCATTGGCATTGCCGCACTTATCATTTGTGTTGCCACTACGGTTTATTTTGTCAACGCTCGGTCGCTTAGTCGCGGTGTGAATCCGTGACGAAGGGCTGCTCGATAGTGTGAACCACATGCATCTGAGGCATCGGCAAAGGGACTTCGCCGACGCTCGTCATCCCCGGTCCCCGAATGCGAGAGATCGCCGCCTCACGGACCAAGATTTGTCCCGCAGGGACCCGAACCCGGGGCACCCTCGTTGTGGTTTGAATAGGACTGAGGGACCGAAGCCACCCGCCGAGATTTCGTGTATCTTGGAGGCATCGATCCAGCAGGAATAGAATGAACCTCCGGCAACGGATTACTTCGGTCCGGTTTTCTCGATACAAGGCCTTTCGCGATTTTTCGGTTGCTCTGGACGGGGTAAACATCCTCGTAGGTCCGAACAACGCTGGGAAATCGACCGCGATAGGTGCGTTCCGAATCCTTGCAGAAGGAATCCGGAAGGCCAGGGCAAAAGCGCCCGCCATGGTTGAGGGCCCGTTCGGCCAGACACGCGGGTATTCGCTAAGCCTCGCAAACATCCCAATCGCCAAAGAGAACATATTTCACGATTATGAGGACGATAAGCCGGCTAGCGTTTCCTTTCGGGTTTCGACAGGGGACTTGCTGTCGCTTTTCTTTCCGGCAAGAGGCGTTTGCAATCTGATCTGCGAAACAGCTGGGAGGCCAATAACTTCCCCAGCTGCATTCAAACAGCGGTTTAGCTTAGAAATTGGATTAGTGCCGATCCTCGGGCCGGTAGAGCATGAGGAACAGCTTTTCCAAAAAGAAGCTGCCCGAGAGGCTTTATTGAGCCATCGTGCATCAAGGAATTTTCGAAATATTTGGTACCACTACCCAGAGGCTTTTGACGACTTCCGAGCGCTTGTGCGGTCAACTTGGCCGGGAATGGATATTAAGAAGCCAGAGGTCGATTCTTCGCACGATAAACCGCTGCTTTTGATGTTCTGTCCAGAGCAGAGAATTGACAGGGAAATCTATTGGGCCGGGTTCGGCTTTCAAGTGTGGTGCCAGATGCTGACATTCATTGTGGCGAACCGAAAGTCCTCGCTTTTGGTGATTGATGAGCCTGATATTTACCTACATTCTGACCTGCAGCGACAATTAATTACGATTTTGCGGTCGCTCGGCCCCGACATTCTGATCGCGACACATTCGACTGAAATCATCACGGAAGCCGACCCAAACGAAATTCTCGTAATCTCAAAAAAAGCGCAATCGGCAAAGCGAGTCAAGGATCCCTCCCAGCTTCGAACAATCTTTGGCACCCTGGGTTCGAACCTCAACCCATTCCTGACGCAGGTCGCCCGAACGAAGCGAATTGTGTACGTCGAGGGAAAGGACTTTCAACTATTCTCGCGATTCGCTGCCAAGCTTGGCCTAAGAGCCATCGCAATGCGATCAGACTTTGCAGTCGTTCCTACTGACGGCTTCAACCCTGCGAAGGCACGGGCGTTTAAGGAGGGCGTAGAGGCGACCCTCGACGCTAAAGTCTCAGCAGCCCTAATTTTTGACAGAGACTATCGTTCCGACCTGGAGGTCGAGGAAGAGCTAGCGGAGCTCAAGGCATTTTGCTATTACGCACATATACATACCAAGAAAGAGATCGAAAACTTTGTCTTGGTTCCGGAAGCGATCGAGAGGGCAATTGGCGAAAGAGTGGCGCAGAGGAACACGCAGACGGGAGGAAGTAATGCATTCCGCGAAGATGTGCGCGCGTTACTGTCAGAGCTGGCAGAAGCGTTCAAGCACGATGTACAGGCAGAATTTTTGAAGAGGCAACTGCCATACAGGAGATCATCGGCACGTGTATTGGATGATTCAACAATTACAGCCGATCTGTTATCCAGGTTCGACGCAACTTGGCGTGACTTGGACAGCCGCCTTAACATAGTTCCGGGAAAGTTGCTGTTCACTCGGCTGAACGCTTACCTTCAGGAAAGCCTAAAGATCAACATAACTCCCGCGTCAGTGATAGATCACATGCTCGATTCGGAGATTTCGAACGAGATAAGGGACATCTTGAATTCGCTTGAAGAATTCACAAAGAGCGCTGCCGCCCTAGACTTTGATACCGCCTGATTGGGCGAATTTCCATCGAGGCTCAACACGTCCATCCCGAACCACCGAAGGGCCAAAGTTTCCCTTGGCTGGTCCCCATAAAAGGTACCCTCCGTCCCTCGCTTTGGGGACCGGGATGATACGAAATCCTACGCGCCGTCGATGTCTGTGGGTTTCAGGCGAACGGCTTCGAAGATGCGCAGACCTGCGGCATAGCAGGTGGTCAGAATCGTTCTATGTTTCGCGTTGCCTACACAGGGGAGAAACTCACGGACTTCCTCCGGACTCAGCACAACGGGCAGCTTCTGTGGCTTCTTCGGCGCCGGAATGACCTCATCGAAAGCCCATTCCCTCTTGAGTGAAACCTTGTAGAGAAACCGAAGGGCGGCGACGGCGATGAGGACAGAGCTGGGGGCTAGCTTCTTTTCGTTGGTGAGGTAAACCTGGTAAGCCCGGATCTCCTCCGGCCCCAACTGCTCCGGTGACTTGTTGAAATGCCGTGCGAACCGCGACACTTGTTCGAGGTAAACGCGCTGTGTGTTCAAGGCGAGATTCCGCACTTGCATGTCTTCAGTCATGCGCTGGCGAAGCTTGGTCATATCGGACTCCTTGTGCGAAATGGGATGTGCTGCAAGCAGCACCTCCATGCTTTCGCAATGGAGCACGTACAGGAATCTCGATAAAGAAGAACCCTACGAATGTAGGCTTGAAGTTGCTCGAGGGGATGTTGGCATCACACCAATACCGCGCAGCGGTTTAGTCCAAAGGACGTTATCACTCCCAAGAGTGGGCGCATCTCCGAATCCCGCGGCGCCCTACACCCGCTGCGATAGCAGATATATAGTTAGCTGATCCTGCGCATCAAGAGAGTAACGATCGGCCAGATACCGCGTAATATCCGAATTGCGATTGCCTCCCTGCCCGGCACCCGGGCGCATTTCTCTGAAAACATTCACTACTATCGAAGACTGGACCAATCCAATTCCGAAGGACAAATCCGGCGCCTGAACATCAGGTCGGGCGCCGAAATATCCGCGAAAACGGGCGCCGAAAGTTTTCTCCCGGCGCCCTTTCTCTTATTGGCATTATCAATATGCTCATTTACGAGCAGAGGTGAAAATGCCATCGTCTACTGCAGCTCTGAAAGTGATCTATCTCCCGACAACGGCTCTCAAACCCCACCCACAAAACCCTCGAGTCCACAGCGACAAACAGGTTCTACAAATTGCCAAGAGCATTGAAACATTCGGCTTTAATGTCCCAATCCTTGTGGACGACCGGCAGAACATTGTCGCCGGACATGGACGGCTGCTCGCCGCGCGGAAACTCGGCAGCGCGACCGTTCCTGTAATTGAGCTGAGCCATCTCTCGGAGGCACAGTATAAAGCCTTCTTGATTGCAGACAATCGTCTAACCGAAAACTCCTCGTGGGATGAAGGGCTATTGGGAGAACAACTCAAGGTGCTGTCGGAATTGGAGCTTGATTTCGATCTTGAGGTGATTGGATTTGAGACGGCCGAGATCGATGTGCTGATTGACGGACTTGAAACCGCCAATGAACCGGACCCAGATGACCGCCTCCCGTTGATTCAAGCCTCGGCCATCTCAGCCAGCGGCGACCTCTGGCAACTCGGGAAGCACCGGGTGCTCTGCGGCAATTCGTTGGATTTAGAGAATTACGAACGTCTGCTGGAAGGAGCCAAGGCGGATTTGGTGATCACTGATCCACCCTACAACGTGGCCATCGACGGCCACGTCAGCGGTCTCGGGAAAGTCCATCACCGGGAATTTGCCATGGCATCCGGGGAGATGAGCGATGGGGAGTTTGCGGAGTTCCTGGGTAAGGCAATGACTCTATCCAGGCTAGCCAGCCAACCGGGCGCGCTCGCATATTACTTTATGGACTGGCGACATATGAGACAGATCCTCGCGGCCGGCTTCGTTGTCTATGGGGAACCGATGAATCTTTGCATTTGGGCCAAGAACAACGGTGGGATGGGGAGCTTCTATCGCAGTGCGCATGAACTGATATTCGTCTTCAAGACCGGCGACGCGTCCCATCGCAACAACATCCAGCTCGGTAAGTTTGGCCGATATCGCACCAATGTTTGGAACTATCCCGCGGCAAATACCTTCTCTCGATCAGGCCCTGATGGAGACCTGCTTGCTCTCCACCCGACGCCGAAGCCGGTCGCTCTCATTGCCGATGCGATCAAGGATTCCACCCGCCGAGGGGCCTTGATTCTGGACCCCTTCCTCGGCTCAGGGACTGCTGTCATTGCTGCCGAGCGCGCGGGACGAATTTGCTACGGGCTGGAACTTGATCCGCACTATGTGGACGCTATCATTCGCCGGTGGCAGAGGCGAACCAAGCTCGATGCGTACCACCTTGAGTCTGGAGAGAGCTTCGGAGTCAGAGAAGCACATAAGGCAAATCATGGCACGGCGACTTCAGAGGCGAAAGGCGAAGGAAATCATGAGGGACGATAGAGAAGCAGTGGGCCATCAAATCGGCTACGGGAAGCCCCCGAAGAGCGGTCAGTTTACAAAGGGAGTTTCGGGTAACCCTTTGGGCCGACCGAAAAAGGCGCCAGATTTCCTATCGGCGCTGTTACGAGAACTTAATTCGCCCTTGCCGATCAACGAGAACGGGAAGCGAAGAGTCATCAAGAAGCGTGATGGAGTGGTGAAACAGTTGGTAAACAAAGCGGTCTCCGGTCATCTTCCCGCAACACGTCTTCTGATCCCTTACTACGAGCAAGTCTTCAAGAAAGCAGAAGAAGAGCGGCTCCGTACAGTAGACGACCTAACCGATGCGGAGCTCACCGAGATCCTTAGAGCTACCCAAAAGAAGGAGGCGAGACGGAAGAAAATGCGCCTGGAGGTGATCGAACCTTTGTCATCCACAGAGGCTGACACTGACGAGGTTATTCGGGGCTGCGACACGCGCTAAGTAACAATCATGAGCATCGGAGGCGGGAGTGTTAAATCTGAAAAATCCAAGCACCTCTACTGCAGGTGGCCGCTGCAACGGCTAAGGCCAAACAGACGCACCCGTCGGCTCCGATAGATAGGTGAGCAGCTTATCCGTAAACAGACTCCTCCAATCAAGGAAAAAGGCCGCTGGAACAGCATAGACGTTCTTCGCCTTAAGTCCTTTCGCCAAGTTTCGTCGATTTCTACCTTCCGCCTCAGAAAATCGGCTTTTGCAGTGCCGGTCTCGATCGAATCGGCTTCATCCCTACCCGTTAGCAGCGCATAAGCAGTCTCGGCTAGGAGTTCAATCTCTGCGGCGGTAGATCGGCATTTCCAACAACTCTGCAGGTGATATTTAGTCTTTTGCGCTGCCGCCCGACTGAGTTCACCGTCGAGATATGCCAGGATGACCGCGTCCTCAAGATGCTCGACCGAAGGTTTTCTTTTCATGGAGATCTACGCTTCCTTTTGTTGAATGCTGCACGGCGACCTTTTTAAGCTTTTGGAGAGCACGCGACAGGAGTGTGTTGACGGAGTTCATGCTGATTCCCAGCTGATCCGCAATCTCTCTGTACTTCATTGCCTCCAGTCTGAGAAGCAGCACCTCCTCCTCGCGACGCGACAGAACGCACAAATAATCGGCAATTAGGGACAAGCAGCCCGACTCGCGATCTGAAGTCGGAATATTTTCGTAATCCTCAAGCTGCTCGTGGTCGAATCGTTCCTGAACGTGCCTGTTGACGGCCCTCCGAAGAACGCACATGGCCCACGCCTTCGGATAATGGATGCTCTTTCCGGATCTCAGAGCTCCATACAGCTGCATGAACGCGTCCTGCACCAGATCTTCGGCAAGATCGTGATCAGTGAGCGACCGGACTGCATACCGCACAAGTTGTGTGTAGCAACGATCAAAGAGTACCGCCACTAATTGGGTCGCCTCAATCTCATCCACACTTCCCTCGCCGGCCGCCAAAAAGCAGTCACTATGTAGTGCCTTTAGGCGCCAGTTTTCGCGACAAGAGGAGACGATCTCACCGACTTCTTACTGAAATCGAAGGACGGAATACTGATTATCAAAGTGAAAGACCGAGGGGTTTGCTGCGGAGCGTCAATTCATCCCGCTCTTCTCCGGGGTTCCGATGAGATCGCTGCTGTATCTGACAAAAGCTTCCGAAGAGTATGGAGAATATCGAGGTGATAGCGTTCCAGGTACCGTTCGATCTTCGGATTACTCAGGAGCCGCTCAAGGTATCCACGCGACACGGTCAGCGTCAAGGCATCTGTACCGTAGGACTCCTCCACCGATTTGAGATCTCTCAGCAGGAACTCATTTTGCTCCTCCAGCATGGCCCGTGCAGCTTCCGAGGTGGCTTGGATCTTGGCGGAGGGTGGTTCCTCGAGCATCTCCGGCTTCGTAACCGCCAAAAGAGCCTTAGCAAATGGCACTGTGTATGTGCAGCCCGCAACCATGTGCTCGGCGGCTTCGATTTGGCGGATGGGCTTCATCTTCTTCAGAATTGCGAAAACTTGAGCACAGACGGACTTTTCAAGGAGGATCTGGACGACTTCCGGACAAATTCCATTCAGCATGTCCCGTCTCGAACGAATGGAGTCGATGCTTACGTCTAGCGCTATTGCAATGCGCTCTTCCGTCAGCCCGTTTTTGAGAGCTCCAAGCAGCATGAAGTGCTGCGCGATTGGCGGAATCTGGTTGACGTGTCGGTTGTATGTGTAAGCTTCGTCGTCAGTCGAAAGTAGACATTTGGCCTCAGTGACACCAAGGGACTTCAAGATCTCCAGTCGGACATGCCCATCGAGCAGAAGGTATTCACCCGGTGCGCGGGGGTAGACGACCAGCGGTTCGATCAGGCCGATATGCTTCAGAGATGCCGTGATTTGACGGTAGAACTCACACTCTCGCTGGCCATTTGAAATCGCCCTCTGGGTGACGATTATGTTCAACGGTAGGACTATGATCTGCTTCTCAAAAGCGGCCTGAACCGCGCTCTTCGGCATGAGAGGATCTCCTACTCAAGCCGGGCCATAAGCTGCTTTGGCATGTCGACAATTCCCTCCGCCCTAAGAAGGGTCGTGAAGTTGTCATCCTTCAACAGCTGGCGCATCGCCGATGTGATCAATAGCAGACGCTCTTTGGCCAGCTCAGCTTTTGCGATCAGGCTCTGCTGCTCCCGGACACGCTGCTTGTAAACCTGCACTAGCATGTTGCTCGTGACCTTTCTCTGAGCCTCGATCGCCTTGCCCTCCTTTTGTCTCTTCTCGATTCGCTTCGCGATAAGGCGCCTGGCCGCAGCAAGCTTGGCCCCTCGGAGCTGCCCTGATTCGTAGGCCTCCGCGAGGGCATCCGATATCTCACGGTCTTTACCACTCGCAATCTCTACGGCAACGCTAATAGGAAGCCTTCCCCCTTCGACTGCGTCAATGAGTCCCGCTTCTTCGTGTTCAACCAAATGAACAATCCCGGCGATATAGGGCCTGGCCATTCCTAGCTTCTTGGCGATGTCCCCGATGGTGTACGCGCGCTCCCGCAGGCTCTTCACTTCGCGGAGGATGTCTCGGTTCGATGGAGGCCGTCTCGCAATGTTCTCGATGAGGCTCATCAAGAACTGATCTTCGGTTCGAGCTTTAATGATGGCTGCAGGGATATGTGTCTCTCCCAGCGCAACGAAGGCCTCAACTCGCCCCTGGCCACAGATGAGATCGAATATTTTGCCGTCAGACTTGGAGCTGTTCGGCGAACTACAGTGACCGGCTTTTTGAGGCCGACCTCCCTTATGTTGGCGACGATCATTTGCCACCGCGCACGGTTCCGGGGGCGAGGATTCCCGACGTGGATTTCTGATATCTGGATTCGCTCAATGGGTTCCCCGCTCATGCAGCCTCCTCGATTCGCTCACGGCGGGCCAGCTCCATGAAAAAGTTCAGATTCTGAAAGCGGTAGACATCCCAGATCAGGCCGTTATGAGGCTTGAGG
>Ga0307474_10002752_pt1 | contig 12651 bp, 7 predicted proteins | sample atmos_gasesECM1C_2_FD_203312 | JGI IMG/M metagenome (GOLD analysis project Ga0307474, IMG submission 203312) | Hardwood forest soil microbial communities from Morgan-Monroe State Forest, Indiana, United States - atmos_gasesECM1C_05 | ecosystem: Environmental > Terrestrial > Soil > Temperate... | reverse complement strand
GCGGGCGACCAGACCTTCGACGATTTCGCCAATCTGCGGATGCATGAGCGGCTCGCCGCCGGGGATAGAGACCATCGGCGCGCCGCATTCGTCAACCGCGCGGAAACATTCTTCAGGCGTGAGATCTTTTTTCAGGATGTGGGCGGGGTATTGAATCTTGCCGCATCCAGCGCAAGCGAGATTACAACGGAAGAGAGGCTCGAGCATGAGCACGAGCGGGTATTGCTTGCGGCCGGCGAGTTTCTGACGCAGCACATAGGACGCTACAGTCCACATCTGTGAAACAGGTACTGGCATTCTCGGTCGGAACTCCTGTGCCTCTATCTTATCAGGGACTCGTGGTTAGATGGGACTGGACCGCTTGGAGGTGCCGGAAATTGAAACCTGAAGCGACTGAGTTTTTCGCACTGCCGCGCCTGACCAAAGTACCGCACCGGTCGACCCGAAACCCCGTCAAAAGGGGAGGTTTACTGGCCCGATTCGGGGCCTCTGGGGGCTCGAAAACATCGGCCTTCCGTGATATAATTGCACCAGTTGCCTTCGAACCTAAGTATAAGACATTTCAATAACTTGAAGTCAATTCGTGGGCGCAGTCCGGGGTAGGCCTGAAGGGGAAATTTCGGGTCGCGCCGGGCTCGGTTCTGTACAGAAATTCGGGGGCACTCTCCCGCGGAGCGGCATGGCCACCAAAGAGATCAATACTCCCATCGTAGAAACCAAAACAAAAAACGGAATTGTTACCCCAATCGCTGGAAATGGTGGCGGCAAGAACGACTATAACGCCGACTCGATCAAAGTGCTGGGCGGTATGGAGGCGGTGCGCAAACGTCCGGCGATGTATATCGGCTCGACGGGCGATCTGGGACTGCATCACTTAGTTTATGAAGTGGTGGACAACTCGGTGGACGAGGCGTTAGCCGGTTTCGCGACCAAGATTGAAGTCACGATTCACATCGACAATTCGATCACGGTGATCGATGACGGGCGCGGCATTCCCGTTGATGATATGGATATCGATGGCGAAAAGGTTTCCGCGGCGCAGGTAGTGATGACGACTCTGCACGCCGGGGGAAAATTCGATTCCTCCACTTATAAGGTTTCCGGCGGATTGCACGGCGTTGGCGTCTCTTGCGTGAACGCGCTGAGCGAGGAACTGGAGCTGGAAATTTGGCGCGATGGTGCAACCTGGGAGCAGACCTATTCCAAGGGCGAACCCACCAGCAGGATGAAGAAGGCGGGCGCGGCCAAGCGGCGCGGTACCAAAGTCCACTTCCTCCCCGATCGCAGCATTTTTACTGCGACAGAATATAACTACGACACGCTGGCTCAGCGCCTGCGCGAACTCGCGTTCCTCAACAAGGGATTGCTGATCACGCTGACTGACGAGCGCTCGACCGACGCGAAGACGGGCGAGGCCAAGCACGCGGACTTCAAATACAACGGCGGCATCGCGGAGTTCATCAAGCATTTGAATCGCGGCAAACAAGTGCTGCACGATAAACCGATTTACATGGAAGCCGAGCGCAGCGGCGTGGCCATGGAGATCGGGCTGCAGTACAACGACGGGTATTCGGAGTCGGTGTTCAGCTTCGCGAACAATATCAATACCATCGACGGTGGCACCCATCTTTCCGGCTTCCGCATGGCGCTGACCCGCACGATTAATTATGCCGGGCAGCAAATGGGACTGTTTAAAGATGTGAAAGAAAATCTGACTGGCGACGATGTGCGCGAAGGATTGGTCGCGGTGATCAGCGTGAAGTTGTCGCAGCCGCAGTTCGAGGGGCAGACCAAGGGTAAGCTGAATTCCGATATTGCCGGCATCGTTCAGGCGTTCATCAATGAGCGGCTGGGAGCGTTCTTCGAGCAGAACGCAACCGTGGCGCGGAAGATCATCAACAAGGCAGTCGACGCGGCGCGGGCGCGCGAGGCGGCGCGGAAAGCGCGCGACTTGACGCGGCGAAAAGGCGCGCTGGATTCCGGCGGTCTACCAGGGAAGCTGGCGGATTGCTCGGAGCGCGATCCGAATCGCTGCGAACTGTTTCTGGTTGAGGGCGAGTCCGCTGGTGGAACGGCGAAGCAGGGACGCGACCGGCGATTCCAAGCGATTCTGCCGTTGAAGGGCAAGATTCTCAACGTCGAAAAAGCCCGCTACGACAAGATGCTGGCGCACGAGGAAATTCGCGCCATGATCACCGCGCTGGGCACCGGCATTGCCAAGGATGATTTCGATCCCACGAAGGTTCGGTACGGGAAAATCATTCTGATGACCGACGCCGACGTAGACGGATCGCACATCCGCACCCTGCTGCTGACGTTTTTCTTCCGGCACATGCAGGAACTGATTAAGCGTAACAACATCTATATTGCGCAGCCGCCGCTGTATTCGATCAAAAAGGGTAAATCGATGCAGTACATCAAGGACGACGACGAGTTCGATAAAGTGATGCTGAAGCGCGCGGCCGACGGGCTCAACGTGCGTTATGGCGAAGGTGCGGCCAAGCTGGAAGGTGCGAATCTGACGCGGTTTATGAGCGTGCTGAAGGAATATCTCAATTTCTTCGATAAGGTAAACAAGCGCCTACGGGATGAGAGTGTCACTGAGCTTCTGCCCCGGATGGATTTTTCGAAGCACGCGGATTTCGAGGGTGACAAGAAAGAGCCGCCGAAGAAAATTGAGAAGCTGGAAAAAGAACTGAAGCGGCTGCAGAAAGACCGGAAGTTCAAGAGCGTGGAAGCTGTCTTTGACGAAGAGCACAATCTGTGGGAAGTAAGGTTCGTGAGCGCGCAGGGATCGGAGCACGTAATCAGTTGGGAACTGGCGTCCACCGCAGAATTCCGGCAGTTGATTTCCAAGTTCAAGCAGATTGAGCCGTATCTGGAGCCGCCGTTCGTGGTGGAAGCTGTAGCCAGGACAGGCGCTGTGAGCAAGGAAGATGAAGCTGAGGACGATGAGGCTGCGGAGCCGGATGAAAAGTCCGGGAAGAAAACAGCTAAGGCTGCGCCGAAGAATCGCGCGATCATCGAACCCGTCGAGAAAGCAACGGCGCGCGAGCTGTTCGAATATGTAAAGAAAGAAGGCAGCCGCGGCTATGACGTGCAGCGCTACAAAGGTCTGGGTGAGATGACGGCTCCGCAGCTGTGGGAGACGACCATGGATCCGGAGCGCAGAACATTACTGTCGGTGAAGCTGGAAGACATTGCTGAGTGCGAGACCATCTTTACTACTCTGATGGGCGAGGATGTGGAGGCACGGCGGAAGTTCATTGAAGAGAATGCGCTGGATGTGAAGAATCTGGATATTTAGCAGCACCGCTGCGCCACCCAAATTCGCAACTTAAAATTACAACAAAAAATCGCCACCGAAGATCATATCAGGGCGGCCACGGTGACCGCCTCTGCTCGTTCAGCATTCCGTGCTGCAATCCGGCGGACAGCCGTGAACCAGGTCGCGGAACTTGACACGAGACGGCTGTCCCTACATAAGCCAGCCCGGCGTTCACTTCAGGCCTTCGACTAAGTACAAATCCGCCAACATTCTGTGATAGCCGAAGACGCAGCTTTTAGCGTCGGGGGTCATGTAGATGGGGCCAATGTTTTCGACTCCGGCGGGATCAGAGGGCATGAGCTCTTTCCAGAGAGTACGCTGTCCGGATTGCACGTCGAGGCGATAGACGCGGGCGGGTAGCTCGCCAGGCTGATAGATGTAGAGTGAACGTCCATCGGCGCTCCAGGTGATGGGTTGCTCGCCTTGATTGATGCCCGCGACGAGGTGAGGCTCGCCACCGACAACGGGATACAGATATCCCTTTTGATCGGGGCCGATGGCGGCGATCTGCTGCGAGTCGGGAGAGAGCGCGAACGCAGTCCCGTTAACGCCTTCCTGTGAAATCGCGGCGCTCTTGCCTGAGGCCAGGTCGTAAATGTAGAAGCGAACGCCCTTCCCGGGCTCGTCGGCGGAAAACAGAATGCGCTTTCCGTCGGGGAACCAGTGGGCCCAGCTGTGATTGACGTTGTCTTTTGTGAGGTCTCTGGGTTCACCCGCTGCAGTAGGCAGGAGCCTGAACTGGGAGGGCGATTCCTGGGTTTGAGCGATTACCCATTTCCCGTCCGGCGAAAGAGCTACAGCGCCCCCTTCTCCGAGCAAGACCGCCGGCGAGCCATCCGTTTTGCGAATGTAGACCGCGTAGGTCAAGCCACCGGATTTGGAGTAGTCCAGAGCGCCGCCACCGCCTTCTTCGTCAAACAGCAAAGTCTTGCCGTCCGCCGACAGATCGGAGGGAAAGGTATAGTCGAGCCAGGAAAGCTCGTGCTGTTTGGGATCGCTGGCAAAGACTCCCAACAATTCGCGGCGCCAGGTGGCGCGGACCAGGAGCACGCGTCCATCTTTTGCGATATCGAGCAACATAAGTGCGCCAGGGAGGCGGGCGACGATGCGCTGCTTGCCATCAAGCGACGTGGCGTAGAGGGTGCGATCGGTGCCCGACCTGCTTGCGGTGAACCAGATCTCTTTGCCGTTGGGAGCCCACGCCAAACCTTGAATCGTGAACCACTGGCTGGAAAGAAGCTTTTTGTTGCCCGCGAGATCGACGACTGCAAGCGAGCCGCTGTCATCGCCCTGCTGCGGATGATCCGCGAATGCGATGAGGTCACCCTTGGGCGAGACGCGAGGATGTCCGATCCAGCCGCCGGTCTGATAGAGAGGTTTCCCAATGGGAAGCTCGAGGCGATTCCGCCCGCCCATATCGCGGACCACGGCGAGATTGCTGCCGTCGGGTGACCAGTCGGCCCACTGAACCTGCTCCAGCATTTCGCGCGGAGCGCCTCCAGAAAGCGGAGCGCGCGCCAGAGTGCCCATGCTTACCCAGGCACCGATAGCCTTGCTGTTGAGCAAGACGGCCATCTCGGAGCTGGGAGAGATCGACATGAGCTGGGTGCGGCTGAGGCCCATGGAACGGGACTCCGGGGCTTCTGGACGCGCGGTAAATACGTCAACGGGATTTCCCTGCCATGCAGCGCTGTACAGAATAGTTTGGCCATCAGGGGCAAATCGCGCGGAGCGGATGCTGCCGCGGCGGAAGGTGAGCTGCCGGTAGATAGGAGGCTCTAGCGGTGCGGCGCCGAAGAACATTCTGCCCGCAAAGAGACCACCAGCCGCAGCCACGAACAACCCGATCGCGAAAATCAACACGCCGGCCGGCATCTTGCGGTGAGCGGTCTCGTTTGGAGAAGCTAATACCGGCGTAGACGAAGAGGCCTGAGCCGGCTCGGTCACCACCGAAGTGCGGGAGGAATCGATAGAGCGTTTAAGCCGCTTCAGATCGGCGCGCAGTTCAGCCGCAGTTTGGCAGCGCATGTCGCGATCTTTTTCAAGAGCCTTGCTGATGATTTCTTCCAGCTTGGGAGGAAGTTCCGGAACCAGACGGATGGCAGCGGTCGGCTGACGGTTGAGAATCGCTTCGGTAACTACCGCAGACGTTTCTCCGCGGAAGGGCAGGATACCGGTCGCCATTTCGTAGAGCACGACTCCGAAGGAAAACAGATCGGTGCGTCCGTCGAGCTCCTTGCCCCGCAATTGTTCCGGCGACATATAGGCGACGGTGCCAACGGCGCTGCCCGGACTGGTGAGGTCCAGACCTGCAGCGTCGGCCAGAGTTTGTGAATCGCCGCTGGTGGGCCGGCCGGCGCGGGTAATTTTCGCTAGCCCGAAATCGAGAATCTTGGCGTGACCGCGATCGGTGACGAAGATGTTCGCCGGCTTGATATCGCGATGGACGATCCCTTTGCTGTGCGCGGCATCGAGGGCGTCGGCAACCTCGATCGCCAGGGTGAGCAGACGCTCGAACTCCATCGGCTTGCCATTGATCAGGTGTTTAAGGGTTTCGCCGCTGAGACACTCCATCACGATGAAGAGATGACCCTCGTGCTGGCCGATATCGTGGATGGTGCAAATGTTGGGATGATTCAGCGAAGACGCCGCCCGCGCCTCACGACGAAACCGTTCAAGCGCCTGAGGATCTTGGGAAGAATCGTCGGGAAGGAATTTCAGGGCGACGAAGCGCCCGAGCTGAGTATCTTCCGCTTTGTAAACGACACCCATCCCGCCCCCACCAAGAAGTTCGAGGATGCGGTAATGGGAGACAGTCTGGCCGATCATGGACGAAGACGGACCCTTGTTTACACGGTCTTTTGAAACGTGAGTCGAGCCATCTTAGGGGGAATTGGGGAGCGAGTCAATTTGTATTGCCAGGGCAGCCAAGGCAGAGTTGGCTGGGGCCAGATCAGCTGGCCGGGTGCCGGACGGTGGCGATGTCCTGCAAGAGCTCGGAGGCCTGCCAGTCGGCACCGTGATACCACTTGTAGATTTTTCCATCCGGAGAGACGACGGCGGTGCTTAGGGAGTGCGTGATCAGCCCGCCTTCCTGGTTGTAGGTGAGGGCGAAGTAATCGGCAAATTCGGGCAATTCGGTTTGCGGTATCGCGGCGAATTCCCAGTGGGTGAAGAGCGCAGGGTCTTTGCTTCCCGTGGAGGAAAAGCCGTAAGCCCGCAGAACCTTGGGCGTGTCGTGCGCGGGGTCGAAGCTGATGCTGAGCAGGTGAGTCTTGCCGTAGCGGGCTGGGTCCGCCCGGATCTGCTGGTCGAGCGCGGCGAACTCATGACTCACGCGAGGACAGAAATCAGGAAAGGGGCAGCGTGTGTAGATGAGAGTAAGAAGCAGCGTCTGGCCGCGATATTCGTGGAGGGAGACTGACCTGCCATTTTGGTTGACGAGCTTGAAGTCCGGCACCTGATCGCCGGGCTCGGGAATGTGCACGGTCGCTGTGGGCTTGGCGCCCTCAGGTCTGGTGTGTCCTGTGATCTGCACATTTTCCAGCCAGTATTTGTCGGAGTCGACGACCACATCGGCGGTAATGGCATCGCCGGGCTGCAGTTGATCGATTTGCGTGGGAGGCTTGAACGTATAGGACATGACCATCTCGTCCATGAAGCCCGCTATGGGTTCGTTATCGATATTGGCCGTGTTGGTGTTCTTGTCGATGGAGGTGACTTTTCCTCTGAAGGGATAGCGTTTGGCTCCGGACTGAGAGGTCGCGGCTTCAGGCTGCGACTTTGTGCGGTTGCAGGCGGCGGCTAAAGTTAGCAGGGCACACAAAGCAAAAAGCAAGAAACGTCGCCAAGAGAATTCTAGCGATGATGAGTTGTGCTTGTCAGTCATAGTTCAGTCTTCTTTCATTATCTCCGAACTTGGTGCAGGTCTCGCCGTCCCCGATTTCAGTAGTGGAAGCGATAGCGCAGTTCAAGGTAAATCTCACGGGGGTTGTTCCAGTGGAAGCCGCCGAAGGTGACACTATTATCGAGTTCGACGCGACGGTTGGCGACGTTGATGGCGTTGAGCGAGGCGGAGAAGCGCTCGCCGAAATCCTTGCCGAGCGTGAGATCGAAAGTTGTGTGTTGCGGAAGATAGTTGCCAGGATAAGGCTGGCCGGGAAATGCATTGGAGAATCCCGATCCGTAATAAACGTTGGTGGAAGCATAGGTGCGCCAGGGAAGAGTCACGTCGCCTCCGACGTTGAGCGTGTTGCGCTGGTCGTGATCGAGTGGCGATAAACCGGCGGGTAAGGAAAAATCAGTGAGGCCGCCGCTAATGGCTCCGCCGCCCTCGGCGATTTGATTGGAATAGGCGAGGTGAATCTGGACACGATGGGCGATGCGCGGCGAGCGAAGAGTTGCCTCCCATCCTCGAATCACCGCCTGGCCAATGGTGATCGGGAAGAAGAGGTTGGATTCGCCGATATTGTTGTGGTCAAAAAAATTCACCACGTTAGTGCGGAAGTTATCGGCATCGAAGGTCCATCCGCGCAAAGGGATGGTCACGCCGAACTGGTGTTCTTCATCGCGTTCACCGTGGAGGGTGATGAATCCGAGATTGCTGGCTTGTGCGAAAGCCAGCAGCGGCCCAGAAGCCGTTATAAGCGGCGGCGCTTGATAGTAGTGGCCGTAGAAAGCGCGGAAAGTCCAGTTGAGACGCGGTATGTTGAGGGCGACGCCGAAGCGCGGACTGATCGCGTTCTCCGAGACTCCGCCCGAGAAGTGCGTGGGCCGCATACCTGCGGTTAGCGTAAGCCAGGGCAGGGGCTTGAATTTGTCGTCAACAAAGAATGCTTCCAGGCTGCCGGTGGAGTGCTCGGCATCGGTAAAGGGAGTCCCGCTGGAGTTGTTGAGCACTCCGAACAGTTCATTATCTTGTTGATAGAAACTGTACAGACCCACTTGCAGATTATTCTTCGATACATTTGCGCCGAAACTAATCTGGCCTCCGCCGTAGATTGAGCTGCGATGCTCGGTGGTGGCGACCGGATCGGTGAGGGCGCTGTCGTAATCGGCCGCGTTACGGTGAAAGAAAGGCGAGACCGTCAGCAGTAGCTTTGAATTGAACGTGTGCACCCAGGAGAAGTTTGCGATGGCATCTGATTCGTGATCGCCGTCGCGAAGGTTGAGGCTGGGATACTGCGCCGCAAATCCGTTCGCGGCGATCGGCGCATTCTCGATGTCGTTGGGATTGGGATCGTACGGAATTTGATAGTAGTCCTTGCGCAACGAAGTTATGAAGCGCAGCTGGTTCGAAGGGTCGACGTTGAAAATGAGAGATCCGAAGCCGCCATACCCATTTTCGGTGTCGTGAACAATCTGAGGAACCGGCGTCTGAATTCCGAGATTGCTGCGGTTGGCGTTGACGCTGGCGTAATAGGCGAAGCGCTCGGTGTGACTGCCGAAGCTGAGGGCGTCATTAGTTTGGTAGAAATTCCCCCCACTGAGGACGAGCTCGGCTTGGCGGTTACGCTCGAAGCCGGTGCGCGGCACCACATTGAACACGCCGTAGGTGCGATCGCCGAATTCAGCGCCATAGCTTCCGCGATCGACTTCCAGATAGTCAATGTCTTTGGGATCGAATTGGGGGCCGAGGTTGGAGGCGATATTGGTGTTGGGCACGGGAACGCCGTCGATGAGCCAGCTGGTTTGGTGGCCGCCGCGAATGTGGAGTTGGTCGTGGGTGATGTAGGCCCCGGGAACGTAGTCGGTGATCATGGCCAAACTGTTGCTGCGGGCGGCGCCAGGTGTGTGCTCGATATCGAGCCGTCCGACCAGCGTGGTGGTGGTGGCGGAATCAGTCGGAATGGCTTCAGGCGCTCCCGAGACTTGGACGGTTTCTTTGTTCGTTGCGATGCTAAGCGAAAAATGCAGAACCGGCTGCGATCCGGAATTCACACGAAGATTCGCCGTGGCCTGATTAAAACTGGGCGCCACAACCGTCAAGGCATATTCACCGAGAGCGACCGCGTTGAACATGAATTGGCCAGAGGAATCTGTGTTGGTAGTCGTGGCCCAGTCCGAAGTTGTGGATCGTAGCGTGACGATAGCGTTTTCCACGGGCCGATGCTGAGCATCGTGTACGATGCCGCGGACCGATCCGAAAACGGAGCCGAACGCGGCGAGAGTCAGCATCAGGAACGGCGCCAATAGAACAATGCGAATGGAACGCATTCAGTCTCCCATGACATCTTCAGTCCAGCGCTTAAGCCCAAAGTCATAGTGAGCATTTATCGCAGCGCTGAAAGCGTTGCGCCGGCAACCAGAACTCCTGGTGGGCAGCACCTTGCACTTGTGGAGTATGAGACTTAGATCAGGCGATCGAATGCGGCGGGGCGCGGCCGAGTTGCAAACCGAGGATTCCAGCGTTGAGAAAAACTGGATCTCGCGGGTTCAGGCGATTGGCCACGTTGCGGAGGTAGAAAGTTCTGACCTGGCTCTGCGCATGAGCCCACCGGACCTTGGTCACAGCACGGCAGCAGTCATGGTTACAGCAATCACCGCCGCGCAACGAGAGCTGTTGGTTTGCTACAGCCGGCAACTCGTGGCAGTGGCGGACTTTCCTCACGCAGCAGGCATGTGGCGGCGCGGCGCCGATCGCCAACGCGACCGGGACGAGGTTGCCCACGAGCGCGAGTAGCAACAGGAGTTGGGCGATCCGTCGATGCATGCTTAACTCTGGAAGCTTACCAACCTACAGATGCCGAACGCAACGACAAGGTGACAAAATGTCTGGTCGCTTCCTGGTTAAGAGTACGACCTGAGGCTGGAAACAGATTGGCTGATGCATCAGGGCGTACGAGCCGCCATTGGTGAAGGCGCCGACCAGGTTCGTCAGGACCAACATCAGAAAGTAATGCCAGCCCGAACCTTTCTCGCCCCAACAACCCTGTGTGCCAAGTGAAAATCCTTCTCTGAATGGCGCCGAACATGATCAGGATCAGACCGAAGCCAGCAAGCAGGGTGAGAACTCCAAAAGCCCCCCAATCTTCCCGCGACCCCGGCGATGCCAAGGAAGATTGTGAACGCCTTGCTCATTCCGATGCGCTTGGCGCGGCCCGTTGGATCTTTGAGATCCTTATAGCCGCTGGTGACAAACGGTAAACCGATCATCAACCGCACGAGCAGCAAGCCGAGATCGGTGAAGCGCGCAAGCTGGGGGAACCAAGCCTGGGGGAACATGGTGTGCCTTCAGGGATGCAGATTTCACCGCCGCCTTTTTTGGGCGGTCGCGCAGGCTGCGGTTTTCACGGATACGCCGCAGTCATGCTTTTCCGTTAATTTTGGCCCACCACCAGCGCACGCCGACGAACAGGAAACGCCAGTCCTGAAAAAACTCGGGCGGTTTGCCTTCGAACGCATGCCCGATGAATTGGAATATCCATCCCAGAATAAAAAGACCGAGGGCGTAGGGCCACAGCCGATGCACAAAGATGGCACCGACAAAAACGAAGATGGCAATGAGAATCGTCGGAATGCCCAGGGTGTGGCAGGCCCGGTTTACCGGATGCCGATGGCTGGAGGCGTATTGGGCGATCCATTGCTCACTGGTGCGGTTGCCTAGCATGGCCAGAGCATAATACACCGGAGACAGGTTCTCCGCAGGTTTTCACAAGTTGAGGCTGCCGCTTCCCGCGTGGTAGCATCCTAGGTTTTGGCGGGTGATGTTGGGCTGGCCTGTCTACTGCGATTTTCTTCTGGGCCTTCTCTTTTTTCACGCCTGCGAAGGAGCCTACTCGTGAAAGCTTATACCGGAGAAAACATTCGAAATGTTGCGATTGTGGGACACGGGCATGCAGGGAAAACCACGTTGCTCTCTGCCATGCTTTATGCGGCGGGAGCAACCCCGCGGCTGGGACGCGTGGACGATGGAACGGCGACGACAGATTACGACGAAGAAGAAATCACCCGCAGGATGTCGATTGCGGCCTCTGCAGCCTATGTGGAATGGGGCAAGACGAAAATTAATGTGATCGATACGCCCGGGTTCAATATGTTCGTTCACGAGGCTCGGATGGTGCTGCCGGTGGTGGATGCCGCTATCGTGGTGGTGGACGGCGTCGCGGGTGTGGAAGTGGTGACGCAGCGAGTGTGGAACGATTGCGAGGAGTACAAGACGCCGCGGCTGATTGTAGTAAACCGCATGGACCGCGACCGGGCGAATGCGGAGCGCGTCCTGGAAAGCTTGATCAATGCCTTCGGCAGGAATGTGATTCCGATCGAACTGCCGATCGGAAGCGAAAAAAATCTGAGCGGCGTGGTCGACCTGGTCCGCATGAAGGCTTACACCTATGAGTTAGGCGGAAACGGCAAGGGAAAAGAGACTGAGATCCCGGCAATCATGCGGGCGCAGGTCCAGGAATCTCACGAGCAGTTGGTCGAACTGGTGGCTGAGGGCGATGACAAGCTGATGGAGGAGTTCTTCGAGAAGGGTACGATTCCGGAGGAAGATCTAATTCCCGCGCTGCATAACGCCATTCGGGAGGACAAACTTTTTCCGGTGATCTTTTCGTCGGGGCTGGGGAACATTGGGGCCGACCGTGTGATGGATTTCATCGTCGACTACACTCCAGCGCCTTCAGAACATGAGTGGGTGCAGGGCGAGCCGGCGAGCTCGGGTAACGGGGACGCGCCCAAGCGGCATGAGGCGGATACGGAACCGGTGTCGCTGTACGTGTTTAAGACCGTGTCGGACGCGTTTGCGGGAAGGATTTCCTACTTTAAAGTCTTTTCCGGAGTGCTGAAGAACGAAGCGATGGTGCAGAACTTTTCGCGCGGATCGAGCGAGAAACTGTCGCATGTTTCCATCACGCAGGGGAAGACTGCGGTGCCAGTGACGGAGTTGCATGCGGGGGATATTGGGGCGGTGGCGAAGTTGAAGGACACGCTGACCGGCGACACACTAGGCGACAAGGCCGCGCCCATTCTCTATCCGCGAGTCAAGCTGCCGGAGCCGGCGATTACTTTTGCCATCGAGCCGAAGAGCCGTGCAGACGAAGACAAGCTGGGGCCGGGGATCCACAAACTCATGGAAGAAGATGCGATGCTGCGCTTCTTTCGGGACGCGCAGACCCAGGAATTTCTGATTGCGGGTACAGGCCAGCAGCATATTGAAGTGGTGGTGGCGAAGCTGAAGAAGCGCTATCACACGGAGGTAGTGCTGAAGGCGCCTAAAGTACCGTATCGCGAGACCATCCGCGGGAAGGCTGACGTGCAGGGCCGCCACAAAAAACAGACCGGCGGGCACGGACAGTACGGCGATTGCAAGATCAAGATGGAGC
>Ga0307474_10002751_pt1 | contig 12653 bp, 9 predicted proteins | sample atmos_gasesECM1C_2_FD_203312 | JGI IMG/M metagenome (GOLD analysis project Ga0307474, IMG submission 203312) | Hardwood forest soil microbial communities from Morgan-Monroe State Forest, Indiana, United States - atmos_gasesECM1C_05 | ecosystem: Environmental > Terrestrial > Soil > Temperate... | reverse complement strand
CGCCGAATGGCCTGGTATTTCGTTTTCTTCTTTGTATCGGGATTCTGCGGCATTCTGTACGAGATCGTGTGGCTCCGTCTGTCGATGGCCCAGTTCGGAGTTACCAGCGCGCTTGTGTCGATCGTGGTTTCCATGTTCATGGCTGGCCTCGGACTGGGCTCATGGGCAAGCGGGCGTCTGATTCGCCGCAATAGTGTGCATGCCGGCGCGTTGGGTTTGAGGCTGTACGCGCTCGCAGAATTACTGATCGGGCTGTCCGCACTGGCCGTACCACTCCAGTTGCAATGGGGACGCACGCTGCTGGAAAAAACTCAGCTTCCCTCATCCGGAACCTACTATCTTGCGTCCGGCCTATGGATCGCGGTCACTCTAATTCCATGGTGCGCTTGCATGGGCGCGACCATTCCACTGGCCATGGAATCGATCAAAACAAGCTTCCGCAGCGAATCATCCACTTCGTTCAGCTATCTTTATTTGGCAAACGTGGTTGGAGCCACGTTCGGTGCGGTTCTTCCGCTGCTCTTGATCGAACTTTACGGCTTCCATCGGACACTCACAATCGGCTCGGCACTAAACGGCGCACTCGCCGTGTCTGCTTTCATGCTTTCGAGGCGACTGACCTCTGGCCGGAAGTCAAATGCGTCTGCGGCGAGTGCGCTGGCAGAAGTATCTGCCGTGCAAGTCCGCCGCAGCTGGCGTCCCCTGGCTCTCCTGTTTGCTACTGGTTTGACCAGCATGGGGCTCGAAGTCGTGTGGATCAGGCAGTTCACTCCATACCTGGGAACCATGGTCTACGCCTTTGCTGCGATCCTCGCTCTTTATCTTCTATCTACGCTCGCTGGATCCAAGATTTATCGCGTTTGGAACAAGAGAAATCCTGACGAGCCCGCTCTGATCTGGCTGGGCCTTGGCTTTTGCGCATTCCTGTCGCTGGCGGCGGGCGATCCTGAATTTCGCATCCTGCCTCTGCTCCGTCCTGTTCTTGGGATCGCGCCCTTGTCCATGGTCCTTGGCTTTCTCACTCCGATGCTGGTTGACCGGTGGTCGCAGGGAGATCCCGACCGCGCAGGTACAGCCTATGCGGCAAATGTTGCCGGATGCATTCTCGGTCCGCTGCTCTCCGGCTTCCTGCTGCTGCCTTTTACCAGCGAGCGTTGGGTGATCTGCATATTTGCTTTTCCGTGGGTTGCACTAGGATTGAGTTATCAGTTCCTAAGAAATATTCCGAAAACGCGCCAGCAGAGCTGGGTAGCTTATGCCTTGGTAGCCTTGGCGCTGCAATTGGCGTTGGTTTCCAGGGATTATGAAAGCCAGTTTGAGGACCGCAAAGTTCTCCGTGACAGCACGGCAACTATCATTGCCACGGTCGGAGATCACGGCAAGCAGCTGCTGGTAAACGGAGTCGGAATCACCTCTTTAACCGCAATCACCAAAATGATGGCCCATTTGCCAATGGCCTCCCTGGATCGTCCGCCGCAGAATGCTTTGACGATTTGCTTCGGCATGGGAACAACGTTTCGTTCCCTGCTCTCCTGGGGTGTTCCAACCACCGCCGTCGAGTTGGTGCCCAGCGTTCCACGCATGTTCTCGTATTATCACTCGGATGGCGACCGGCTTCTGCAATCACCATTGGCACACGTTGTGATTGATGATGGCCGGCGGTTCCTCGAGCGCTCGACCGAACAGTTCGACGTGATCGCAATCGATCCTCCGCCGCCGATAGAAGCTGCAGGATCGAGCATGCTTTATTCGAAAGAATTCTATGCAATCCTCAGCCAGCGGTTGCGACAGGATGGAATTTTGGAGCAATGGCTGCCAGAAGGCGATCCTATCGTTCGAAGCGCGGTCGCTCGTGCATTATCTGAGTCCTTTCCTTACGTCCGTGTATTTCAATACTACCCAACCTGGGGATTTCAATTTCTTGCCGGCAAACAACCAATTCCACGCCGTACGGGCGCAGAGCTTGTGCAACGAATGCCTGCGGCCGCTGTCCGCGACATTATCGAATGGCCGTTTGAACCCAGCGCAGAACGTGAGCTCGACTTCGTTTTGAAAAGAGAAACCTCTCTTTCTGGAATTATTGCCTCCGATCCGGACGCTGTGGCCATGCAGGATGACCGTCCGGTAAACGAGTACGTACTGTTGCGCAAGCTTGAGAGCAACCGAACTCAGCCGGGATCGCTGGTCGCATGGTATGAGCACACCAGGAATCCTTAGCCTCTCAGCGCAGCGAAAATTTCGCAGTTGAGTTTGAGCACATTTCTAGTAGGCCCTTAGAAGTGAGGGTTCGTGCTTGAACCCAGACCTCGCTACGGCCCTCCGCCTTTACAACACCATGTCAGCGCAGGTTGCGCACGCATTGAGCGGCACTAGAGGCAATGGCGACAGGTTCTTAGCTTCCGAGGCATGGAAGAAGTCGTCGGTTCGTTCCCAACCAGGTCCACCATATTTTCAGTCACTTACGAACTTCCCGACCGATTGGTTGGTAGGATTTGGTAGCAAATCCCAAAAACATTTTCAGTCAGGGTGAATTTCTTCCGGCTTCACTCTGAGTTGAGCATGAATCGCGTTGACGGTCGCTTGCACGCTCTCCGTGATCTCCTGCTCATATACGTCGGTTGTTGTGGCCGCACGGGAATGCCGGAGAAGTCCCTGAACGTCCTTCACCGTTCCCTTTTCCTGCGCCAGCGTCGCTATCGTGCGCTGGATCACCTGGAAGGCCAGCTTCGGCAATTCGAGGTCCTTCGCCAATTTGCGCAGCACCCGCCGGCCGCGATAGTTGCCGGTGTCCACGACGCCGCCTTTGGCATATGGTCCAATGGCCACTGGTGTGTCTTAAACTGTACCCGAAAAGCTATAAGATTCGAGGTTGCAAATTTGTTTCGACGCGGCATGTCACTATATCATTCGCACTGGCGCTTTTGACCTTTTGACCGACGAGCGCAACTGTGAGTACCAAAACGAACTACAATTTGGCCATCCCTTTTTATGAGAACTCGGTAAAGAACCCGGAGTCGCTTGCGTTGTATGTGGGTGGGAAGCGATATTCTTACGCAGAATTGGGGGATCTGGCCAGGCGTATCTCCGGTTGGCTCTGTCAAAAGACCGGTGATGTTTCGGGAACGGTTGGAATTATTGCGTCTCGCACCGCAGAAGCATACGCGGGAGTATTGGGAACGCTATGGTCCGGCAAAGCGTACGTGCCGATCAACCCTCATACCCCCGAGGACCGGCTGATTCGCATTCTTCAGCAGACGAAACTGGACGCGCTGATTGCCGACCGGGCCGGCCTGGACCTGCTGTCGGACCACGTACTCGAAAGCGCGCCAAGGCGGATCCTCTTCGGACCTGGCGCCGGGCCTTCGCGGAGAGTTTTGGAATTCCAAGGGACCAGCTCTGAGAGCTTTGATCAGCTGCCCGACGAAGGACCAAAGAGGCCCGTGTTTGTCGCGGAGGATGAGCTGGCATACATTATCTTCACATCGGGCACTACGGGAGCGCCAAAAGGTGTGATGATCTCTTGTGGCAACGTCGCTCAGTTCCTGGCCGCCATGCGCCTCCGCTTCCAGCCGGTTTCGACAGATCGGATTTCCCAAACGTCCGAACTAACATTCGACGTGAGCGTCTTCGAAATGTTCATCGCTTGGAACAACGGGGCATCCGTGGAAGTGATTCCACCCAACCAGTTGATGGCTCCAGCCCGCTTCATAACGGACAGGCAGCTCACAGTTTGGTCGTCCGTTCCATCCATCGCAGCGTTTATGAGACGGATGCGAATGCTCAAGCCTGGGGCGTTTCCGAGCATTCGGTACAGCGTCTTCGCTGGTGAAGCCTTGCCCTATGCCCTCGCCGAGGCGTGGCAAATGGCTGCGCCTTCGAGCGTCGTAGAGAATCTCTATGGTCCGACGGAGGCTACCATCTATTGCATTGGTGCAACCGTAGGACCCCAATCTCCGCCAACCCCCGGACGCGATACCGTTCCGAGCGGCCTCCCGCTTCCCGGACTCGATGCGGCGATCCTAGATGAGTCGCTCAATTTTTTATCGGCTGGAATGGAGGGGCAGCTTGCTGTTTCCGGCGGCCAGATCGCCCAAGGGTATTTCAACGATCCCGAACTGACTCGACAGCGGTTTCCGTTCATCAACGGTAAAACGTGGTATCTCACCGGCGACTTAGCACGGAAGGATGAACGCGGCATTTTTCATCATTTGGGGCGCATCGATAACCAGGTCAAGGTACTCGGGAACCGCGTCGAGCTTGAGGAAGTCGAAGCCCATTTGCGCGAAATTGTTGGAACGGATCTGGTCGCGGCGGTGGCATGGCCTATCACCGACGGTAGTGCTACAGGCATCGTTGCCTTTCACTGCTCGCCCGGAGTTAGCCGCGAAGCGGTACGCGATGGAATGAAAAAGCGCGTGCCCGATTATATGATCCCCAAACGGGTTCATCTTTTGGACACCCTGCCGTTAGGATCAAGCGGCAAGATCGACCGAAAGGCGCTGACCCGGATGCTGGACGATGATCTGGTTTAGCAGGGCCCTGTCCCGGCTCTGCAAATAAGCGCATAATCCATAATGCTATGATGCGACAGCTCACTCTCCCCGATGGATTATTGGTATTTTCGTTGAATGCCGATGAAACGCGTTTCGTCCACCGCGAAGTCTTCGGCGACAGGTGCTACCTGCAGCACGGCATCGAGTTGAACGACGGAGATTGCGTCTTCGACGTTGGCGCCAACATTGGTTTATCGTCGGTGTTCTTTCATCGTGAGCGCAAGGGCGTCCGCATTTATGCAATCGAGCCGAGTCCAGCGGCATTCGAGTGCCTGAAGGCCAATATCGAGCTTCATGGTGTCGATGCGCGCGTCTTTGAGTGCGGATTGTCGAGCGAGTCCGGTACCGCGGAATTCACCTTTTACCCCGCCAATACGGTTTGCTCCGGATTCCGCGTCAACTTGGAAACTGACCGTGGCACCACGAAAACATACATGGTCAACCGTGGCCTCTCTCCTCAAGCCGCGGATATGTTTGTCGGCCTCTTGTTCAAGAAAACGACGTTTCCCTGCCGCTTGCGGACGCTCTCGGAAATCGTCGACGAGGAGCGCGTCACTCGGATTGATCTGCTGAAAATCGACGCAGAGAGAAGTGAAAGGGAAATTTTGGCGGGGATCCGGGCCGAGCATTGGGGTCTGATCCGCCAGGTCGCTATCGAAGTCCAAGATGAGGTGGGCGGCCTTGATGAAGTCCTGAGCCTCTTGGTAGAGCACGGCTTCCAGGTGGCCACCAAGCAGGATCCCCTGCTGAAAGGCACTGCGGTATTCATCGTCTTCGCTACACGGCAGCCATAATCTTCTCTGCCTCCATTACAACCTCCGTGAAAATGCTAGCAGTGCCTCAGACGTCGTCACATTTACGCGCAAGCTGTCAAAAGCACAGAATGAGCTGCTCTAAGCTCTGCTGCAGTGTCCTTCCTCCTTATATGGTGCCACGATGACTTTTTCAGCTCGAGTCTCGCCCCTTCAATCCAATGGCAAGATCGATCGTAAGGCTCTCATCCGCATGCTCGGCGAAAACGTATTGACGTGAGTGATGACCAATGTGGCGACCGAATGCTCCGAATGCTCGGTGACTCTTCGCTTCCGCGCTGCCGATCTGTATACTGCTGAAAATGAGCGGCACCTCCACGAGTGCGTACTTTGACCCGGCGAAGAACTACAATCTCGCAAAGCCATTCAGCGATACCTCGCGACGATATCCAGATCGAATCGCCTTATGTGTGGACGGCAGGAAACTGACGTACGTCGAAACTTTGAAGGAAGTCATCCGCATCGCCCATTGGATGCGCGCATGTGGAACCCCACCGAAACGCGTCGGCATTCTGGCGGCTCGTGGCCTCGAAGCCTACGTCGGGATCCTGGCCTCAGCTTGGGTTGGGGCTGCTTACGTGCCGATTGACATCGCTCTTCCCAACCAAGCGTTGATTGCACTTCTAAACCGCAGTGGCCTTGATGTGTTGATCACTGACCGTGCCGGATCGGCAAAGATCAGCGAGAGCGTTTTGGCAGCCTGTCCACCACGAGTTCTCGTTTCGCGGCGTGACCTTCCTATTCCCGCGAACAGGCTAGTGACTGACTTCGACGAGTTGCTGCCTGTAGTAGACCCCGGCGAGCCTGCGTTCATGGCGGCGAGTGAGCCAGGATACATGATGTACACGTCAGGGAGTACGGGGGTTCCGAAAGCCGTCATTGTGACTGTTGGCGGAGTCGACCATTTGTTATGGACGCTCAGCCAGGATTATCCTGTCCGCAAAGAGGATCGGGTCGCCGGCACGAGCCCCATCAGCTTCGACGCTTCTGTCTATGACATGTTCTCAGCTTGGCAAGTCGGTGCTGCACTGTACATAATTCCCGTGAATGTTTCTTTAGCGCCAGCCAAGTTTCTTCAGGAGAACGAGATTACGATCTGGTTCTCGGCGCCATCGATCGCAGCGCAAATGGCGCGGATGGGACTCCTCAAGCCGGATTCTTTTCCGTCACTGCACCGGTCGCTCTTCTCGGGCGAGGCGCTTCCTCGAGTGGTCGCCGGAGCCTGGCAAGCCGCGGCGCCAAATTCAAAAGTCATCAATTTGTGGGGCGCGACAGAAATATCCGTCATGGGCATCGGGCAAGACTACTCACCAGACTGCTATTTGACGGGGGACTTTATTGCGATCGGCCGGCCTTATCGGGGAGTGAAGACGGCCATCGCCGACGACAATCTGAAGCTCATCAGCAACGAGGCGAAAGGCGAATTGCTACTCGGCGGACCGCAACTCGCGCTTGGCTACCTTGATGACGAAGAAAGGACGCGCCGTGCTTTTGTTGAGATCGAAGGAGAGAAATGGTACCGGACAGGCGACCTTGCACGGAGAGATGCCAATGGAGTATTGCACTACCTCGGACGCATGGATCATCAGGTGAAGGTGCTTGGGGGTGCACGGGTAGAGCTAGGCGAAATCGAATCACATCTCCGAGCGGTCACGCACTGCGAATCTGTGGCCGCAGTGGCTTGGCCGATGCAAGACGGCGTCGCTCTCGGGATTGTAGGTTTCATCGGAGGTTTCAACGGGAACGCTACAGAAGTTCGCAACGCCCTCAAAGAAAGACTTCCAGCCAATATGGTGCCATCGCGGATTCAGCTCATGTCCGAGATACCGCTCAACAGTAACGGAAAGATCGACCGTAAGCAGCTGATTGCGTCCCTTACAGAGCAGTCCAAACCGTCCGCTTCGTGAAAAGCTCGAAATGTTCACTACGAATTTCGCCTGGGCATCGCGACCTCGGCATCAGAGCGAGTTGAGCCCGTCGATTGCCCGCTCAACCAATACTGGATCCCCCTCGCGCGGCAGGCTATCCACCAGGTAAAACCGCGCAGGCACCAGTTCGGGCGGCAGGCTGCTCTTGCAAAGGTCCGTGATTTGATCGATTAAGTCAGACCTCAGCTTGCCTTGTCCCGGCCAGCTCGTCAGGGTGAGGTATTCTGACGGTTCTGGTTGCGGCCAGCTTATTGCCTGTGAAGATCCCAGGCTACCGGCCTGGAAAAACGCAGCATCGTAACTCCCGTCGCGGCGGCATGCGGCCCAGCTAAGCCTGATCTCCAGACCACCAACGCTTCTGCCCAGATCAACCAGATCTTGAGGATGAATGCCGCGAGTCGCCGTTTGGTCGAGTTCACGCTTAAGTTGTCCAGCCGTTATCGAATCCTCGCCGCGTCGTAATCCATCCAAAGCGGCTACGTCGATCTCCACGCGGGTATTTGGAATGCACTTAATTCCAAATGGGCCTGTTTGTTTCTCCAAGATTTCTCGGATTTCCTTGAGGCCCCACTGATGTTCCAGCCAATCTGTAAAGGGAAAGTCGTTTCGCTGTTCCGATGGTTCGCCCACATACAGAATCGCATTGTATCGGTAACGGGTGACCTCGTTGTCGGCGCGGCCGGGTCGCGGCTCAATCTCAACCCGTGACACCTTTTTGTGCTTCCTCGCCAGATTGAGAAAATACGCGGGTGAGACGAACAGCCAAGGCTCCAGGCGTATTCGACGCCGAATACGTTCCATTATGGCCGTTGGAGCCTGATTGTCATCACTTCGGAAGAGCTCAACGGAACTCAGGAACAGAGCTCGCAAGGGCAGGCTCTGCATGTCTCCGGCAAAGACCCTGCCACCGGGCCGCACAATCTCAATCGCGCCCTCCAGCACCCGGGTGAGATAGGAAGAGCTTGGAAAGAACTGCGCAACGGAGTTAAGGACCACTGTATCGAATGAGTTTTGATCGAACCCGCTGAAATCGTCTGCCATTCGCTCCAGCAACTCAACGGATTTCTCCGGCGTCAGAACTGATTTCAACTGGGCCCTAACCCGATCAAGGGTCACAGGCGAAAAATCTACCGCAACATACCGCTCGCAAGTTGGCGCCACTCGCAACAGCAGCATGCCGGTCCCGCACCCAATTTCATAGACTGCTCTGGGCGCAAGTCCGAGAATCTCCGAGACGGTGAGTTGAACCCACTCCAGCATTTCGGCTTCTGGAAGTTCCTGACCCGTGTAGCTGCTGTTCCATCCTTGAGTATTGAATCCGACGGGCTTTGACTTTACGTTCTCCGCGAAGTGCGTCAGATCGAACGACTTCCGCCACCTCTTCAGGGCCAGATCTCGCAGTTCCGCCCTTTTCATGACGTCGTCGAGGTGCTTGTCCTCGGCAACGACGAACCCGATCCCGCCTGCACCTTCGGTTTGCAAGATCGATGCTTCGCGAACTCCAGGGTGTGATCGCAGAACGCGAACAACCCGGTCTGCCTTAGATAATTGCGCTACCGAACCATCCGGCGGAACGCCGCAAAAGCTCTGAGAGTTCATCGGGATGGTTACTCGCTCGGTTTGTCACCGCTCTTGAAGGATTCAACCAAATCCGTAATTGCATCAACGCTGTCGATGCGATCGCGATCAAATCCGATCGTTGCGAAATCAACCCCGAATTTCTGCTCGAGAAACATCACGATCTCCACGGCGTCTATCGATTGCAAACGCCCGCCGCTGAGCAGGGGATCGCTGTCATGGAATGGCTCGGAATCGCCGTAGCCCGTGAGGAGACCCTGCACAAACTCTCGTATTTCAGTTTTTTCTTGCACACAAGCTCCCTAAAAGTGGATAAAGAATAGGCTCGCGAAATATCTCAGGTGCGCAATCAATGGATACTTCTGCTCACTCGGCACAAATATGTTCAGCAAGCAGAAAAACAGGCCAACACCGATTGTTGGTAAAAGGCGGCCAAAGACAAATCCGGTCGGTTTGCGGTCCTGCTTCCTCAATTGTGAAACACTCAGCGCAGTTGCCAGAGCAGCACAATAAAACAAAAAGACTTGATAGTCTGCAAGCGCATTCCAGAGTCCTTCATCCATGATGCTCTGCCAATCTCGCGTGAAGTGGTAGAAGGCATTGCCAAAGACAACAGCCGCGAAAGTTGCAAACACCATGCGCAGTCGTCGATTCCTCTTCCAGTAGCGGAAAAACGTGGGATAAAAGAAGAGATCTACGAGCAATTCCTTGTAATAGTAATAGAAACGATTGAAGAATTCCGCGATCGTTGTAGAAGATAACGGTCGGTATGTGTTTCGCAGAGCGTTGAACCCAGCTATGCGGCAACCGGCGATAAACCGATGTCCCGTGACTGATATTGCCAGCACAGTCTCAAAGAAATAGAGCAGCTGGCTCTCCCATCGCAAGTGCCACGCCACGGGCGTTCCGAGCACGCTCATAGCCAGAGCTTGAGCTGAGGTGGGAATCTGAAGAGAGCCGTGAAAAAATCTGAACCACAAGCTTTGAAACACCGCCAGCAGAATTGCCCACGCAAGTAACTTCAAACCTTTCAACTGTGTGATCGCTAGCTGTTCCGGATTCTGCGCTTCAATGCGGCGAAGGTAGGCAGCGCCTTTGGGAAATGGCGTGTTCGTAGATCCCCACACGGGGCGAAAGGATGCCAGTTCCAAGGTTAGATCGCGTTTTGGCTTGGAGCTCCGATCCAGCAACGCGTAACCGATAAACCAGACGTAATTCGCCATAGCGCCGACCAAGCCCCATAGAATCAAGTACGTCAATGAATGCCGCGTGGCAGCGCACGCCAAGAGGATCAGCGCGGTAAACCCAGAAAGAAGAAACGCAATCGGCCTTTTCCCGAACCGTGATTGGGGCCAGCCCATCGCGCACCAATACAGGAATATGCCCACGATTATGACGGTCAGAATCGAGCCAAAAAGCAGTGGATTATGCATGGTTTGCAGTACGACGAGAGCGATAGGGCATACCGCCAAAATGAATCGGCGGTACTCTGGCAAAAAAGTTGTTAGTCCGAAGATGGATGCAAGTACGAGGACAGAGATAGAGGCAGGAATGAAAAAACGAATCCCCAGACCAAATAGTGCCAAGATGACACATTTGCCGATTGAGGTCTGCGAGAAGGAAACGACCTTGGGATAGGTCTCGATACGCGGAATCAGTCGGAAGTCGGAAGAACCATTTACTGCCGATCCAAAATACTTCATCAGCGTAGCTGTCTCTTCTCTTCTTAAGGGATTGACTGTGCAACCTAGTCTAATTTGGCCTCAAGACCGTGTCAAAACAGCTCTTACGACACCTGGTTGTGGGTTCCGGAAAGTTGCCGCAGTTTTCTATCGACCTCGTCCTGAGGAGTGGTATCGAGGGCAAGCTCTTCCCACGCCTGTCGCGCGACTTTGATAATGTCCCCTTTTATCGATGCTACGACAATAGAAATGAGAAAAATCACCCCAACCGATCTCGGGAACTTCTTTCCTCATGCGGATCATGCGTTCGGTCCAGTCCATGAGGGAGTTGGGCTCGCGCATCTGCGCGGCAACACTTACGTGCTCGAAACCGTAAGGGCCTTCGGCGACGACGGGAATTACAGGTTTATCACTTTTCGTGAATCCCGCTTGCAGTTCATCGGACCATTGCATTGGCGTACGGGCGCAGTCGCGTTCAGGCAGGTCGAGGTTGTCACCCATGGCGATTTCGTCTCCGTAGCGGAAGACGGGAGTGCCGGGGAGCGTCATCATTAGACTGTATGCGAGCTCAAGCCTACGTCGGTCGCCTTGCATCAGCTCATCGCGGCCTGAAAGCCGCACAGCGCATTCGCTCGCAATGGCCCAATGCTATCCTGGCGCACACTCCCATCCACGCCAGTTGGCTCAACCAAATCGAAATCTACTTCTCCATCGTCCAGAGAAAGGTGCTCACTCCAAATGACTTCCTCTCTCTGGCTCAGCTTGAGCAGCGGCTATCAAATTTCCAAAAGCATTATCAGCAAACTGCTTCTCCCTTTCAGTGGTACTTCGCTCGCAAAGATCTCAACGCTTTATTGACCAAACTCTCCGCAAAAGCGCTCGCCGCTGCCGCCTGACACAACGAGTCGATAACGTCACCGTAATTCCGAACCAGAGTACTTAGCCCGCATTATTCGTGAAGACATTGCGAGCGCCCAGTCATTGGTGCGAAGTGGGTTGTAAGTCCCGATAGTTGGGGCTGGTCGAGCAAAAGAGCAAAGGAATCGAAGAGTGCCAAGATCGGGATGCTCAAATTGCAGGATGGAGAGACAGGGGGACCGTGACCGTCGTCGGTGTGGAACTGGGTTGAGTTGGTAAGGCGGAAAAGGGATTAGCCGGTTGCCGCGCCGAGCGCCAGAGCCACACGACGGAAGGCGGGTAGAAACGGGAAGGAAGCCGGCAGATGGACGACAACGCGTCGTACAGAAACCAATACCCTGGCTCCCAGCTTCAGCAGTCGTTCGCGCAATATGTCAACTTGAGCGCGGGCACAAGCGGTACCGGCAGCCCGCAAGCGCAACTCCTGCATCAGGACGTAGGCGGCGGCGGTGAGTAGGACGCGAAACTGGTTGGCCCAGAAGCTGGTGCAACTGGTGCGATCGATCTCGAGCTTGTGCAGTTCCTTGATGCGGTTCTCGATTTCCCCGCGCTGGCAATAGACCCGTTCGTAAATCCATTGCGGACTCTGTTTCAGGTTGGTGATGACAAACCGGGGATTGTCTTTGGGGTCCTTATCGGCTGCGCGGACGACTTCGGCTTTGATGATGACGCGGCGTAGATCTGGCCACTTCCCGGCTTTGTAGCGGACTTCCCCGTAAATATGTTCGGTCTTTCCACTGCGCCGCGACAGTTGGCGCGCTCGCCGCATTCCGCTTTCAACGACCCGCTTCAACACCGCATTCTTGGCCATCGCGACGACATACTCGAGTTTGGGCTGGGCGTCCAGAAACTCCAGCACAGCAGGATGCGCGAAACCGCCATCCAGGCGTACCCGAATCTGTATTCCAGGAATATGGTGACGAATCATCCTCACCAAACGCCGCAAGATGGCAACGGCTCCCGCCGCTGCTGTCACGTTACCGGGCCGTAACACTGCCCCGCAGAGATACTGTTCGGCTTCGTCGTTGAAGCTGACAAAACCCATCACCGGCAGATAGCACCAGGTATCGTAATGGCCGTTAAAAAACGACAACTGCTGCTCCCCGTGCGTGGGATCGTCGGTCGGATCCAGATCGATGGTGACGCGGTAGGCGCGATGGCGCAGCCGCTTGGCGTGGCGCC
>Ga0307474_10002749_pt1 | contig 12655 bp, 14 predicted proteins | sample atmos_gasesECM1C_2_FD_203312 | JGI IMG/M metagenome (GOLD analysis project Ga0307474, IMG submission 203312) | Hardwood forest soil microbial communities from Morgan-Monroe State Forest, Indiana, United States - atmos_gasesECM1C_05 | ecosystem: Environmental > Terrestrial > Soil > Temperate... | reverse complement strand
GGAAAGCCTCTTCCGGAGGACCAGCGACACGAGCGAGAGCGAGGTCTCCAACGTTTGATAAATAATCCTGCAGAGCTGAAAAAATCACAGCGAGAAAAAAATGAAGATCAAATGCGAAGTGAGCGGTTGCTGAAAACGCTGCCGGACGCCTTGGTCTTTGAATATGGAGAAGCGCGAGGGGATTTGATCGAACTGAAATTCAGGCCCAATCCACATTTCCGGCCTCCTTCCCATGAGGCTGCTGCCGTACATGCGATGGAAGGCGTGTTGTGGGTCAGCGGGAATCAAAAACGCCTGGCAGAAATTTCTGGACATTTGACGCACCCCGTGAGATTCGGCGGTGGTCTGTTGGGACACTTGGACGCGGGTGGACATTTTTATGTGAAGCAGGAAGAGGTTCAGCCCGGTTACTGGGAATTGGCCGTTCTGAATGTAGATATGAAGGGCAAAGCGCTTTTCTTCAAAACCATTGGAGTGCAGGAAGAAACGAAGCGTACTATGTTCCGCAAACTGCGGGATGATCTAACTGCTGCGCAGGGTGCCGATCTGCTTAATCAACAGGTACGTACAATTAGCAAGATCAGCTTCAAGACTGAGACGGCACTCAGTGGCGATTGCCGACTCCGTTCCAAAGTCCAGTTCTATCAGCCTATGCCCGGGTTAAACCTGGCGTCCGTTTTCGTTCAGGCAAAACCAGCAGCCCAAGCCGCTGTAATCGCGCTTCGCAAAGTACGCGAAGGACGGGACACCCACTGAGTTGGTTATGTCAAATAAGTTCCAAGGCGGGGCCACCCGCCAGATGAATTGCTAATCCGACTTGACTGGGTCCGGCGTCCCATCCGACCACCAGCCTGCGGGAACCATGAATACGTCGATTGGTTCCGGACGTCCATGGAACTGTGGATTCAGCATGACCGGAGTGTGGGGCAGATCTGCACCCCAGACGGAACCGTCCATGGCTGGAGTGTAAAACATCAGGTGAGCCATCCAGTTGGGGTGACTGCCATCGTTAAGGTGCTGTTCTTTCGACATCATGTAGGCCATGGCTCCGGGCTCCAGGGGCGGCAGCCCATGCTTCACGAATGCCTTCATGGCTTCGAAGATCTGAGTTTTGGATTGACCGGCCAATACCAACTCCGTTCTTTTGATCGTAATTGGCAGGATGGAACGGGCAGCGGGCGGATTGAAGCAGACCGGCCCACGAACTTTAGGGTTCCAAAAATTTTCAGAGCCTTCGCCCTCGAAGGGGCCCATCCAATTTCGCTCCACAGCGCATACGAAACCGTTCTTGCCTTTGACGGCAGTTTCATAGCCATGCCGTCCAAGGACGAGGACCTCGGCATCGCGTGAGATGGCCTCCGGCGCCGCGCTTCGCGCCATAGCGATCTCAGCGTCGCGATCCATTAAATATTGATCGAGCGGGGCCATGTTCGGATAGGGGCCTTTGGCGTCCTGTGACCGCGCCAGCCAGCCCGCGTCCAGAATTAGAATTACTGCGACGGTTAGAGAGGCAATCGCCTGGAATCTCTTTCGGTTCATCACTTCCTCCTGAGACGAAAAGCGGGGACAGACGGGACTGTCCCATTTTTGGCCGCCAGCGAGTCACCGAAAAATCGTGAACGTCCCGTCTGTCCCCAGATTCTAGTCTCAAGTGCTTCTATTCGTCGTCCCTCCGATCATCGTCCCTGCGATCGTCGTCCCTCCGAAGCAGAATTTTGTGATCGATAGATTCTGCTACGCGTCTCCCCAATCGTTTGCCAGCCAGGTGGTCAGTGCGGAAGTGCTGGCCTGCGAAGATGCGGCTAATTCCGGCTTCCTCCGCAGCTCCGGAAAAGCTGGTGAAGTGGCGCGTGACGCCGGCCAGCGACTCGGAAGTGACATCGAAGGTGAACGGATCGCCAAAGAAAGAGCTCAACACAGTTGCCCCCGCTTTGCTGATGGCACTGTGCGCTCCCGGGTAGGAAGGATCAGGAGCAGTCTTGATGCTTAGAGGACTCCATGCCGTGTCTGGATCGGTCAGCGGATTTCCGTCCGTTCCCGCCAATTGGATGGCAGTGACTGGACGCCAAAAGTTGTAAGTGTACTTAGCCTCGAAAAAGGCGATCGCGGTGTCGGCCAGGCTGATATTCAGCAGCGCGAACAGCCGCGCGCTTTCCTCCAGATTGAGATGATGCGCCAGCGCGGCAGTCTGCGCGATCTCATTCCAGAAGTCCTGAATGTTTCCGTTCCAGAACATTCCGATCTGAGTCTGGTCCGCGGTACGCGTCGTGCTCGTTGCTAATCCCAGATCTTTGACTTCATTGAATACGTCAGTATAGGTACGGCTCGTAAGTGCCGGAGGAGGACCGGGCTGAAACTGGTTCGCTCGTGCCAATGCAAATGGAGTGACCTGAGGCCACTGGATGAAATCTGCGGGAGCGAAATTCGGCGGCGTGAGCTGGTAGTCGCCGGGCTGTGTTCCCGGGACATAGGGTGGCAGAGTTACGTTCGATCCATCATTGGCGCGTGCGGCGAGCAACTGAGCGGCAACTGCCTGCCCAACGGCTATTCCATCCGCTTTCCGGTCATTATTGGGAAGCAGCGCCAGGTCCTGTTGCAGTTCCGTATCCAGCGTCGCCTGAAATGTGGGATACAGCGACACCAGGACATCGTGAGCCGCTTGATCGGCGGCCGCTATTTTGGACGCGCTATGGTGAACGTCGCTGAGTTGCACCAGGTACGGAGTGAACTCACGCTCGATGTTGTTGACGGCGTCATAGATGGCGGCATGCAGAATCGCAAAATTGCGGGTTGAATGAATCGTAGCTGGCTGGGCGCCGGGCGTACGAACAATCGTCAGAAGAGTTCTATTCCACTCGATGACTGCGTTTACTGGCTGAGCCGAATTTCCGGCTTCGTCCGTCACTGCATTCGCCAGGGGAGCGACCTGCAAGAAGGCGCAACTTAGAGCAAGCGTGGCCAATATTCTAGACAAGACTTTGTTCCTCCATTTGTTATTTGTGCGATGGCCGGCCTCTGGCACTGTGAGAGCCACCAATATGCTCCGGCTATGCACATCTGCAAACTGAAGAAGCGAAGAAATATTCCAGCAATGGCGGCAAATAAATTGTCAAATATTGATGGGCGCAGAACTATTTAGCTCTTCCTCCGGCAAATGCAGGAGATTGCGCAGAGATGCGACGTGTGCCCGAGGCGGTGAGCAGTGGGGCGGGGATGGCCACTCCCATATCTGGCAATAAGGGCCGAAATCCCAGCGACTTGCGGGTGGCTCACTCGACGGGCATCGCGCCTGCTACCAGCAGGGCCGTCCCGCCGAACAGCAAGGTGTCGAAAACGAAGTTGAGCGCCTCCACCATCTGGGCAGGATCGCGAGCCACGGCCAGAATCGGCACGTAAAGACAGACGGTGAGCAGCGTCATCAGCGCACCGACCCACGCGGCGGCAGCGCGTGGCCGCTTGTTGAGCAGCAGGGCTGCTCCGGCAACCACAAGGAAAGCACCGACGGGATATCCCCAAAACGTGTGCAGCGGAACCCAGGCTGGAGTCAGTTTCGTGTCCGGAACGCCCGGCAAGATCTCGGGATGAAGGAAATTCTCGAACCCAAAACGAATGGTGGCGGTGGCAACGATGATGCGGCCGATCAGGATCATCCAATTTTGCTTTCTCGTGTGCGATTCCGCGCTGTAGCTGCCGGCAAGAGCCCACGCGCCCGCGCCGAAGGCTGCCTGTCTTAGAGCCAGAGTCCAGCCGAGCTGGTTTCCGGGACTCTTAATCGCGCCCGGCAGATCCATCATGAGGACGAACAGAAAAAACGCCACGCCGAGCAGTGTGGATGACAGGCGTACGAACTTCCGCGTGACCAGACTGGTGGCAGCAGCGATCCATGCGGAGCCGACGAAATATGTTATGAACAGGCGGTGCGGCAGCCAGGCCGGGACCAACTGCATGATGTCCCGCGCCGCCGTGAAATGTTCAGCCGCGAAAACCGCCATCGGGGCGCCGACAAAGACGGGGCCGAGAGCGATCAGCTTGTCCATTCCACGGGCAGCTACTAACTGCTTTCGGAGTATGGCAAAACCGGCAGCCAGATAAACCAGCCCCGCGAACCAGAGCCAGAATACGAAATGGGTGAACACCGATACCTCCTTCGCGGATCGCGGAGAATCCTATTGCGGGGAACCGTATCGCGGGAACCATGGCGACCCTGGAATTCTGGCGAGTATATCCGATGTCATCGCAGCAGTTCGGACATAATAGCCTTGAGGTGCACACGAGCGCCGTCGAGGTGAGGGAAATCCGTGTTCTCGGGATTGAAGACGAAAGCAAGGTCGGTGCCAGCGAAGATAATCGCGTCCAGCTTTTCGCGCCCAATCAGAGTATGGGCGAGAGAACGTAATGCGTTGAAGTCCTCAGCCGAGGCGCGCGCCTCTTCAACCACGCGAACATAGATCGTCGCGATTTGATCTACTTCGCCGGGCCTCGGTGTGACGACTTCTACATCCGGCAGCGCACCGAACATTTGCGTTTCGATCGTGACTCGCGCACCGAACAAGGCGACCCGACGAAGCCCGCGCCGCTTTACCACCGCGGAGATGGCATCGAGAAGGCTAACCAGGGGCAGGGGCGTGATGGCCGCCAGTTCCTTGGCGCAGACCTGAGGAGAAAAAGCTGGGATCGAGGCAATCTCCGCCCCTCCGGAAGCGAGCTGGCGCAGCAATCCGGCAAGATAGCTCGCCAACTGAGGAGCCTCACGGGCGGCCGCGTGGGCCAGGACGCGGCGCACATCGGCGTGCACCATCAAGATGCTGGGCGACAGACCGAGAGCAAGGTGAGCGTCGACTAGCGCTTTGTAATAGAAGATGCCGGAACCCACGCCGAGCCCAGCAACCAAGCCAAACGTACGAACCTGCGAGCCGTTGTCGATCACAGCTGCCCCGTGCTGTTTCTGCATCTTAGTCGCATGCGCAAATTCACCCTGATTTTTCTCGCCCTGCTCTTTGCAACTCCCTCGCTCGTTGCCCAGAAGAAGCTCGAACTCGGGGTCTTCGTCGATTACCTGAATATCTCCGAGACTGCCACCAACAATTTCGGACTCGGTGGACGCTTCGGCTACCGAATGCATCATGATGTCATGGTGGAAGGCGAAGTCGCCTACGACTATGGAATCAACTTCGATGAAGCATACCGCAATCTTACGAACGGAGATATTTCTGCGATAGAGCGCACATCGATCGGGGTCACGCACGGTTTGGTCGGCCCGAAACTTCAGCCCGCTGGCGGAGGATTCCGTCCTTTCGTCACGCTCAAGGGAGGTTTCATGGATTTCCGGCTCAGCCCCAGCCTGCTCCCCTACGGCAGCGTAGCCAGCACAATTCTCGGTCTGCGCAGGTCAAACCTGAATGCCGCGATCTATCCCGCAGCTGGGGTTGAAGCGGCTCTCGGACCCATCGGCCTGCGTTTGGAAGCGGGCGACGAAATCTATCTCAACAACGGTGCGCACAATAATCTGCGTATCAGTTTCGGCCCGATAATCAGATTCTAGCGAGGCTGGTGCAGCGATCTGACACTTTTATCCGTTAAAATTAATTGGGCGTTTCCTAAGACCCAGGACCTAAAGATCTGATGCCACCAACCAACATGAAAATCGGAGTCCTGGCCCTGCAGGGCGATTTTGATGCCCACCGCCGCCGGCTCGAAGAGCTCGGAGCTGATGTTGTGCTCGTCAAAAAGCCCGAGCAACTCGACGGGATCGATGGCCTGGTTATCCCCGGTGGAGAGTCCGGCACGTTTCTCAAATTGTTGGGAGAAGAAGGTTTCAAAAAACTTAAGCAGTTCGTGCGCGTCAAGCCCACCTTCGGCACTTGCGCCGGCGCAATCCTGTTAGCGACTGAGGTTGAAAATCCAAAACAGGCAGGCCTCGGCGCCATCGATATCGGCATCCGCCGCAACGCCTACGGACGCCAGATTGACAGCTCCATCCGCGAAGGAAAATTTATCCAGAAGAAACTGGCGGCCTCACCGCTTGAAATGGTTTTCATCCGGGCACCAAAAATTGAACGCGTCGGACCCGGTGTCGAAATTATCGCTACCGAAGGCAAGAACAACGCGCCGGTCGCGGTGCGGCAGGGAAGCGTGATAGCCGCAACCTTCCACCCCGAACTCTCCGACGACACCCGAGTTCATCAGGCATTCCTCGACCTGGTAGTGAACGGAAGAAAATCGTAGGCAGCCATTCGCGAGCCCATTCGCGCTCGGGGAACAATCTGGCGCCGTCTACATCGAGCTATTGCGGGGTTATGTTCGCCGCAAGGTTGCGGTCGCCTAAACCGTGCCGTTGATTGCAGCGTTTGCACAGTGTGGGCGGCTCGGTGTTGTCCACCATGTGGTGCACCGGTTTGACCGTCCGCAGAAATGCGAATACAGACTTGAGATCATCGTCGGTCATGTTGCGATAAATCGGCCACGGCATGGGAGGCTTCAAATTACGCGCCCGCACTGTTCCCGTGCGAATGGTCTGCAGGAACAACGCCTCATCGTAGTATCCGATTCCTGAAGGATCGGGCGTGAGATTGGCCGACGTCACTCCATCATCGAAAACCGTTCCACCCGCCCAGTCCATCCCAGGAATTGGCCCCACCATAGGTGGAGGGGTGTTGGGCGTATGGCAATCCGTGCATATTGCGATGGTGGTCAGGTAGGCGCCGCGCTTAACGAGCCCGGATAAATCCGTCTCCGCGACGGGAGCAATCACCGGCTGCGGCGCACTCAGTATAAGACGCGAAAGAGGGAAGGGAACCGTTGACCGTGGCACCTGATGGTGCACCGGCGGCAAAGTATGCAGATAGACGACAATCGAAGCCAGATCTTCGTCCGACAGATGGCGGAAGTGTTCGTACGGCATGGCCGGAAACAACGGGCTTCCGTCAGCCGAGATGCCTTCGCGAATAGCGCGCGCAATGGCGTCGTCGCTCCAATTCCCAATGCCGGTTTCCGTATCGGGCGTTATGTTGCGGGCGTACACCTTCAAGCCGCCATCTTCAAACAGAAGCTGTCCCGCACCCGGCGCGGAAGTCATAACCGGCGGGTTCGCCTTGTCATCCCACTCAGAATGGCACCCCATGCAGGGGATTACGGCGCGCGTCAGATACTGGCCCCGCCGCAAGCGTTCGGGTGTGGCTTCAAATCTGCGTGAAGTGAGTGGCCGTTTTTTAGCGCCGATGATGGGGCGCCAGCCCACAGTGAAGGTCAAGGCAACGGCAGCGGCCGCGAACAAAAAAAGAATTCCGTACCCGGCAATTTTTGCCAAGGTTCTGAGCCATGTCTTGCCCACAGTCTTCCCCCAAGCCTACGAATCAAGACGCGCGGAATTGTAACATTGTTCAGATTCGGGTGCGGGGGGAGTGCTATTTTGCGGGAAGAAATTCAATTGTCACATGACGGCTGGCAGCTTTGAAATCGTAGTCGGCCGTCACAAGAACGCGATCACGCCCGTCTGCCGTCAGTTCCACCGCGAACGCGTCAACGTAGGGAAGGTCTCGCTCATTCTTAATGAGCGCAGCGCGCACCGAACGAGCAGCGTCGGCAGCAACCAGCTGCAACCCGAAGGCGCTCAGCCGCGCGAGGGTCAACTCCATCCCTTTGCGCCCGCGCTTCTTGCATGTGATTCCGGCAATCTCGCCCCATTGCGGCGCAGGAATGACGGCTCCACAGCTGCCCTGCAAATGCGAGCTGATGATTTCGGAAACGCGCGCCGCACCTGCCTCGTCCTCCAGATAGCGGAGGATGGCGCTCGAATCGAGGACGTAGGTTACCATTTGTCCTTCTGCCGCCGCTGGCGCTTGAGTTCCTTGAAAAGGGAGGGGCCGCCCTTCAGCATCCCGCGGGTTTTATCAACCAGTTCGGTGGTAACCGGCTCCAGAATGATTCGCGAGTCTTCTTGCGTTACCGCGATTCGCGTGCCCGGCTTGATGCCAAGAGCCACCCTCATCTCCGAAGGAATGACAAACTGGCCTTTTGTGCTTACTGACGTGATCTGTCGTATCATGCTTACATTGTACAATAACGTAAGCTTGCGCTAGTAGGAACTTTCCCCCTTGACATGCTAATCGTGTAACTGTAAGGTTACGCATTATGCGGAACCGTTCGGTTACATATTCCTCGGCCAGAACCATGGAGGCGACGTTCCAGGCCCTTGCCGATCCGACCCGGCGCGCCGTTCTCGACCTTCTGCGCGGAGGCGGCCAGGCAGCCGGAGAAATCGCGCAGGCCTTTCCCGTCTCGCGACCGGCCATTTCCAAACACCTCCGCCTGCTTCGCCGTGCCCATCTCGTCCGCGAGCACCGCGAAGGCCGCCATCGCGTCTACCAGCTCAATCCCGAGCCGCTCCGCGCCGTGGATTCCTGGCTGGATCAATATCGCAGCTTCTGGAAAGCCAACCTCGCGAACCTGAAAACGTTCGTCGAGGCTGAATACGCCAAAGAAATCGCTCAGCAGTCAAAACCGACTTCAAAAACCAGAGGAGATCGCTAACATGAAATCACTGTCTCTCGTCCTGTGTGTTCTTTTCGCCGCGTCAGCAGCTATGGCGCAGACTGCCCCACAAAAATCCTTCGACCAAATGAAGGCTCTATCCGGCGGATGGGAAGGAAAAAATACGCAAGGTCAACCTGTGCTAGTCACTTTCCGCGATACCGCGGGAGGCTCCGCCTTGATGAGTGAAATTCACGGCCACGGTCCCGAAGATATGATTTCCATGATCCACCTCGACGGCCCTAACCGCCTGATGCTCACTCATTACTGCGGCTCCGGCAACCAACCGCGCATGACCGCCACGACGTCGCCTGACGGCAAAACCATCACCTTCGACTTTCTCGACGCAACCAATCTCGGCACTCCTGACGCGGGACACATGCGGCGTGTGGTCTTCACCATTATGGACGCCAACCATCACACTGAAGAGTGGACATTCGCAGCTGGACAAGGCAAAGAGATGAAGGAAGTGTTCGAGCTGCACCGAACTGAAGTCGCGAACAATAGTAAGTGATCACCACTCGCCCGGGTGCCCCACTGCTCACATCTCTTTCGAGAAGTGGGGATCACGAAGTTGACAGCGGAGAGAACGAAAAACTTATGACTACGACACCGCAATCCCGAATCACCACGGATAACGACTCCGTCATCACTGAGATCGAAATCGCCGCGCCACCAGACCGCGTCTTCCGAGCGCTGATTGAGCGCGAACAGGCTCTGCAATGGGGCACCGGCGAAGCCTTCGAGATCACGCTCTGGGAAATGGACGCGCGCCCCGGCGGCAAGTGGCACTTTGTCTCTAAGGAGAAGAAGGGAACCGGAGCCGCAAAAGCTTTCGATCATCACGGGGAGATTCTTCAGTTCGATCCTCCGCGGCTGCTGGAATATTCCTGGTTTGCCAACTGGCATCCCGACCCCGCGCACCGCACCATCGTCCGCTGGGATCTAATGCCCACAAAGAGCGGAACAAACTTAAAAGTTACGCACAGCAATCTAGCTGCGCTGCCCGGCGCGGCCCAGGGCTACGGGCAGGGATGGCCGGGGCTCTTGCAGCAGATCAAAAACTTCATCGAAAAACCGGTCGAAAAATAAAGGAGACTCTCATGGCAACCGTCGCAATTACGCCCGATCAAGACATCGTCACTGGCGAGATTTTCATCGCCGCCCCACCGGCTCGCGTCTTCGAAGCCATCACCGATCCGGTCCAGATGCCGAAATGGTGGGGGGCGCGCGATCAATACCGCATCACGGACTGGAAGGCCGATCTTCGCGTCGGCGGCAAATGGTCGAGCGAGGGCGTCGGTGTCGACGGCAAGCAGTTCCGCATCGACGGCGAGTATCTCGAAATCGATCCTCCTCGCCTGCTCGTCTACAGTTGGCTGCCCAGTTTTGCGCATCCTCTGAAGACTGTGGTCCGGTGGGAACTTGAGCCGCAGAGCGTGCACGGCCTGCACCCGAGCGGCCCGCAGCGCGCCGGTACTGGAACCCTGCTGAGGATTCGCCAGGAAGGATTTGCCGGCAACACCGCAGCCGCCACAGGCCACTCCGAAGGCTGGAAGCGCGTGTTGGGCTGGCTGGTCGCTTATCTCGAAAAAGGAGAGACCCTGGACAGCCGGAGCTGACGCCTCCTTCACCGTGGAAGGAGCACGGGACGCTTCGTCTTTGGTGAATAGTGCCGCAGATGGAACCGCGACTATCGCAAAACCGAAAGGGCGGCTTCGCAGCCGCCCTTCAAACTCATCCTAAGCAGAACGCCCAGGTTCGCACCTTGCACTTTCAGTGTCTCGCTCCATCTTCATCGGGCAAGAAGCAAAGGGGTCCAGGGGCCAGAAGCCTTACACCGCGTTATACTGGCTTCATCTATGTCTGGGGATTTACAAAAGACCTTTTACCTCGAAACCTTCGGCTGCCAGATGAACGTGCATGACTCGGAGAAAGTTATTGGCACGCTGGTGCACGAGGGATACCGGCAGGTGGGGACGGTCGAGCAGGCCGATCTGATTCTTTACAACACGTGCTCGATCCGCGACAAGGCGGAGCAGAAAGTCTTTCATCGGCTGGCGGACTACAAGAAGCTTCTAAGCCAGGGCAAAAAGTTTGGAGTGCTCGGCTGTGTCGCCCAGCAGGAAGGCGAAAAGATTTTTGAGCGAGCACCGCACGTGTCGCTGGTCTGCGGGTCGGCGTCGTATCGCAATTTACCGGAGATGCTGCTGCGGTTGGAGAGCGAGCCCCAAACCTTCCTGCCGGGGGAGATTCTTCATGACGCCTGCGAAAAGGAAGGCCGAAGTCGGAAGGCCGAAGTCCGAAGCCTGGTGCGGATCACCGGCCTGGACGATCGCGAAACTGACGAGTGTTTCGAGACCGAATTCGCCGCGCGAACCAATCCGCATCGCGGATACATCACAATAATTGAAGGCTGCGACAAGTTCTGCGCTTATTGCGTGGTTCCGTTCACGCGCGGGAAAGAACGCAGCCGCACTTCAGACTCGGTGCTCGCCGAAGCCCGCCAGATGGCCGATTTGGGTTACACGGAAATTCAACTGCTGGGTCAGAACGTAAATTCGTACAAAGATCCGGCAGGGAAGCCGGGTGGCAAAAAAACTTTTGCGGAATTGCTGGCTGCCGTGGGCGAGGTACCTGGCATCAAGCGCGTGCGCTTCACAACATCGCATCCGCGCGACTTCGGACGCGATATTGTCGACGCCATCGACGCTGTGCCGGCACTCTGCGACCACGTTCACTTGCCGGTGCAGAGCGGCTCGGACCGCATGCTGAATGCAATGCAGCGGCTCTATACGCGCGAGCAATATTTCGAACGCATCGCGTGGATAAAGGCGGCGAAGCGCGAGATCAGCATTACCAGCGACATCATCGTCGGTTTTCCCGGCGAAACGGAACAAGACTTTGCCGAAACTTTGGGCCTGCTGGATGAAGTGGGCTACGACGCAGTTTTTACCTTCAAATATTCGCCGCGGCCGAACACTCCGTCGCTGGCGCTTGAGGACGCAATCCCGGATGAGGAGAAATCCCGACGCCTGGAAGTTCTGATGGCGAAGCAGAAGGACATCCAGATCGCACGCTACCAGAAATATATAGGAACAATTCAGGAAGTAATGGTTGAAGGAAGGAATGAAGCACGCAAGCAGTGGATCGGTCGCACCAGCCAAAACAAAACCCTGAACTTCACGGCGCCAGAGGCATCTCAACCGAAAGCAGGAAACTATGTCCAGGTGAAGGCCACGACCAGTTTTCCCAACAGCCTTCTGGGAGAATTGGTGGTATAAAAGCCAAAGAAATGGCTGCGAAGACCGGCAGCAGCCCGCTGTAGAAGGAGTACCAAATGGAAGTAGAAATGACAATCCGCGGCCTGTTAATGGATCCGGTATCGAATATGCCGATTGTGATTTTGAAGGATGTGGCGGGGGATTCGGTGCTGCCGATCTGGGTGGGGGTTTACGAGGCGAACGCGATTGCGCTGGAGATGGAGAAGGTGTCGACACCGCGTCCGATGACGCATGATTTGATTAAGAATGTGCTTACGGGACTGGAGACGCAGGTGCATAAGGTTGTGGTGACCGAACTGCGCGAGGACACGTTTTATGCGGTGATCTGGCTGGAACGCGGCGGTGAGGTGGTGAGCATTGATTCGCGTCCGTCGGACGCGCTGGCGCTGGCGTTGCGGGTGGATTGTCCTATTTTCGTCGATGAAGTGGTGCTGAAGAATTCGAAGCAGGCGGCGAACATGTCGGACCGTGTGACCGCCGAAGAGCTGCGGAAGTATCTCGAAGGGCTGAACGACGAGGATCTGGGGAAGTACAAGATGTAGAACCGCAGCCGTCAGCTTCAGCCCTAACCCATCAGCAAACCTTGGAATCGATGCAAGAACGGCCAATCTCGGATTAATCGTACTTTACATAATACCTGTTATCGGACATTGCATATACGACTCGCCCTTTGGCGGTATTCTATTGCGCGAGGGACCGATACTTTCTGCTGCTAATTCCCCACCACCTGAACGACCGAGGCTGAACTGCCGGCGATGTTCGAATTCCATGGATATGTGACCGTAACTGTCGTCGAGCCTACCGGCAGCGTCGACGTGGTGAAGGTCGCCTTGCCGCCGCTG
>Ga0307474_10002748_pt1 | contig 12656 bp, 11 predicted proteins | sample atmos_gasesECM1C_2_FD_203312 | JGI IMG/M metagenome (GOLD analysis project Ga0307474, IMG submission 203312) | Hardwood forest soil microbial communities from Morgan-Monroe State Forest, Indiana, United States - atmos_gasesECM1C_05 | ecosystem: Environmental > Terrestrial > Soil > Temperate... | reverse complement strand
CGTCGAGCTGGCCATTAACGCCATGGAGTTGGCTGGGCGCATCGACGAGATGGTGTTGTTCTCTGGGGACGGCGACTTCCGTTCTTTAGTCGAAGCAGTGCAGCGGCGAGGCGTACGCGTTACAGTAATATCGAGTATCGCCACACAGCCCGCAATGGTCGCTGATGAATTGAGACGGCAGGCCGATGTCTTTATCGATCTCAAAGACCTGCAGTCGAAGATTGAACGCGAGCCATCGACGCGTTCGGTCGCGCGCGAGCCGCGACATCAAATCTCCTAGAACTGTGGTGTCCGCTGTGGCCCTGATAGCGGCGCGAGCGGACCTTAGCGGAGGTCGGAGTTTTTGAAACAAGCGGACTCGACTGCCGCAGCAACTCCTCTCAGTAAGGCAAATTGCCGCTTCGCTTTACTGAGACGATGTGGCAAGTCGCGCTAGTGGGGGAGATTTTGCTCGCCATTTTCATGGTCCTGTACCCGGTGGCGTTTGTCGCGATGTTTTCAATTTCGACCGTGCCAGCTCCGAGCCGCTTGGCATATTGCTTGAAAAAATGAGAGAAGCTGCATCCTATTCTGACGGTTCTTATCGGAAGCAAACCATTGTTTCTTACACTTAAATCCTGACTGATGGTGCCGGCTGAATAATTGAGCCACCCGATGTTCAACTCGGCCTGCTGCTGTGCAAGCGCGATGGCCGGCAACAGCAATAGTCCGACTACTAAAGCCGCGATTTTGGACACCGACGCTCCCCTACTAATTAATACATTCAATGGTCCACCTTCTCGCGACCGTGGCACGCAGCGATCGCATCCGAGGCGTTTTGCCAAAAAAGCTAGCGGACAACGGCATGCCCGCCTATGCGTTTTCGGAGATTCGGTACCTTTTGATATGGAGGCGATCAAGCTCGCGGCTAGACAGATTGGAACAGTGCGCAAACAGCACGCGTACCTGATCACCTCGTCTATATCAGGATCGCTCACCGCCACTCGCACCGTCGGTGAGCGCTGAGCGTATGGCGTGGACCGCAATCGCCGCTATGAGACCCGTTAGCAAGAGACCAGATAAACCGATTCCAATCGCAAAAAAGCGCGCCAGTGCCTGGCGCGGGACGAGATCACCGTAACCAATCGTGAGGCCGGTAATGAAGGTGAAATAGACCGCATCTCCAAGAGACCAGCCCTCAACGAAGCCAGTCAACAAGCCTAGGGCGAGCTGAATAGCGAGAATTACTGACAACACCGGCCACGTCACGTGGATGGCATGGCCGAGCGCTACCAAAAAGCGCCGCCGCAACATTTTCGGTGCCGGCCGGTTCATGTCGTAGCGACCTCTGTAGAACGGAACGCTGCAGACGTGATGCAGCGCAGCAACGTATCGGGGCAAAAACTAGACCATGGTTCTTCAAACCGGAACAAGGTGCGACGAGTCAAGGGCAAGACGTCTCTTGCTGAGGGCGTTACGTCGGACGCTCCTCTTGCGGCAAACATAATGCGGCAATGTCTCCGTTAGGCCAAAACCGGCGGACCGAGCGGGGGCGGTGACCCACCTACGACCGCCTCTACAGCACCTACTTGTTACGGCGTACCAGGGTGATCTTGATCTATCGGCGCACCGGAAACCCGCGGGCCGTGCAACTCCCCCTCGGAATGGCGACATACTGCCCGCAAACAACAGACTGAGCGGGATCGCAATTGAATGCCGGATGCCACCGCCACGCCACCAAATTGCCTAACGACTCAACGATGCCCATTGGAGCGGGCGGTGGGCACCAAGGAGGAGTTGATGGATACCACAACGTCTGCCGCACCCGACGAGAAAACGGCTCCGCCGGAGTTGGCTTCGGCGACACAGGTCAGCAAAGAGAAGTCGGGTCACTTTGGTCCGCCGGAAATCGGCGCCGCCATCGCCCGGTTGACCTCAAATTCGATAGACGAGCTTCACAAGTTAGTTTCCGAACTTCAAAAAATGCAAGAATTCTTGAAGTCCGAGGTCGAAAGCGTGCAGCGCCAAATCGACAGCGCGGTGGCCGGAATTAATATTATCGTCGATACTATTGGTCCGTGGAAAAGCATCGCGGGCTCATCCGGCGCGCGCAACGTTCGCGCGGGCGGACCGGCGGCCAATATTGAGCAGCGCATTCGCGGCGGATAGCAACGCGGCCCCGAGCGACTGGCGCGTGGTGAATTCCGATCTGTTGCTGTCGGGTTGCAGGCGGTTGCCTGCCGTTTGCCTGCCGTTTCCTAAAGCTAGAAACCGATGATCGCGGAAAGAACATAGCCAGCCAGATAGCGCTAAATATGCTCCGCGGCGCGCGCCGCCAAGAGAGAGTCGGCCTCGGCCTGCTCTGTAGTGGTCCGGTTGAAGAAAACGTTCAGCAGCACGGCCGCAATCGACGTCAAGATAATCCCGTCGCCGAAGATGGGCTTCAGAGTCTCGGGGAGTGTGTGGAAGAAGTTCGGCGAGACGATCGGGATAAGACCAAAACCGATCGAGATCGCCACGACGAGGACGTTGTTGCGCTGGCTGGTATAATCGACCGTCGACAAGATTTTTATGCCGGTCGCTGCCACCATCCCGAACATGATGAATCCAGCGCCGCCAAGCACGCATTGCGGTACCGAAGCCACGATGAAAGCAAGCTTCGGGATGAGTCCGAGCAACAGCATAATGATGCCGGCCATCACACAGACCCACCGGCTGTAAACGCCGGTGACGCCGACGAGCCCGATATTCTGTGAATACGAAACGTAGGGAAACGTATTGAAGATCGCGCCGATGACAGTGCCGAGCGAGTCTGCTCGCAAGCCGCGCTTAACCTCATCGGGTCCGACCGTCCGGCCGGTCATGGCACCGAGAGCTAGAAACATTCCAGTTGCTTCGATGAAGACGATTGTCATCACCAGGCACATGGTCAGGCACGGCACCAGGTGAAACTCGGGCGTGCCGAACTGCAATGGCAATACGATGCGTATAACTGGTTCATTCTGAATACCGGAGAAATCGGTCCAGCCCAGGGCAATGGTAACGATATAGCCGACTGCAATCCCGATAAGCACTGCCATGTTCTGGAGAAAACCGGAGGTAAATTTCAACACCAGCAGGATCACTCCAAGCACCAATGCCGCGATCAAGAGATAGCCGGCAGCGCCGAAGTCTGCCGTGGCTGCTCCACCTCCGGCCCAGTTTACACCGACGCGCGTTAGCACGACGCCGATCATGGTGATGATAGTGCCCGTAACAACTGCCGGAAAGAAGCGGAGCACGTATTTGACGAACGGTGCGATGCAGAGTCCGAAGATGCCGCCGACCAGGACGGCGCCATAGATTCCGGTCAAGCCAACGCCGGGCATGGCGGCCATGGCCAGCATCGGCGAGATGGCGACTGCCGTCACGCCCATGATGATCGGTAGACGAATTCCAAACGGACCAAAGCCGATGGTCTGGATCAAAGTGGCAATTCCGCAGGCGAACAGATCTGCATTGATCAACATCGCAATCTGCTCTTTCGGCAGATGCAAGGCGCCGCCGAGAATGAGAGGCACCGCGACCGCATTGGCGTACATGACCAGAACGTGTTGAAGGCCAAGGGCAAGCAGCTTCGGAACGGGCAACATCTCATCGACGGGATGGACGGCACCAGCCATCGGGAGTCTCCGCGATCATTACTGATACAATTCTTATATCCTGCATGCATGTTGCTGTTTTGCACGCCCATGTTATTTGCTGGCGTGCATAAAGATCATGCAAACGGAGAGCTTCCCATCGTCCAAGGTTGACCCTTTCGGAACGAAAGAGGCCGCCTCGAAACAGGCCGGCACCCCGCCGTCCACCTCCACGTCGGTGCTGTCCTAATTAGGACACTCGCCCTGTCAGATTAGGACACTAGGAGAAACAACCATGATGCGAGTGGTTAAAATTGGAATTGGTATGGTTGCGTTGGGCCTTAGTACCGCTTGGCTTGGTGTGCGGCCGACGCCATTATTATTCACGTTCGCGTGGACGAGCATTCCATCGACTCGCTGGAGCTAACGTTGGACATGCTCGACAATCCGAACAGCGACTTCAACGTTTGGCGTAGCCGGGCAGGAGACATAAAGCGTCCCCAAGTCTCTGCTGTGGTTATGACGATGGCCGGCGCCCGCAGCGCCACGAAGGGCGTTAAGGATCGCGCTTCGCAAATGTACGTTGAGCGAGCCTACGAGGTCGCGGCCAAGCATTCCGACCTGTTTGACGTGGACAACGCTGCGGACGCATTTGTCATAACTGACGATTTTATGTCGGGGCTGGTCGTATCAGCGGCGCACTTAGTATTCCGATTCCGCAGCTGAAGGTTGGTCAGTTCCACACAGCGGGAGTCGATTGCAAGTCAATGAGTCGCAGGTGCGATATCGCAAAGAACTAGAATATCTGACATCAATCCTTTGATGAAAGAGGCCGCCAACTGAGGCGGCCCAACGGGGGAGGCTGATATGATCTTCGCGCTCTGGCTTATAGTTTCAACAACGTACGGCGTTACAACGACGCACATCGCGGACTATAGCAGTTCTAAAGACTGTGAAGATGCCGCCCGCACCACTCAATTCGTGGCTTTTAAAGGTGACGGACTAGATCAGACGGTAACATTCGTTTGCATCAAGGCCAAATAGCGAAATTCAACTTAGGACATTGCCGGGTTCAACTTAGGAGACTAGGGGTTGAATACGAACAGCACCTCCACGTCCATAAGAACGCATCGTGATCTTGTACCAATGACATGCTTAACCGCTGGATATCGTCGTTAAGGGCTATATCCGGACCCAGGCGCGTGCCGTTCCGAAGGATGGAAATTCACCGGCTTTCCGCTATTTTGTGTTGAGCCGCCGTTCTGTAGCGGCGATCTCGAAACCAGGTTCGCCATGACCTCCAGGTGCTCGATCAGGCGGCTCGTCGCGCCGCTCGCCGCTTCTTTTTTTCTGACCATCTGGCCGTTGGTTTCGCCGTTACATGCTGTCGAGGACGCTGGAAAGCTTGGCGTGGTGTCCTTTGGCCTGTTCGGCGATCAAGGCGTGTTTAGATCCGAGGCGACCGGCGCAGCTCAGGTCGTAGCCGGCCGTTTCGAGACCGGCCCGATCAACGTGGAGTACAATTCCAAGAAAGGCGGAAATGCAACGATCGAAGCTCTGACCAGGTCGTTGCAGGCGGCAGCTTCCCGCTTGGATGCCGAGAAGGATGTTCTCTTTTTGATTCTCACCTCGCATGGCTCTCCAGACGGTCTTGCAATCAAGGCGGGGCGGCTCACGGAAACGCTCACGCCATCTCGTCTTGGTGACATGCTCGCGAAGACAGGTGTGCGACACAAGGTGGTGGTCATCTCGGCTTGTTATTCCGGGGTTTTTATCCCGCGTCTGGCGAATCCCGATGTGCTGGTCATCACCGCGGCCGATGCCAACCATCCGTCGTTCGGCTGTCAGGACAAGGCCAAGTGGACCTATTTCGGCGACGCTTTTTTCAACGTCGCACTCCGGAAAGCAGTCAGCCTGAAGGATGCGTTTCTCGATGCGCGCTCACTCGTCCGGAAGCGAGAATTGCGGGAGCATTTCGAGCCGTCGAATCCCCTCATGGCAGGCGGCGCAGACGTGCTGCCATTGCTCGTCGGGCGCCCTTGACCGATCTTGCAGCTACCTGTGCCGAGATTTCTCGGCCGCTTTCGCGCCGTACGAAGTCCCTTTGATATCGTCGGCCAATTGCAGGCATGTAAGAGGATCGACGTAGCTCATGGTGCCTAAGGCGACGGCATCTGCCCGGCAGCGGGCGCGAATTGACCCTGCTGCGGCCGGCCATATTGTGCCAAGCTTATCCCTGGAGGTTTTTTCGTCCTGGATGCAATCCGCCACGCTCTGCGCTTCGGGAAGTTTCATCATCCTGTCTTCGGCCGACCTCACCCTGCACAGGGACTCGATGTCTATCCTTGGCACGCTTTCAGCGGCCGCGGTGGTGAGTTCAGCGCCCGGCATTGCAACTGCGAGAAGTGATGTTTTCATGGGATTTCAACTCGCTGCCCGTTCAGTGGTTGCGAAGCGGGCAATGGTGATCGGGGATTTGACCATACCGGCCCAGCCTGGGTGATCACGCGCTCCATTACCCCGGCAACCACGCGCTCTTATGCCGGCGCGCTCTTATGCCGGCAAGGGTTTGGTCCGGTATCAGTGGTGAGCCATCGAAGAGGTCGCGGTCGTCGTCGTCCGGCTTCGGCCGAGATGACGGCCGGTCGCCACCAAAAAGCCTCGCCGGACATTGAGGCCGCGGCTCAAATACCGGCCTTCGTGAGACGCTCGGCACATTGCACCGCCGCTCGACCCGCTATAGCTAAGGAAGAGGCGTGAAGACCGGTGTTTGTGCCGGCTGGGAATGGGGTGCCGCGTGCGGTTGCGGAAGGGGTTGAGCGGTCGGCTGCGCGGGCGTGCGGTCGGGATCGTCGGGTTCTTGCTTGCAAGTTTTCTGGTTGCAACCGAAGCGCGAGCGCAGTGCACCGGCAATACCTGCGTGGTCAACATCGCAAGCGATCCCGGGACATCTTCGAACGGTGCGACGGGCGCGGCCGGCACGCTCAGCTACGCACTGGCCTATGCCAATGCGCAATCCTCGGCCGTCACCATCAATATCGAGACCAATGTCACGCTGTCGGGTCCTCTGTCGCCGATCCTGAATTCGCTGACGGTCAACGGCAATGGCAACACGATTTCCGGCAACAACAGCCAGCGGATCTTCTTCATCGGCGTCGATAGCGCGACCCAAAGCAGCGCCGCGGTCGCAGGCTCGATCGTCGCGCAGACGCAAAATGTCAATATCAACAACGTCACTCTGGCCAACGGCCTTGCCCAGGGCGGCGCCGCCGGCACCGGTGGCGGCGGTGGGATGGGCGCCGGCGGCGCGCTGTTTGTGAACCAATCCGCGACGGTGACGCTCGCCGGTGTCTCGTTCAGCAACAACAGCGCGATCGGCGGTGCCGGCACGACAGGACAAAGCGGCGGCGGCGGCGGCCTCGGAGGTGCCGGCGGTTCGTCAAATCCCAACGGGAGTGCCGGCGGCGGAGGAGGTTTGTTTGGCGCCGGCGGTACTGGGCCAGCCGTGAACGGCGGTGGCTCCAATGGCGGCGGCGGAATCTTCGGAACAGGCGGGGGAAGCGACGGCATTGGGGCTGGCGGTGGAGGCGGCTACAGCGGCAATGGCGGCGGTACAGGTGCCGGTGGGCAGAGCGGTACTTTGGCAATATCCGGTCTTTCCAGCTCGGGTGGCACCGGGGCTGGCGGTGGCGCGGGTACCCAAGGCGGTGGTGGTGGCGGCGGCACCGGAGCTTTTGGCAGTGGTGCCGGCGGCGGCGGATTTGGCGGGCAATCTGCCAATGGTGGGCAGGGCGGGGCGGGAGGGTTCGGCGGTGGCGGCGGCGGCGGCAATGGGGGCAGTTTGCCGAGCGGTTCCGCTGGCGGATTCGGCGGCGGTGGTAGTGGTGCGGTCACTGCTGCTGGCAGCGCCGGTAATGGAGGATTTGGCGGCGGCGGGGGTGGTGTTGGCGGCAGCAATTTCACGGGCACTGGGGGAAACGGCGGATTCGGCGGCGGCGGAGGCTCGAGCTCGTCCGGATCGGGATCGCACGGTGGCAATGGCGGTTTTGGCGGTGGCGGCGCTGCCGCGCCCACCAGGCCAGGCGTCGGCGGATTTGGCGCCGGCGATGCCAGCACTGCGCAGGGCGGCGGCGGCGGTGCCATGGGCGGCGCGATCTTCGTCGCCAAGGGCGGCACGTTGACCATCGTCGGCGACGGAACGACCTCGGGGAGCAGTGTCACCGGCGGCACTGGCGCCAAAAACGGGTCGGCGTTCGGCGCGGGCTTCTTCGTGCAGGGTTCGGCGCTTACTTTCGGAGCTGGCAATTACACCATCGCCGATGTTGTCGCTGACCAGAACGGTTCAGGCGGGAGCACGGCGGCCGATGGGCTCGGCGGCACCGGCGGGCAAAGCTCGATCACGAAGAGCGGCACGGGCGCGCTGACCTTGTCCGCGGCCAATACCTATTCCGGTGGAACCACGCTGAGTTCAGGCACGCTCGTGATTGGCAACAGCAACGCCCTCGGCAGCGGGACGCTCGCGATGGCCGCCGGAACGACGCTGTCGTTCGCAAATACCGGGAATTTCGCCGTCGCGAACAACATCGTGATCTCGGGCGATCCGACCTTTGCCCCGGCGGCCGGCACGACGCAAACCCTATCCGGTGTGATCTCAGACGGCAGCTCGCCCGGCGTTCTCGAAATGATCGGACCGGGCACGCTGACGCTGTCCGGCGCCAACACTTATTCAGGCGGAACGACGCTGACTTCCGGAACGCTTGTCATCGGCAATAATTCGGCGCTCGGCAGCGGAACGCTGTCGATGGCGCCGGCTAGCACGCTTTCGTTTGTCGGCGGTACCGATTACACGGTAACGAACACCATCCATATTTCTGGTAATACAAATTTTGCGTCGCCTTCGGGCACAGCGCAGACGATCTCCGGCGTCATTTCCGATGGCAGCTCACCCGGATCTCTCAAGATGGAGGGGCCCGGGACGCTGGTGCTATCCGGCGTCAATACCTACACCGGACCGACGACGGTTAACGGCGGCGTCCTCGATGTCGTCGGCACGATCAGCGATCCGACCGTCAACGCCGGCGGCACGCTGATGGGGACCGGCACCGTTGGGGCGACGCAGATCAATGCCGGCGGCACATTTGCGCCCGGCAACGGGACCGCGGGAACGTCGATGACCATCGCGGGCAATCTCGCCTTCGCCTCGGGTGCGATCTATCTCGTCCAGGTGAATCCGTCGACCGCGTCCTTTTCAACCGTCACAGGCACGGCGGCGCTCGGCGGCGCCACGGTGAATGCGGTGTTCGCCAATGGCAGCTATGTCAGCAAGACCTACACCATCCTGACCGCAACCGGCGGCGTGTCCGGCACGTTTGCGTCGAATGTCGTCAATACTAACCTGCCGGCGAATCTCTCGACCAGCCTGAGCTACGACGCGAACAATGCTTACCTCGATCTGTCGCTGAATTTTGCCGCGCCCAATTTCGGCAGCGGGCTCAACGGCAATCAGCAGGCGGTTGCAAATGCGCTGACCAATTTCTTCAACGCCAATGGCGGCATTCCGCTGGTCTATGGCGCCCTAAATGGCGCAGGCCTGACCCAGGCCTCCGGCGAGCTCGGCACCTCCTCACAGCAGACCACGTTCAACGCGATGGGCCAGTTCATGGGTCTGCTCACCGATCCCTTCATGCAGCGGAGTGGCGGAGCGGGATTGACGCCGGGGACTGCAGGCTTTGCCGATGAGGAGGCGAGCGCCTACGTCGCGAACAAGCGCAGCGATGCCTTCGCGATGTTCACCAAGGCGCAGCCGGTGCCCTTCGTGCAGCGCTGGAGCGTGTGGGCGGCAGGTTTTGGCGGCTCGCAGTCGACGGATGGCAATACGGTGGTCGGCTCCAACAATACGACCAGCAGCATCTATGGCACCGCGGTTGGTGCCGATTACCTGTTCTCGCCGAACACACTCGCAGGCATCGCGGTGGCGGGCGGCGGCACCAGCTTCAACGTGAATGCTCTCGGCTCCGGGCGCTCCGACCTGTTCCAAGCCGGCGCCTATGTACGCCACACGAATGGTCCGGCCTACATCTCCGCAGCGCTGGCCTATGGCTGGCAGGACATCACCACCGACCGCATCGTGACCGCAGCGGGCATCGACCATCTGCGCGCCGAGTTCGACGCCAATGCGTGGTCGGGCCGCATGGAAGGCGGCTATCGTTTTGTCGCGCCATGGAGCGGCGGCATTGGCTTGACGCCCTATGCGGCTGCGCAGTTCACGACGTTCGATCTGCCCGCTTATGCCGAGCAGGTGATCTCGGGCGCCTCGACTTTTGCCTTGAGCTACGGCGCACATAGCCCAACCGATACGCGCAGCGAGCTCGGCCTGCGCAGCGACAAATCCTTTGCGCTCGATAACGCCGTGCTGACGCTGCGCGGACGTGTTGCCTGGGCGCATGATTTCGATCCGGATCGTTCGATCGCTGCGACGTTCCAGGCATTGCCGGGCGCGAGCTTTGCCGTCAACGGCGCGGGGCAGGCCGCGGACTCCGCGCTCACCACGGCCTCCGCCGAATTGAAATGGACCAACGGCTGGTCGATGGCGGCGACGTTTGAGGGCGAGTTCTCCGCCGTCACGCGCTCCTACGCCGGCAAGGGCGTGGTGCGTTACGCCTGGTGAGACGCTCGGCAACCACGCTGGTGGTCGGCATCGTCAGCGCATCCTACGGTTTCCCAACCGCGATCGCTGGTCTCGCGCTGATCCCCGAGCGCCGCGGCGTGGAGCTCGCCTGAGGCCGCGCCCGCTTGCCGTTCGGCTAGCGCCGCGGTGCTCGTATTGAGCACAGGGTCGCCTAAGGCTATGATGCGCGGCGGCGGGCCAATTGATGCAGCACCGTGTCGAAGGCCGGCACGGCTCCGGTTTCGCGAAGCCATGTGTCGGCCAGCTCCCGCAGCTCGCCCGGTGTCAGGCCGAACTTGCGTCGGAATGCGCGAATGAAGGTGGAGTCGCTGCTGAAGTGCAAGTCAACGGCGAGGTCGATCAGGCGTCTGTCCTGCGCGGCCGGAGATATCAAGAGCCGCAAGGCAAGATTGAGCCGCTGCTCCCTGATGTAATGCGCCAGCCCGCCATCGGCTTCGAACAGCCGATAGAGGCTCGCGCGCGAGATCTGGAACTGGCGGCACAGCTCGCCCGCGGTGAGCGCGTCGGTCAGATTGCCGGCGATATGGCGCTTGATCATCGTAAGATAAAGATGCCGCTCGGCCCGCTCGACGCCTTCTGCGGTACCGGCTGGCCCGGCCGCCGCCGCGACGATGTCGGCGATCGCTTCGATCGTGGCCTCGAGGCCGTCTGATTGCGGCTCGGCGGTCTGCGTGAGCGCCGCGAAATGGTTGGCGAGCAGCCGCGCATGGAGGTGGTGCGCCGGCAGCAGCGTCGCCGTCGCCGAATCCGGATGGGCGAGGCGCGGCGCCAGCATCGAGCGTTGCAGAATGATTGCCGTCAGTTGGTTGGTGCCGCTGCTGGAGCGCTGCACCGTCCGGCTCGGCTGCGCCATGTCGAACAGGCAGATGTCGCCGGGCCGCGCCGTCACCTCGCGTCGGCCGGAGCTGAACCAGAGCTCGCCTTCGACACGCGATTTGATAATGATCGAGGCCGCCGCGGGCGATGTGCGCAGGCGTTCGGTCATATTCCAAGTCGCTCACGAGCGACTCGACCAGCAAGGCATTGCCAGTCATCTTCGTCCGCGAGGTGAAATGGAAATCCTCCTCGGCGGTGAGCGGGATGAGGTCGCAGATATCGGCGAGCTCAACGCGCAGCCCTCTCACCGCATCCGGGCCGCGTATACCGTCGCGCCCACGGTCTTCCGGCGGCATGCTCTCGTTCACAGTCACTCCGTCCACAGCATCATTCGACCAAGCCAAGCCGCACGGACGAAGGCCATCCGGAGCAAAGATATCCACCGGCTGTACTTAGTCATTCGGACAACGCGGAGCAACCGCCGGGACGTCGCGTACGCGGAAGTTGTGACGCAATTGCATCAGTGCCGGCGAGAATCCGCGGCTGAGATTCCGGGCACATCGGCCACAGGGCCTGCCTGCTAAGGCTCATTCAGGTCCGTTTATTGCCGCTGCTGCCCATTCTTTGATCGCAGGCGGTACAGCTTGCGTCCGAGATTGATGACAATCCAATTGCAGTTGCTCTTGCGCACCCCCTACGTCGCCGCGAAGGCTTTCCTGTTGCGCTCTGCCCTGGCCAGGGTGGTGGTGGGAATTTGGTGTAGGGCGTTGCTTGCGCCATCGATTGATCGTCAGGCGCGACGCCATGTCATTTGCGGTCGCTTCATCCTCACTCCCGTTGTTTTTATTATCATGGGTTCGGTCTCGCTGCTTTTCGACTGCGCAGTGGCCCGAGCCGACAGTACCTTCACAGTCACAAACGATGCGGCCTCCGGCACTGGATCATTGGCCGCAGCCATAGCCGCGTCTAATGGGGCTGGCGGCAATAATACGATTGTCTTTAACCTGTCCGCAGGAAACACGACGATCGATGCCAGCGTGCTGCCGATAGTCACCAGCAGTGTCGTCATCAACGGCGCCAATCAAGGGGCGGGCGGGGCGATCACGATCAACGGCAATGGCGGCCGCCCGTTCTTTCTGGGCAATGGCGGGACGACGACGCAGACTTATGCGGTGACGATCGAAAATCTAACGATCACCGGCGCGGCGGCTCAAGGAGGTTCTGGAGGTACAGGTGCGTTCGCAGGCGGCGGGGGTGCCGGGCTGGGTGGGGCAATCTTTGTCAGCACTTACGCGAATTTGACGATTTCGAATGTGTCGTTGACGTCGAACGCGGCCACCGGCGGCGCTGGTGGCGCACCCGACACGAGCACAAACGCGGGCGGTGGCGGTGGCGGAATGGGGGGCAATGGAGGCAACGGTGTCACCGGCGTTGGCGGCGGTGGCGGCGCGCGATCTTCGTCCAGCAAGGCGGAAGCGGCGCCACCACGGTCAATGGCAACACGGTGACCGGCGGACCCGGTTCGGTCACCGGCGGAAAGGGCTCGGCTTTCG
>Ga0307474_10002747_pt1 | contig 12657 bp, 7 predicted proteins | sample atmos_gasesECM1C_2_FD_203312 | JGI IMG/M metagenome (GOLD analysis project Ga0307474, IMG submission 203312) | Hardwood forest soil microbial communities from Morgan-Monroe State Forest, Indiana, United States - atmos_gasesECM1C_05 | ecosystem: Environmental > Terrestrial > Soil > Temperate... | reverse complement strand
GGCCTGCAGGCCACCATGACCAACCTGCAGCAGAACGGTCAGTTGTCCGAGAATATGACGCTGCCCGACGGCACCACCAACAGCGCCACACTTGGTCCAGACCCGCGCTGGGGACTGCAGACCCCTATACCACTAAGCGGAACTTTGACGCTCGGCAATCTAAAGATGACAACAAGTGGAAGCCGCACAGCCACCCTTGGAACACCAGGCAATCCCTTCAGTCTAACTACCCAGACCGACACCGCAACCGTCAACGGACGCATCTACAAGTCCGTCTTTACCGGTTCCACCAAGACCTATGTGAACACGAGCGCGGCCAAGCGTACGACAACCACGATTCTCGATTCGCTGGAGCGGATCAGCAGTGTGCAGATCGGAGCTTTGCTGCCGGTTGCATTTGCCTACGACAGCCACGGCCGCATCTCCACCATCACGCAAAGCACCCGCAGCTCTGCATTGGCGTACGACGCGAATGGGTTCCTGGCCAGCGCCACAGATACTCTGAATCTCACCACCAGCTTTACACGAGATGCCGACGGTCGTCTGCTGACCACCACCCTGCCGGACTCGCGCGTCATCACCTACACCTACGATGCCAACGGCAACCTTACGTCTGTCACTCCACCAGGGAAGTCAGCCCACGATTTCTCTTTCACTTCTGTGGACCTGCTTTCGACCTACACCCCTCCCTTAGTGTCCGGAACAGGCGCGACGAGCTACGCTTACAATGCCGACCGCGATCCGACGACGATCACGCGGCCCGACGGAGAGACCATCAACTTCGGATACGACAGCGCCGGTCGGCTGAGTTCCACGACCACGCCTACCGAAAGCATCACCTACGCTTATGATTCCACGACCGGCAATCTGAAGAGCGCTTCGATTACCGGAGGCGAAGCCCTGGCCTACGGCTATAACGGTCCACTGCCGACATCTTCGACGTTGACCGGTACGGTCGCGGGTACGGTCAGCCGCACTTACAACAACAACTTCTGGGTCGCCTCGGAAAGCATCGACGGAGGCAACACAGTGAACCTCACCTATGACAAGGACGGCCTGCTGACCAAGTCAGGCTCCCTCAGTCTAAAGCGAGATCCAAAAGATGGTCTGGTCACGGGCACCACGTTGGGTAGCGCCACCGACACGCGCAAATACAGCACCTTCGGGGAGCTGACCGGCTATACCGCGAAATACACGACTACGTCGCTCGACGCCGTCACCTACGCGCGCGACGCCGATGGAAGGATCAGCACCAAGACGGAAACCATCGGCGGCAAGAAGACCACCTACACCTACAGTTATGACACGGCGGGCCGCCTGACCGGCGTTAAGCAGAATGGAGCGATCATCTCCACTTACACCTACGACACCAACTCGAACCGGCTGACGGCAACCACATCGTCCGGAACGGTAACGGGAACGTATGACGCGCAGGACCGCTTACTGACCTATGGCAATGCTTCCTATACCTACACGGCGAATGGCGAACTGGCGAGCCAAACCGTGGGGTCGCAAACGACCACGTATACCTACGACGTGTCGGGGAACCTGACCGGCGTGAGCTTGCCGAATGGGACCAAGATCAGTTACATCCTGGATCCAGAAGACCATCGCGTTGGCAAACAGGTGAATGGGGCACTGGCGAGCGGATTCCTATACGACGATGACGCCATCGTCGCGCAGTTGGACAGCAGCAACAACGTCGTTAGCCGCTTCATTTACGCCAGCAACGCCACCGTTCCTGACTACATGGTAAACGGCGGAGTGACTTACCGCGTCGTCACCGATCAGCTCGGCAGCCCACGTTTGGTGGTGAACACCTCGACTGGTGCGATCGTAGAACAGATCAACTACGACGAATTCGGCAATGTCATCAACGATACGAATCCTGGATTTCAGCCCTTCGGTTTTGCTGGCGGGCTCTACGACCAGGACACCAAGCTGGTCCGTTTTGGCGCGCGCGACTACAACCCGAGTATTGGGCGCTGGACGGCGAAGGACCCGATTTTATTTGGCGGGGGCGATGCGAACCTGTACGGATACGTCCTGAACGATCCGGCTAACCTGGAGGATCCAACTGGCCTCGATGCTAAAGACTGCGTTTGCAAGCAGAAGGTGGACAACACTCGGCTCAGGGACCGAGCTAAGCTACAACAACCGCTTTCCCTCAAACCATTTGTCGGCGAGCATGAGCGGGCCCTGCAGGAAGAAATTGAGCTTATTGACCACGTACCGAACGCGGAGCGAGGGCGACAAATCGTGGAGTTGATTACCGGAGAAGACGTATCGGGAAACAAGATAGATCGCCGCGAAAAATCGAGAGAGATCTGTCGGGGGATCGTCAAAGAGAAAGCTCAAGACATAGTTATAGAGAAAGTTACAGAGAGTTCTGGCATAGCGGAACTTGTGGGGATAATTCTAGGATTATTGTAGATGTGTTTTAGAGTTTGTGTGGCGAGTGGGCCTCGATAAGAGCGAAGGCGCTGTCGAGGACAAAGATATCCTGGGGAGGCTGATGAGATAACCGTGTCGGCTCCAAACCACCGAGTAGACTTGGAAGCGCTCAAGCGACCGGGGCTCGGAGGAAAGGAGCCGAGCGATGATGATTATAGGTTGCGATTCACACGTACTACCAGCAGATAGCGATGGTAGATACGGAGACAGGCGAGTTCGTGCGGCGCCGTTTGGAACACGAAAGCGGGAGGCGCGAGGGTTCTACGCCGGCCTGAAGGGTGCGGTTCGAGTCGGAATCGAGGCGACCGGGCACACGCATTTGGTTCGACGCCATGCTGTCGGAGTTAAGCCACGAACTGTGGATGGGAGATGCCGCGAAGGTTCCGGGCGGCAGTGGTGCGCAAGCAGAAGACGGATGCACGGGATGCAGCGCATCTGTTGGATATGTTGTGCACCGGACGCTTTCCGAAGATCTGGCGTCCGGCGCTGCGGAGCGGGATCTGCGGCAATTGCCCATTTTTTACGAAGAGTTAGTTAGAAGCCAAGTAAGAAGGGACTTCCTGGGGAGGGATGGCCGTGAAAACACCTAAATTGCACCTTTCACACACACTGGTTCTGTTGGTCGCATTGTGGTCGATCGGCGCTCAGGCACAGATCACACCGAGCGGAGATGCCTACACGAACAGCGCTGCTCCGACCACAAATTACGGCGCCAAGACGCTAATAAACGTCGATGGAGCGACGCAGACCAGCTACATTCAGTTTGATTTGGGCTCGATCCCCTCGGGCGCGAATATCAGCCAAGCCACGCTGAAACTCTATGTCAATTCCGTGGTCACCGCGGGAAGTTTCAACGTGGACTACATAAATGGAAGCTGGTCGGAAGGGACGATCGACTTCAGCAACGCGCCCGCGCTCGGCTCCACCATTGTCGCCAGCGTTCCGATCACGACGGCCGACAAAAATCATTACGTCCTGATCAATATCACGCCCGCGCTGGTGGGATGGCTGAACGGGAGCGAGACGAATGACGGCATCGCGCTGGTGGCGAATGGTTCGTTCAACGCGACGTTCGACAGCAAAGAGAACACGACAACGAGCCATCCGGCCGAGATCGACGTGGTGTTTGCTGGTGGAGGGGGCACGATTACAGGAATCACAACGGCTAGCGGCAGCGGCCTGATGGGAGGCGGCACCAGCGGCACGCTCAACCTGAGCCTGACCAACGCCTGTGCGGCCAATCAAGTGCTGCAATGGAATGGCAACTCGTGGGTGTGCGCTGCTGTGGGCGCAGGCACCATAACGGGAGTCGCTGGAGCAGCCGGACTCCTTGGCGGCGGCACCAGTGGCAACGTCACACTTACCATCGACTCGACCAAGGTGCCGTTCCTGAACACCAGCAACACCTTCACCGGCAATCAGACGGTGAACGGAAACCTAAGCGCAACGGGTTTGGTCTCGGGCAGCGCCTTCCAGATTGGTAGCAATCTGTTTGCGTTCGGATCGTTCGCGAATGCGAACGCGTTCCTCGGGTTTGCTGGAAATACATCAACCACAGGCTTATTCAACACCGGCAGCGGTCTTGGCGCTCTTCAAAGCAACACCAGCGCCAACGCCAATACGGCTACCGGCTATTTCGCGCTTGGTAATAACACAACTGGCGCCGGGAACACTGCCACTGGCCTCTGGGCGATGTTGAGTAACACCACAGGCGGTGGTAATACTGCCGATGGAGAGTATGCACTGCAGAAGAATACGACTGGCCAGTACAACGCTGCTGCTGGCTACGGCGCTCTTTCTAGTAACACAGTCGGGTCGTTTAACACTGCGATAGGTGGTATCTCGCTTTTTACGAACACTACGGGAATCTACAACACGGCCCTGGGCTATCAGGCGGGCTACACCCTAGACGGCACATCAATAACCGGGTCTCAGGACACCCTGGTCGGGTTGTCAAGCGGGCTCGCAACGGGGACTCTCGCTAATGCTGCCGCGATCGGCGCCAATGCTGCAGTTGCCCAGAGCAACGCGATGGTTCTAGGCAGCATTAACGGCGTGAACGGTGCCACGGCTGATACCGCGGTGGGCATCGGGACGACCACACCGTTTAACGCCCCACTGGCCGGCAATCCACCGACAAAGCTGAACATCGTCGGCAACAACACGTACGTCCCCTTGGTCGTGCAGAGTCCAAGCACCTTTGGAACCTGGATGGTCTTAAACAACACCAGCAGTGGAGGCAAGCCCTGGGCCATCTTGTCGGCCGCGAGCGGCAATGGCGAAGGAGCGGGCAACCTCGGGATCACCGACTTTGGTGCGGGGGGCACGATCTTCCTGGAGGGGAATGTCCAGGTAAGCGGCAATCTGAGCAAGGGAGGCGGTTCGTTCAAGATCGATCATCCGCTCGATCCGGGGAACAAGTATCTGTATCACTCTTTTGTGGAGTCGCCGGATATGATGAATATCTACAACGGCAATGTGGTCACGGATAAGCGGGGACTCGCGACCGTCGAACTGCCCGACTGGTTCGATGCGCTGAACCGCGATTTCCGGTATCAGCTTACGGTGATTGGACAGTTCGCGCAGGCGATTGTGGTGCACAAAGTCGAGCAGAATCATTTCACGATCAAGACCAACAAACCGGGAGTGGAAGTTTCGTGGCAGGTCACAGGAATCCGGCAGGACGCCTACGCCAACGCCTACCGAATTCCCGTCGAGGAAACGAAACCACCCCAGGAGCAGGGACACTACTTACATCCGGAGTTGTTCGGCGCCGGTCCGGAGAAGTCAGTGAATGCGAAGACGCATGAACCCTCTCCGGCGACGGTCGAAGCCGCAGTCCAAAACCAGGACGCCACAGACCGTTGACGCGAATGGAGATCACGCATATTTTGTCGCGCTTTGGTGCAAATTGCTGGCGTGAGAACCGAGATTATCTCGACGGCTAACCCGTCACAAAGGAGCATTCCAATGAAAAACTGTTTCTCGGCTGTTCTGCTAAGTGTTCTTGTTGCGGGAGTAGGGGCCGTGGCGCAGGTCCACGGCAGCGGCACGACGAATACGATTCCCGTTTGGGTGAGTCCCCATGCGATTGGTAATTCTGTTTTATTCCAGAACGGCGGAAATGTCGGCATCGGCACTACCAGTCCCGCGCAACCACTGGATGTTGTGGGGAATATCAATGCCTCTGGAACGGGCAGCTTCGGGACGGTAACCACCTCTGGCAACATTAATTTGCCTACCACATCAGGACCCAGCGTTGGAGTCATCAATTTTGGGGGAATCCCATTTCTTCAGGCCTTCGGGTATAACATCTTCCTCGGTCTAAACGCGGGGAACTTCTCGTCGACCGGCGCCCCTAATATAGGGATTGGATCGGGCTCGCTCTCCAACAACACCACTGGCCTAGCGAATATCGCGATTGGCACTGGCAGCCAATCTTTGAACACCACAGGCACTGGCAACACCAGCATGGGATACGTCTCGCTGTTCAACAACACCACAGGTGTTGCCAATACGGCGATTGGTTCAACCGCCCTGGGGAACAATACAACGGGTAACGGAAACACCGCCGTTGGTTATGTTGCCGGTTACGGAAACCGCGCCGGAAATTTAGACGCCGTTACCACGGGCACAAACAACACTTTTCTTGGCATTGGAGCTTCACCGGGCACAACAACTCCGCTCACCAACGCCACCGCGATTGGCGCCTACTCAGCTGTGTCCGCCAGCAACGCCATGGTGCTGGGCGATGGCACGATCAATGTTGGTATCGGAACGCAAACACCCACTACGACTCTGCAGGTAGCTGGAGGTGACATTTCCACGACCAGCGCTGGCAATGGACTCATTGTCAACAGTCCTGATGGAACAAAGTGCGCCCGAATCGGCATCGACGATACCGGAGCCATTGCCGTGACGCCGGTAAGCTGTCCCTGAGTGACTGCCGGATTAAATGATCGGCCGACCTGCGGAGGTTCGTCATTTGTACATCGCCTTTACACTCACGACCTGCTCAGGCAGCAGCTTGTTGCATCAATGGAAGAGGTTCGTTCACTTGCTTGACTGACGTGATCTCGCGATTACACTCATCGGCGGGTGGCCCGGGCCATCGCAATCGTTTGAACTCACGAGGGTGCCCCGCCGCTGCGGGTGAGCCTGCAGCTTTTGCGGATGAGCACTGAAACTCCCCTGCGGATGCTGTCGCATAGGTGTGGCTCACAGCAAGGCTGCTGACAGGCACGAGTTCCACCAGCACCTGCCAATGACCCGGGATGCGAACTCCGCCTGCGCCGACTGTCGGCGGCGTAAAGAACGAGAAGATGCTATCTGTCGAGGTGCGTTCTCCACTCTCGCTTTGCACCAACTCGGGAATTGTTTGCTGGTTTGATGAAACCCGGGCAAAGTGCAACACCACACAAGGGTTCGCCCCAAACCGGTGGATATTGGAAGCTCCCTCGGCAGTTGCCAACCCACGGCGAGTGGATGACGGGCAAACAGGAAACCATTCCGGCCGGAAATTACGACTCGATTGTTGACGAAATCAGGGATATTAAGTTAATACAACGACGAATCTCTCTTTCCGCTGGAAATTGTGGGAGACTATTTCCTTGCCAAGGAGGAATAATGCAGAAGCGCAAACTTGGAAAAAGCAAGCTGGAAGTCTCTGCTCTCGGGCTCGGCTGCATGGGAATGAGCTTTGGCTTAGGTCCCGCCATGGACAAGAAGGACGGGATCTCGCTGATTCGAGCGGCCGTCGAACGCGGCGTGACATTTTTCGACACCGCCGAAGTTTACGGTCCATTCACGAACGAAGAGTTAGTGGGCGAAGCTCTTGCTCCATTCCGCGATCAGGTGCTGATCGCAACGAAGTTCGGCTGGGCGCCGAATCCGGAGGAGGGAGGCAAGTGGACTGCCCTCAATAGCCGGCCAGAGCACATCAAGGAAGCAGCCGATTGCTCGCTCAAGCGGCTCAAGACTGACGTCATTGATCTGTACTACCAGCACCGAGTTGACCCGAACGTGCCCATCGAAGACGTCGCCGGAGCGGTGAAGGACCTGATTCAGCAAGGTAAGGTGCAGCACTTCGGCCTTTCTGAAGCCGGCGTGCAAACCATCCGCCGCGCACACCGAGTCCAGCCGGTCACGGCACTGCAAAGCGAATATTCACTCTGGTGGAGAGAACCTGAGAAGGAGATTTTACCGGCCCTCGAGGAACTTGGGATCGGATTCGTTCCATTTAGCCCCTTAGGAAAAGGGTTCCTCACGGGCAAGATCAACGAAGAAACCAAGTTCGATAAGACTGATTTTCGCAACGTCGTCCCGCGCTTTACGCCGGAAAACCGCAGAGCGAATCAGGCCCTGGTGGATTTGCTCAGCAAGATCGCCGAACGGAAGAAGGTGACGCCCGCGCAGATCGCACTCGCCTGGATTCTCGCCCAGAAGCCTTGGATGGTTCCCATCCCGGGCACAACGAAGTTGCACCGGCTGGAAGAAAACATCGGCGCCGCTGCCATTGAACTGACACCCGACGATCTCCGCCAAATCGGCACCGCCACTTCGAAGATTCCGGTGCAGGGAGCGCGGTACCCGGAGAACCTACAGAAATTGGTCAATCGCTAAGTCGGCATGTGTCGGGAGGAGCAGGATGCGAATCGGGATTCTCGGGAACAGATCAGCGACGAATAATACCGTGCCGGGAAATAGGGGACTTTTGTATGGGCAATAAGCTAACGCGGAACGATGCTCTAAAAGACCGCCTTTCCCGATATCGCGAAATTAACATCACCGTGACCGGCAGAAAGTCAGGACGCTACATCTCCATCCCGGTCTGGTTCGCTTTGGAGGACGACAAGCTTTACCTCCTGCCAGTGCAGGGGTCGGATACGCAGTGGTATAAGAACGTGATCAAGAACCCGAGGATTCGGATCGATGCGCGGGGCGCAGAGGCTGAATTTCAGGCCATTCCTATCACTGATGCCAAACAGGTGACATCTGTGGCCGAGAAATTTCGCGCCAAGTACGGGACTAGCGACGTGAAGAAGTACTATTCAAAGTTCGACGTCGCCGTTCTCGCTCAGATGCAAGGAACGCCGTCATGATGCAAACACGGTGGCGTGGAGTCCCACCCTTGGCGAAGAAGGTCGAGGATCGGCACTAGGCCTTCATTCGAGAGCCTGCCATTATTGGTTGGATGGAATACTGTAGTGAGAAGCTATGACCTGCCACGTGCCGTTCAGGTTCATCCAGACATCGGTGAAACGGTCGCGGTATTCGTAGGGCTTGGCCTTGGACGTACCCTTTTCGTGATACGCACCAGTGACAACCGCGGTCTTGCCATGCATTCGAACTCTAAGATCCGACATTTCTGAAATCTCTACGTGGACTGTGGAATCCCCGTAGTGCGCGATGTATCCAGATTTGCTGAATGTGCTTCCGTCTTCAACGGTGATGATGAAGTCATCCGCGAGAAGGGTATTCATGGTCGCGATGTCTCCTCGGTCATACGCCGCGTTCCATTTGGCCTCGAGTCCAAGGATTATGGCCGACCCAGGGTTCGGCTTGGTTTGCGCGCCGCCAAATTCCGAACCCCAGAATGCGAGCAAGGTAGCGACGGGAAGCAGAACTCTGATTTTCATAAATGTGCGCATTTTCTCGTGCCCCATTAGCATAGCAACAGTGGGCACACTTTGATGCACGTCATGACCCTTCGTGCACGATCCGGGCGCAGGAGATGCCCCCCAGGGGTGAGAGCAAGCATTAGACCACAGATTTTATTTTTCGTGGTTCGGAGAGCCCCCAGCGACCTTCGCTCTCCCGAGACAGCCGAGGTTGCCTGTCACGATCTGATTCGCAAAGCTTCTCAGCTGCGTGCGCCGACCACTTCTTTTTCCCTGGCCGCGTAGTGGGAGTCGACGTAGTCGTCGAGAATCTTGATGAACTCGGCTACGATCTTGTCGCCTTTCAGGGTGGTGAAGAGGCGGCCGTCCACGTAGACGGGGGCCTTCGGTTCTTCGAACGTTCCGGGCAGAGAAATTCCGAGACTCGCGTGCTTCGATTCTCCGGGGCCATTGACGACGCAGCCCATCACGGCGACTTTCATTTCTTCGACGCCGGTGTGGCTTTCTTTCCAGACGGGCATCTGCTCGCGCAAGTAGGTTTGGATCTGCTCGGCCATTTCCTGGAAGAAAGTGCTGGTGGTGCGGCCGCATCCGGGGCAGGCGGTGACTTGCGGAGTGAAGCTGCGAATACCGAGCGACTGCAGGATTTGCTGCGCTACGCGGACTTCTTCAGTGCGATCGCCTCCGGGAGCGGGAGTGAGCGAAACTCGGATAGTGTCGCCAATACCTTCCTGTAGAAGGACGGCCATTGCCGCGCTTGACGCGACGATGCCTTTGGCTCCCATGCCGGCTTCGGTTAATCCGAGATGCAACGGGTATTCGCAGCGCGCAGCCAGGATGCGATAGACGTCGATCAGATCCTGCACGCCACTTACTTTTGCGCTGAGGATGATCTGGTCCGGGCGCAGTCCGTGCTGCTCGGCTAGCTTGGCCGAGGTTAACGCGCTTACTACGATCGCTTCCATGGTTACTTCGCGAGCATCTTTAGGCTCCGGTAGAAGCGAGTTCTCGTCCATCATCTTCGTGAGTAATGCCTGGTCTAACGAGCCCCAGTTCACTCCGATGCGCACGGGCTTCTGATGCTTTACGGCAACCTCGATCATGGTGCGGAAGTTGTCGTCGTTCTTGCGCCCGATGCTAGCGTTGCCGGGATTGATGCGGTACTTGGCCAGGCCCTCGGCGCATCCGGGATATTTGGTGAGCAGTTGGTGTCCGTTGTAATGGAAGTCGCCGACGATGGGGACGCGCAGGCCCTGCTTCTCTAGGCCTTCAACGATGTGAGGGACGGCTTTGGCGGCGTCGTCATTGTTGACGGTGACGCGGACTACCTCGCTGCCGGCTCGGGCCAGGGCGGCTACCTGCTTTATGGTGCCGGGGATGTCCGCAGTGTCGGTATTGGTCATGGACTGCACCATAACTGGTGCATTACTACCTACGCGGACGCCGCCGATGGTGGCGGTGGAGGTTTTTCTACGCTGAATTTCAGCCATGTTTAGAGTCTATTTTAAACCAGTAACGGGAAAAGAGCGAGAACTCGGCGTGATTCCCGGGGATGCGGCCGAACTTTGGCCGGCTTGGACAGCCGAGGGCGGGCTGTCCGTACGTAGGCTGTGGCGCCTCACGCACGCGGGCGAGGGCGCCCGCGCCACACGAGCTACGGCATCCTTGTTAAGCCGGGCAGGGTCTTGACCAGGTCGTTGTAGATCACCATCACGGCAAAGAGCACCAGGAAGACGAAAGCGGCCTGGTAGATGCGTTCTTTGATGGGGAGGCTGATTTCTTTCTGCATCAGGCTCTCGATCAAGAGGAGCAGGATCACTCCGCCGTCCAGGATGGGGATTGGCAGCAGGTTCATGATGCCCAGGTTCAAGCTGATGGCGGCGGTGATTAACAGCAGCGGAGTCCAGCCCTTCTCGCGGGCAGCCGCTCCCACGGCGCTGCCGATTCCTATCGGGCCATCCACTTGACGCATGGAGACTTTGCGCTGCACCATCTTTTGCAGCAATTCGAGGATCAGGAAAGAACTCTTCTTGTTGTCCGACAGAGAACGGCTGAAAGCGTCCGCGAAATTGAGTTTTACAACTTTGGTGGGAAGGCTGTAGGCGCCAATCCGGTAGCGAAGCTCTTGTCCAGGCCCCGCAGGGACTTGGGTTGGTTTCACCGTGAAGGTTAGTTTCTGGCCGCTGCGGAGAACCACAATATCCAGAGGCTCACCAGTCGAGTGATTTAACAACTGGACTAGCGCTGCCAGAGCGGGAATCTCCTGGCCGTTGGCGGTGAGGATCTGGTCCCCGACCTTGATCCCGGCCTTGTCGGCGGGCATTCCGGGTTCGACGGTGGTCAAAGTCACGCTGGACTCTTTAGGCACCCAACCCACGCTTCCGTATTGATTGGGCCCCAGCGGTTCGGGAACGAGCACCTTGTCCATGACTTTGCCGTCGCGCTCGATCTTAAATTTCAAAGGCTGATTCGGGCTGAGCGCATCCTTGATATCGACTTGCTCCCAGTTCGGATGGTCGATGTCCTCGACCCAGACAATCTTGTCACCCCGCTGGATGCCTGCTTTCTCGGCGGGAGTGTCGGGATTCACCCATCCCACAATGGCTGGCTCATCGAGCACCGCGGGATATTCGTAATGCACCATATACACGCCGGTCAGCAGGGCGATGGCCAGCATGATGTTCATGGCCGGTCCGGCCAAGGCTATGATGAAGCGCTGCCAGCGCGGATGCGACAGAAACTCTCCCGGATCGCCGGTGCGGTCGTCCATCGGGTTCTCGCCAGACATTTTCACGTAACCGCCCAGAGGAATGGCGGCGATGCGATAGTCGGTGTCGCCCTTCTTGAAGCCCAGCAGACGCTTGCCAAAGCCGATGGAGAATACTTCCACCCGGACACCGAAATACTTGGCGGCGGCGTAGTGGCCGAACTCATGAATGAGGATCATGAATCCGAGCACGATCCCCATGTCGAAAATGGTATGAAGGATAGACAAAAGCTGGGGCATAATAATTAGACTACTCCATAATTTCTATTACGAAATGGCCCTGATGGGCGATCCCTTTCGGCGGCACTGATGGACGATTTCTCTTGCCAAAAGGCGGGCCTCGGTGTCGAGAGAGAGCACTCTGGGTATAGATTCCGGATGCCCGGCCGGAGTTGCAGCCATTACTTCTTCGATGATGCGGGGAATCTCGTCGAAACGGATATGCTCCTCCAGAAAGGCAGCCACGGCGACTTCGTCGGCGGCGTTCAGGGCGATGGTTTTTGTGCCTCCGGCCGCCACCGCCTCGTACGCTAAACGAAGACAAGGAAATTTAACCATGTCCGGGGGGCTGAAATCCAGATGCCTTAGGTCACTGATCGAAAAGCGCAACTCCGAAGGGACGCGCTCGGGATACGTCAGCGCGTACAGAATGGGCAGACGCATATCGGTCACGGAAAATTGAGCAAGTATGCTGCCATCAACGAATTCGACCATGGAATGGATCGTAGACTGCGGATGCACAATGACTTGCACGCACTCGGGCGGGACGTGGAATAACCGGCAGGCCTCGATCACCTCGAACCCCTTATTCATCAG
>Ga0307474_10002745_pt1 | contig 12668 bp, 10 predicted proteins | sample atmos_gasesECM1C_2_FD_203312 | JGI IMG/M metagenome (GOLD analysis project Ga0307474, IMG submission 203312) | Hardwood forest soil microbial communities from Morgan-Monroe State Forest, Indiana, United States - atmos_gasesECM1C_05 | ecosystem: Environmental > Terrestrial > Soil > Temperate... | reverse complement strand
CTGATGTCGCACGAAGCGCCCTGCGTCCCGCCGCGCAACGTGCGCCAGTTCGTGGAAGTGCTGCTGGAACGTGAGGACACCCAGTCCGCAGCCGAGATTCTGAACAATTATTCCAGTTGCTTGAGCGTCAAAGAAATCGAGCCGCGGCGCAAGGCGGCAATCGGATTGAGCCAACTGGCGGACCTTTACGCGCGCCTCGGCGGCCAGCCTATGGCGCAAGCCATCCGCAAGCTGAGCGAGCAACTGATCTCCGACAAAGACCCCGAGTTGCAGAGTCTGATGAGCGCGGCCTTCGTCCGCCTCAGCCAGGAAGCCAGCGCGGCCAAGAATTATGCCGCGGTCAACGAAGTTTGCGCCGGTATGGAACTGGTCAGCGTCGAGCGCCCGGTATTGATGAGCGATCTGCGCCCGCGCGTGGGCGTGGAAAACCGCCTTCCCGAATTTATTGAGGAAGCGCTGCACCAAGACACGGTGCCAGCAGACCTTTTATCGGTGCTGCGGCGCACCAGCCAGTCTGGCGCCGAGCACGTCGCCGACCGCTTCTTCCGCTGCATGCGCCGCGACGAGTGCGATCGCATGATTGAACTCGTGAAAGAGCTCGGGTCGCCCGTGCTGGTGCAGTTGCGCGAAATTCTGCGTACCGGCCAGCCACGGCAAGCCTCGAGCACCGTCGGGCTGGTTTCGCGGCTGGACGTCGGTACCCTGCTCGAGTTGCTGCCAGTTCGGTTGCCCGAATGGAATCGCTTTTATCACGACATGGTCGTGCGGCAGATTGCCTACGGTGCGGCACTTGACCGCGGACGTACACTGCTCGAACTCGCCGAGGTTCTTGATCCGGTGGTCTTGCCGGAAGCCGTCGACGAGATCGGCATGAGCGGCGACATTACGGCTGCCCCGCCGCTCGTTGCCATGGCGCGGCCCGGCGATGCTGTTTCCCGCTCTGCATTCGTGCAGTTGAAAGCCATTGAATCATTGGGACGGCTGCGCGATCCGGAAGCCGTTGCCACGCTCCGCGAAATTCTGGAGTCGAAGAAGACCTTCGGATACCTCCATCACAAGGAACTGCGCATTGCCGCCGCGCAGGCATTATCGAAGACCGATCCGCGCTACAGTTCGCAGGTGATGCAGGACAGCGGCTTTGAAGCGGCCGAATTAGCCATCGCCCCTCTGGATACAGCGCCTGCCTGTCCGTGGGTGCGGCAGCGCCGTTACGAGCGCCTCATTCTCGCCAAAACGGTGGCGGCTACCATTGGCAGTTCCTGGGGCAAGTCGAGGATTCAAATTCGCGAATTGAGCCTGGGCGGCGGCATGGGCACGAAAGAAGACAACCTCCGCATCGGCAGCGAAGCGGATCTGGAAATTTCTCTCGGCATGCGCTCTAAGATTCGCGCGCACGTACTATTGCGCCGGGCCCGGGTTAACGAAGTCGGATTCGAAATCGTGAATACCGATCTCGAGAGCCGTTACCGCCTCCGCCGTCTTCTGGTCGAGGCCCTGAATCATGCTCCACAGAATAAAGGGCAAGAGTGGAGTGGAGAACGGAAGCTGTAGTACTGACGTTGCAAGGTCTAACTCCCGAAACCAACGTCGATCCCCTACTCACCAAGAAACTGCTACTCCGCAAAACCGGAAATTGTCTTTTGTCATGCTGAGCGTAGCGGTTGGGGATTGCGGGGCGATCCCCAAGGCGGAGTCGAAGCATCCCTACCCTCTTCCTTCATCCAGGGATACCACTCAGCATGACAGTAGTCGCTCAATGCCGATGGCGAGAACTTCTTTAGTGACACAAGGCAAAAGCCTCCACGGTGGCGGAGGCTTTCTATTGCGCAGCGTTGAAGCTTGGCAACTTTGAAACCTTGAAACTTTGAAACCTGCCCTTACTTCACCTTGGCAAAGATGATGACCAGGGTGTAAAGCGCGAGCGACTCGATCAGCGCCAGGCCCAGAATCAGCGCCAACTGAATGCCGGGACGAGCCGCGGGATTGCGGGCCAGTCCTTCAGCAGCGGCGGCAGTGGCTTTACCCTGCGCCAGCGCGCAGATGCCGGAGGCGAAGGCCATCGAGAAGCCGGCAGCAATCGCGACCCAGTTAACTTCGCTCGATCCTCCGCCCTGCGCGAACGCGGGCACGGCAAACGAGAGTGCGGACAGTACCATGAACAGCTTGCTCAGGTGACGCATGGTGTTGCTCCTTGTCGTTCCATGAATTGCCGCCAGTGGGTGGTTGACATCATCCCGTGCAGACGCCCTCACGCTTGCGGCCAAATCTGTTCGTGTAGCTCCGGACGCATTCGTCCGGCGAAACTCTTAATTTCTAATGCTCCTCTGCCACCGCACCCTGCAAATAGACCGTCGTCAGCAGCACGAAAATGTAGGTCTGCAGCAGGGAAACGCCGATATGCAATCCCAGAAAAAGAATGGGCACGCCGATCGGCACGAGTGAAAAGAACACAAAAGTGACCATGTCGCCCGCAAACATATTGGCATAGAGACGGATGGTCAGTGAGAGCACGCGTGCCAGATGGCTGATCAATTCAATCGGAACCATCAGCGGAGCCAAAGCGGGCATCGGGCCGGCAAAGTGCTTCAGATAAGCGATTCCGGCGTGCTTGAAACCCTGTGTCTGGTAGTAGACGAAGGCACAAATTGCGCATCCCAGCGGCACAACCGGCAACGCGGTCGGCGATTCAAATCCAGGAATCACGCCAATAAGATTGCAAAACAGAATGAAGAACAGAAGCGTAGCCAGGAACGGCGTATACCCTTCGCTATGGTGACCGATGATTTCGTTGCTCTGCGCCTGGATGAATCCTTCTACACTCTCAAAGAAATGCTGTAGGCCGCCGGGACTGTCGACCGACAGCCGCGAACGCAGCATCAGAAACAGGATCACCAGGAACGCGACCACCAGCAATTCCATGGCGAACGAGTTCGGAATCGGCGCCGAAGGATGCTTCGGCTCGATTTTCAACGCATGCAGCGCCGCGGTTACCGGTCCCGCGAAGAGGTGGTTCAGGATTTCGGTAAACCAGAGTTGTTCAGGCATGAAAGCAGCTTCTACCTACTACCTCGTCGCTTCTAGCTCGCCGGGAATAGTCCCGGTTCGTACTCAAAACCCGCGGCTCAAGGCTGCGTACAGCTCGTAACCTGCTTCGCAGGCAATGCCCGCCACGGGCAAAAATAAGCCCGCCAGAAGGCCATTCAGGCTCGCGGGAGAAACAGTCAATATAGCATAGGCTCCAATCGCCATCAAAACGTAGCGCAGCAGGAAGCGGGAGACGATTCCCTGCCCGGACTGCGACGAGGGAGCACCCGCGGCGCGGTCCACGAACGCCGAAATTACGCGCTTCAGCCAATAAAAGTTGATGTAGGCGATCGCGCATCCGAAAGCGAATCCCGCGGCGGAGCGCCACCCAAACCTGCACCACGCACCCGCAGTCAACAAAGGCGCGAGCACGGCCATAAAGCGCCGAATCCGATCGAGTGCCCCCGAGTAGAAGCGGTCAGCGGCGGAAGCTTCCTGCGGAGGCGCGGGCTGGGCCGGATCTGACATCTTCTCTGGCAACCTGACATGGTACGCGATCGCCGCTGCCAAGAAGTGGGTTCGCATCGGGGCATAGCTTTAACCATGCCGTAATTGCCAGTAGAGACGGCGCATCGCACCGTGCTAGTTCGTATCGCGCATGACGGTGTGGATCAGTTCAACGAAACCAGCCACTATCCCCAGCAGAATCCCGGCGATGTAGAGCCAACTCGTATGCAGCCACCGGTCGAGCGCCAGCCCGACCAGCCATCCAACCACCGTCGCGGCGGGAAGGACGAACGCCAACTGGCTATACCGGGCAATCTGAACCCAGGGATTTTTCTTCGGATCGTTCTCGTTATTCGGAGGTGGAGACTCGGACATGAAAAACCAATCGCCGGACTGCGCCCGGCGGACAGCCGGGGCGGCTGTCCCCACACGTTCCTAATGAATCAGCTTCGCCGTGTTCGCGTTCTGCGCCAGGCCCAGAGCCCAATTGACCAGCTCGATAAACCGGTTCGGCATGATACCGATGAATAGCGTTGCAAATCCCGTCACACCCAGCGCAGCCCGCATAGCGTAGCTGACCGGCAGCGTCTCCTCGCCCTTTTCCGGCTGCCGCATCAACATCGCATTGGCGATCTTCAAGTAGTAGTACAGCCCGAAAACGGAATAGAGCACGCCCAGCGCGGCCAGGGCGTAGTGCCCGGTCTCGATCAGGCTGAGGAAGATGAAGTACTTGCCCCAGAATCCCGCCAGCGGCGGAATTCCAGCTAGCGAGAGCATGAAGACCAGCATCAGCACGGCTTCAACCGGCGCGCGTGAATAGAGCCCGTTCAGATCGTCCAGTTCGTCGCCAATCACGTTGCGGTGGCGCAGTGATGCGATCACGCCGAATGCGCCCAGGTTCATGAAGGTGTAGACCAGCAAATAGATCAGAATGCCCTTGACCCCGTCAGCATTGAGTTCTGAGGCGCTGCCAGCGACCAGTCCCAGCAGCATGTAGCCCACGTGCGCGATCGAGGAATAGGCAAGCAGGCGCTTGGTATTGGTCTGGGTCAGCGCGGCCAGGTTGGCTCCGGTCATCGTTGCGATCGACACAAAGACCAGCAGCGGCAACCAGGTCGACCGCATTGGCAGCAGCCCGAAAATAAGGATGCGCATCAGCATCGCCCATCCCGCGGCCTTCACCGCCACCGACATGAATCCCGTGATGCTGGTCGGCGCGCCCTCATAAGCATCGGGCGCCCACTGATGGAACGGCACAGCAGCAATCTTGAACAGCAGCCCCGTAATCGTGGTCAGCAGTGCGACGATCGCAACCGGCTTGTATGGCCCCCCCAGAACCTGCCGTGCCAGCACTTGCTGGATGACTCCCAGATTCGTGCTGCCAGTCAGTCCATAAAGCAACGAGAGCCCGTAAGCGAAGATGCCCGACGAGAACGCGCCCAGCAGCAGATATTTCAGCGCGGCTTCGTTCGACCGCCGGTCGCGGCGCAGAAATCCAACCAGCACGTAGGTCGAGATCGCCATTAATTCGAGGCCAATAAAGATCAGGACAACGTCGGCCCCGGCGGCCATGCACATCATGCCGACCACCGATAGCAGCATCAGGGCGTAATACTCTCCATGGTTCTCGCGCTCGATCTCCATGTAGCGCACCGACATAAGGATCGCGATGGCGGTGGCGGCCAGAAACAGGCAGAAGAAAAACAGCGCGAACCGGTCAACATACATCGTGCCCATCATCCCGGGGATACCCCCCCTGGGGGGGACACCTGTGACTTGCATCCATTGCCAGATCTTGTATATAGCCCCCGCCGAGAAACAGAGCCCGATGAAAGCCGTAATTGCATTCGCCCACTTCTGCTCCGGTGGAAGCATCAGATCGATGAGCAGAATCCCCAGCGCGAACAGGGCGAGCAGCGTCATCGGCAGCGCCAGCAGGTAGTCCGTCGCCGTAAATTGATGGAGCATGCCCACTAGTTCGTCCCCTTGTGGCTGGCTTTCGCAGCTTCCGGAACTGGCGATGCCACGGCGACGGGCGGAACCTCCGCAGACGGCGGGGCGGCGGCATTCATCGTCGCCCCGGGCTGCGGATAGTCAGGCCGCACAATCGCGATGGTGTGATTCACCGGCTGTTCCAGGATCTGGAAAAACGGCTTGGGATAGAGGCCGATCCAGAACGCCATGATGAGCAGTGGCACGAACGTGGCCACCTCGCGCGGCGTCAGATCATGCAGCTTCTCGTTCTTCGGATTCGTCACCGTTCCGAAGAAGACGCGCTGGTAAAGCCAGAGCAAGTATGCGGCGGCTAGCACCACTCCTGGAACCGCCCACGCGCCCCACTGCCATTTCTCCATGAACGTTCCTTGCAGGATGGTGAACTCGCCCACGAACCCGTTGAGCAGCGGCAGTCCCATCGACGAGAGGAACATAATCATCGTGATCGTCGCGTAGACCGGCATGACGTTCGAGATGCCGCCATACTCGGCAATCTCGCGCGTATGCCGCCGTTCATAGAGAATTCCGACAATCAAGAACAGCGCGCCCGTCGAGATCCCGTGATTGATCTGCTGCAGCACCGATCCGCTCAGGCCAAGCGGAGTCAGCGCAAAAATTCCCAGTGTGCAGAAGCCGAGGTGGCTCACCGAAGAATAGGCGACCAGCTTCTTCATGTCCTTTTGCATCAGCGACACCAGGGCGCCGTAGATGATCCCAATAATTGACAGCGTGATCATCCATCCGCGGATATGAATGTGAGGATCAGTAAGCACCTTCGGGAAGAAGGGCAGCGAGAAGCGGATAAAGCCGTAAGTCCCCATCTTCAGCAGAACGCCGGCCAGAATGACCGACCCCGCCGTCGGCGCTTCAACGTGAGCGTCAGGCAGCCACGTATGAAACGGGAACATCGGAACCTTAATGGCGAAAGCGAAGAAGAAACTCAGGAACAGCAGCGTGGCAGCGTACGGCCCGTAGTCGGAATAGATCCTCGGTGCGGTTTCATACAGCGACGTAAGACTGAAGGTATAAATGCCAGTCACGGAGTGATGATGGGAGTATAGGAACAGAATCCCCAGCAGCATCAGCACCGATCCAGCCAGGGTGTACAGGAAGAATTTGATCGCAGCGTAGAGTTTTCGCGGCCCGCCCCAGATGCCGATCAGCAGGTACATCGGCACCAGCATCGCTTCCCAGAACACAAAGAAGAGGAAAAAATCCAGCGCCATGAAGACGCCGAGCATGCCCGTCTGCAGCACCAGAAACCAGACGTAGTATTCCTTCACGCGATTCTCGATCGCCGTCCAAGAGGACAGAATCGAAATCCATCCCAACAGCGTGGTGAGCATGATCAGCAAGAACGAAATACCGTCAATACCCAGCACATATCCGGCGCCAATAGAAGGAATCCAGTTGTTAGCCGTGCCTTCGATGAACTTGAAGGGAGCCGGATCGCCGCTCTTGACCTTCTCCCAGAACATCGGAACCAGCGGGATCGACACCAGGAAGCCGGCCAGCGCAAAGATGTTGCCGATCCAGCGAATCGCGTCCTTGTTCTCTTTGGGAACGAACAGCAGCAGGATCGCGCCCACCAGCGGCGTGAACAGGATGATGGATAGAATGTGTTCTTGCATAGAAGCTCAGTGTGTAGAGATGTAGCTCAGCTACGTCTCTACGGATGCTCAGTGGTACACGTAATAAAACACGAACCCTACCAGCCCGGCCGTCATCACCAGCGCATACCACTGCACCAGTCCCCACTCCAGCAAGCGCGCGGGATAACTCAGCACCCGGGCGAGAATGGCAGGACCGTTGACACCAATGCCGTCGATGATCCACTTGTCCCACCAGCTGGAAATGGTCGCGGTGAGCCGGGTGATCCATCCGGCAGCATTCACCGCGCCATCAACGACGTTGGCATCGAACCAGGAACTGGCTTCGCCGAGACCCATGACTCCGAGGCGGACGTCGTCGACTTTCTTGCGGCCCGTAAACACATAGTCGTAGCCTTCGTCGACGTAATATTTGTTCAACAACGTCTTGTAAAGCGGCGGAGACAGAGCGGCGATGGGCTCGGTGTAGCCTTTGTCCGCATCGCGATAAGAGCGTCCGGCCATATACCAACCGACCCCGGCGGCCCCGACAGACAGAACCATCAACAGGTATTCTGTCGGGCTGGTGTGTTCTTCTTCCTTCTCACCGGCGGCCAACTGTCCGGCCTTCCCTTCTTCTACAAAGAGGTGAGCCTCGCCGTGCGCGAATACTGGATCAAGGAATCGCGCAAAGCGGTCGGACCCGCCCAAACTGTGCGGCCATCCCAAAAATCCAGCGAAGAGCGACATCACCGCAAGCACGATCAGCGGCATCGTCATCGACGCCGGCGACTCGTGGATGTGGTGCTCAATGTCATGGCTCATTCTGGGCTTGCTGTAGAACGTCAGATAGACCAGGCGGAACATGTAGAACGCCGTCATCAGCGCAGTGGCGTATCCGATAAACCACAGGATGTGATAAGCAACGCTCTCGCTAGTCCACGTCTGCCACAGGATTTCATCTTTCGAGAAGAAGCCGGCAAATGGTGGAATGCCAGAAATCGCCAGCGTAGCGATGAACATCGTCCAGTAGGTCGTGGGGATGCGCCCGCGCAGATCGCCCATGTTGCGCATGTCCTGCTCGCCCGACATCGCGTGGATCACCGAACCTGCGCCCAGGAATAGCAGCGCTTTGAAAAACGCGTGGGTGAAAACGTGGAAGACGCCGGCGGCAAACGCTCCCACTCCCAGCGCCAGGAACATGTATCCCAGTTGCGAGACCGTGGAATACGCGAGCACCCGCTTGATGTCGTTCTGCACCAGCCCGATCGAAGCCGCAAAGATCGCGGTCAGAGCCCCGACGATAGCGACAGTCTTCATGGAGGTTGGCGCCAGCACGAACAGCGCATTCGACCGCGCCACCATGTAGACCCCAGCCGTGACCATCGTGGCCGCATGGATCAAAGCTGAGACGGGCGTGGGACCTTCCATCGCGTCAGGCAGCCAGACATAAAGCGGAAGCTGCGCCGACTTGCCGCAGGCTCCGACAAAAAGAAGCAGCGTGGCGGCGGTGATGTAAGGATCGCCGATCCTGAATATCCCGCTATGCGCCAGATGGTTGACGTCGATGTAGCGTAGCGAGCCGCAAAGCCACGCAATGAAAAACATGCCGAGAATGAATCCCGCATCGCCAATGCGGTTGACGATGAATGCCTTGTTCGCCGCGTCGCTCGCCGACTTGCGCTGGAAATAGAATCCGATCAGCAGGTACGAACACAGCCCGACGCCTTCCCACCCCACAAACATCAGCGCGTAATTGTTCGCCAGAACCAGCGTCAGCATCGAGAACATGAACAGGTTGAGGTATCCGAAGAAGCGGTAATAGCCGCCTTCATGTCCCATGTACCCGATGGAATAAATATGGATCAGCATGCCGACGCCCGTGACGAACAGCAGCCAGATGCTGGAGAGCGGGTCGAGGAGGAATCCCGCGTCGGCCTGAAATGGAGCCTGCGTGCCGTCGTGAAGAAGGTAGGTCAGATGCCCGGTGTCACTTCCAAGCCATGTATAAAGGATCTTCTCATACGGCTGGTGATTGTGGCCGGCAGCCCATCCGTTGTATTGCAGAACTGCGCCGCAGGCCATGACGAAGGCGAGTACCACGACGCCGACGCATACCGCGTTCACCGTCTGCTTCCGCACCTTGCGGCCAAAGAAAAACATCATGGCCGCGCCAAAGGCAGGCAGCAGCGGGATGATCCATATGTGTTCTAGAAATAGCATTCTGCACTCAGCATTCAGCACTCAGCCCTTCCAGATTCAGCCAGCATCGCGGCGCAATCTCAAATGGCTGAATGCCGAGTGCTGACTGCTGAGTACTTTTCACCACTTCAACAAATTCACTTCATCCACATTGACCGTCTCCTTATTCCGGAAGAAGGCGATCAGTATTCCGAGTCCGACGGCTGCTTCGGCCGCGGCGTCGGTGATGACGAAAATCGCGAACACCTGCCCGTGCAGGGCCATCGGGCCATGGATTCCTTGCCAGTAACGCGAGAAAGCAACCAGATTCAGATTGACCGCGTTCAGGATCAACTCGATGGACATCAGGACGATCACGACGTTGCGCCGCGTAAGCACGCCAATCACGCCCAGTAAAAACAACGCCGCGCCCAGCACCAGGTAGTGCAGTGTCGAGATGTGGAGCATTGCGTCCATTACTTACCGCTCCTACTGCTTGTCTTCTTTCTGTTGGGTCTGCGTGTTTTTCTGCGCTTTAGTTGCGCTTTCAGGCGACCGCTGCGGATCCAAACGGTGATCTTCGTCCATACATCCCCAATTTCAACGTGTGCTTGCTTCTCGCTTCTTAACGGAGTTCTCCGCTTGCCTGGCATTGTGCCCTCCTGCCAATTGAGGTAATGGACAAACACGCTCCCTTCAAATCCTCTTCTTCGCCATCACCACTGCTCCGATGATCGCCACCAGCAGCAGCAACGAAGCGATCTCGAAGGAAAACATGTACACCCCTGACGTCCGTCCATAGAGCAGATCGGCCACGCCCTGGGTGTTTGAGGATTCGGCAAAAGTCAGCCGTCCCTCCGGAAACAATGACTTCCCTTTCGTATAGACCGCGATGAACAGCCCGCCCAGCACACCAGCGGCCACGATCCCCACCAGCCATTGCTTGTTAAATTGCCGCTCTTTCTGCGTGCGCTCAATCGAGATCAGCATGATCACAAACAAAAACAGCACCATGATGCCGCCGGCATAAAGAATGATCTGTACGCCGGCGACAAAGGGAGCGTAAAGCATCAGGTAGATCCCGGACTGGGCCAGCAACGCTGTAATCAGGGCGAGCGCGGAGTGCACGGCATTTTTGCGGGTAATGACCAGGACACCGCCGATGATCATCGTCGCCGACAGCAGATAGAAGAAAAATGGTGTGGCTACCGGTGTCATAAAACCCTTTTCAGCCACTCCTGAACTGACGGTGCTGCGAAAGCCGTGGTCGCCGTCAGAATCAGCAGCACCAGTCCCGTGGGCAACAGCACCTTCCAACCCACTTTCATCAACTGGTCAAAGCGGTAACGCGGGAACGTGCCACGATACCAGATATAGAGGTACATAAACGCGGCTACTTTGGCCGAGAACCAGAAAATATCTCCGATCCGCTCGCGCACAGGGGGAGCGAACAACACCAGCCCGATCAGTGCCAGCACCACGCCGAATCCTGCCAGGCCGATTGTTTGAATCCGGAATAGCGGATGCTTCGGCATGCGGGCGGCATTGTAAAAACAGAGCGCTCCCAGGAACACAAACGTCGCTCCCGGGAACAGCGAGAAAATCAGGTCCCAGTTGGGGCCGGTCAGCAAGTTCGGGAACGGCCGCAGCCATCCGCCCAGCCAGAGCGTTACCGCGATCGATGACACCGCAATCATGGCCGAGTATTCGGCCAGAAAGAATAAGGACCAGCGGAAGCCGCTGTACTCGGTGTGAAATCCCGCCGTCAACTCGGATTCCGCTTCAGGCAGGTCGAACGGCGCACGGTTGGTCTCGGCGACCATAGCGATAGCAAAGATGAAGAATCCGATCAGCCCCAGCGGGAAAAACTTAAAGATGAACCACATGCCCTGCGCCTGCTGTGCCTGTACGATCCCGATCATGCTTAGCGTTCCGACGCCCTGATCGTTGAGGCTGGTCATGAGAATGACCGAGACCACGGCCAGCCCCATGGCTACTTCATACGAGACCATCTGGGCGCTCGAGCGCAGCGCTCCAATCAGCGGATAGTGCGAGTTCGACGCCCATCCAGCGGTAACGATCCCCAGCACGCTCAGCGACGAAACGCCGAGCATGAACAGAATGCCAATATTCATGTCGGTGATCGCGTGCGTCGGCCCGAATGGAACGACAACGAATACCGTGAAGGCCGCGAGGACGACGATGAACGGCGCGATCCAGAAGACAACCTTGTCAGCCTCCGCTGGCATGATGTCTTCTTTCAGCAGCAGTTTCAGCGCATCGGCGATCGGCTGCAGCAGTCCATGCGGGCCGACACGCATCGGTCCGAGGCGCACCTGCATATGCGCGAGGATCTTGCGCTCGAGCCAATTCATCGCAATGACGGCGACGCTCAGGCCCACGAAGACCAGCAGAATATACACCACCATCCAGAAGATGTTTCCGGCGGCGCCTGGAGTCTTATCGCTTCCAAGGTAGGACTGGATGTAGTCAATGATGGCGTGGATCAACGGTCCACCTCGCCGAGCACGATATCCAGCGTGCCGATCACGGCGATGACGTCGGCCACCAACTGGCCGCGGCACATGATGTCCAGGGCTTGCAGGTTCACGAAACTCGGCGGCCGCACCCGCAGGCGGTACGGCTGTGTGGATCCGTCGCTGACCACGAAGTATCCCAGTTCGCCCTTGGGCGCTTCGATCGAGTGGTACACTTCGCCCACCGGCGGCTTGATCACTTTCGGAACCTTCGCCATGATCGGCCCTTCCGGAATGCCCACGACTGCCTGCTCGATGATGCGCAGCGATTGCCGCATCTCGATCATGCGCACCATGTACCGGTCGTACGTGTCACCGTTCAGCCCGGTGGGTATCTCGAATTCGAAATTCTTATAGTTGGCGTAGGGCTGGGCTTTGCGGATATCCCATTTGACGCCGCTGGCCCGCAGCACGGGCCCGGTCACGCCCAGCGCGATTGCGTCCTTGCCCGAAATTACGCCGACATTCTTCGTACGCTCCAGCCAGATGCGATTGGTCGTCAGCAGCTCTTCGTATTCATCGATCTTCGGCTTTACGAACGAGACGAAATTCTTCACGTCTTTTTCGAAGCCGTCATACGCCTCGTATTGCAGCCCTCCGATGCGAAAAGCATGCGTGGTCAGTCGCGCACCGCAATATTTCTCGAATATCTTGAGAATCTCTTCCCGGTCGCGGAAGGTGTAGAAGAGTGGCGTGATCGCCCCGATGTCGAGCGCGTGTGTCCCCAGCCAAAGCTGGTGGCTGGCGATCCGGTTCAGTTCCGTCAGGATGACGCGAATGTATTGCGCGCGGGGCGGCGCTTCGACGCTGAGAAGTTTTTCGACCGCTTCGCAAT
>Ga0307474_10002744_pt1 | contig 12669 bp, 11 predicted proteins | sample atmos_gasesECM1C_2_FD_203312 | JGI IMG/M metagenome (GOLD analysis project Ga0307474, IMG submission 203312) | Hardwood forest soil microbial communities from Morgan-Monroe State Forest, Indiana, United States - atmos_gasesECM1C_05 | ecosystem: Environmental > Terrestrial > Soil > Temperate... | reverse complement strand
CCGGTGCTGGAAGAGCAGCGCGGCGCCCATCTTTATTGCTGCGGGCCGCGCGGCCTGATGGACGCCGTGCGCGACATGACCGGCCACTGGCCGGATTCAGCTGTTCATTTCGAGGATTTCGTCGGCGCGTCGGCGCCGCATGCCGATGACACGCCGTTCGAAGTGAGGCTTTCCAAAAGCGGCGCGGCCTACGAGGTCGCGGCTCATGTTTCGATTTTGGATACGCTGCGGCAACACGGCCATGTGCTCGCAAGTTCCTGCGAAAGCGGCACCTGCGGCACGTGTCGTTGCAAATTTATCGACGGCGAGCCGGATCATCGCGATCTGGTCTTGTCGGATGATGAAAAGAAGCATGAGATCATGATCTGCGTGTCGCGCGCGAAATCGCCGTCGCTGACACTGGATATTTGAAGATGATAGCGTCGCGGGACGCCCTCTTAGCCCTCCCCCGCGGAACGCGCGGGGAGGGTGGCCGGAGCGGAGCGACGGTCGGGTGGGGGTGGTAGCCCCCATTGAGAAGTATGGAGGTGGGAATTGAGAGCCCCACCCCGACGCTCGCTATTCGCTCGCGTCGACCCTCCCCCTCGCTTCGCTCGTGGGGGAGGGATAAGAAGAGCGTGTCCTGTCGGAAAACAAAATGAACCAGCCACTCAAACTCGGCGTTATCGGTCTCGGCCGCGCCTTCACCCTGATGCTGCCGACCTTTGCCAATCATCCGCTGATCCGGATGGTGGCCGCACACGATCCACGCGCCGAAGCGCGCGAGCGCTTTGCGCAGGAATTCAACGCGCAAGCCCATGCCGACGCCGAGGCGCTGTGCGCCGATCGTAACGTGCAGGCGATCTACATCGCCTCGCCGCATCAGTTCCATGTCGAGCACGTCAAGCTCGCCGCAAAGCACGGCAAGCATGTGCTGGTCGAAAAGCCGATGGCGCTAACGGTCGACGACTGCCGCGCGATGATCGCGGCGACGCACGCGGCGGGCATCAAGCTGCTGGTCGGCCACAGCCACAGTTTTGACCTGCCTTACTTAAAGGCGCGCGAGATGATCCGAAGCGGCGCCTACGGCGGCGTCCGCATGATCAACGCGCTCAACTTCACGGACTTCCTCTATCGCCCGCGACGGCCGGAAGAGCTCGACACCAAAGCCGGCGGCGGCGTGGTGTTCAGCCAGGCCGCGCATCAGGTCGATATCGTGCGGCTGCTGGCGGGCGCGAAGGCCAGTTCAGTGCGTGCGCTGACCGGCAACTGGGATGCCGCGCGCAACACCGAAGGCGCCTACACCGCACAGATCAAATTCGACGACGGCAGCTTTGCCTCGCTGACCTACAGCGGCTACGCGCATTTCGACACCGACGAGTTCATGGGCTGGCGCGGCGAGCTCGGCGCGCAGCGCGATGCCGACGCATCTTACGGCCGCGCCCGGCAGGCACTCAAGAAGGCGGCAACTGTGGCCGACGAGATCGCGATGAAGAATGCCCGCGCCTATGGCATCACCGGCCGCGACGCGTTTCCGCTTCCAGCCGATGCGACGCACAATCACTTCGGTCTTGTGGTCGTCTCCTGCGAGCGGGCTGACCTGCGTCCCCTGCCGCATGGCGTCATGGTCTATGGCGACGATGCGAAACATCTCGAAGAGATTCCCGCGCCGACCATTCCCCGCGCCGAAGTTGTCGACGAGCTCTACGCCGCTGTCATGTCCGGCACAGAGCCGTTGCATTCCGGCGAATGGGGGCTTGCGACGCTCGAGATTTGCCTAGCGATTCTGGAGTCGGCGAAGACGGGGGATGAGGTGGAGTTGAGGTGGCAGGTGTGACTCTTTCTTACTCCCTCCCCCTTGCGGGGAGGGTCGACGCGAGTGCAACGAGCGTCGGGGTGGGGGTACGAGGCGCAAAGAGCCCCCACCCTGGCCTCCGCTGCGCTTCGGCCTTCCCTCCCCGCGCTTTCGCGGGGGAGGGATCAAGGACGCGGATTATTCGCCCTTGTGGCAATGATCGCGATCACGTCGTTCTCGGCGGCGGCTGCGGTCTTGTAACGCGGCTCGGTCGTGACGAACGGCTGGTCGGCCTCGGCGGGATGGAAGATCTCGACATAGTAAAGGCTGGATGATGCATCAAGCTTCGGTTCGATGCGGATCAGTGCCATATCCATCGTTCTCCTCAGAACAAGCTGATGGCTCACACCGTCATTGCCGGGCTCGACCCGGCAATCCATCTGGTGAAGAAGATGGATGCACGGGTCAAGCCCGCGCATGACAATCGAGAGTCACCTCACCTTGACGTATCCGCAATAGCAAACACCACACCGCGCAATTTCGCTGCCAACGCAGCCCCGGCCACATCGGACGCCTCCGCGGTTCCGCTCATGCCGAGATAGCGTTCGGCGATCTCCTTTGAATTCAGCAAGTCCTTTGCGCTGCCTGCCAGCGTGATGCGGCCATTCTCGAACACATAGCCGCGGTCGGCGGTCGCAAGCGCCTGCCGCGCGTTCTGTTCGGCCAGCAGGATCGTGATCCCCTGCTCGCGCAGCGCCACGATCAGGCGAAAGATTTCTGCGACCAGCAACGGCGCAACGCCGAGCGATGGCTCGTCGAGCACCAGGATTTTCGGCTTCGCCATCAGCCCGCGCGCAATAGCCAACATTTGTTGTTGTCCGCCGGAGAAATTGCCGGCGATGTCGTTCATGCGCTCACGCAGCACCGGAAACAGCGCCCACACGGCCTCGAGCTGCGCGGCGGCGTCAAGCTCAGACACCGCATAAGCGCCGAGCGCGAGATTCTCCGCAACCGTCATCCCGGCAAAGATCTGCCGGCCCTCCGGCACATGCGCGATACCCCGGCGCAATCGCTCGGCCGGCGGCAGCGCGTCGATCGGCGCACCCTCAAGCAGGATTGAGCCTGATTGCGGCCGCAACAGCCCGGAGACGGCTTTCGCCAGCGTCGACTTGCCGGCGCCGTTCGCGCCCAGCAGCGTGACGATCTCGCCGCGCTCAAGCGTAAGGTTGATATCCTCCAGCACGCGATGATGGCCGTAGCCGACCGCGAGCGATTTGAGCTCAAGAAGCGGCATGGTTTTCTCGCCCCAGATAGGCTTCGATCACGCGGCTATCGTTCTGCACCTCGGCGGGCGTCCCGGTCGCAATGAGCGCGCCGGAATCGAGCACGACGATCCGGTCGGCGACATTCATCACCAGCGACATGTTGTGCTCGACGACAAGCACGGGAATGCCGAGCGAGCGGATCGCACGCAACAAATTCGCAAGCCCCGCCGTCTCGGTGTCGTTGAGGCCCGCCGCGGGCTCGTCGAGGCAAAGTAATTTGGGCTGCGCCATCAGTGCGCGCACGACTTCCAGGAGCTTCTGCGCGCCCATCGGCAACTCGGTGGCATGGGCTTGCGCAAACTGCAACAGCCCGACCAGTTCGAGCATCTCTTCGGCGCGGCGGCGCAGTTGCCGTTCTTCGTTGCGCGCGCCAGCGAGCCACAGCATCTGGCTCGGCAGCGAATGCGCAGCCAGACGATGGTTGCCGACCATGACATTTTCGATCGCGGTCATGCCGGGAAACACCCGCGCCGACTGGAAGGTGCGGATCAGGCCAAGATTTGCGATTCTCACCGGCGATAGTCCCGCAAGATCGCGCCCGAGAAACGTCACGCGGCCGGCATCGCGCGGCATGATGTTGGTGACGAGGTTGAAGACGGTGGTCTTGCCCGCGCCGTTCGGCCCGATCATTGCGGTGATCTGGCCCGGCGCGGCATCGAACGAGACGTCGTTGATGGCCTTCAACCCGCCAAAACTCTTCGCAAGCCCGCGCACGCTCAGGATCGCGTTCGTATCGGCAGTGGCTTGCACGTCGATCGCGGTCATGACGCCCTCGCCTCTTTTTGAGTCGCACTGGCCCGCTCCGACGATCCGGCGAGCTTTGCCACGATCTGCACCAGCGCACCATAGAGTCCCTGAGGCAGATAGAGGAAGCTCGTGACCAGCAGCGCACCCGACGCAAACGTCTTGTAGATCGCAAGCGGCGCAACCATCACCGGCAGCAGTGTGAGCAGCAGCGCGCCGAACAGGCCGCCGACCAGTGTGCTCTCGCCGCCGATGATCAGCATCGCTACCAGTTCAAGCGAACGCGAGGTGCCGACCATTTCGGGGCTGAGGAAATTGAAGAAGAACGCATAGAGACTGCCGGCGAGCGAGGCCAGCGTCACGCTGATCAGGAACGCCGCGAGCTTGTAGCGCACGACGTTGACGCCGAGCGCGGCCGCGGCCATCTGGTCGGATCGGATCGCCTTCAGCGCACGGCCGAAGCCGGAGCGCATCGCACCGGCAAGCCCGATCAGGATCACGACATCCAGCGCCAGCACGAGGTAATACATCGCGCGCGGACTCGCGAAGGTGATGCTTCCGACCGAGAAGGAGGGAATGCCCACCAATCCAGATGGCCCGCCGGTGATGTCGAGAAAACCGACGGCGCAGGAATCGATCAGCAGCCCGAAGGCGAGCGTGGCAAGCGCGAGATAATGGCCGCGCAGCCGCAGAGTCACCACCGACAGCACCAGCGCGCATACAAGCGACACGCCGATGCCGGCGAGAATCGAGAGCACCGGCGCGACCTCATGGTTGATCGCGAGATAGCCCGACGTGTAGCCACCGATCGCCATGAAGCCGGCCTGCCCGAGGCTGACCTGCCCCGCATAGCCCATCAGCACATCGAGCCCCATCAGCGCCATGAACAGGATCGCGGCGATCACGAGACCGCTCATGATGCCGTTGTTGGTAACGACGAGAGGAATGATCGCAGCCACGATCACAGCAAGCGCCCCAAGCGGCCAACCAAGATGCGCCGGAAGCTTCACGGCATGGCCGCCCGCCTTCACTTCGTCACGCGTATCCTGCCGCCGCGCGACGCCGCCCTGGATCAGACCCTGCGGCCGCCAGATCAGCACCACTAGTAATATGAGCAGCGAGATCGCGCTGGAAAACAGCGAAGAAATATAGGCGGTCGAGAGTTGTGTCACGAGACCGAGGAACAAGCCGCCGATCACAGCGCCGGGAAACGACGCAAGGCCGCCGATCGCGGCCGCGACGAATCCGGAAATCGTGAACAACCGCCCGGTATCGAATTGCAGCGAGGTCGCCGGCGCAACCGTCACGCCGGAGATCGCTGCGATCAGCACCGCAAGGCCAAAGCTGAACAGCGTCATCCGCGGCACATCGATGCCCATCAGGCTCGCGGCCGCTGGATTTTCCGCGCAAGCGCGCAAGGCTTTGCCGAGTTTGGTTTTGGCAATCAGGAACCAGAGCGCGGCGATGCAAACGGCCGTCGCGCCGAACACCCAAAAGGCTTGGGTCGGAATCAGGATCGCGCCAAATGCGAGCGGCGCTTCGCCGGAGAATGGCGGCATCGCGTAAGGCTGGCTGCCCCAGACCACGAGCGAAAATCCCTCGATCATGGTGAGGATGCCGGCGGTCAGCATCAGCACATTGGCATTGGAGAGCCGCGCCAGTCCCGGCACGAACGTGAAACGCGCCAGCACGACGCCGGCCGCAACCGTCACCACGACCGCGGCTGGGATCGCAGCTACCAGCGGCCAGCCCCAGGCCACACCAAATGTGTGGCCGATCATCGCGGCAATCAGCGCGAAGCCGCCTTGCGAGAGATTGATCGCGCCGGTGACGCGAAAGATCAGCGAGAAGCCGAGCGCGATCGCGGCATAGATGCTGCCGACGACGAGCCCGCCAATCGCGATCTGGACAAACTCAAGCACGCGCGGCGCTCATCATCGCGCGCGGGGAATGCCGAGGGGATCGCTGACCACGACCCAGGTCTGCGCGGCCGTATCCCAGCGCGTGACGACGACGTTGGATTCATCCAATCCACGATTCGGCACGGCCTTGTAATCGTAGAAACCGTTGATGCCGGCAACGCCCTTAAGACTCGCGAAATAGGCGCGCAAGTCTTCCGCTGTCGCGTCGGGCTTGAGCTTGCGCAACGCATTGACCACGAGCAATGCGGGATCCCAGGCATAGGTCGAGGGACCATCCGGCTTGATGTCGGTGCCGTCGAAGGCCTTGTAGAAGGCCGCTTTCGCCGCACCGGCTTCGTTGGCTGGCAGCGGCTTGTCGGATTTCAGAAAATCCGCCGCCGGAATGTAAAGCTCTCTGGGCAAAAAGCCGGCATATTGCGCCATCTGCGCGTAGGTCTGGTTGCCGTTGGTGGTCGCGACGGGAATCTCGAGGCCAGCATCATGGATCGCCTTGAACACGGTGCCGATCGGCCCGCCGGTCGACCACGCGATCAGCACGTCGGGATTGGCGCCCTTCAGCCGCTGGATTTGCGCCGCCGCGCTGACATCGGTCGGGTTGAGCGTCGCTTCGGCGACGAGCTCGACGTCCTTGTGGTCCTCCGCGCTGAGCAGCGACTTGAAATTCTTGTAGGCGTCCTGCCCGCTCGCGTCCGTCGAGGTGATCAGCGCGATCTTCTTCATGCCCTTGCGGCCGAAGTAGCGAAGCAGCGCCGCGCCAAGTTCCCGCGTCGAGATGCTGGAGCTGTAGACGAAGCTGCCGTTGACGGGATGAATGCCGGGCGAGAAGCAATACAGCAGCGGGCCTTCCTTCATCAAAGGCGCCATTGCGTTGCAGAGCGCAACCAGCGCCGAGCCGAGAATGACGGGCGGATTGCTCGCCTTCACCTGATTGGCGAGTTGGACCGCGACCTGCGGGCTCGACTGATCGTCGTGAAACACGAACTTGATCGGCTGGCCATGAATGCCGCCGTCTGCGTTGGCCGCCTTCTCGAATTGCTGAAGCGATTGCTGCTCGGCCTTGCCGAGGAACGCGCCGCCGCCGGTCAAGGGCAGGATGACGTTGATCTCGCGATCGGCCGCTTGCGCCAGAGCGACGCCGCACAGCAAGGTGGCGGCAACAAGAGTGATGCGGACGCGCAAACGATCCTCCCCGGGGTCTTGGTGCGGCGTTTTTTGCTTTGTAGCGATTTCCTGCTGGCTCCGCTACGCCGCCGCGCCCGCCATTTCCTTGTCCGTTTCGTCCTCCTCGAGACCGGAGAGAACCTTCACCTCCTCGTCGGAGGCGCCGAGCGTGCGCCAGGGCACGGTCTTCTCCACCACGCCCTGATAGGAACGAAGTTTCGCCTGCGGCAGTCGCGGCGCGATATGCCCGATCACCCGCCCCTCATCCGCAAAGGCCTTCGCGGCATCGATCATCAACCGGCGGAACTGCACGATCGCGATGTCGCTGGCGCCAAGCCGCTCCTGCGTGCGATCGGCGATCACGCCCATGGATTCCCACATCGCGATGTCCTGGTTGGGAATGCCCGAGATACCGGTAAAGCTGTCGCCGCCGGCCATGGCGGCGCGGTCCTGTAGATAGTCGTTGTGGGCGTGGCGCTTGATCGGGCGGAACTGCGCGTCGACATCTTCACCCACCTGCAGCACGCAGAACTTCCGCCACGCCTCGGTCGCGATGCCGGCCTGCTCACCTTCCGCCCAGGCAATGAAGTGAAAGTAAGTCGAGGTGTCGCTCTTCGGCACGATCACACTCGTGACATTATACGTGCTGTTCGGCGGGATCAGCGCGGTGAACGGCGCGACATAGGTGGTGATGCGGACGTAATCGTGCGTGTTCGCATTCACGATCGGCCGGCGGATCGCGGCATAGCGCATGCCGTAATTGGTGAGCTGCACCTGAATGCGCGGATTCTTGTCGGTCGACGGACGCACCCAGTGATCGCCCTTCGCGGTCGCGTCGCCCTTGGCGGGGCGCATGTCGGAGGAATGCAGCGTCGAGGAATGCGCGGAGTCGATCTGGCCCTCCATGATCTGCGCCCAGTTGCAGGGCAACTCGACCTTGGCAATCGCAACGCGCGCGTTCTCGTGCGGCGCCCATGGCGGCGCCTGGAATTCCGGCATTGCGTCCGGCGGGCCCATATAGGCCCAGACAAAGCCGCCGGCCTCGCGCGTCGGGTATGACAAATGCTTGGCCTTTTCCGGCAACGCGCTGGCCTTCGGCTCCGACGGCATGTCGATGACGTTGCCGTCGGTATCGAACTTCCAGCCGTGATAGAGGCAGCGCAGGCCGCAGTCCTCGTTGCGGCCGAAGGCGAGCGAGGCCTTGCGGTGCGGACAGGCCTCGCCGAGCAGGCCGAGCTTGCCGTTGCTGTCGCGAAACGCCACGAGCTTCTCGCCGAACAGCTGCACACGCACCGGTGCGCCGTCAGACGTCACCTGCTCGGACAACACTGCCGGCACCCAGTGGCGGCGCATCATCTGGCCCATCGGCGCGTCACCCTCGACACGGCAGAGCAGTTCATTTTCCGCTTGCGTCAGCATGGCCACACCTCTCAAAGATAAATCCTTAGCTTCCTAAGCATTATTATAATGCAGGCATGGCCGCCCCGTCCAGACTTTTAGGCTGGCGCCGTCTTCTCCCTCCCCCTTGCGGGGTCCGAGGCGAGCAAAGCTCGCTCTCGAGGTCGGCGGGCGAAAGCGAGCCGGGGTGGGGGTTCTCAAGAACCACGATCAGTATGGAAATGACGATGATATGAGCACCCCCATCCGGCTCATCGTTCGCTAGCGCTCACGATGATCCACCCTCCCCGCGCGTTCCGCGGGGGAGGGATAAGAGAGCACAGCGCCGAAAAGCAAAACGGCCGCCCCAGGGGCAGCCGTCCGGACATGCAGGAATGACCTGCGAATTGGGGTATGCGGATGCGGGAGTTAAATCCCGAGCACCCAGACTGCGACAATGGTGCCGAGAACGGCCAGGCCCGACACGGTCCATCCGACCGCATAGGCCCCGTCATCTTCGTCTCGCCGGTCCACCATCTCATCGCGCCATTCGGTCATGAGAGCCTCCCTTAAAGGCCGTCTCTTTTATTGCCTCTTGGCGATAGGTCGCGCCGGGAGGCACAAGGTTCAATGCGGTGAACCAATGCGGCAAAATGCGCCCGGTTCCATTGCGGGATGCTGTGGGTTCTTCATCCCTCCCCCTTGCGGGGAGGGTGGCTTATCGTGAGCGGAAGCGAACGATGAGCCGGGTGGGGGTGGCTTGTAAGAACCCCCACCCTGGCCTGCGCTTCGCTGCGGCCTTCCCTCCCCGCAAGGGGGAGGGATTAAGCGAGCAAGAGTTACCCCCTCACTCGCCTCGCCAAGGCCTCGACAAACCGGTCGACGTCCTCTTCGTCATTGAAGACGTGCGCCGAAAGGCGCACGCGCGCGAGCCGCGCTGCAACATGAATGCCCTCCCCGGCGAGCCCCTCGACCAGTCCCGCCGGCACGCCGCCGGCAAATCCCAGGCTCAGGATATGCGGCGCGCGAAACCGCGCATCCATCATGCTCACCCCGGGCAGGTTTCGCTTCGACAGGCCGTCGGCGATCCGCGATGTCAGCATTTCGAGGCGGCCGACGACGGCGGAGGTACCCCATTCGGCCATCATCTCCATGCCGATCGCGGCCATTTCCATCGAGATGAAATGGTCGCGCTCGCCCATGTCGAAACGCCGCGCACTTTCGACGTGGTTGAGGTCGGCGAAATACACCGCGGCTTCCGAATTGACGCCGCGGCGGCCGAAGCTGGTCTGCTCCAGCGGAATCCCGTTCTGGTGACGCCTGGCGACATAAAGGAAGGCGCGGCCGTAAGGCCCGAGCAGCCACTTGTAGGTCGGGAACAGCACAAAATCCGGATCGAGCGTCTTCACGTCCATCGCGATGACGCCGACGCCATGCGTCGCGTCGATCAGGAACAGCGCGCCCTGCCGCTTCAGCGCCGCGGCAACTTTCACAACCTCGATCAGGCCGCCATCGGACCAGTGCACCGAGGAAATCGAAGCCAGCGCCACCGGTGGCGCATGCGGCCGCTCGATCGCGGCAAGCACGGCCGAGGTCCAGTCGCCATCGGCGGGCTGTGCGACCGTCTCGATCGCAAAGCCTTGCGTCATAGCGCGCGTCTGCCATTCCAGCACCGGCGAGGAATGGTCGTTCTCCAGCACGATGACGCGGCTGCCTTGCGGAATGCTCAGCAACTTTGATGCGGTCGCGACGCCATAGCTGATCGAGGGCGTCAGCGCGATGTCGTCGGCATCGGCATTGATCAGGCGCGCGGCGGCAGTTCGCGCGCGCTCATGCTGGCGATTGGCAAAGGATGCCTCCAGCGTCCACGGCGTGGCCTTGCGGCCGACGGCCTCGCGCGCCGCTTCCTGCGTGCGCAACGGCAGCGGACTATAGGACGCCGAATTCAGGTAACAGATCTCGCGCGGCACCGTGAAGAGGCCGCGCTGCGAAGGCAGCATGTGAATCTCTTTCGGAAAGCACGAACGTTAGCCGCTCGCGGGCGGAGCCGCCATCCCCACCAATGGCCGATCAGCCCGGCTTGAAGCGCGGGGGCGGTCCCACCGGCGGAATCGTCTTCTGAAGAGACGCGCGGCCTGCGTGCGTTGCGAAATAGCGGCCGAGATGGGCCGAGGCCGCCAGCAATTCCGCTCCTTCCGGCGCCAATTTGAGACGATCGAGGATCGGCAACAGGTTGAGATCGGCGAGCGTCAACCGGTCGCCAACCAGAAAGCCGCTAGCCGCAACCGCAGCGTCGAGAATATCGACCTGCTTGCGGACATCCACCAGCGCCGCCTGAATCGCGTTGCGATCCGGCGAGGTGCCTGTCTGCTTGGCCAGGATGTAGGCGTAGAGATAGGTGCGGATGAACGAGCGATCGACGGTGGTGTTGACGAAGGAAACCCACTGCTCGGTCAGCGAGCCGAGCCGCGGATCGCTCGGAATCAATTCTGGCCCCCCAAAGCTCCGGTCGAGATAGGTCGCGATCGCCTTGGATTCAAACAGCGTGAAATCGCCGTGACGCAAGACCGGCATCTTGCCGAGCGGATGGATGGCGAACAGCTCCGGCGCGTCGAGCGGCACTTCCGTCAGCGTGTAAGGAATGGCCTTTTCCTCGCACACCAGGCGAATGACGCGGGTGTAGGTTGATCGGATCGAACCGATAATCTCCGGCTTGGTCATGTGCGCTTATCCCTGTACTGCCAACCCGACGGTTAGCAGTACAGGCGGATCATCGCGAGCGTCAATGGAGGCTTCGGCTCGGCTGAAGCTCCGATTCCGAAGTTCGCAGGGTTGCTAGTGCAAACGTGCAGGCGCCTGCTTGTCGCGCTCGGCGCGCCAGTGCGATTGATAGACTTCCAGGATGCCACGCGACATCCTGACATCGGCGCGCTGGAATTCGGCCTTGAGGTCTTCAAGGTCGTTGGCGGAAATGCGGTGATTTTCGGCGCCCAAAAACAGCAGCGCCATCGCGGTCTCCCACGAGAATTCGAGCGCCTTCGACAACACCAGGATCATGTCGCGGTTGTTGGCGACGAGCACCTGTTCGACGACCTCGAGCGGCAGCTTGCACAACAGCGACAGCCCGATGACGGTTTCCTCGAACTTGTGCGCGAGCGCAAAGCCAAGAATGCTCTTCTCGTTCAGCCGGCCGGCCTTGTGCGTGTTGGCGATGGTCTGCTTGAGCGCGAGGTAGCTTTCCTGTCCCGGACCGAAGCTGGAATAGAGTTTCGACGCCGCTTGTCCGACCGAGGCATGGATATCGGCTGCGAGCTCCGGCCGCTCCCGCTCCAGCTTGCGCCGGACGTCTGCGGACGCCTTCGCGACGAGCTGGCGGAATATGTGACGCGGAATTTCCTTGCGCAGGCCGACCTGCTCGGCGAGCGCCACGTCGGTTTCCGCGCGCTTGACCATCTGACCGAAGCCGAAATCGGAGAAGCGAGCGCCAAGATTGGCGACGACGGCCTGCACCACCTCCTGATTGCCGCGCGTGACGAGTTCGTCCGTCACCTCGACCGGGATCGATGAGCGCTTCGAGATCGCCAGCAGATGCGGCTGGCTCTTGCTTCTGATGTTGGCGATCAGCGACTTGACGTCGAGCCGCGGCGAAAATTGCAGGACGGGGCCAGCGACGTCGATCGAGTCGTCGAAGGCGAGCATCCGCACGACCTTGTGCGGCGCGTTGTTGGAATGCGCCAGCCGCCGCGACAATTCGGCGCGGGCAGCCTCCTCGATTTCTTCCGTCAGCCGCCCGATCACGTCGCCGAAAATGCGGATCTGGTCTTCGCTGAACTCGCCGCCGACAAGGATGTCGGTCGCGTGCCAAAGCGCCTTGGCGCGGCTCTCGGAAGAACCACGCTCAATCGCCTCGTTGAGGTCCTGCATCAAATGGCCGGTTTCGGTCATTGCACACTGCCAGCGAAATCGTGGCAGGAGTCATAGACCCCAACTTTTAATGACGCGGTTTCGCTTTCCCTCGGCTTTGGGAAAGCGCAGTTACCCTTCTTTAAGGCTGCAAATGCCGAAAGCGCCGGGCACGAAACAGAGGATAGGAAAAAACCGCATGGCGGCAGGGATTTGACAGCCCGTTTACCGATCGCTTACCTCCCTTGGCGGGCGAGCGTGCCGCCCTCAAAATGAGGCAAATGGGGCAACGGGGCAATCGATATGGATGAGACGGCGCAGTGTTCGCGCGAGGCCACGGCGCCGCGCGCAACCGACCATGCAATCGCCATAGCCGCTATCGCCGTGCTGATCGTGTCCTATGCCGTGAACGCGATGGACCGCACGCTGTTTCCGCTGATGCTCACCGACGTCCGGCGCGAAT
>Ga0307474_10002742_pt1 | contig 12674 bp, 8 predicted proteins | sample atmos_gasesECM1C_2_FD_203312 | JGI IMG/M metagenome (GOLD analysis project Ga0307474, IMG submission 203312) | Hardwood forest soil microbial communities from Morgan-Monroe State Forest, Indiana, United States - atmos_gasesECM1C_05 | ecosystem: Environmental > Terrestrial > Soil > Temperate... | reverse complement strand
TCTTCCGCGCGCATGTTCGCCACACTCGATCCCAAACTTCGCGCCATCGAGTTGCCGAGCCGTCGCCGCGTTCTCCTGTCCGACACCGTCGGCTTCATCCGCAATCTGCCGCACACGCTCGTCACCAGCTTTCGCGCCACGCTCGAGGAAGTCGCGCAGGCCGAGGTGCTCCTCCACATTCGCGATGCATCGTCCACCTACGGCGCCGAGCAAAAGGCGCAAGTAGAAAAAGTTCTCGGCGAGCTTGGAAGCCTCTCCAAGCCCCGCATTGAAGTCCTCAATAAAATTGATCTGCTTCCCCAAGACGAACGAGCGGCTTTAATTTCTCGCGCGAACTCTGGTCCAAAGGTTAAAAGCGCCGCCGGCGTCGGCGAAGCGGTAGCGGTCTCAGCACTCACCGGCGAAGGCATTCCAGCCCTACTCGCGGCCATCGACGCCACGCTTCACTCCGACCCCATCATCGAAGCCGAGCTGCGAATTCCTCAGCACGAGGGCGCTGTTCTCGCCGCAATTGAAGCCGGAATGATCGTCCATTCGCGCGAATACGAAGGCAATCTAGTCCGCCTCAACGTTAGCGGCCCCGCATCGCTCATCGGCCGCCTGCGCCGCTTCCGCGTAAAAACTGCCGAATGAGAGAATGCTGAAATGGAAATATGGACCGGCGTGGCAAGTTTGGTAGCTAACCCAAATTGCACCGAGTTCAAGCGATTTGGGGACGATGCGAAAGGGGCCTACGTGAACGTCGTAGCATCGGTCAATTCAGAGGGTGAATTTGCAGAGCGAGTTGAACGGATTGTGCCGACGCTTGACTGCATTCTCCTAGAATTGACTGACGTGAAACCCATCGACCAACGCATGGAAGAGCCGGATTACCCTGAAGAACTAATCGATATGCGTTCCACAGCAATTCAGCAGCCAGAGGATCTCGTCCTTGGAGCATTCCACGTCTGGACTCAGGGCGACACCAACTTACCGATCGAGTGCTCCAGGTCCCTTTCAAGTGGGACCTGGGATCGCATGCGGTTCTTGGGATCGTCGGCCGGCAATCTACGCCGTCAAGTTGTAAATCAGGCCGTACGGATCCTTCACGTAGCACCGCGGAAACTCCGGCTCGTCCTTCACGATCTCGCAGCCGCTGGCCACGAGCCGCACCTTCGCCTCTTCCACGTTCTCAACCGTCACTTCAAGAACTGGCCCCGCCGCCGGTCCCTCTTCGATGAAAAGGTTCACGCGCTTTCCATGCAGGCTGACCATGTTGTGATCTTCACCCGTAATTTTGAACCCCAGTTGCTCCACGTAAAACGCGGCCGCAGCCTTCGGGTCCGGCGCTTGAATCAAAATATCCGTTCCAAATTTATTAGCCAATGCAAAGTCCTCCACTTACTTGGTGCATATCAATCCTGAGTATTCTCAGCGGCGCCCAGGTCTCTCCGCGGTGACGGATGAGACCCGGAAAACTACGTTGCTTTAATTCCAAATTCGCGAACTCCGAGATTTACCGCCCGCCCGGCCGCTTTCCGCCAAAACGCGAACCACCTCGATTACCGCCGCCGCCCGGCTTGCTAGTTTTCGAAAATCCACCGGGCCTCGAAGATCCGCCCGGTCTCGAAAATCCGCCAGGCTTTGCAAACCCACTTGGCTTATCTGGTCTCGTGAAGCCTCCCGGCCTCTTGAACCCTCCCGGCCTTGCGCTGCCGCCAGGTCTTGGGCCGCCGTCCGGTCTCGCCCCAAATGCAGGTCTCGTTCTCCCCGCGTCTGGCTGCGCACCGCCAGTGGGTCTCGCGCCAAAAGCGGGCCTCGGTCTCGCTGAGCCCGACCGTGCGCCGAACGCAGGTTTTGCCCGCTCCGCTCCAGTCGCCGTCTCAGGTCTCACTTCCCAGCGCTTCTTTTCGAATCCCGCAGCAGGCCTGTCTCCGCGTCCCGCCGGTCCGCGACCTTCGTCACTTCGCACGCTACCGGGCCGCTGCACCCATCTCGCCTTGCTTCCCGTGCGTCGGCCCGAGTCTCGCCCGCCGTCAAATCGCTTCGCCGGCCCCTCGCCTGGCTTTGAAAAGGGCCGATCACCTTGCGGGTGAAACGGCTTCCGCGCCGCCCCATCAAATCTGCCCGCTGCCCCTTCGCGTGGCTTGCCAGTAAATTCCGGCTTCGCTCCAAACGGTCTGCTCGGTCGCGCGCCAAATCCCGAGCCAGCTCTCGGCGGCCCGCCAGCACGCTTGTCAAACCTCGGCCGTTCGCTGCCCCGCTCTCCACTTCGTTCCGCACCGCCGTCGCGCCCGCCGCTGAAACCCGGCTTCGCTCCAAACGGTCTGCTCGGCCGCGCACCAAATCCCGAACCAGCCCTCGGTGACCCACCTGCGCGCTTATCAAATCGCGGCCGCTCGCTGCTTCGCTCCGCACCGCCGTCGCGTCCACCGCCGAAACTCGGCTTCGCTCCAAACGGTCTGCTCGGTCGCGCACCGAAACCTGAACCTGGCCTCGGCGGCCCACCAGCGCGTTTATCGAACCGAAGCCGGTCTCCACTGGGCCTCTCGAACGCTCGTTCCCTCGGTCCCTGTTTCTTGCGTCCCGCTTCCTTCGGCAACGAGATGTCCAATTTCGTCCGCCGCGGCTTCATCTTGCCCTCTGCGGTCAAACGAAGCGCATTGACCTCAGCTTCCGTCAGCTCACGCACCTTGCCCGGCTCCATATCCAGCACCAGCGGCCCATATTCCACGCGCCGAATCTTTTCCGCAAAGTGTCCGATCGCCGCAAACATCTTTCGCAGCTCGCGATTCCGTCCCTCCGTCAGCACCACCTCATACCACGGATTCTCGCCAACACGCACGAGCCTGATCCGCGCCGGCGCCGTCCGTACCCGCGCTGATCCAACCTCGCCCTTTTCAATCGTCACGCCACCGCGCAGCCGTTCCAGTTCTTCCTCGCTCGGCTGTCCGGCCACCTTCACCAGGTAAGTCTTCTCCACGCCAGACCCGGCCTTCGTCAGCAGGTTCGCCAGGTCGCCGTCATTCGTCATCAGCAGCAGGCCTTCGCTCTGGTAGTCCAGCCTGCCCACCGGATAAAGCCGCTCGCTGGTCTTTGCAAAAAACTCCATCACCGTCGGCCGTCCCTCGGGATCGCTCACCGTCGTCACGTAGCCCTTCGGCTTGTTCAGCATGAAGTACCGGTGCCGCTCTGCACCCTTCAGCAGCTTGCCGTTCACGCGGATATGGTCGCGCCCCGCATCGGCCTTGCTGCCCAGTTGCGTCACCACCTGCCCGTTCACCATCACCTGGCCGGCAGCAATCATCTCTTCAGCGCGCCGCCTGCTCGCAACTCCGGCTTGCGACAAAATCTTCTGCAACCGCTCCAGCTTCGCCGGCGGACGCTTCGCCGCAGCCGTATCTTTCCCCGTGTCGCCCCCTGGTTCGAATTCGTCTTCCTCATCGTCGCCGCCGCCGTCTGCATCGGCTCGGCTCGCCGCCGTCATCCCCGGCCCATCTTCCAGCGTTCCATCAACCGCCGAGTCTTCCGTTTCCTCTCGGTACGCGTCCATCTCCACTTTACCTAAATTCTCCGGCTCGCCCAGGTAACTCCGCGCCTCTCCACTGATCACATCGCCAATCGGATCCAGTACCGGTTCATTAATCCGGAAACCCGATGCATCACGAGCCTCTTCGCGAACTTTGATCGCGCGTTTTCCAGCCTTTGCGCCGGGTTCTTTAATCTCCGCGACCGGCTTCTTCGCCTTCGCCGCGCTCTTCACCGCAGCCTTTTCTGCCGGCTTTGCCCCAGTCGTTTTGGTCGTGACCACCTTGACCTTGGCCGCCGACGCCTTCGTCTTCACCGCTGTCGTCTTGGCCTTCGTGCTCTTCGCCGCGCTTTTTGGCGCGCGCTTATCCGCCGGCGATTTCACGCTGGATTTCGCCTTCGACTTCGAATCTTTTTTCATGGGGAACTGCCTCTGTTTCTTCTTACTCCGGGCCGCCCGCGGCTTTTTCTTTTTCCTGAGCGTCCTCGTAGCTGTTTGTTTCCGCGGCCTCTTCGCTCGCCGCCTCTTCAGTCTCTGCGCTCAAATCCGGATCGAACTCTGGCGCCGCTTCAGCCGCCGTCTCATCTCCGGCCCCGGCCGCCTCATCGTCCAACTCACTCGCCGCCATCTTCTCGAACTCTTCCATCGATGGCAGTTCCGATACATCCTTCAATCCAAACCGCAGCAGAAACTCCCGCGTCGTCTTGTACAGAATCGGCCGCCCCACCACCGGCTTGCGGCCCGCCGTCACAATCAGCTTCCGCGCAAGCAACGATCCGAATACTCCCGACGAATCCACGCCGCGAATCTCGTTCACCTCCGGCGCGGTTACCGGCTGCTTGTAGGCAATCACGGCCAGAGTCTCGAGCGCCGGCAACGATAGCTTCAGCGCCGGCTTCAAGCTCTTCACAAACAACCGCACCGCGTCGTGGCACTGCGGCTTGGTTCCCATCCGGTATCCGCCAGCAATCTCGCGGATCTCAATACCCCGTCCGTCTGCTGCGTACTCTGCAACTAACTCGTCCAGCACTTGCTTGATCGTTACTCGCGCCTCGCGCTCACGCGACTTTGCTGCGCGTTTTGCTTCCGCCCCCGCGTCGGCCTCATCGCCCGCGCCAGTCTCAACAACGGCCGCTTCGCCTTCCGCAATCGCCTCCAGCTCCAGATGCGGAAACGCCTCATTCAAGAACGGCAAAGCCGTGCCATCGAATGCACCCCCGACAGCTTGCGCAGCAGCCATAGCCTCGGCTTCCCGCTCCGACCTTAACTCAAGAGCCTCATCGGCAAACAATCCGGCCAGTTGAGCCAGCGTTACCGGCTCCTCGGCGGCATATATGACAGCTTCCAGCTTTGCTTTCAGGCTCATCCTCTTCGAAGCACCATTTTCTATGTTACCGGATGCGCCTCTTTCTACGCCCGTTCGCCACGATCGCCCTTCCGTCACCGCGCAAAAAAGGCGTCCGCCGTGGCGGACACCTTCGTTGTTACTGCCTTAAAACTAAAACAACATCCGCTAGTGCGAAATCTGCCGGAACAGCCAGAACAGCGTTCCTGAAAGCAATGCCGCCACCGGCAGCGTAAACACCCAAGCCGCCGCAATATTTCTGATCGTCGAGAACTGCAGGCCGCTGTGGTTCGCCGCCATCGTTCCCGCCACGCCCGAATTCAGCACGTGCGTTGTCGACACCGGTAGCCCAAAATTATCCGCGGCCATGATCGTTCCCATCGCCACCAGCTCCGCGCACGCGCCCTGCGCGTAAGTCAGGTGTTCCTTGCCGATCTTCTCGCCCACCGTTACCACAATCCGCTTCCACCCAACCATCGTGCCCAATCCCAGCGCCAGTGCTACCGCCACCTTTACCCATCCAGGAATGAACTTGGTCGCCTTGTTCACCTGGGTTTCGTATGTCGTCAGCGCAGCGGTCTCGTCCGATGTGAATTGCGGGTTCTTGCTCTTCAGCATCAGCCGGATCGCCTCGCTGGCCACGTACATGTCGTTGCGCACGTTGGTCTGCTGGCTTGCCGGAACCGACTTGTATTCCTTGTAGAGCGAAACTTCGTTACTCAGATCGTTCACCAGTTCGCGCAGCGCCAGCATCGTGTCCGGCTGCAGCTGCTTGGTAGCAATGTACTGGGTCACCGTCGCCCTCGCGTCAGCGCCCATCACAGCGGTCTGATCCGCATGCTTATTAATCACCGCGTCAGCCGCTTGCGAAGACGTAACAAATGTCTGTACGTCCCTCGCGCTCACCGCATGGTTCAATGCGTACGCTGTCGGAACCGTGCCAATCAGAATCAGCATGATCAGTCCCATGCCCTTCTGTCCGTCATTGCTGCCGTGCGCAAAACTCACGCCCGAGCACGTAAAGATCAGCAAAGCCCGAATCGGCCACGGCGGAGGAGCGCTGCCCTTCGGTGCGGTAAACAGCACGTCCGCGTTGTCGATGACAATCCTGGCAAACACGGCCACCAGGTACCAGCCGATGATGCCCACAATAAGCATCGTCGCAATCAGGCCGGTCGGCGGATTCCAGCCCGCGAAAGACTTGATCGGCTGCCACACGGCCATTCCCGGAGTGCCGAAGAGGCCGAAAACCATCGGAGCTAAATATAAAAACACATAAGCTCCAGGGATTCCTGTAATCGCAATCGTGGGAATCAACCACAATAGCTTTTTGTGATTCGCATCGAATGCGTGAGCAAAATTCTTGGCCCATTTGGTCAGGATAAAAAACTTGGAAATCAGCAGCAGCGCGCCGGCGCAGACGAATCCGACGATCGGCGAGATCAGCAGCACCTGGAAAACCTTTGTCGCCTGTCCCCAATCCACGCCCGATGTGCCGGAGTGCACGCTCATCAATTGGTTCGCCACGCCCACGCCGATAATCGATCCCACCATCGTGTGCGAGCTTGACGCCGGCAATCCAAACCACCACGTGCTCAGGTTCCAGATAATCGCCGCGAGCAGCAGCGCGAACACCATCGCGAATCCCGCGCCGTAGCTCACCTGCAAAATCAGCTCCACTGGCAGCAGCGTAATCACGCTGAACGCCACTGCGCCGCTCGAAACCAGCACGCCGGCCAGGTTGCAAAGCCCCGACCACACCACTGCGATGTTCGGATCCAGCGAGTGCGTGTAGATCAAGGTCGCTACCGCGTTCGCCGTGTCATGAAAGCCGTTCACAAACTCGAATCCCAGCGCGATCAGCAGTGCCACGGCCAGCAACGCAAAAGGCCAGATACTGGCGACCGTCACGTTGCTCAGGTCCTGCTGTATATGGAAGCCGATGTAGCCCAATCCGCCCAGCAGCGCGGTCGCAACCACGACGCCGCTCACCCACGCGGAGCTTTTCTTCATCTTCTTGTCAAGCAGCGATCCGCCTGCGTGCGGGCTTTCAACTGTCGTAGCCAGATCGGCCATCGTCAAACTCCGGTTTGGATTTTGTAGGATTTCGGAACCAGTGGGGAAGGGAACTCCGAACCTCATTAGGGATAAATCACGTGTGTGAAAGAATCATCAATGCCGTGTAAATTCGGGCAGCGGGTCAGCTGGGATGTGCTTTGAAGGGGCACGACTTCAGTCGTGCCGTAAATTGGAGTCGAGGGAATGACGGCTTTAGCCCCTGAGGGAGGGTTTTTCAAACTAACCCATCCCCTAAATTCGAATCCTGCCGCACACTTCGCCCCGCGCAAAAAAATGCGGCGCCTTCATCTCGTGAAAGCGCCGCATCTTGCAGAATTCTCAATAATTTATTCCGGAATCGAGGTCGTCCCCTTTACCGTCAGCGTCCCCGCCGCGCCGGCCGCTCCTGTCCCCGGCTGTCCGCCGCCCACGCTCACCGTGTAAGCGCCTTCGGCCTCAATCAACGCGCCCAGATCCGTCACCATGCTCAGGTCGCGCGGCTTCAGCTCGAAGTGCACCTTCGTCGAAGCACCCGGCTCCAGATGCACGCGCTCAAATCCTCGTAGCGCCAGCCTCGGCGCGCCCGGTACGTCGGGAAACTTCAGATAAAGCTCCGCCACTTCGTCGCCCGCGACCGCTCCGGTATTCGTAACCGTCGCTTCCACCACTGCCGGGTCTCCAGCATTCACTGTCGTCGCCGGAACCGTCAGCCCGCTGTACGCAAACTTTGTGTAGCTCAGCCCATACCCGAATGGATAAAGCGGCGTCCCCGTGAAGTACCGGTAGGTCCGCGCCTTCATCGAGTAGTCCTCGAAATTCGGCAATTGGTCCACGCCCTTGTAGAACGTCACCGGCAACCGTCCCGCCGGATCGTTCGCGCCCGAAAGCGTCTCTGCCACTGCGTTCCCGCCCTCTTCGCCCGGATACCACGCGTCCAAAATCGCATTCGCGTGATCGTTTGCCCAGTTCACGGCCAGCGCGCTTCCATTCGTAAGCACCACGACGAGCGGTTTTCCAGACGCCGCCACGCCCTTCAGCAAATCCTCTTCCGGCTTCGGCAGATCCAGGCTCGTCCGGTCGCCCCCTTGAAAGCCCGGCTCGCTCACGTTCATCTCTTCGCCTTCAAGTTGACTCGTAATGCCCACCACCGCCACCACTACATCCGCATCCTTCGCTGCGGTCACCACCGCCGGATCCAAACTCTGGTCAATCTTGCTCCACATCAGCTTCAGGTGCAGCGGCGCTTTGCCCGTCCTCTGGTACTCCACTCGCAGCGGATACGCCTTGCCCGCTTCCATATGCACCTTGCCCGTGATCGTCTCCACGCCGTGCGGATAGTTCGCCATCACTACCGGCCTTCCATCCAGAAACACGCGGAAGAATCCGTCCGTCTCAACTCCCAGGTTGTAGTCCGCCGTCTCCTTCGCCGTCAGCGTCGTCTCCCATTTCACCGTCAACGGATCAACATTCGCAGCCACATCCGGCACCGGTTGCGCTTCAATATCAATCCCCGGCTCAATCCGCGTCGCCAGCCCCTGCGTCGCATATGTCTGCGCGCTCGCAAAGCTCACGATGTTCTCGTTCAAATAGGTCGTCTTCACTCCCGGTTTTCCATCCACGCTTAACGCCTCAGTCGGAACTGGAAATGCTTCCTTGCTCAGGAATCCCGTCCCCGCCATAAAGGTGACCGTGTCGCCCGCAAACTCTTTCTTCAGCCCATCCAGAATCGAAACCGTGTGCGTCGGAATCCCGTTGTAGTTCCCCAGCAAAACGCGCGTCTGCTCCGCAAGCGGTCCCACCACCAACACCTTCTGCCCCGTCGTCTTCAGCGGCAACACACCGTCATTCTTCAACAGCACCATCGACTCATTCGCCAGCTTCAGCGCCAGCGCACGGTGCGCCGCGCTGTCCAGCTCGCTCGCATCCGTCTTCGCGTAGGGCGAGGCATCCGGCGAATCGAAAAGTCCCAGCTTCATCCCAGCCGTGAACAGCCGGATGACCGCCGTATCAATCTCGCTCTCCTTCAGATATCCGGCATTGACTGCGTCGATATAGGGCTTGTAATCGTGGTTGTCCGTCACCTTCGCTCTAAAGTCGATGCACTCATTGTCCATTCCGCGCTGCAGGCTGATTGCCGAGGCCTGCGCTTGTGTCGGCTCAAAGTGGTGACCTTCAAAAATGTCGCGCACCGCTCCGCAATCTGAAACCACGTACCCGTTAAATCCCCATTTCCCGCGCAGTTGGTCTTGGAGGAGAAATTCATTCGCGCACGCCGGCTGTCCTTTGATGCCGTTGTACGCGCACATCACGCTGTCCGCCTTGCCCTCAGTCACCGCCGCGCGAAACGCCGGCAGATAAGTGTCCAACTCATCGTGCTTGTTCACGTCCACGTCGGCAAAGTGCCGTGTCGGTTCCGGTCCCGAGTGCACGGCAAAATGTTTCGGCGTAGAAATCACGCGATAGTGGTTTGGATCGTCGCCCTGCATCCCCGTCACAAACGCCACGCCCATTCGCGCGGTTAAAAACGGATCCTCGCCGTACGTCTCCTGCCCGCGTCCCCACCGCGGATCGCGAAAGATGTTCAGGTTCGGCGCCCAGAAATCCAGCCCGTGAAAAATCAGGCTGTTTCCGTCATTCGTCGCCGCCGATTGCTCATAAACTACGCGCGCCTCAGTCCCAATATCGATGGCCATCTCGTGAATCTTCGGTGTGTCGAAGGTCGACGCCAGCCCAATCGGCTCCGGAAACTCCGTCGTCCCCACCACCGCCACGCCGTGCAGCGCCTCGCTCCACCAGTCGTATCCCTTAACGCCGAGCCGCGGAATCGGGCGCGCCTGATTCACCAGCTGGCTAGCCTTCTCTTCGAGCGTCATCCGATGCACCAGGTCAGCCGCGCGCTGATCAGCCGGCAAACTCGGATTCAGGTAAGCTGGCTTTTCTGCATCCTGCCCATAGACCATCCCAATTGCCGCAAATCCCAGCAACGCTCCCGCCACCATCCGCATTCCACGCATCGAAATCATCTCCCTATGAATCATTCCGGTTAAACCTTTCTTTTTACGCAAGCGGCAATCGTTCCTGGCTCGAAATCACGCGCCCCTCAGCGGCCAACTCTAAATAGCGCAGGAAGCGCTGTCAACACGCCATCGCGCCTGAAAAAGCGTTTTACAACCGCGTTTCTTCACTCTGCCCCGCGTCAGATTCAGCGCATAAGGCGCATTTTTTTGTTCGCCCGTATGCGGCGGAGTGACAACTGACAATTGACGGCTGTGAACTACGAACTGCGAACTATGAACTAGTTCTTAAAGAAATCCCCCAGCCCCGCGCGCTCCGCATGGGCCGCCATTGTCGCCTGAATCGTCAGCGCCAGGTCCAGCGCCGCGCGTCCCTGCCGCGCCGTAACCTTCGGCTCGCGACGAGTCCGCACCGCCTCAAGGAACGAAAGAATCTCCAGCCGCAACGGTTCACCTTCCTTCACTTCCGGCTTCACAAAGCTCAACCCCGGCCCAACTCCAGCCTGGCCCCCATCCTGCGGTCCGTCCTGCGGCCCCGCCAGTCCCTTCGCAATCTCTCTCAGCTTTTCCGGATCGTTCTTCGCCACAGCAATCTTCATCGCCAGCGTCGCCGGAATCTGGCCCGATGCCAATAACTTCTGAATCACCGCCGAATCGAGTTTTCCCGTCGCCAAAAACTCAGCCGCCGCCTCTGCTAGTCGCGGCTGAGAATCGGGTGCCCCATCCAAGCTCTGCTTGGGTGGGGTTCTAACTCCGCCAGCTCCGCTAACCCCGCTATCTACCCGAATCACCAACACATCCCGTCTTGCGTAATCAATCGACACATACTGCCTTGGCTCAAAGAACCTTAGCTTCCTCACTCGCTCCGTCGACACCCGCGACGCAGTAAAATTCGCCACGCACCCCGACTCAAATTCCACGCGCACATTCGCAATGTCCACCTTGGGCGACAAAATCGGCAGACCCACCGCGCGCACCTCGCGCACCTCCGACTTCGCAAACGTCAGCACAATGTCCAGATCGTGGATCATCAGATCCAGCACCACATCCACGTCCAGCGCACGCGGCGTAAACACGCTCAGCCGGTGCGCCTCAAAAAACATTGGCCGCTTCAGATTTGCTTCCACTGCTAGCACCGCAGGGTTGAACCGCTCCAGATGCCCGGGCTGCAAAATCCGGCCGCCGCGTTCCGCGCGCGCAATCAAATCGTCGGCTTCCGCAAGATTCGCTGCCAGCGGCTTCTCCACCAGCAGGTCTAGACCCGCGTCCAACAGTGCCGCAGCAACCTCGTGATGCTTCACCGTCGGCACGGCCACGATCGCCGCATCCAGCTTCAGGTCCGCCTTAAGCAGTTCTTCAATCGTCGCGAAGGCAGCAATTCCATATTGCTTCGTCGCCTCTTCCGCCCGCGCCGCATCGGTGTCGACCGCCGCCACAAGGGCCACGCCGTCGCCCGCCGTCTCCAGTTCGCGCAGCACGCGCAGGTGGTTACGTCCGAAAGCTCCCGCCCCCACCACCGCCACGCGCAACTGTCGTTCGCCGGCTATTTTTCAGCCCCTTTGCCCTCAACGGCCTTCAGGCACCGGCTATAGAGCGCAAGCAGTTGGTTCACGTGCTCGTCCGGCTTGGCTCCGCCCGCTCCGGCAAATCCAGTCGAGCCCACTGCCGCCTTGCCAACTCCCGCCGTTCCCGCCACAAACTTCATCAAGTCCAGCGCAATATCTTCATTGCGCCGGGCTCCAAGTCCCGCGCCATTCAATGTGTCCATAAGCATTTCTCCGAACACCGATGCTACCAGATCAACACCTCGGCAGGCGGTTGCCCCATCCTTTTCCGTCGAGCTTTGCGGCGCCGAAAAGGGGTGGAAATCTAACTCCGCTCACTTCGCGTCAATCAACTTCTTCAGCACCGTCTCCAATTCCACCTTCCCCTTGCGCGTTCCCGCCGCGCCGCCCTCGTAATCGATCCACCCCTCGTTGAATCCGTCCAGCATCTGCAACCGCGGCAATGGATTTGTTATCCCCTGTGCCCGGAACGATTCCTCCCACTTTTCGCGCGGCACCAACTCCATCGTCACCGGCCTTCCCAGCAGTTTGCTGAACGTCGCCGCCACGTCATTCGGGCTCACGCGCCGCGGACCCTCCAACTCCACCACTCTTACTCCCGTCCACGTCTCCTCGAGCAGCTCCGCCGCCACGCGCCCAATATCTTCCGTCGCCACCATCGGATATCCCTTGTCCAGCGGATGCAGAAAACTTGGAATCACGCCCTTCTCGCGCGCCGGAGCCACGTCCCACGCGAAATTCTCCATAAACCATCCGGGCCGCAGAAACGTAATCAGCACGCCCGCTTCAATCAATTCCTTTTCGATCATCGTGTGCTGTGTCAGCAAACTCTCCCGCGTGGCCTGCGCTCCGATCGTTGACAAATACACCACTCGCCCCGGCTTCGCCGCCTCCAGCGCCGGCCGCACCGCCGCAGCCACCGATCTCGCCTCCGGAAACCCCGGCTTCGGATCGAATACCGGCGGCGCCATCAAGAACACCCCCTCAGCCCCCGTGAATGCTTTCTTCAAGGACTCCGCGTCGTGAATATCTGCCACCACAACCTCACACCCCTTCTGCTTCCACGGGTCGCCTTTCTGCTCGTCGCGCACCACCGCGCGCACCTTCCGCCCCGCCGCCAGCAAACTGTTCGCTACTGCGCCGCCAACATTGCCCGTAATTCCCGTAACTACAAACATCGTCGC
>Ga0307474_10002740_pt1 | contig 12675 bp, 15 predicted proteins | sample atmos_gasesECM1C_2_FD_203312 | JGI IMG/M metagenome (GOLD analysis project Ga0307474, IMG submission 203312) | Hardwood forest soil microbial communities from Morgan-Monroe State Forest, Indiana, United States - atmos_gasesECM1C_05 | ecosystem: Environmental > Terrestrial > Soil > Temperate... | reverse complement strand
TTGTCGTTGGCACCCTTGGCGCCGCACTTGTCATCGCTCACCCACCCGTTGACGGTGGCGCTCTTCCCCATATCGTCAAACGCCATCGCTGTCAGCGCGAAAACGAAACAGATCGCAAGACACAGCACTAAAACTTTTCTCATGGCCGGTTTTTCTCCTTTTTTGTCGCGGCCCAAGCCGCTGGGTATGGCAGGGGATTCCAATCGCGCGCCCGGCAGCACCTCAACGGTGCACCGACTCGTCGATCGCCAGAACTATACCATATGGCAACTTTCCGATTGTCATAACCTCAGCCGAGGAATTCTCTATTTCTTTTTCTTTCTTATTTTCTTGCGGAGTGATTTGCCAGCGGTGGAACCGGATTCGCCGGTGCAGGCGGGACATAGACATACTCTCCCGGACGCGCATAGTGCAACTGCTCCCTTGCTTCTTTCTCAATCGCTTTCTCGTCCGTCTTCAATCCCTGAATCTGTTGTGTGTAGAGATCGTTTTCCTTCAGCTCAAGGACGATCCTTTTCTGCAGCGATTCATATTCTGCGCGCTTCTGTTTGTACACAACCATTCCATTCGCACCCAGCAGGACATGCACAAACAGGAGGCCCGCGAGCAGTGCAACCGTAATCGTGGCAACCTTTCGCCGCCAGGCGTAGACCGTGGTCCAGAGTGGCTGCACATTCCCCAACCACAATACAGCCATGGCCTCGGCCTGCGGCGCTCTCTCCGCCATTGCGCGCAACCCATCCTGCGGATTGGGAAACCGCCGCGTTTTTGCCATATTTCTTACTCGAAAATCCATTGCTTGGCCACCGCGCTCAACTTCTCCAGCTTCTTCTCGCTCCGCGCCTCGGAATACACCCGCACCACTGGCTCGGTCCCGGAAAGCCAATGGCACACAGACGAACCCTCCTCGAAAACCAGCTTCAGCCCATCGTTGCGGACAACTTCGCTGACCTTGTATCCGCAGGACTCCCGGGGCTCGGACCTCAACTTCTCAGTGAACTGCTCCTTCCATCCGGCGTCAAGCGGAAATTTCCACGCTGAGGATAATAGGAACCAACTTGGTTACATAGTACCTTCAATTGCTCGCCCAGCGACTCCCCCGCTTCGCCAGCATCTCGCAGCACAGAAGCCCCGCCAGCACTCCATCTTTCTCCGGCCCGTGATGCCGGATTGATAGCCCCGCGCTTTCTTCCCCGCCAATCGCAATCTTGTCCTGCATAATCAGCTCGCCAATGTATTTGAAACCCACCGGCAGCTCGTAAAGGTCCACTCCACGCGCCTTCGCGATCGCATTGATCAGGTGGTGGTCGCCACCGACTTGGCCACACCATTCTTCCAGCCCCGGCTCTCGACGAGATAATCGAATAGCAGCGCCGTCACGTAGTTCGGCTGCAGGAAAGTTCGTCCCCACCCGCAATTCCAAACCGATCCGCATCACCGTCAGTCGCAATACCAATCTGCGCTCCTGTTCGCCCGCATCTTATCGCGCAGATCTTCCAGCAAGTGATCATCCGGCTCGGGCGCATGTCCGCCAAAAAGCACATCCCGATAGTCGCGCACCGTCCCAACATTGACTCCGGCCTCTGCCAAGAACTCATCAGAGTAACCCCGCGCCGCGCCCCGCATCGGATCGAAACACACTCTCAGGTTCGCCTTTCGGATCACATCCAGACCACAATTTCTCCCAGCCGCTTTAAGTAACCCGGCTTCACATCGAGCGACTCCCTCGCGGACCCATGGCCGCTACTTTCCACGCCGGATATCGAACCCGACCGGTCTTCGGCTTCAATCTCTGCCTCAATTTTTGAGGTCACCTCGGGGAGCGCCGGACATCCATCCGGAGTGGAAAACTTTATCCCGCTGTACTGCGGCGGATTGTGCGGGGCCGTAAAATGAATAACCCCGTCGGCCTTGGTCTGCACGACAGCATAAGCAATGCCGGAGTGGGCGGGGCTTCCGCGACGATGACCGGCGTAATTCCGTGACGTTCGAGAATTTCCGCGGCCATCGAACAAGAGTTTCACCTAGAAACCGGGGATCGCGTCCTACAATTACTCGCGCTCCGTGTGGCTTCTGGCCTGTCACATAGCGCGCAATCCCGCCCACCGCGCACCGCACGTTGGCAAAGGTAAACTCTTCCGCCATCACGGCCCTCCCCGATGTGCCAAACTTGATCTGCGTCTTCATCTTTCTGCTGCCTAGCGTAAGGTGCTAACCTCTCCACGTCAGTTGGCTGAACCGCTGAAGGCGATTTTAGATTTTATATGACCGAAAAACGAATCGTCCTCACTACCGCGGGCTCGGAAGAGGAGGCCCAGAAGATCGCGCGCCATCTGGTCGAAAACGGAATGGCCGCATGCGTTAACATCATCCCTCAGGTCGCATCCATCTATCGATGGCTGGGCAAGGTCGAAGAGGCTCGCGAGTGGCTTTTGATAGTTAAAACAACCGCTGCGGCATTCGAAAGAGTCTGCCTGGTAATAGCCGAACTCCATTCCTACGAACTGCCGGAATGTATCTGTCTGACAATCGACGACGGATCTCCGAGATACCTGAAGTGGATCGCGGAATCCGTCTCCGCTGAAAAATCCGGCGAGTGACTCTACCTTGAGTCTGCTGGAAAAGTGTTTTCGTTTTAGGGGTAGTCGCAGATTCGATCACTACGCAGCTAGAGCGTTCCTTGATTTTGGGTGGACGCTGCTTGATTTTGGGTGGACGCTGCTTGATTTTGGGTGGACGCTGCTTGATTTTGGGTGGACGCTGCTTGATTTTGGGTGGCGCTTCGCTTCAGCGCTACGATCTGTGCTGCGGTGTGACTGGGGTTTAGCCCTGCGGTGGCGGACTCTCTATATCGCAGCCAGCCCCACCTGCAGATCATCCAGGACATCCTGCACGTCCTCGATCCCCACTGAAATCCGCACCAAGCCATCCGTAATCCCGATCGCCTTGCGTCCCTTCACACCCAGCGCCGCATGCGTCATCGTCGCCGGATGTGAGATCAGCGTCTCCACCCCTCCCAGCGATTCTCCCAGGGAGCACACCCGCAGTTTCTTCAGCATCGTGTTGGCATTCTTCAACGACCCCGTCTCAAACGTGATCATCGACCCAAACCCGCTCATCTGCCGCTTTGCCAACTCATGCTGCGGATGATCCTCCAGCCCCGGATAAAAAACTTTTTTCACCTTGTTATGCTTCGCCAGAAAATCCGCGACAACACGTCCGTTGCGGTCATGGATCTCCATCCGCGCCGCCAACGTCTTCACCCCACGAAGCACCATCCAGCACTCAAACGGAGAAAGTATCGCGCCAGCTGCCTTCTGCAAAAATGCCAACTTCTCCGCTTGCTCCGGCCGACTGCACACCACCACTCCGCCCAACCCATCGCTGTGGCCATTCAGAAATTTTGTAGTCGAGTGCACCACCATGTCCGCGCCCAGCGTCAGCGGTTGCTGAAAGTAGGGAGACATAAACGTGTTGTCCACCACCAGCTCAACCTTTTTGCGACCGCAAATCCTGCTGATCTCAGCCAGATCGCTCAACGCCATCAGCGGATTGGTCGGCGTCTCCACATACACCATGCGCGTCTTTTTGCGGATCGAGCGTTCCACATTTTCCGCATCCGATGTATCCACGTAGGAAAACTCGAGTCCGAACCCGGTCAGCACCTGGTTGAACAACCGCGGCGTCCCCCCATACAAATCATTCCCGCACACCACATGGTCGCCCGACTTCAACATGCTCGTGATCGCGTTGATCGCAGCCATTCCGCTGGCAAAAACGCGCGCCGCAACTCCCCCTTCAAGCGAAGCTAAATTCTCTTCAAGTCGATCGCGCGTAGGGTTCGACACCCGCGAATACTCATACCCCTTATGCTCACCGATCCCCTGCTGCACGTAAGTAGAGCTCAAATAAATGGGCACATTGACCGCGCCGGTCAAAGGATCTGGCTCCTGCCCATCATGAATCGCGCGAGTTGCAAATCCAGCTTGTCTATTTTTTTTCATTCCCACCTTAAGACTGTCAGGCCGAGCGGAGCGAAGGACCTCTTGCGTCCGGTACTCCAACGGCTACGAGCAGGGTATCTGTGCCACGCTTTCGACCCTAAATTCCGCCCTCAAAAATTTTCTTCGACAAATACCTCTCGGCTGAATCCGGGATTATTGTCGCCACCCGTTTCCCCGGGCCCAATCTCTTTGCCACCTGCAGAGCCGCGAACACCGCCGCTCCGCCACTCGATCCTGCCAGCGCGCCTTCCCGTGCTGCCAGTCGCTTCACCATCTCGAATGCATCGTCGTCGGTCACCGCAATCACTTCGTCGCATACAGCGGGATCAAACGTCTCTGGGACGAAGTTGTTCCCGATCCCTTCGACTTTGTGGGGGCCGGGCGATCCCCCGCCAAGAACCGAGCCTTGCGTTGTGACAGCCACCGCTCGCACCCCCGGCACATGCTCCTTCATGTATCGCGCAACCCCGGAAAATGTTCCGCAGGTGCCGCATCCCAGAACCACAGCATCCACGTTCCCGCCCATCTGCTCGAAGATTTCCACTGCCGTAGTTTCGTAGTGATAATCGGGATTCGCCTGATTCTCAAACTGTCCCGCCATAAAGGCATTCTTATCGCCGGCCACCAGCTCTTTGGCCCGCCGGATCGCGCCCTGCATCCCTTCCTCATCTGGAGTACGATCCACCTCTGCTCCCAGCGCTTGCATGATGATCACTTTTTCCTGCGAGAAATTTTCCGGCACAAACAACTTCACTTTGTAGCCGCGATTAACTCCGATCAACGCCAAGCCAATCCCGGTGTTGCCCGCCGTCGCTTCCACAATCGTCCCCCCGGGCGCAAGCTTCCCTTCCTGCTCCGCTCGGCGAATAATCCCGATGGCGGCGCGATCCTTAACGCTTCCACCCGGATTCAAATATTCAAGTTTGGCGAAGATGTCAGCCGACCCGGCTGGAACCAGCCGCCTCAGCCGCAGCATAGGAGTTCCACCGACCAAATCGGTAATGTCGTCGGCAAGCCCGAGATGGGATACTTCAAAATTTTTCTGGTGCACGCTACAGGGTAAGGGCAGAGCTCCAAATCGTCAATGTACTGCAGGCCACATGTACTGCAGGCCACGCCACGCCGTAGTGCGACCCTGGACTAGGCGCTGACCGCGAACATTTTCTTGTATTCCCGGTAGCAGTCGCTCTGAAACCGCTCTTCAGGATCGTACTTCCTTTTCAAGCGCAGAAACTCCGCGAACTGTGGATACAGCTCCTCGACTTGCCTTCGCGTAGCATCGCGACGATAAGTCAGGTAGTAGGAACCTCCGCGCCGAATCGCCATGTCGATCAGTCGGCGAAAGGCATCGCCCGTTTTCTGAACGCCCCCCGGGTTATGCAGCGTGTGCAGGTTGAAACTCGCGCATGCATAGGGTTGCTTTGCCCCCAAAGCAGCGCAATAAGTCTAAGCGAGCCCTGATCCCGCATTTTCGCAGAATCAGCGGATCGCTTCACTCCCGATACGACAATTTCCGGAACGATCCACAATGCGCATGCGGCCCAGAAAATCAGGGCGTCAATTCGTTCTCCAGCGAACGGCAATGGGTGCAACGATCAATCCCTTTTGACCCGCTCGAGTGATGGCGCCGCTATCGGCTTCCCGAAGCCGCTGCGGCCTGGGTTCTGGCGTAGTACCCGCTCTTGGTCCGCACCATCAGCTTGCTGTGACCCTTGGCTTTCGCATCCACGCGGATCTGCCGAAAACCACCGCTGGATCTCGGATTCGTTGGCTTATATCCAATGGTGTACTGATTCCGGATGTCGTGCGCCACTTGCCGGCTGATCTCATCCACTTCGTCCAGCGTCTTCGGAAAAAACGCCAGGCCTCCGGTCCGCTGCGCGATGATCTCCAGCGCATGCTTGGCTCGCTTGGGATGTTCTTCATCCCCTAAAATTCCAATCGCATATACCGACGGGCCATTTTCTTCCTGCAACTGCTTCACCGCCTGCTCCAGAGTCTCTCGGCTGGCATTGTCTTCTCCGTCCGTCACCACGAACAATATTTTTCGCTCCAGTTTCGCATCCCTCTTCAAGTGATCGGCGGACGCGACTACAGATTCGTAAAGAGCAGTCCCACCCTTGGCGTCAATCTTTTCCAGCGCCTCTTTCAATTTCAACAGGTCATTGGTGAAATCCTGATCGAGATAATATTCGTCGTTAAAATTCACCACGAAAACCTCGTCCTGGGGATTACTCGACCGCACCAGATTCAGCGCTGCCTGGTTGACCTTGGCCCGCTTTTCCCGCATCGATCCGGAATTATCAATCACGATCCCCATCGCCACCGGAATGTCTTCATGATGGAAGGAAATAATCGTCTGCGGTTTCCCATCCTCCGTTATGGTGAATGCATTCTTGTCCAAATCGGTCACGATGCGTTGCTTGTCATCCACAACCGTGGCGTGCAAAACCACTTCGTCGACATCTTTGCGGATAACGAATGTTCCATTGTCCTCGGAATTTTTCTGCTGGCTTGACGGTTGCTGGTCTGTAGAAGCCGGGGCCTTTTCGCCCCCGCTTGATTGAGACTCTTTGGCTGTAGAGAGCGTACCGGATGCGGCAGGTGCTGCGGGAGATTGGAGCGGAGAGAACGCCCATCCGGAGCGTATGGGCACCGATTGCGCCAGCGCCGCGGCCATGGCTCCAGCCCAAATCGTGAAACTCAAAACAAGAATGGAGTAGCCTACACCCTTATTCTTCGGGCGCGTAATATCCGGTCCTGGCATACACTCGCAGTGGCGGCAGTCCTTTCGGCGGTAGTAACTTCACCTTGATCTTACGCCATTTGCCGTCTCGCGATCCGTTGTGGGGACGATATCCCAGCACGTACTGATTTCGCAGTTCGATGCCTATCTTTGTCGCTACATCCGCTAGATCGTTTGGATTTTCCACCGTAAACGCCCGCCCACCGGACAGTTCCGCAACCTGGCCCAGCAGCTCAGGACCCAGCCGTTCTTCCTGGGTTTGGAAATAACGGTCGTATATGCCGATTGCGTAGACCATCACATCCGCTTCCTTCACCAACGCCCTGATTTCACCCTCCGTGTAGCGGCTGTGATTGTCGCCCCCGTCGGAGATGATCAGGAGAGCCTTTTTCGCATACTTTGCCTGCCGCATCTTGGTGACGCCCATATAGATCGCGTCCAAAAGCGCAGTGCGCTTTCGGGGCACGGTGAATACCAGTTTGCCCTGAATCTCATCCACCGAACTGGTGAAATCGCTCACCACCTCGGGCTCGTCCGAGAATGTGATCATGAAGAACTCATCCTGCGGATTCGCGGTCTTGAAAAACTCCACCACCGCATCCTTCGCCCGGTCCATCTTGCTGCTCATGCTTCCGCTGGAATCGAAAATCACCCCCAGCGAAACCGGAGCATCCTCACTGGAGAAAGTTTTGATCTCTTGCCCCGCGCTGCCCTCGAAAAGCTGGAAGTTTTCCTTCTCCAGTCCAGTCACCAGCCGGTTCATCGGATCTGTGATCGTCACCGGCACCAGCACCAGATCCGCCGATGCCCTCAGCGGACGTACATGGGCATTCAAGGAAGGCGAAACTACGCTCTCCTTCGTGATTTCTTCCGTCTTTGCTTTTTCCACGGTCCGCGGCGTGACGTGAATGTCGTTCACGTCGGTCTGCGCCAGCGCCGGAGTCAACCAACCGAAGCACGAACAGAATGCGAAGAGGGAGACCCAGAAGAGAACAGAAAGGAAAGCATCCGGACCACACGAGATCGTCCGTAACCTGACAGGGCTCAGATTCCAGGGTCGAAGCAAACCGTGCTTCCCGGCTCGGAACATCTTGCGATGCGACTGGCGCTCATCCGCGGAGGACATAAGCACCTCAATTGGCCGCGATAATATCACAGCTTCCCCCGCGTGGCTGCGCCTTTTTTGTCAAATCTTGATGACAACCCAGAATGGACGCCCAATTCGGGCGATTCATTCAAGAGCCCGCGATGACCAAGCAGGAATTCGCCGCCCCTTGCTACAATCAGAAGCTTCCATGACTGACATTATTCCATTCCGCGCGTTTCGTTATGCAGATGACCAGGGTAAGCATCCGCAACGGCTATCCCTCGCTCAGGTCGTCACCCAACCCTACGACAAAATCACTCCCGCGCTTCAGGATCGCTATTACGCTGCCAGCCCGTACAACCTCGTTCGCATCATCCTCGGTCGTCATGAAGCGGATGACAATCCGGCAAACAATGTATATTCCCGCGCGGCTTCCTATTTTAGCGACTGGCGCCAGCGAGGCATCCTCCGCCAGGATTCTCGGCCGTCCTTATACGTCTATTCTCAGCGCTTTATGCCGCCCGGTTCAACCACGCAACGGGAACGCCGCGGATTCATAGCTCTCGGCCGCCTTGAGGACTATTCCGCCGGCGTCGTCTTCCGGCACGAGCAAACCCTGGCCAAGCCAAAGGCTGACCGACTCGATCTTCTCCGCGCCACCCGCGCCCACTTCGGCCAGATTTTCATGCTTTACGAAGACTCCGGCCAGGTCGAATCTCTCCTCACCACCCCGGCCGAACCTGACATTGCTGTTACCGATGAATATGAGGTTCTGCATCGCGTCTGGCAGGTTTCTGATCCCAAAGTCATCGATTCCGTCCGCACTGCCATGCGGGACAAAAGCCTCATCATCGCCGACGGACACCATCGCTACGAAACCGCCCTCGCCTATCGTAACGAGTGTCGAAGCAGCGGAGGCCCTGCCGCCGCATCATCTTCGACGGATCAACAAGATTCTGCTCCCTTCGAGTTCGTCATGATGACCTTCGTCAACATGAACAGCCCCGCACTCCTCATCCTGCCCACGCACCGCGTCGTCCATAGCCTGCCATCCTTTTCCGAAGAAGCCTTCCGCAATTCAGTCCGAACCTTCTTCGACGTAGATGAACTCGACACCCCCATCGACGCGGTCCGTGCGACCACCATGCTTTGCGAGTGCGGACGCTCCGGACCCAGCGTGCTCGCCGTTACCGCCAACCGATCCTTTTTGCTGCACCATCCCAATCCCAATGCCGCACAAAACTTTGCCGGCCTTTCCATACGTCAACAATCGCTTGACGTCGTGCAACTCCATAAGGTCCTGTTAGAAAATGTTTTGCACCTTACAGAAGAATCCATCCGCAACCAGCAGAATATTTCCTACGTTCGCGATGCTGCCGAGGCACTGACGCGGCTGCAAGGCAGCCCTCGTGCCAACGTTGTTTTCCTGATGAATCCTTGCCGCGTAACCCAAGTCCGCGATATTGCCTTCGCCGGTGAAGTCATGCCCCAAAAATCCACCGACTTCTACCCCAAGCTTCTCAGCGGATTGACGGTCTATGCCCTCGACTAGCCCTCGTGTGGGGACGACTGCCCCGTCGACGAGCTCAGGGCAAGCTCCCGGCCGTCCGACCGGGCGAAGCCCGGCAGCCCGCCAACTCCCGGTTCGCTTTGAACTCCGCGGGGCCCTGCACCTCCTTTTCTTCCTCGCCTCCCTACTGTTCTTCCCGGTCGTGCTCGCCTCCGCTGTTCCTCAAAAACGTCTCTCCATCTACTCCACCGTCGCCAACTATTCCCTCCCAATCGTGCAGCGCCAAGGCCGCGACTACGTCGGCTTACTCGAAGTCCTAGAACCCCTCGGCACCGTCAACGCCAAGTCCGACGGTTTGCACTGGCGTCTCCACTACAACAACATTCTCGGAGAGTTCACCGTCGACAAAAATCACGCCCGCATCCAGGGACACGACGCCGATCTTTCCGCCAAGTTTCTCATGGAAAACGGACGCGGCTTGGTGCCACTCGCTTCCCTCAACTCCCTCCTGCCTCGTTTCCTCGGTGGTCCCGCAACCCTGCACGAGGAGTCTGGCCGTCTGTTCATCGGGAACATAGCGACCCACTTCACCGCGTCGGTCGCCCCCGACGATTCCTCCCACCTTATTTTTCAGTTCACAGCGCCCGTCAATCCCTCCGTCGCCACTGAACCCGGCAAACTGCACATGACCTTCAGCCACGAACCTATTACCGCGCCTGCGTCCCCCACTCTCACCTTCGCTAGCAAGAACATTCCCTCCGCCGAATATTCCGAGAGCAACGGCGCCGCGCAAATCACGGTTACCACAACCATTCCGCTCATGGCCGCCTTCAGCAATGATGGCCGCACGATCACACTCACTCCCCCGAAATCGCAACCCGCGACAGCCACAGCCCTCAAACCATCCACGCCTGTGCCGCAAAACGTTCCGGCCACGCAAGCATCGGCGCCTCCGTCTTCCGCACCGCGCCGTTACTTCGCGGTCGTCGATGCCAGCCACGGTGGTTCCGATCGTGGCGAGGCCCTGAGTCTCACTCTCGCCGAGAAAGACGTCTGCCTCGCATTCGCACGCCGTCTCCGCCAGGAACTGGAGAGTCGCGGTATCTCCACCCTTGTCCTTCGCGATTCCGACGCCAACCTTTCCATCGACGAACGCGCCTTCTTCGCCAACACCACGCATGCAGCCATCTACATAGCGCTGCACGCGGCTTCCAGTGGACACGGCGTTCGGCTCTACACTGCGCTGATTCCCTATCCTGACAGCGATGATCGTGGTCCCTTCCGCTCTTGGCCCACCGCGCAGGCTACCTCTATCCCGCTGAGCCAGGCGGCAGCAGCCAGCGTTGCCGCCGCGTTGAAAAAGGCTGAGATCACCGTCCGCAGACTTACTGCGCCCCTCCGTCCCCTAAATAACATTGTCACAGCCGCCATTGCGGTCGAAGTCGCACCGCCCGCTTCTGACGTCTCTGCTCTCGCCGCTCCCGCCTACCAGCAACTGATTGCCAGCACCGTGGCTAATGGAATCGCCGCGATTCGCGCTCAACTCGGAGCGGTGCCGTGATTGAGGAAACATGATTCCACGCCACTTTTTTATCGCGCTCTCCATCCTACTCGCGGCCGTTCTCGGGATGAGCCTTTACGCCTGGCGCATGCGCGGACGCGCCGCTGCCACTCCCGTCCCCTCCCTCGACTCCGGTCCCGTCGTCGCCCCCGTCGCCGGAAATACGGAACGAGTGACCCTTTTTGTGGCCTACGACGATATCGAGGTTCTCCGCTCCCAGTCTGCGCAAATTCCTATGCCCTCGGTCCGTCAGCAGCGCGCAGAAGAAGTCCTTCGCGCCCTCATCGCGCTGTATCTCGATAAGTCTTCGCCGCACCCGATTCCTCCCGGCTCCGACATTCGCAGCGTCTACCTCGTCGATCCCGGCCTCGCCGTCATTGACGTCAACGCCGCTTTCGCCGACGGCCACCGCTCCGGCGTGCTCGCTGAAGAACTTACCGTCGCCTCTCTTATCCAAACGCTTTCGGAGAACATCCCCGGTATCCTGAAAGTGAAAATCCTGGTTGAAGGCAAGCAGCGCGATACCCTGGCAGGCCACGCGGATCTATCCAACTTCTTCGACGTCTCCGCCATCAATCAGCTAGCGTCGGAACTGCAATCCACCCAGTAGCCCGACACCGTCCTGGCAAGTCAACCGCGCGTCGGCGACAAGACGGTGACTCTGAAGAAAGTACCGATTTATATCTCGGGTACGGGCAGAGATACCGATGACCTGTACGGCGAATCTCGGTCAGGATGCGGTGGCGAGCTTCACCCTCGATTTCGCAACCAAAGGATGACCTTCAGGCTTGGGGAAGCGTTAGCTGCAGACAAGACGCATTAGAAAATATGAATTTTGCGGCATTGAGCCATTCGTGGTCGGTAGCGCCTGGACCAGGGCCGAGCGAAAACCCTACTCCGCCTTCTCCGTCACCCACCGCGACACCGCCGTCACCCACCTCCGCGGCGCGAATCTCACCGACTCTGCCACGAGCCAGTTTCGCACTCCGGAAATCACCACCGTCTTGCCCGCCCTCAATCCCCGATAACCGTCCCGCGCCACGGCCTCCACCTTCATCGCTCCCATTTTCTTGACTAGCCGCGAGCTCTCCATCCCGGCACGCTTCTGGAAACCGGTGTCCGTGGGTCCCGGACAGAAACAGTTCACCACCACTCCTGTCCCCGCAACTTCATTCGCCAACGCTTCGGAAAACGACAGCACATAGGCCTTGGTCGCATAGTAAACCGCCATCAGCGGCCCCGCCTGAAAGGCCGCGGTGGACGCCACGTTCATAATCTTCCCCTCGCGTCTTGCGATCATCCCGGGCAAAAATAACCGCGTCAAATGTGTGAGCGCCGTAACATTCAGTTGAATCTGCCCCAGAATTTCCTTCTCAGCGAATCCTGCGAACCCGCCATAGACTCCGAACCCCGCATTGTTCACCAAAACATCCACCACCACGCCCTCGCCCTCCACATGATCGAACAAGATCTTCGCAGCTTGTTCCGCGGCCAAGTCGAGCGCCACAGTCTTCACCGTAACCCCAAACTCCTCCTGCAGTTGAGCCGCAATCTGCTTCAGTTTGTCGCCGCTGCGCGCCGTCAGCACCAGGTTGTAGCGATCTTTGGCAAACAATTTCGCCAGTTCGAATCCAATGCCCCCCGATGCTCCGGTAATCAGCGCGGTCCGAGTCGTCGAATCCATTTTTGCAGTCCCCTAAGCGATCCTACCAGCCCTGAGGGCGGGCTTGGAGATGGTATAGTGGTATGACCGCTGTCAATGAGGGC
>Ga0307474_10002738_pt1 | contig 12679 bp, 7 predicted proteins | sample atmos_gasesECM1C_2_FD_203312 | JGI IMG/M metagenome (GOLD analysis project Ga0307474, IMG submission 203312) | Hardwood forest soil microbial communities from Morgan-Monroe State Forest, Indiana, United States - atmos_gasesECM1C_05 | ecosystem: Environmental > Terrestrial > Soil > Temperate... | reverse complement strand
GGCAGGAAATTTTCGACGTAGACAAATGAACCCTGACGGCGGTATTCGCCGCGCAGTCCCTCCAGATCGAGGGATTCCAATCGTGATGCTAAGTCCGGCTCGGCTCCGGTTCCGCTCGCCGCCACGCTTATCCGGCGACCCCAGTCGCCATGCGGCGATCTCGGCGCAGCACCCGTTGATAGTCAATCACCACCCAAATGGCATACGCCGGCGCGCAAATCGCAGCCGCAAGCAGCATAGGAACCAGCGCATTGCTGAGCGTCGCCAAGGGAAGCAAGTACAGGACATCTTCGGTCTCGAAGCCGCCAAGCGAAGCCTGTCGCGTAGCGGTCTTACCCAGCATCTCCTCGATGCGCATGCGCAGATAGAAAATCAGGGCGATCGCCGTACCCGCCGCCAGACCCAATATCGCGGGCGGAAGCCCCAAGTCGGCGCCGGGTTTTGCGGCTACGCCGACGCCGATGGCGATGAACAGCAGAATTGTCACCATCGCATCGCTCGCCAGGTCGTAAATATGCCCGATTCGGCTGGTCTTGCCGCTCATGCGGGCCAGTTCGCCATCGGTGTGATCCAGAAAATTCGAGAAAATCAGCAGCAGCGCCGCGATATTCGACCAGCCATAGCTTCCCGGAATAAAGGCTGCGGCCGCCGCCAATCCGACCAGCAAACGCAGCGTGGTCAAATGGTTAGGTGTCACCCAGCTGTGGACCAGGGGCGCAACCAAACGGCGGGCCAGTCGAGCGTCCCACGGTCGATTCGCCGCTGGGAGCGGATGGGGTGAGAGTTCTGGGTTCAGCATTGCGTCCGGCTTATTTTACGCCAGATTATGGTTCGTCATCAAAGTGAAAGAAACATGTGTTGCACGCCGCGCTAAAAGCGGGTGCCCTATAGGGTAAATCGATATGACGGCCGGGCGACTATCGGGGCGTCTATTTCATCGGCACGCCGCAGCGGGCCAGTACGCCGCGCAGATCTCGAATCGGCGGGAAGACTTCGTTGTTCCAGTCCGCGCCCTGCGAATCGTATGCCCGCTGCTCGTACTCGACGATTTCCTTGTCCTCGCGGAAAATATTCTCTGTAAACCAGGTCACGAACGGCCAGACCGCGTGAATGATTCCCGGAAAACCCGGCTTCTTGACCGAGAGATAGCCGTAAGTGCGATTGGTACGCTGCTCGGCATCCAGCGGCGTGTAGCCCAGCCACACATCCAGAACCGGATCATCGGATTGCTTGATGTCGCGGCCCACCCAGACCTTGAGGCTTTGCGTGGGGTAGTCGGTGCGGATTCGCATGTGATCGGAAAAATCTTTCTTGGCTTCGCCGCGTTTGCGCATCAGGTCAACAATGACCTGCTCGCCGACGGACGACTTCCCCTCGGTGCGGCTGAAGCTGTATTCGACTTCGGCCCAATTCTCCCCATGATTGCGCCCCAGGCAGCGGGCTCTTATCGATCCCATCTGTTTGCGATGCATGAATTGATGGTTCATGTCGAACAGGTTTTCGTGCATGAAAGTGTAATGACAGGCGACCTCGCGGTTCAAACGCCGCGTCTTGTAGTCCTTGCGTTGCGATGAACCAAGCGTTGGCGGCACACGACTTTCGGCCAGCGCCGGATCGCCCGGGAACACAAAAATCAGGCCGTCGATTTCCCGCGCCGGATAGCCTTTCACGCCGGTGGGCAGCCGCTCCGGGCCCAGATACGGCACATTGATGCATTTGCCGGCGCAGTCATAAACCCAACCGTGATAATGGCACTTCAGATCGTCGCCGCTCACAACGCCCAGATGCAAGGGAACCTGACGATGGGCGCAGCGATCCTCTAAAGCGAACACCCTGCCGCTGGTGCCGCGGTACAGGACAATGGGTTCGCCGGCGAAGCGTCTACCCAATGTTTTACCGGGGTTGAGTTCATCGGACCACGCCACCGGATACCACTGATCCGGGTGCGCGCCGATGCGGCGCAGGTCGACGACGTTCGTTGGGTTGGCCGCTCTTAAGGTCGCCAAATTCGAGCTTTCTTCGGACATGGGACGGGATTCTATCCGTTCCCGCCCCTGCATTAAATGATGTGGAGGCTAAGGTCGGAATCGAACCGGCGTACACGGCTTTGCAGGCCGCTGCATGACCACTCTGCCACTTAGCCCAACGTCAAAAATAGCAAACCCCGGGCGGGCCGGGGTTCCTAAGCTTTAAGTTTGGAGCGAGAAACGAAGCTCGGTCCTGCGCCTGCAATCTTGGCATTGCGGGCGCACAGCCATTAACTCATTGGTTTCACAGCTAATTTGGAAGTTTAACAGCTCCGCGCAGGGCACACAAGACGAACGGGCCGACCCAAGTGGCCGGCCCGTCTCTGGATCACGCGCGCCTTAGAACGGCACCGACACCGTGGCGAATACGCTGCGGCCGGGAATCGTCCAGTAGAGCGGCGTACCCAAGTCAGCGGTGTAACCTGCCAGCGCGTAAATCTTGTGGGAGTTCACAAGATTGTTCAGCGCCAGCTTGATCGTTGCCTTGCGCAGCCCTGCCGGCCCGTTCTCCCCCACCGTGTAGCCCAGGGCGCCATCCAGCGTGCTGTAGGCACCCAGCGGAATGGCCTGGCCAACATCTCCGAAACGTGAACCCACATATTTGTCGAGCAATGATGCGTACCATTCGGCGTGGTTGAAGATCACGCCGAGAGCCGCGGTCGATTTGGGTGCGTTCGCGATCCACGCGCCCGGGTTTTGTGGATCCGAGCCCTTGTCCTTGGCGCTGTTGAGCGACCCGTTGGCGTAGGCGCTGAATCCCATGCCGAGATAGGCAGTGGCTTCCGCTTCGACCCCTTTGTAGATCACGCCGCCCTGGTTAAAATAAATGACGTCGCCGCCGGAGGTTGTCGAGCCGATGAGGTTCGCGAAATCGATGTAGTAGACATCGGCGGACAGCGACAGCGCCTGCGTCTGCCAGCTCGTGCCGGCCTGGAAATTCCAGCTCTGCTGCGGACTCAGATTGGTGGAGGCCGGGCTGATCGCCGACGGATTCTTGGCGTTGAAATTGAAGAAATTTTCATTTGGCGCCAGGAATCCCTTCGCGGCTTGCGCATATGCCGCCCAATCCTTGGCAATGTCATAGTGCACCACGAGCGAGGGCAAGGTCGCCGTGTATGTGTTGCTGTAGGATTCAGCGAGTGCCGACTTGACATCCACCTGTGCATCGACGGCACGCTCGAAGTGATCGTAGCGCACGCCCGGCGATACGATGAGACCCGGAAGCGCCTTCCAATCGAATTGCACGAAGGGCTGCAAAGTGGTCAGCGTCTGGTGGAGATTCCGATCGATGCCGCCGGTCGCCGCATTGCCCGCCGGGTTGATCGCGCCGCCCAGCGTGAAGTCGACCTCGGTGAGCTCACGCAGGTTTTGCTGCCGGTCGAACCAGATACCCGTGCTGACAGTCCCGAAACCCAGATCGTCCTTCACGTTCAGGGTATCGCCCCATGAGCGGTAATTGTTGATGAGCAACTGGCCCGGTACATCGTTCGGTCCGTAGGTCGTGCCGTTGGGAGTCTCACCGTTTGGATCCAGGCCATTTTCACCCACGTGATAGTAGGCATACGTGTAGACCTTGTTGTCCAAAGTCCAGCCGCCGCCCAACTGTGAGACCACGCCGATATACTCGAAATCGTCGTGGATGTGGTCGTTGTTGTAGCCGAAATAATTTTGATTGGTCGGATCCCGCGACAGCCCGTAGTTGGGACCGAACTGCGCGATCTGCGCAGCAGTTGCTCCCAACGATATGTTTTGAACCAGTTCGTTGTACATCCCGACAAAACTCACGACGGTGTTGTCGCCCACCGGTACCGCGAACTTGGTGAACAGGTTCTTGCGATCCAGGCCCAGATTCTTGAGATAGCCATCGCTGGACAGGCTCTCGCCGTCGATGAATCCTGCCGCTCCGTTGTATTTGGCCATGGGTCCGGTATCGAATTGACCGCCGATGACTTGCGTATTGAAGCTGCCGAAGCTGGCATACGGCGTAACGGTCATTTCCGCCAACGGGTTCTTTGAATTGACGCCGATGGTGCCGCCGAAGGTTGCATTGCCGATGGTCGCAGCGGTGCCCGGCCCACGGTCGACCGAAATATTGCCAAGGTCATGGCCCATGTAGTACGAGGTCGAATGGTGGGTGAAATCGTTCGAATCCCCCCAGGGAATTCCGTCGAAGGTTACGTTGTAGAAGCCGTCCGCGAAACCACGGATGCTCAGCACCTGATTCTCCGAGAGGCCGGGTCCGTTCGGCGACACGGCAAACACGCTCGGCGCGATTTTGACGATGTCATCGTAGTTGGCCGACGGGGCAATGTTGTTTTCGATGTAGTACTGGCTGAGCACCGAGGTGGGCTGCGTGACGGTGAGCGGCGCCATCGTCGGCGCCTGAGTAATGGCCGAGTCCTTGTCCACGGCTGCTGCCGAGACCACCACCGTCGGCATTGCGGAAGCGTCTGCGGAAGCGCCGGTGCTCGCCTCCGGACCGCTCACCGCCGGACCACCGAGAAAAAGACACGCCGCGGGTAAACTCAACAGAACGGCATGGCGCGCGCCCGCCAATTTTGAATTCATCATCAATTCGGCTCCAGGTTAAATTGAAAATCACTGACACCAATCGTCACGACAAATCCTGCAGCCGCGCTGCCCGCTCCACGCAAACGTGTTTTGGAAGCTCAACCAGGGATTGCTTGGGAAGCGTCGGCCAGCGAGGCACACGACGTCCGCATGTCCGGTCGGTCATGCCGCTTTGCTGTGCAAAGTCGGGCTGCAAATAATCCGAAATTGGTATTACAGTCTGATTGCGGTTTTGTTGCAGCGAACCATGGGATCACCGCGTGTACGATCAGCGGTCGCTACGCGGTCGACGCTTTCAATCAAGTTGGTTTCGCTTTATGGCTTTCGACGCCTTAATCTCGCGGTATGATGGTCGCGCTCACGAATAACAATGAAAGCCTAACGAAGGGATAGCCATGCCGATTGACAGGGATGTTCGCCGCCAGCCGGCGGCAGTATTGTTGCTGCTCGGCGCACTTGGGTTCTCGTTTTGCGGAGTCGATTCGCGTGCGGGCACTGCCCGGCTGGTGCGCGACATCAACAGCCAGTACATCCCCGTCAGTTCCTATCCTCAGGATTTTCATGACTTCGGCACGGTCTCAGTGCTTGACGCGGATGATGGAATTCACAGCTTCGAGCCCTGGATCACCGACGGCACTTCAGCCGGCACGTTTCTTTGGGGCGATCTCACCCGCACCGGCGGCGCGGTGAGCCGACAATTTTATCAAGTCGCGGGCTTGCTTTTTACTCTGACCGAAGACCCCTCTCTGGGAACGCTCATATCGGTGTCCGACGGGACTGTGGCCGGCTCCAAGTCTCTGACGCGCCTTCCCATTGCCACTGCCGGCGTGAATTCATCCGGGATCGGAGTGGTTGGCAATCGTTTTCTGTTTTCGATGTTCAACACGATCACCGGCAATCGAGAACTGTGGGCCTCGGACGGAACCGATCCTGGGACGGCGCGCGTACCCGCTGCGACCGGCGCGGCGTTTTCCGTGGGTGCGACTCTCGTCAGCAATGGCAAGTTGTACTTTTTGAGCCTTTTGCCGGACGACACCATCGAGCCCTGGGTGACCGACGGAACGAGCGTAGGCACTTTTCGCTTGAGCACGATTCCGAATATCGCACCGGACCCGATCGGTGTTTCTTCGCTGGGGCGAGCCGGCAGCTACGTCATATTTGCAGCCAATACGTCTGACACCGGTCGTGAACTATGGCGCATCGATCCCAGCAATGGCAGCGTCGCCCGCGTGCGCGACATTGCGCCCGGTACGAACTCAGGTCTGCCGCCAGGCGCGAAATTCGGCTCAGTGGGATCGACAGCCGTTTTTGCCGCCTCGGCGACGGGCGACTCGACGATGTCCTTGTGGCGCACCGATGGCACCGCCGCAGGAACCTATGCCATTGCTCCGCTCGCGCCATTCCAGGAGCTCACGACTCTGTTTTTTGGGTCCGGAGCGAATGGGACAATCTTGTTTTTCGCCGGCAGCCCCGCCACGGATCTTTGGGCTACCGACGGCAGCACCGCCGGCACTGTCAAATTGGCTTCGGGTGCTTCGAGCGATGCCTTGCGCGAATTTGGCGGGCATTATTACTTCTCCACGATCGCGGCTTCGCCCGCCCAGGTGTGGACCAGCGATGGAACCGCTGCAACTACGAAGATGCTCGCGCAGATTCCCGGCAGCGTGTCGGGCATTTTGTCCGGCATTGCGGGCGATGCGAATCAAGTATTCGTGCGGAACATGACCTCGACCCTGACGGGTACGATCTATCGAATCGATCGCGCGAGTTCGCAACTGACAACCTTGCTCAACTACTCTTTCAGCGCCATCGCGGTGTTCGGTAATGGCGTGTTCGACTTTGCACGCGGAAAACTGTATTTCGACAACGAGGATCCTCAAAACGGGCGTGAGCTGTGGACGAGCGATGGGACCGCCGCGGGCACCACCCTGTTTAAGGACATCGCCACTGAAACCCAGACGCAGAGTTCAAATCCGGCCGACTTCGTCAGTTTCAACAGTCAATTATTCTTCACGGCGGACGATGGCATTGCCGGCCGCGAAGTGTGGCATTCCGACGGTACGTCGCAGGGCACAATGTTGCTGGTCGATGCAAATCCCGGCGCGGCCGGCTCATCGCCTTCGGATTTGTCGGTAGCAAACGGGGCACTGTATTTCTTTGCGACGGATTCCTCCGGAACTGCACATCTGTGGCGTTCGGACGGTACCCCCGCGGGCACCAGGGCGTTGGCCGCTGTATCACCGCGGCCAGATCCGACGCGAGCGGACGGTTGCGATAGCCGCGCCATTGCGCTGGGCGGTCATGTCTATTTTGCGGGTTACGATGGTTCGGCCGGCGTGCAATTGTGGAAATCAGACGGCACCGCGGCGGGTACTCAACGGATCACGAACATCGTGACGCCCAGTTTCGGTGGATTGGGCATTTGTTATCTCACCGTGCTGGGTGCTCAGCTTTATTTTCAGGCAAACGACGGCACGACCGGGTCGGAGTTGTGGGTTTCGGATGGCACCGCCGCTGGAACGAACGAAGTCGCGGATATTCTGCCGGGGCCTATCGGATCGACTCCGACGCAGTTGACGGATTTTATGGGCTCTGTCTATTTTCTTGCGAGCGACGGCACCCACGGCGGCCAGCTCTGGAGTACCGAGGGCACCGCCGCCGGGACCGTGACTTCCCCAGTATTCGGTACGGGCACGCCGATAGGCATCGCCTCTACGGGAAGCGCAATGTTGATACGGGTTCAAACCGGCGGCGCGCTGGCCATTTGGAGTTCCCGCGGTAACGGTGCAAGCCCGACGCAACTCGGAAACGACTACAGCAGCATGTTCGGACTAGCAAACCCCCTGTTTGCGAATCGCGGCTTCGGCTACTTCGCGGGTGGTGTGTCGAGCACGGGAGTCGTGGACGTAGAACCCTGGGTGACCGACGGTACCGCAACCGGCACTCACGTGCTCGCGGCTATCAATCCCGGAGCGAGTTCGATGCCGCATGGCTTCGCGGACTTCGAAGGCATCACGGTGTTCGAGGCCACCCTTCCCGATTCCACGACGCAGCTCTGGCGCACCAACGGCAGCAAAACAGTCGTGCTTGCGGCCATCGACATCGGACAAACACATCTTGCGGCGGGACAAAATCTCTTTTACACCAGTTTTGATTCAACCTCAGGGACTGAGCTATGGGCTTTGAACAACGCCGCACCGCTGGCGGCCGATGACGCGTCAAGCGTGGTTTCGGGCAGCTCGGGCACCGTCGCAGTGCTTGCCAACGACGCCGACTCCGACGGTGAATTGAACGTGGCCAGCGTCGCCATATCGGCGTCCCCGCAGCACGGAAGCGCAACCGTAAACGCCGATGGAAGCGTGACCTACACCCCGCAGGCGGGTTTCACGGGCTCGGATTCACTGGCTTACACAGTTCAAGACGATCAGGGCGGCACATCAGCTCCGGCAACATTGCACATAACAGTGACAGCGGCGCCCGTTCCCCCCTCATCGAGCGGCGGCAGTAGCGGCTCCGGTGGCGGCGGTGAACTCAGTGAGGCGGTCGTAGCATTGCTCGCGCTATTGGCCTGCGGGACGAAGATGCGGCCAGGAAGGGGTACCAAAACCGCTGCTGGTCATTGACGACAAGGCAGAAATCTTGGAGCGGGAAACGAGACTCGAACTCGCGACCTCAACCTTGGCAAGGTTGCGCTCTACCAACTGAGCTATTCCCGCCCTAAACAGACGCGCAATTGTAGGGCCCTAACGCAGAGAGTCAAGGAAAACTCGGCGCGACATGGCGCTAAAGCCTTGAACTGGACGGGAATTTTAGCGGCTATAGCCTTGAACTGTCTCGCAGCTCGGGCCAGGCCAGGCGCAAATAAAGAATCATCGACCACAGTGTCAGCACCGCCGCAATGGCCGTCAACACCACCCCAAGCTTGTAAATGGCGATGCCGAGCAAATGATGATTAAACAACATCATCGACAGCCCGGTTATCTGCATGATCGTTTTGTACTTGGCCAGCTGCGATACTTTTATCCGGCCGCGCGCACCGATCTCAGCCATCCATTCGCGCAGCGCTGAGACTGCAATCTCGCGGCCGATGATCACAATCGCCATCATCACGACGAACCAGCGCGAATCCGCGCTCACGATCAAAACCAACGCCGCGGCGACGATCAGCTTGTCGGCGACTGGGTCCAGGAATGCGCCGAGCCGCGAAGTAAGCCCAAGCTTGCGCGCGAAATACCCATCCAGCGTGTCAGTGATCCCGGCGAGTGCAAAGCCGACACCCGCCGCCGGATGCGCCCACCAGAACGGCAAGTAATACAGAATCACCACGCCCGGAATCATCAAAATGCGCAACCACGTCAACGTGTTGGGCAGGTTGAAATGCGATCGAGGCTTATCGCCCTGGGTGGAGGTGTTCATAGATTACCTGGGCGAGTTCCCGCCCGAGGCCGCGAATTTGAATGAAATCATCGATGCCGGCACGTAGTATCCCTTGGAGGCCGCCGAATTGCTTCAGCAGTTCGCGCCGCTTTACCGGCCCCAAGCCCGGAATGGTTTCGAGAATCGACTGGCTATGACGTTTGGCGCGTTTTTTGCGGTGCCCTGCGATTGCAAAGCGATGCGCCTCGTCGCGCACGCGCTGAATCAGGTGCAATGCACGCGAATCCGGCGGCAGTATGGTGGGGGTGTCCTGGCCCAACAAGAATAGTTGCTCCTGCCCTGCCCGCCGATCAACGCCTTTAGCGACGCCGATCAGGGTTATTCCGCCGACCCCGAGTTCATCGAGAACTTTGGCCGCTTCGGCCAACTGCCCCTTACCCCCGTCGATGAGCAGCACGTCGGGCTTGACGATCTCGCCGTCACGCACTCGCTTATAGCGCCGCGTCAATGCCTGGTACATCGCCGCGTAGTCATCGCCGGGCTGGATGCCGCTGATATTGAAGCGCCGGTAGTCGCTCTTCAGCGGGCCTTCGACACCGAACACCACGCAGGAGGCGACCGTGTCGGTGCCGCCCGTATGACTGATGTCAAAGCACTCCAGGCGATTTGGGGCTTCCTCGAGATCGAAGGCCTCGCGCAAATCCTCGAGGCTCGATTCGATGCCGGCGCGAGCCAGCCTCCGCATGTTCAACGCCTGCTCCGCGTTGTTGTGCATCATCTCCAGCCAGCGCGCGCGAATACCGCGTACCGAGCTGCAAATGCGCACCTTGTGCGCCAAGCGCTGCGCCAAGGTCGTCTCCAGCAGCTGCATCTCCTCGAAGTCCTGCTCCACGATGATCTCCGCCGGGGCGTCGCGCTCCAAATAGTATTGCATGACAAATGCCGCAAGAACTTCCGGCAATTCGGCAAACGGTGCCTTTGGGAAAAACGTCGTGCTGCCAAGACTGCGGCCGGCCCGCACAAACATGAGGGCCACACAATACTCGCCGTTGGCGGCGGCAATTGCGATGACGTCCGCATCGTGATCCGCCCCCGCGGTCACGATTTGTTGGGCCTGGATGACTTTGAGCTTCGCCAGTTGATCGCGCAGCTGCGCGGCCTCCTCGAATTCCAGGCGTTCGGCGGCCGCATCCATGCGTCGGCCCAACTCTTCACCGACCTCGTCGTTGCGGCCTTCCAGCACCTTGATTGCGGCGCTCACATCGCGCGCATAGTGCTCCTTGGAGACCAAACCCACGCAGGGCGCCGTGCAGCGTTGAATCTGATACTGCAGGCAGGGCCGCGAGCGGTTCGCAAAATAGGTGTCGTCGCAATTACGGATTCGAAAAAGCTTCTGCAGCTGCTGCAGCGTATCGCGCACCGCGCCGGCCGAGGGATAGGGTCCGAAATATTTCCCCGGCTCCTTGCGGGAACCGCGGTAGAAATTCAAGCGTGGAAATTCGTGCTGGGTTTCCAGATGCAAATACGGGAAGCTTTTATCGTCGCGTAACACCACATTGAAACGCGGCCGATGCCTCTTGATCAAGTTGTATTCGAGCAGCAACGCTTCGGTATCGGAGTTGGTGATCGTCACTTCCATATTGGCAGTCTTGGCGATCAAAGCCTGCACTTTGGGCTGCACATTACTCGGCTGAAAATACGAGCCAACGCGGCTCTTGAGGTTGCGTGCCTTGCCGACGTAGAGAATTTGCCCGTCGCTATCGAGCATCCGGTAGACACCCGGACGGGCGGGAAGGCTGTCAACGAACACTTTGGCGTCGAATTGTTCGGCAACGGCATTCATGACGCGCCACCCTGAGGCAGCGCCAGCTCTCGAGCCTTTTGGACAATTGCTTCGAACATTTCCGTAGTAAGCCGCCGCGTCTGGGTGTTGTAGCGGCTGCAGTGATACGAATCAAGGAGCAGCCGGCCCCCGCCCAACTCGTGCTGCGCCCCATGCGCAAAGCGAAACTTGGCCGGGGGCATGCCATAGGCTCGCAGTACGGCCGCATGCGCAATCGCGCCCAAGGCCAAGATCACTCGCGCATCTGGGCTTTGCTTGAGCTCGGCCTCCAGATACGCGTTGCACTGCTTGACCTCCGCCGGCAGCGGTTTGTTTGCCGGCGGCAGGCACTTGACCGAGTTGGTTATGCGCGCATTGAGCAGTTGCAGGCCATCATCGGCGGCAATCGATTCAGGAGCGGTCGCAAGCCCAAACTTGTACAAGGTACGGTATAGCAATATGCCGGCATGATCGCCGGTGAAGGGACGTCCCGTGCGGTTTGCACCATGCATCCCAGGCGCCAATCCCACGAGAACGAGACGCGCGCTCGGATCACCGAACGGCGGTACGGGCCGACAGTAGTAGTTCGGTTCCTCGGCTTGGACGGCATCCAGAAACGCGGCCAGGCGCGGACAGCGCCTGCAATCAACGTCAAAAATCGAGTTCATGCGGAGGAAGGTGTATCACACGCGGCACACAATAAAAAACGGGCTACGTGGATCAACCACGTAGCCCGCCATCGATCGCGCTTGGACTTTGGACTAACCCGAGCGCAACTGAACCTGGGCCAGAAGGCTTGAAAAGCTTGTCAGCCCCCAGCACGGGGGAAAAGATTCCTCGCGGCCGCCAATCTTTGCTTGGCTATCCGGGCTTAAGCGGCTTTGGGCGCCCTACGGCTCGGCTGCGGGGAAGGTTCGCGAGTGAGAATAGCACCTGTCGGCGGCAGGGCAAGCCGGGTTTTTAAAAACTGCCTGTCGTCACAAATCTATAATCGAGATAAATTCAGTAACTAATTGAATTATATAATATTAACTACTCAAACGATAGATCCGGAACTCCGGGGCGTCAGCAGCATTTTCATGCCATGGCGAGCGCGAAGGGTGATCAGGCCCTGCGGCTGGACATTATGGCCCGGAACAACCCGCAGGCTATAGCGTTGAGCCAGGGTGGCGAGCAGAACGGTAGCTTCGGCCACGGCGAAGGCGGCGCCGATGCAAATGCGCTTGCCTCCGCCAAACGGTAGGTAGGAGAAACGCGGTCGTGCCGCTGATGCTTTAGCCGAGAAGCGCTCAGGATCGAAACGACCGGGGCTCTCCCACAGCTTTACATGTCTGTGAAGCACCCAGGGCGCGATTAGAATCGTCGAACCTTTCGGAATATGCCGACCCGCCAAGGTATCAGCGCCGATCGCCTGTCGCCCGATCGTATGCACCGGCGGATAAATCCGCATGGATTCTTCGACCACCATTCGGGTGTAGGTGAGCTTGTTCAAGTCCTCATGCGTAGGAGCGCGGCCGCCGAGCACGGAATCGAGTTCAGCGTGCAATTTCGATTCCTCCTGCGGGTGCTGAGACAAGAGAAACCAGGTCCACGTCATCGCCATGGCAGTGGTTTCGTGACCGGCCAAGAAGATGGTGATGATGTGGTCGCGCACTTCTTGCGCGCTCATGCTGCCGCCGGTTTGCTCATCGCGAGCCGCGATCAATCTTGCCAATAGGTCTTTGGGATTATTTCCCGGATCGCGTGTGCGCTCCTCGATCAGCCGATCGATTACCTGGTCGAACTCGCCCAGCGTGCGCTGCGCCACTCTATTTCTCGGCAGGCCCGCAAGCCATTTTGGTAAGCCCATCATATCCATGATATTCGGGCGCATTTCCGCCTG